>Ga0247757_10002017_pt1 | contig 11471 bp, 17 predicted proteins | sample UWRJL126311R4_FD_180929 | JGI IMG/M metagenome (GOLD analysis project Ga0247757, IMG submission 180929) | Plant litter microbial communities from Arlington Agricultural Research Station in Wisconsin, United States - UWRJ-L126-311R-4 | ecosystem: Environmental > Terrestrial > Plant litter >...
AGGGGGGGGAAAGGGTGCTGCTGAGTATGACGCTAAGGATACATGCACATGGTAATGGGGCTGCGTTGCTGATGGCGCACGTGTGTGTGTTTTCCCCGTCCTTCCTGTCCGAGGTATGGCGTCCGAAGTCGTTGCGACCATGTCTTCTTTCTTTGTCTCTATCTATCTATCTGTCTGGAAATCTATCCCTTTCTTCCAGGTCTTGGAAAAGGGGAAGACGATAAAGGCTCTAGACTGCGAGGATAAGGCTGAAACAAGGACACCCACGCGCCGCAGGAAAGATCCCCGAAAAAAAGGCACAGAGAGAGTGTGTGTGTGTATGTGTGTGAGAGGCACGGCTCTCCTTTCTGAAAACAAGGCCGAAGAGGGCAATGCAAGGCAAGGCAGGGTAGGGCAGGGTTAAGATGGGGGGCCAGACTCTACTATGTATTGTATGCGTCCGTAATCCGTTCCTGCATGAAACACAGGCCGCACCTGGCAAATCTAGCTGCGCCCATTTGCGTCCGAAAAGCAAAGGAGGGCATGGGATGGGAATGGATGGTTGGATGAATAAAGGATTTTTTTAGGGGGGGGAAAGTTTACCGCATGTGTGGGAGGGCAGCGCGCGTATGTGTGTGTCGGATGCTAGACATGCCGTTGCGCTCCATGGGTGTCTCCATGTCGCTTGCCGCTTCCTGCTTTCGGATGCAGGCACGCGCTTGGGGTTGGACTGCACCTTTAACCTGCGTGAAGCATATTTTTTCGGCAGAGCTTTCGATGTCACAAATCGCGGGTAGCGCGTCACAACAGAGGGCTTCTCAAAGGGGATAAAAAACGCAGGTGTGAGCAGACTGTGAGTCGGTGAGAGAAAGAGCATGTGGTCGGTGCGTGTAAGATGACGTTGGGAGAGAGAAGTATCAGACGAGACCGGTAGGGCTGAGGGCTAGGCCTGTTTCGCTGGGCAGGGGATGCTGGGCCGGTGGCGAGACGAGCGAGCGAGCGATCTGTGGGCGGGGATCGGGTTTTGTCCATGCACGGCATGCCCGAGCGTGAAACGGGCAGGGGCAGTGGTGCGCAGGCTGTGTTTGCGATGCGATGCAGGGGCTGTTTTGGGGGTCACTTTATTCTGAGAGAAGATTCGTTATTCATCTCTTTTTGGGTCACCCTAGGGGAACGGCTTCGGGTTGCAGAGGGTGGGTGTTCATGAGCGGGCAATGGGATGGGGTGGTTGGGTTGCTGCTTTGTCACATGGTATCCCTGCTACACGATGTCGCTTGGGGATGCGGGCTAGGCTGGAAGAGGGGGGGCAGGGAGGTGATGCGATTGGATGGGATTGTCTTGAGAGGGCCCATAGTCAATCATTATGGACTGTATTTTCTTTTCTCATATCTAGAGTTCAAAACGGCCGGCCATCACAATAGAATAACATCAATGCGCACGTGAATCTAGCATCCAGAGTTTCCATGAAAGGATGCCGCACTCCCCGAAAACAATGAAGCTACGTCCCCATTTCCCAATACGGTGCTCAATAGATCGACCTGTGGCTTTTCATCAAACAGCCTGCCGTCCCCTCCAAGAGAAAGGGACATCTTTGCACCAAAATCTTATTTCTTGGATGCTCGTTTTGTAACATGCGGTCCTCCATCCTTAGCCCACCCAGACGCAAGAGGAGAATACTGCGCAATCCCAGTATCGTTAGCACCGAGTTTGACTACGACCCTGCCATGGCCGAGTTCATGAACCAGGCATCACCCTACTATGATCACTTTTCATCTCCTTTAGCCCCACATGATACTTCGAGTATCCCCGTTGTGTCGTTGGGGAATAGATTGACGGCGCTATGGCAGCGCTTTGGATATAGGAGCGCAGCAGTATGGGAGGAAGGTGGGGATCAGGAACAAGGGCACAAAAGAGAGCCAAGATTTAAAAACGTGCAATGGGATGAGAACGAGGCGCCACGACGGCCAGCAGATAGGTGGTTCTTGCTTCTGGTGCTCATGTTGTTATTTTCAGTGCTATGCAATGTTTTCCTAATCGTTGAAGGCTCGGTAGGCAGGAGGTTTCAGAGGGAGACTGGTGTTGGCGACGTCTTCCGAGTTAAGGAGTACGGGACGAATTGGACATGCTATCGGACGGGCAAGGCATTCTGGGGTCAGGCCTTAACAGACCGCCCCCTCTAGCGCTGGAGTCAGGCATGACGAAAGTTCGGAAACTGCGAGACTGGAGTAAAAACAACGCCTTGAATGGATTCTACTCCACTTCATAACCACCATCTCCGTCTACCAACCTCCTCTCCAAACTACACCTCAAAACTCTCTTTTCCTCGGCTAGACCTACGCCCTTCAACCGATTGTCGGCCTCATCCCAGTAAATCGCCCAACCGTACCCACCCTCTTCTTCCTCCACTGCAACAAGGCACTCTTCATCATTTAGTGTCAACCCCTGTTCGTCGTCTTCCGTCCAATCCCAAGGCCCCACCATATGACCCCGCGCCTCAGCCCGCGGCCCATATCGCAGCTCTCGTGTCTCGGTGTCTGCATATATCCAATTGAGCTTTGGCTTCGCATTCTTGGGGCGCTTAGAATCGGCAGGCACAGTACTGACAAGACCGAGGACGGGACGGGCAGGTATGGGTCGGTGCGGGAGATCAGATGCGGGGAAGGGCAGATAGAAGCCGGTAAAAGGGTGTGGTGCAGGCTGTCCGTTTGGGCTCTCTTTGGGGAGCTTGGTCTTCTCATCTTTAGGCCACAGACGCACCTGTTGGGCGCATGTCAATTAGCAGTTAAATTGCACGCGCATGTGCGGGTTGAGACAGCCGTCCCGTGTTCCCCACCTACCTTGCCATCCTTTAACACAACGGCCGCACCGTGCACTTCGCTGCGTTTGCGCGACTGCGCGTCGCAATATACGTCGAGGTAAAAGGGCGCCTGGCGCGCCTCGGATGTCGACTCCTCATCCAGCAGACGCTGCTGCGTAACGGCTTCCGATGCACCGACGACCGTGGGAATGGCGGTCAGAGTGAGCAGGTCGAGAACCATTGTAGCTCGAGGTGATTGTAGAGTCGTCGGATGCACATGATGGGCGGTAGTGTGTAAGGCATGGTTGGTGGTACGAGTGCAGGATTAGGTTGGTTCTCTATGCACGATGCTGTCATAGCGTGTACCTGCCTGCTAGCGAGAACATCTACTCTGTTCATCACGTTCACATATTCATATGCCAAATACTCAAGTCTTGAATTCCATTTATCTATATCTAACCAATCCCCGGCGATAGCCCAGGTATCCCCTGAAGATGTATCTCTGCCATTTCCTAAACGATTATAGGCAGCTTTGTCTTCTCAGCTCTGATATCCTCTTCTGAGGTCATTAAGGTGTAGCCAGAGCCTTATGCGTACAAAGTGACTGTTGTAGCCAACTCTCGAGTTCTAGCGACAGACTTGCCTTTTCAAACTCATCGGTATTTTTAGTAAACTAATCAATCTCCTCGCAGATCAAATAAACCATCTTTGTTCTCTCTTGTTGTCAAACATATCATTTCCATCTATTCGACATCCATACGTTGAGACATAGGCGTACCTTGGTTATCTGTATCCTGGTCTCCTGGAGTCTTTTGATTTCTGAGGTGTTGAGTGACCATTCTGGCCGCGCCATTGTCGGTGGGAGAGTCGTCTGTTTCAATAGGCCTTGCATGGACTGGTGATGTCTGTTTCGGAGGAGTCATGAAAGAGTTGATGTCTGTCGAATCTTGAACGAGAGTCTGCTGTTGCTTTTGTAGACGGCTTTGAAAAGTGCGACTCATGTCGTGCGGTCGGAAGGATAGATATGCGTTTCCTAAGCCTCTACCTACTGGTAGTCCCTCGGACTGAGACCTGGTAATCGGACGACGACGGTTCAGAGACCGAGAGTTGTTCCGAAAAACGTCGTCGAAGTGATTCGACCGCTCGCTAAAGGATGTGACAAACGGGTTTGGACTGACAGGGCCTTGAACTGTTATTCCCTCTGTTTTAGATTCGACTGTCTGGTCCTGCTGGTGACCTTGTACTCTTAGTGTGCAGGACTTAGAAAGGGGCGCTGCGTGCTCTTTCTTACTCTGTTCTGAGGCCGCTTCCGTCTTGACCGCTTCAAACTGCGCAAGCAAGTCCCTTTTGAGTCCAGGATCCTCCTGGCATTGAGGAATTGCGTGTATTGCAACTGGAGCAGTGTCTGCATCGGAATCCTGTTTTTTGTCGGCATCGTGATTACCGCTATCGAAGATGGAGTGCCCGTCCACTTCTTGCCTCAATTGGTGCCTACGAGCGGCCCGCTTCGACTGCTCTGCCTCTTTAGCTTTCTTTTCGTTCCGCTCGACGATTTCCTTCCTGCAACGGGCGCGGTAGGAGTTGAGACCGTGGTCAATGACCTCATGCGAGCGAGCAATCAGTCGGTCAATGTCGGCAGGATTTGGGTGGTCTGCCACCATCCACATCGTCCGTTCTCGGAAAGCCACGGTCAGCCGCTCCAGAATGACCATGTATCGGATATGATATTTGGGGTCATTATTCCGCTCCAAATCCGACTGCAAGACATGGTGGAGTAGCAAATTGGCATCGAGATGGGCGTCCAGCACATCGTCCGGGTCGTCGCAGAAGAGTAAAGGGTTGTTGGCCTTCTGCCATCGGGCGGGCCGTGGTGACTCGGGGGAGCCAGACGTCTCCGGAGGCGGCGGTGCGCTTGTGCATGAATCTATGACCCTATGTTGGGATGTTTTTCTTTGATTGATGGACCATTCGGCTTACCGTCCATGGAGACTTCGCACTCTGTCTCCTCTTGCACTGGTGAGAGGGGTGCGTCTCGCTCGCTCCTACTCTGCCACTTGTCAGTGTCCATTTTTTATAAAGGTAAGAAGTGTGTGGGCAAGGACCGGAAGAAATATATACCCACTTGAGCTTGTCCGTTTGCGTGGCCTCAGCTTCATCTTTTCCATCGTTAATAAGTTGGGTGAAGCGTATGTCATTGAGGCGTGGTAACTGACCTAGCAACGGAGTTGAGTTTTCCTACTGTACAGTGAATTTTCCCTACTGGCGTAGCTGATGACCAAGCACATCACTATAGTGAATTGCTTATTATTATCTAGTGTAAGTTCATCAATAATGGAGTAATGGGAAACGCTACCAGGTAATCTGCCGTCTAGAAGCTTTAGGAGGAAGGTGACATCCGTTGAATTGTTGCTTCTAGTGGCTTAGTAGAGTGTAGATGGTACAAAGGTAAGAGGTAGTTATTGTGCAGCAAGTCTAATGCGGGTCGAGGGACGCTGGGGTCGTTACTACCCCGCTGATACTGCTACTACGATGTTACCACCCTTTTGCACGTAGTTAGGCTGGGCCCGGCGCCAGTCCTGGTAGTCTTCTATATAGTTTTTGAAGCCGTTTAGCATAGTCGTGCAGTCATGTCCCGTTTCGTTATCGAGCGGTACACTTCCCTAGATCATGCTAACGCCCGATGCAGTCAAATCTAACGGTAATACTAAGCAACAACCTCACTTTGCTGGTGCTGCCTTAGCCGACGAGACTGACAATGATGCCCAACTCGAGCAAGCCAATGAGGATCTACAACCCCCGTACATCGACTTCAACAACCCATCCTTCACGAACGACGGTATGCCATATCCCTCCCGTTCTCCTCTCCTCACTAACGAAAACCAGACTGGTAGTCAAACTTTGTATGATGGAGACTTGCTAGTAGTGACGGCCTTAGTAATTTTGAGACCCTGTTTTGCATCTGGAAGAGACTTATGATCCGGCATGATTTTACATCCTGATGCGTGATGCATCTAGCCCGCCTAAAGCACCAGATCGGAGAGTCCATACCTCTTGTCCACATGTTCAACATCATCTCGGAACTGCGTCAGCCAGTGCGGGATTACAGGGGAAAGCTCTTATTTAATGAACTGAAAGCCCCTATATAAAGAGGAGATAAGCTACAAGAAGAAGAAGAATAAAGGAAAAGGAGGATGAAAATTTTAAAGATTTTAGGAAATAAATTCAGACTAATACCATATCTATAGCAGAAGATAAAGGGAAAATAAATGAAAATCCTAGAATATTCGCTGACTATGTATTATATCTTAAGAGTTACTTCTATATTTACTACAGGGGCCTGACTTATCCTTACCTTTCTTTTTACTATCTCAACGACTTAGTAAATTACTTATACTTGCTTATTAGTATAATATAAAGATAAAGATTAAGTAGGCTAGGAACGCTGTAGAGCGCGTGTAGAAGTTCTGGAAGCGATAGTAGAAAGAAACGCTGTATCTAATATAGAAGGACTACTACTAGAAGTAATATATACTTGGCTCCGACACTATATCTTACTAAGGGAAAGAGGGCTAATTAATTTAAATTAAGGAGGGCCCTGCGGGCTAGGTAGAAGAGAGAAACCTTGAGCTATTAGAGAACTATCGATTATATCTACGAGTGTTAGAGGATTGACGGGAAGCCGATACTATAGAGCGTCTATAATGTCTTAATCTAGGACTACCTAAGCTACCGATACCCTCAAACGGAACACTAGAGTGTTGATATTAGTCTCTATCTTACCATTATTCCTCCTAGCAAGGATCGATATAGTGGACGATACGTCGGTCCCGAATACGGCCCTAGCTGGTGCCCAGGCAGCTGTAGAAGATGTAGAGCTCGTCGACGAGATCGACTCAGATCGGGTTTTAACTAGAGTCAAAGTAGCCTCCTCGTCCTCGCTAGTAAACTAGGGGAAGGGCATAGGCAGCGCTCCTGTGTTAACCATGCATGCGATAATGTGGAGAGACGGATTTCGGTTCCCAACCATACCCTTCGATAGTTTTTTATTCGCAAAATCACTAAGGCGAAATCGCAGACCCTAGAAATTGGTAGGGTTTCTATCATCGTTACGGAACGCCTACTATAGTTAGATATCGTAAATATAAGGAAGTTCATTTACAGCGGAGCATACCTCATTTACTATCTCTTATACTACTTGCAATTCATCCCCATCAGGTGTATTGAATACACGGGCCCGTTATACTGATAATGTTGCGTTGCGCGAATCCTTATTGCCGTATTTAATATCCAGGCCGACTACAGCTTGCACGTTTGCGTGCGAATGCGTATCGTATTTCGATCAGGGTTGGAAAAACTCGCAAGATATATATCGGATTAAGCTCAGATTTGTTGAAGGTGCTTCGAGAAAGGTGGATAAATGGGCGCTGTTTATATGCTAAAATCAATCTTAGAATACAGAAACGGTGTTGCGGACTTGTGCAGCCTTTTGCTCGGACTGCTGCCAGAAGTGTAACTCTAGAGGAATCTACTCTTGTCTAACGTTTCGAACAATCGTTCCCATTTAAGACCCTTCCAGTTGCCGGTCTGCTCGTCATGTACTTTCAAAATCTGTAGCATTTGAAGTCCTTTAGGCCAATCACGCGAGGAGATTCGCGGCTAATTAATCGAAGGTAGGTTAGAAAACGTGATAGATACAGAATGAGATATTTTGGTATTAAGTTTTCTATCTAAGAATAAACAGAAGCTTATTAAACAGGTATTTGAGTCTGCACGAAAAATGCCTGATCATGGAACCTAGTCGCTCCGATGGTCGGAAAAAGAGTACCAGAGAGTGGAGGGTAAAGAGGTATATTTTGAGATATCGGCGTTTACTATTAGGAAGAAAATTGAACGCACGACGTCCGAATACAACATGAAGGCTATGATAATTTATAGAGTGGGAAAGACATTTCTGTTTACATATTCGAATGTCGCGTAGTCGTCAGAACTAAATGATTAAGTGTCATGCAATACACACAACTACAAATATGTAGACTTGATGCTCCTGCTAATATTTAACTTTTGATCAAAACCACCTTTAGTCACTCCTATCCATTCCAAACGGGCGGACCTGGAATTGTGTATGTCTATCCAAAGCATTAGCACATACAAAATGAACACATTTCTAACTATTCGTACCGTACTGTTAGAGATTCCAGGTGCATACACGTCGATGTTGATTTCTGGTTCTGTCACGTATAAGCAAGAACATGATGCAGAATATGCACAGGAAACTCACGATCCATGCTCCAAACCCCTGGAATCCGCACCAAGTACTCCTCCCCAGGCTCCTTCGTCCCTTCTCCACTGACTTCCAAATGTGCACATTCAGGATAGAACTGCGGCTTATTGGCGCTATGCAAACTGATGATCTCATGCCTAATGAGATACTTCCCGGGCTTCAAGTTCTCTGGCACCTTCTCGCTCCACAAGCTAGGGCTACCATCCCACTTTGAAAACGTCTTCTGGAACCAATCACCCTCCAAAATCGTTCCACTCTCTAGCCCCCTTTCACCGATCTTGAACCACTGCACTGCAGAAGAGTCCGTGGTTCTGCAGTCATCATTCGGGCATCGTGCCATCCAGACGATCATGGGGCCTACAGTGTGGACCCAATACATGTATACAGCGGTTATGTCTTGGCCAGACTTGATTGGTATGTAAGCCCGGGCCGGATTACCTGGGGTGTTGCAGGAGAGGGAGTGATTGGCCGGTTCGAAGATGGGGTCTACCGTTACCCATTTTCGTTGTACCATCCAGGGGGCTGCGTCCTGGAAGGCTTGGTCGTCGCCGGGATTGTACCTCGATAAGTGTGAGTGTCAAAGATAGCATGTGAGTGGTGGGTGTGGTTACCCAGGGTACCAAACATCACCAACGGTGTAATTCAAGCAGCCGCCATGCGCTGCAACGTACTGGCTGAGGAGGCTCAGCATGACGAACGCTCTGCGCCACATTTTTGCTGCAGTCGATATCCGATACGGATGGTGACCGGGGTCATGCCGGGGCGGAAACCCAACGAGGCGCAGTACAATATTCTCGAAGCTTTCGTCAAGCAGGTGAGCGTGGGTTCCTAAGACCAACTAAGCTTGCGATCCTTCTGGGAGGGTGTTCTGGAAACCCTATTTACTAGATAGAAGCTCCCCACAATCAGATGCTCCGCAAACCCGGGGTATGCCATGCAGATCCTGTTCCAAAAATTTCCAAATGATCTTCGGCATTTGATGTGGGGGGTAATCTGTTTTCCTATCCCTGTACGCTCCACTTAATTAACGTTACCCGGTTCCCTGCAGTGACATCCGGGAAAGGTCACCTGCAGTTGCAATTAATATACAAGGCAAAAGTCCATCTGGGGTTCAACGAGTGATCGAGTGCACTGGGCACGTGTTGGTTTTCCACGTCGCATGCTATAGACGAGGTGATTGATTTCACCGGGGCGCCGGGCCAGAAGGATTCTCGGCTGAATTAGGTTGAGGCTCACGCAAAGCTTGGTTCTGCCTCTGCTGACCCCTGCTTTCCGTATTTCGTAAACGTTGCAGTTGTTAGTTTCTCAAACGGCTAGGCAGCCTCTGCAGAGGTTCGAAGTTGATTATCTTTTCCGAAGTGAGATGGTAATATAGCTATGCTTCAATGAGTCCGAATGTAGATTCCTTGTTAGCCCTTGTACTTCTCATTCGTTAAAATGTCTTTAGCGGGGGGCCTTCGAAGGCAGCTAGGCTGACCACTAAGGCGCAGTGAACAACGTTCTTTGGCGATATACAGTTACAATTTTTTATGTGGATGTAGCCATCTTGCCGGTCCAACACTATCACGAAAGGCTTTTCCTTTCAACATTGTAGCCAGTGGCTGATATATACGTCCTATGAAAAATAAGTCAGTGTTTCTACCTAAACAAAGATATAGTGGATCAACGTACAACGTCCCTTCAACACAGTGAATTGTATGCCCGAATTGACATTGTGACTGCTCTGAATCGCACATTGTAAACCATCAATCTCATCAGTACAAACATGCCCCAAAAAATCCTCAATCCCCTAAAATTCTCACAACAGCACCCAAAACAAAAACACAGCATCTCACTTACCATCCACCCAAGGACGGCTTTCCAGGAACACCCGGTCCTTTCCAAATATGCCTCACCACCAAGGCGCCCCTACCTCCTGGTTTCCCCCCCAAGGCCGCACCTCCCTCCCGCGCTCCCATTCCCACCGCTCGCACTCCTCACGCCCGCACCGCGTCCATTTTGACGAAGGCGATGTGCACGACGACCACCCCCGCTTGTCCCGCCGTCCCACCTCCGGCCACGCACCTCATGAATCCCAGCACCACACCTCCCACTCAACCCGCCGCAGCGCCTACGACGCACAGCAGCAGCCCCATAGCCGCGACCACGACCACGCCTCTCGGCCCCCGACTCCCCATCCTGCCCCCTACGCCAACGTACGTGTCGTGAAACCCCTTCGCGCCATGACGGACGAGGAGCTGGATCGTGAGATGGCCGAACGCATGGGCGGCATGGCGCTCGGTTCTGAAAGGCGTCCTGGAGACAGTCGTGGTGGCCGATGGGAGGTTTATCCGTATTCTACTTCTGCGCGTAGTACGGCGCGGTATGGTACGTCGATGGACGGCGAGCGGCGGGGGCGTAGTGGGACGACGTCAATCAGCGCTGCGCCATCTGGTTCTGCGGTGCGGGAGATGAGGAGGGAAACGGGGATGGGTGAGGAGAGTCATGGGGCAAGGGGCTATACGGCGATGATGGAGGAGTTTGAGAGGGGAAGGAGGCATGGTGGTGGGCGGACTAGGTATTGAATTAGTCTGTAAGAATGGCGAATAATTCCATGTTGAGATGAAACGCCAACGTTATTGTAGGAGTAGATATCCGAGCAAATGTTTCTTAGTTCGTGGGTAGGTATTCCGTGCATTTGTCTTCATACTGATGTTTATTAGGGGACAGATGCGTGTGTGGACACGCTTTTGTTCTTTTCCCAGAGTTTTTGTAATCGATTTCTTTTTTAACCCCAACATCGCTTTCCCTTGATGCGTGATATCGTAGTGAATCAAAATACTGTTTTCCAGCGCCCAACAGTGAACCATACCGTTCCTCAGCCCCACCCATAAACATACCTTCCTAATCCGGAAGTTCCCAAAACACCATGGGACACTGCGGCAAAAAGTGCGATGCAGTGTGATATGCCAGCTGAGCAATTGCAGCGCTGAGTCATCCCGAGACACACCACCCTAGTTCCCCCTATTTCCACCAACAAGCATCGTGACCACACTCTTGGGTACATGAAGTACTTTGGTCACGGTGACGGCTCATGCAGGCCTCTGGCTACCTGATGATGAATTCGGCGACTGAAGTGGCTAAGGAGCTGAAAATACTCTGCGTACATAGGATCCCTGAAATTTAGCGGAACGAGTATAGTTTGGGGGTATTCCAAAACCGAAATATATACATAGATACACAAATATAGTACGAAGTAAGCTTTTTCAGCATCGCCGGATTTGGGCAACGCGAGCCGCCCATGTGGGATTGAAGCTACTACCCAAAAATCGCGTAGATTATGCGCCTCTGTTAATGTTCCTAAGAGACAAAAATGGTGCGGTAGATCGCTCTACATGGGTTTTAGTAATGGCCAGAGAGCATTGCTGCAGCATA
>Ga0247757_10002018_pt1 | contig 11457 bp, 10 predicted proteins | sample UWRJL126311R4_FD_180929 | JGI IMG/M metagenome (GOLD analysis project Ga0247757, IMG submission 180929) | Plant litter microbial communities from Arlington Agricultural Research Station in Wisconsin, United States - UWRJ-L126-311R-4 | ecosystem: Environmental > Terrestrial > Plant litter >...
CTGCGAGCGCGGGCGGGAGTGGCGCGACGGGTGGCTTCGGTCCGAATGCCTCGTGCAAGGCGTGGCCCGCGGCGACGGGCAGCACCCAGAAGGTGAGTAAGACGCAGAACGTGAGTGGTTCTTTCGACGGGAAATTGCAGCGTTTCGTGAGCGACGGGTTGGGTGATGGCGAGCAGGGTGAAGATCAGCAGCCGTTGTTCGTGTTGGCGGATGGCGCGACGCTGTCGAACGTGATCATCGGCGCGCCGGCCGCGGATGGCATTCACTGCAACGGAACCTGCACGTTGAAGAATGTGTGGTGGGAGGACGTGGGTGAAGATGCAGCGACGTTCAAAGGGACGTCGGCTTCACAAACCATGACCATTGATTGCGGCGGGGCGAAGAAGGCTTCGGACAAGGTGTTTCAGCACAATGGTCCAGGCACGATGAAGATCAGTAACTTTTACGCGTCGGACTTCGGCAAGCTGTACCGTTCGTGTGGCAACTGCAGCAAAATGTACGCGCGCAACTCGGTGTTTAGTTACATCAGCGCGACGGGCGGTAAGAGTTTGGCCGGCGTGAACGAGAACTACAACGACACCGCGACGTTCGTGGGCATCCTCGCGCCTTCGAACATCGTGATTTGTCAGCGCTACAAGGGGAACAGTAGCGGTGACGAACCCACCGCGACGGGCACGGGGCCTGACGGTAAGGTGTGTTTGTACAAGACCAGCGACGTGAAGGCGCCCTGAGTTCAGCTGAGGGAGCACTGATCGATTCGTGCCCGCCGTGCATCAAGCGGTATGGTTTATCGCGAGCTGTGTGCGGCGGGGGTCTTCGCGTTGGCGCTGGGGTGCAGCGCGGGCGGCGGTTCGGATGCGCCGTCACGCGGCGGGCCTGGCGGTGGCGCAGGCAGTTCGAGTAGTGCAGGCGGGTCGGGTTTCATCCCTTCCACGGGCGCGAGTGGCGGAGGACAGGTGATTCTGCCGGGCGGCGATGGCACGGCGGGCGTTGGCTCGGGTCCAACGTGCGCGACGGCCAGCGCGGCCGCGACCCTGATCAAGGAACCCGTCGACATCATTCTGGTCCTCGATAACTCGGGCAGCATGGAGGACGAGCTCGACGCGGTGGAGAAGAACATCAACGTCAACTTTGCCAACATTTTGCAGCAGAGTGGGGTCGACTATCGCGCAATTTTGATTTCACGCCATCGCAAGGCGGCGCGCGCGGATTCGGAAGAGGCGAGTACTTCGATTTGTGTGAGTAGTCCGCTGAGTGGGCTCGCGGCGTGTCCGGCAGAGGCGCCCGTGAATTCGGATCGCTTCTTTCAGTACAGCGTCAAGGTGGAAAGCACCGATTCGTTCGACCGAATTTTGTCGACGTACAACACCAAAGACAAGTTCAAGCTGACGGAGCTTGGTTGGTCCGAGTGGCTCAGGCCCGGCGCCAAGAAGGTGTTTTTGGAGATGACCGACGACAACCCGGCGTTGGCCGTCGATACCTTCGTGCAGAAGTTGACCGCGCTGGTGCCGGCGAATTTCGGCACGGTGGAGAAGCCGAATTTCGTGTTTCACAGCATCATCGGTATCAAGGAGAAGTCGCCCGCGACGACGCCATACGAGCCCGCGGAGCCGATCGAGACGGCGGTTTGCACGAGCGGTGGTGATACGGTGGCCAATGCGGGCGCGGGCTTTCAAGAATTGAGCCGCCGTACCGGTGGCCTGCGCTTTCCGATCTGCGCGTTTTCCGCGTATGACACGGTGTTCAGCGAGATCGCCAGTGACGTGGTGACGAAGTCACGGCTCGCGTGCGACTTCGATATTCCGACACCTTCCGACGGGCAGACGATCGATTTGAGCAAGGTCGCGGTCGCGTACACCCAGGGCGGGGCGACGGCCGCGTCGAAGTTCGGTCAGGTGTTGACCTCGGCTGATTGCCAGGCGGACGCGTTTTACATCGAGAACAATCACATTTACCTGTGTCCCGACACGTGCACCGCCGTCAAAGCCGATGGCGCGGCCAAGGTCGACGTCTTGTTCACGTGCGAGAGCACGATCATCCTCAAGTGAAGGCACGCGGCGGCCGCGCTACTCGAACAAGCCCGCGCGGATGGGCGCGGTCCAAGCGTCGCGCTTGATGTCCATTGCCCGGAATTTGCCGCCGTCATCCCAGAGCGCCCAGCCGATTTTGCGTTTTTCGGCTTCCTTGCGCACGAGGCGCAGCCACTCTTCGCGTGACTTCGGATCCGCGTTGTCGGCCACGCCGAACTCGCCCATGTACACGCGGCGCTTGCTGGCCTTGATGTACGCTTCGACGATTTTGAAATAGTCGAACACCGCGTTGGGTCCGTTGGCGTTGGTCGTGATCGGCTGAGTGTTGTAGGAAGCAAACCACGTGGTCACCCAGTCGAATTTTTGGCTGTATTCTACGGGGGTAATGGGCGCGGCCGGCGGACCCGGGAATACGACGCCGCCGGTTTGGAACTCGCCCGGCATGAACGGCATGTGCTGGTGCGTGAACAAGATCGGCTGATACTCGTGGAAGGACGCGACCACGTTCGCATCAGCCGGCAATTCGAGCTCTTTCAGGTAGTCTGCCCCCGCCCAAAAGTAGCAATTGGCGATGATCAAGCGCGTGGGGTTGGTGGCGCGAATGGCGGCGATCGCGCGCTGATGGATCGGATTCAAGAGGGCGGATTTGAGCTCGTACGCGGGCTCGTTGATCAGCTCGAAGGCGACGCTCGGAGGCCGCCCCTTGTAGCGCTCGGCGATCTGTTTCCAGAGCCCAACCACGCGATCGGCGTGCTGGGCCGGCTTTTTCATCAGCTCTTCGTAGTGGTGCAAGTCGAGGATGATGGATAGGCCGCGCGAGGTCGCCTGATCGATGGCCCAATCGACGCGTTTGAAGAACGACTCTTCGATCGTGTAGGGCGCTTCGTCTTTGGCGTGACCGTTGAAGCGCACCGGCAAGCGGATGTGATCGAGCCCGGCCGCTTTGGCCATCGCAAAGTGCTTTTCGTCCAAGGTGACGCCCCACGCCCCTTCCTGCGTGGCGTCGAGCGCGTTACCGAGGTTGATGCCGCGCATGAAGCCGGGGATAGGCCCACTTTCGACCTCCACCGGTGGCGGTTCGACCTCCGACACTTGGTGGATCGCGACGGGTTGCGGCTCAGTGGTTGTTGGCGCGGGCGACGACGCGCCCCCGTTGCTCGCGACGGGCGGGCGCGGCTTCTTGGGAATGCACGCGGCCGAGATCAAGCAGGTCGAAGCGAGGAGCAACGGGAAGAGGCGCATCACCGCGCAGCATACTGGGCCGCGCGCGCTGCGCGAAAGCTCAAACGAACGCGTTGAAACGCTCGGGCAAACCCAAGCCCAGGTAAGCGTTCGCGTTGCGAAAGCACAGGTCCTTTACCAAATCCCCGAGTAACGCGCGATCGTTCGGGAGGAGGCCGCGGCGTACGTCGTTGCCGAGCAGATTGCACAACAGGCGCCGAAAGTACTCGTGCCGCGAGTAAGAGAGAAAGCTGCGAGAGTCCGTGAGCATGCCGACGAAGCGCGAGAGCAGGCCCATGTTCGAGAGCGCATTCAGTTGGCGCTCCATGCCGTCGAGCTGATCGAGGAACCACCAGCCACTGCCGAATTGCATTTTCCCTGGCACCGAACCGTCTTGAAAGCTGCCAATCAAGGTGGCCAGCACTTCGTTGTCGCGCGGGTTGGAGTTGTACAAGATGGTTTTGGCGAGCCGATCGCCATCGTCGAGCCGATCGAGGAAGCGCGCGACCGAGGCGGCCAAGTCGAAGTCGCCGATCGAGTCGAAGCCAGTGTCCGGGCCGAGGCTACGGAATAGGCGGGTGTTGTTGTTGCGCATTGCTCCCAGGTGAAACTGCTGCACCCAGCCGCGTTCGTGATCGAGCAGAGCGAGCTCGTGGAGCAGCGCCGATTTGAAGCGCAGCGCGGCAGGCCGCGGCACTTCGTCGCCGTCGCGCACGCGCGCGAAGGTCATGGCGACTTCGGAGCGCGTGTAGTCCTCGGCGTGCAGCGTCTCGAGGCCGTGATCGGACGCGCGGCAGCCGAGCTCGTGGAACGCATCGTGGCGCGAGGCCAGCGCGGCGAGCAGCTCGTCGTAGGTCGAGATCGATTGTCCGGAGACGGCTTCCAACGAGTCGAGGTAAGCGTTGTATTCGCTCGGGTTCTCGACGCGCAGCGCGCGATCGGGCCGAAACGTGGGGTACATGCGGACGCGCTGACTATGCGGGCTCGCGGCGTGCCGGCGATGATGCTCGAGGCCGTCGACCGGATCGTCCGTGGTACAGACGATGGCCACGTTGAAGTGCTCGAGCAAGCCGCGTGCGTAGAACTTGGGTGCGGCCAGCGCTCGATTGCAAGTGTCGAAGATCTCCCGCGCCGATGCCTCGTTCAGCAATTGATGCACGCCGAACGGGTTCTTCAGTTCCAGCTGCGTCCAGTGAAATAGCGGGTTGCGCAGGGTTTTGGGTACTGTGCTGGCCCAGGCTTGGAACTTCTCGAGGTCCGTTGCATTGCCGGTACACAGCCGCTCGGGCACGCCATTGGTGCGCATCGCGCGCCACTTGTAGTGATCGCCGTCGAGCCACACTTCGGTGATCGAGCGGAACGCATGGTTCTTGGCCACGTGTTCCGGCGGCAGGTGACAGTGGTAGTCGATGATTGGCTGCGGCGCGGCGAAGTCGGTGTACAGCTCGCGTGCGGTATCGGTTTCGAGCAGAAAATCTTCGTCGAACATGGGCTTACTTCATGGGCGGCAAACTGCCGTCGGCGTTTCGTGGCGCGGCTTTTGCGGCCGCCGCGCTCATCGTCATGCTGACTTCGCCGGATTTGGAGAGTGTCTGGCAGTAGTCGGTTTTGTTGTCTTTCGCGCCGCAAGCGCTGAGCTTGGGCACTTCGGGATTGCTGTTTTGCGTGTAGCCGCAGGTCAGGTTCTCGAAGGCGAAGCAATTTTTCAGCAAGTGCACGGCGCCGCCTTCGCCTTCACTGGTCGGCTTCCCGCCGAGCTTGAAGCCGTTGCCATCCCCCGCGGGGTTGCTGCCATTGACGCCTTTGCCGTTCAAAAACGCCCAGCAATTTTCGATCAGCACCACGTCGTCCGCGGCGAACAAGTCCCAGCCGTCGTCCGCGTTGTTGTACGCACGACAGCCGCGAAATACGTTGCCCGCGCCGATCCTCAACTTGGCGGCGAAGCCATCGGCGTTTTCACCGCCCGTGGCCGCGTCGAAGTTTTCGTACGAGTCAGTGTCGAGGATCAAATTGTCCGCGCCGCGGGTTTGGTCCAGAGCGAGCGAACTCGAGACCGTGATCTGCAGCCCCGTGTCGCCGCAGTGGTGAATCACCAAATTGTCGATGATGTTGTGCGAACCACCAATCGCGATGCAGTTGTCGGAAGCGTTCTTTACTTCCAAGCCCTTGATGCGCCAATAGTCGCCCGTAATGTCGAAGCCACGCACCCCCGCGGGGGTCGCAAAGTCGACCACGGGCCGCGCGCCTGGCGCCGCTGCGATCGTGAATGGCGCCGCCGCGGTGCCCACCTTCCTGATCGACACCGCCGCCGTCACTTTGTACGTCCCCGCTTTGACCCACAACGTGAGCCCCGCCGTCAGCCGTGCGATCGCGTAAGGCACGGTTTGAAACGGCTTGGCCTCGGTGCCCGGATTCGTGTCGGCTCCGTCGGGCGCGACCCAGAAGTCACCCGAGGTGGTGCCCGTGCCGGCACTGCCCGCCGTTCCGGGCGCGCCCGCGGTATTGGAAGCGCCCGCCGAGCTCGGCGCGCCCGCGGCATTGGGAGCGCCCGCCGAGCTCGGCGCGCCCGCGCTGTTCGGGGCACCTGCGGCGCTCGGGGCACCTGCAGTGCTCGGGGCACCGGCCGTGTTTGGCGTGTTCGGCGCACCCGCACTCGAATTTGGCGCCCCTGCCGAATTACCGGACGCGCCCGCGCGACTCGGTGCGCCCGCGCCGCTTGCACCGCCGGGATCGGCGTCCGAATCGCTCGAACTCGAACTGCAGCCGAAAATCAGCACTGCCAACGCGACGAACCAGAGCTTGGACATGTGAGGGCGTAATGCCCATGCCGTCACAACCGATCACCGATTTCGCCTCGGTCGAGTGATCGCCGGCCGAGCGTGCTCGCATCACGTGCGATGGCCCAAACCTCCTCTACGCGCGCTCGCCAGCTGATGTCGCGAACCGGATTGCTCCTGACGCTGATCGGAGTCGCGGACGCGGGCTGTTCCGCCGAAGCCACCAACGAGCCGCTGCCGCGCGGAACGGCCAGCGCGGGCACGGGCGGCGCGCCCAGGGCACCGGGCGGTGCTGCCCCGATGAACTCGATCGCTGGCGCCGGTGCCGCGAGCGTCGCAGGCGCGCCGGCGGGAGGCGCGGGATCGTCTACCGGAGGGGCGCCAAGCGCTGCGGGAGGGGCGCCAAGCGCTGCGGGAGGGGCGCCAAGCTCCGGTGGAGGTGGTCAAAGTTCGACCGGCGCGGGCGGCAGCGAGTGCAGCACCACGGGTCCCACGGACGAAATCTTCTTCGACGGCTTCGAAGACGGAGAATTTACCCGGTGCCCGAATTGGGTAGATGCCGAACCTGCTCTCGGCGGCATGTGGTCGGTCAAAGCGGACGGCACGGGCCAAGTGCTCGCCCAAACCGGCGTGGCCAGCGACTGGATCCTGGCTGTCTCCGGTAGCTACAAAGTGACGGACCAGATCGTCCAAGCCAAGGTCAAGTTCACCTCCGAGCCGGGCATCGTCGGCATCTTCGCCCGCGTGCAAGATCTCGAAAACTATTACAGCCTGTACCTCGACGGTTCGAACATCGTCTTGCGGGGCCGCGTCGACAACCGCCAACTCACGTCGGTCAAAGTCAAAACCGCCACCGTACAAGGCACCTGGTACACGCTCAAACTGAGCGTGATCGGCAGCACTTTGACCGGCTACCTCGACGGCGTGCAACTCGTGACCACGACCGACGCGAGCGTGAAGAGCGGCGGCATCGCCGTCGGCACCGACGACAGCGCGACCGCCGAGTTCGACGACGTGACGGTTACCGCGCCTTGATGCGCCGAGCGCGCGATTCAAGACAGCGGAATCGGCTCGCGTTCCACGCCCAGCTCGGCAAGTAATCGTTCGCGCAGCGCCGCAAATTCCGCGCCGTGCCGACCTCTTTCGGCACCCGCGCGCAAGCGATGCTCGGAGGCGATGCGCCCTTCTTTCATGACGAGCACGCGATCGCTCAGATCGATTGCTTCGTCTACGTCATGGGTGACCAGCAGGACGGCGGGCTTGTGCCGCGCGACCAACGCCTTGACCAGTGCGTGCATGCGGATGCGCGTCAACGCGTCGAGCGCGGCAAACGGTTCGTCGAGAAGCAGCAGTTCGGGCTCGCGAATCAGGGCTCGAGCTAAAGCCACGCGCTGGGCTTCGCCGCCGGACAAAGTGACGGGCCATGCGTCACGATGATCGCGCAGGCCGACCTCGTGCAGGGCAAGCTCGGCGCGTTGTCGTGTGGCTCGCGCCGGGAGGCCCACTGTCACGTTGCGCCAAACCGGGAGCCACGGCAAAAGGCGCGGTTCTTGAAAAACCACGGTCCGGGCCGCGGGCGTCGACAGCTCTCCCTCGTCGGCATGGTCGAGGCCGGCGAGCACGCGGAGCAGAGTCGTTTTACCGCAGCCGCTCTTCCCGAGCAGCGCGACGAACTCGCCCTTTTCCAAGCGCAAATCGAGCCCGTCAATCACGGCTCGCTGATCGAACGAGCGACGCAGCCGAGTGGCTTCGACCAAGCCGCTCATGATGGGCAAGGCCGTGCTCATACGCGCGCCACATGCTTCGCAATCTCGAGGCGGCCCGAGCTTACCTGGTGCTGGCTCATCCAATCCGCCGCGTACTGCAGCTTTTCGATGCCCGCATCATCGATGAAGCTCAATGTGCTCTTGATGTCTTGCGCTGCGATCTTGTCGATCACGGCCTGCGGATACTTCGAAATCTTGTAGGAAAGCGCGACGGCTTCTGCGCGGTTCGCGTTGGCCCACGCGACCTCGGTCTGATAGGCGGTGATCACATTGCGTACGGTCTCCGCCTCTTGCTTCGCGTAGTCCTCACGCACGAGGTACGTGCCGAAGTCGAACTCGCGATCGAGCTCCTTGTCGTCTTGAAAGATGCGCTTGGCCCCGTATTGGACCTCTGCCAAATCGAGCGGCCCTTGCCAAATGGCCCAGGCGTCGATTTTACCGGCCGCGAACGCGGGGGCGGCGTCGGGTGGGTTCATGTACACGACCTGCACCTTCTCGCGGGGGATTCGATATTTGTCCAAAGCCGCGACCAGCAGAAATTCGGCCACGCCGGCTTTGTTCACGGCCACCGTTTTCCCAACCAAGTCGGATACCGACGCGATGCCGGAGCTCGGCAGAACGATGATCGAAGTCGTGCGCGGCGCCGACGTAGCCCAGGACACGAAGCTCAACTTGGCGCCGGACAAGATGGCTTGAATCGCGGGCGTCGAGCTGCCGCCGAAGCTGAAATCTGCGCTGTTGGTCGCCACGGCCTGCAGCGTGGGCGCATGATTGGGGAACGGCCCTATCCACTCCACGTCGATGCCTTGCTCGCGTAGCGTGCGCTCGAACACGCCGCGGGTCTTGGGCACGGAAACGATGCCGTACGTCAAACGCACTTTTTTTCGACCCGAGGCTTTGCTCGCGGGCTCATGGCGGCAACCGAGCAGCGGTGCGGACAGGCCGAGGGCGGCGGCTCCGGAAACGAACGTTCGACGGCTCAGGCTCATGAGTTCTCGATTCTTGGGTTGATGATTCAAGAGCGAGGCCGCGCGTAGTTGGGATGCCAAGCCAATAGGCGGCGCTCGAGGAAGCGCGCCAGTACGTCCGATGCCACGCCGATCAGCGCGTACAGTACGATCACCAGGACCATCACGTCGGTTTGCAGGAATTCACGAGCATTCGTGGCAAGAACGCCGATCCCGGCGGAGGCGCCGAAGCTCTCGGCGACCACCAGCGCGAGCCAAGAGGTCGTGAGACCTTGACGCACGCCGTTCAAGATCGAAGGCAGAGCGCCGGGCAAAATTACCGATGTTATCAGCTGACCACCGCGCATGCCCATCGCCCGGCACATCTCCAGCAGCTTGGGATCGACCTGCCGGATGCCGAGCGAGGTATTCAGGTACATCGGGAACAGGCTGCCGAGCGCGATCAAGAAAACCTTGCTCCACTCGCCGATGCCGAACCACACCAACACGAGCGGGACGATGGCCAAGAACGGCACCGCGCGAACGGTTTGAATGCTGCGGTCGAGCAAGGCCTCTGCCAACCGCGATAGACCGACGGCGACGCCCAACGTGACGCCCACCGACGCACCCAGCGCAAAGCCGACTACGGCGCGAGTCACGCTCGCGCGCAGGCTGCCTTGCAGCTCCCCGGTCGCCAGCAAATTCTCGGCGGTGAAGAAGATGACGCTCGGGCGAGGGAGAACCACCGACTGGAGCACACCGAGCCGAGCCAGCACCTCCCAGAGTACGAGCAAGCCGAGCGGCGCGAGCCAGGAGAGCAGGCGATAGCCGGTCGTCGAGCGAAGCTGCTTCCTCGCCCGCGCTGCGTGATCGGTGGCGGGACGAACCCGCTCTAGCAGCGCCGCCCGGGGCAGTGGCTCGAGCGCCCGTTGTGATCCGGTGATGTTCATTGAGCTCACGGCTGTCGAATCCCTGGGGTTTGTTTATCAGACGTTTGTCTGTTATGATAGACGAATCCTACCGTGGCTGACCGCACCTATACCGCCGCCCATTGGGGAGTTTTCGAGGTCGAGCCAGCGAAAATGGAGGGCGGCACGCCGCGTCTCGCCCCGCTAACCGGAGACCCCGACCCAAACCAGATTGGCACCGATCAGCTGGACCCGTCCGTCACGCGACTGCGCGTGAAGCGCCCGGCCGTTCGTCGCGGCTGGCTCGAGCATGGGCCGGGCGCGACCGACGCCAGGGGTCATGAACCGTTCGTCGAGGTCGGCTGGGACAAGGCGCTCGACTTGATCGCGGTCGAACTCGGACGCGTGCGCGACCGTTACGGAAACAGCGCCATTTTTGGCGGCTCCTACGGCTGGGCGAGCGCGGGCCGGTTCCATCACGCGGTCGGTCAGCTGCATCGCTTCCTCAATCTGATCGGCGGCTACGTGAAGAGCGTCGACAGCTACAGCCTGGGCGCCGGACGCGCGCTGATGCCGCACGTCGTTGCCAGTATGGATGAGAGCAACGCCTCGCACACCTCTTGGTCGGTGATCGCAGAGCACACCGAGCTGTTCGTATCTTTCGGCGGAGTGCCGCTGAAAAACACCCAAGTTTCGTCGAGTGGCGCCGGGCGCCATCGCGTCAAGGTCGGGCTCATGGCCGCGGCCCGCGCGGGGGTACGCTTCATCAATGTCAGCCCCGTGCGCGACAACTTGATCACGGGCGGACCCGTCGAGTGGATCCCGATCCGCCCCAACACGGACACGGCGATGATGCTCGCGCTCGCCTACGCGGTCGAGCGTGACCCGCGCTTCGATCGCAGCTTCGTCGACCGCTATGCGGTGGGTTACGATCACTTTTCGGCGTACGTGAAGGCTTCTATATCGCGATGAAACGGGCTGTCCCCGCCCATGCCGAAGCGCGCGACGACCATCACATCCTGAGCGAACTCGCCCGGCGCATGGGCTTGGAAAACGCGTTCACCGAGGGCTTGTCCAGCGAGCAATGGCTCGAGCGGCTGTATCGCGAGAACGCGGAGCGAGTGACCGCGCTCGGCATCACGCTGCCGAGCTTCGAGCAATTCTGGGCGCAAGGCTTGATCGATCTCGCGCCGCACGACGTGCCTCACGTGATGCACGCAGAATTTCGCAGGAACCCCGAGCTGCATCCGCTCGCGACCCCTTCGGGAAAGATCGAAATCTTCTCGCAGCGCATCGCCGCCTTCGCACTGGAAGACTGCCCTGGATACCCGGTTTGGCGAGAACCGTTCGAGTGGCTCGGTCACCCCAGCGCCGCGCATTTCCCGCTGCACGCAGTTCACCGAGGCGAGGGTCTCACGCGCCTGAAGATTGGTTTTGATGGTCGCTCGGCGCGACGGAGTGCACTCAGCCTTCGGCGTCGCGGCGGGTGACGGGCGGAGGCAATGATGCTGTGCTCGCACCGTATCATTGGTCGAGTGCTTTCAGGACCGAGCGTTTCGGTGCAGGCGGCGCAGCGGTGTCGCGCGCTCCCCTCCCGCTCCCCCCGACGGCGAGCGCGTCGGAAAGTGCCTCCTCCGCGCTTCGATGATACTGTGTACGCACAGTATCGTTTATCCCAGTGCTCGCTGAGTCGCTGAGTCCGGTAACGATCGACTGAGTTCTCCGGCTCACTCCGGCTCGCCATCGGCCTCGGCCCCAGCGCGCGGTGAGCAAAGACGCTGGGTTTGCACCGTCCTTGCCGCGCGGTT
>Ga0247757_10002019_pt1 | contig 11445 bp, 10 predicted proteins | sample UWRJL126311R4_FD_180929 | JGI IMG/M metagenome (GOLD analysis project Ga0247757, IMG submission 180929) | Plant litter microbial communities from Arlington Agricultural Research Station in Wisconsin, United States - UWRJ-L126-311R-4 | ecosystem: Environmental > Terrestrial > Plant litter >...
GAGGTCGGAGATACGGCGGCTGTAGCCGATCTTCTTGCCGTTGTCGTCAAACACGGGGAACGGCACGAGGCCGTCCTTGCCGGCGCCAATGGTATAGACCGGGACGCCGCGGGACCTGGCGATCTCGGTGGACTGTTCGGGGGTGAGCACGCCGCGATTGTTGGCGCCGTCGGTCATGAGCACGACGAACGCGCCCTTGCGCTTGCTGCCCTCCTCGCGCTTGGCCTGCTCAAGGCGGGTGAGCGCCACGCCGAGGCCGTCGCCGATGGCGGTGCCGTCCTCGATCATGCCGATCTTGAGGCGCTCCACCTGGCGCTCGAGCCAGTCGTGGTCGAAAGTGAGGGGCGCGAGCGTGTAGGCGCGGCCGGAGAAGACGACGAGGCCGATGCGGTCGTTGTTGCGCTGGTGGATGAAGGCCTGGATGACGGGTTTGATGGCCTGCAGGCGGTTGATGCGCTCGCCGTCGCGCTCGTAGTCCTCGGCCAGCATCGAGCCGGAGAGGTCGATCGAGAGCATCAGGTCGTAGCCCTGCTGCTTCACCTCGCGCTTGTCCTCGACCTTTTGCGGGCGGGCCAGGGCGGCGATGAGCAGCACCAAGCCGACGAGCGCCAGGCCGACGGGCCAGCGCGAACTGGAGATGAGCGACGGCCGGTGCCAGGCGGCGGTGAAGGGCACCACGAGCACCGGCGCCCCGCGGCGGCCGCGCATCCGCATGACGACGAGCAGGGCGAGGCCCGCAAGGAACCACCAAGGGTCGTGAAACGTGTAACTGTTGAGTGACATCAGCGCTGGTGGCCCGCGTGCATGCGGGCGTGGAAGAAGCGGATGAGGGCCTCGAGACGCTCCTCGTCGTTGCGGACCGTGAGCCGGCTCAGCGGGTCGGGGAAGATGGCCTTGAAGGCGGCGTCGCGCTCGCGGCCCCACGCGGCGTGGGCCTCGCGCTGGGCGGAGGAGGCACCGTTGAGGTTGACCAGCCGGCCGCTCACCGGGTCGTAGGTGGTGAGCACGCGCTCGAACGGCAGCTCGCGTTCCCACGCGTCCTCGACCCGGAAGCCCATCGTCTGGTAGCGGCGGGTGAGCACCGACCAGCCCTCGGGCTCGATGCGCGGCGGAAAATCGCCGAGCCAGATCAGGATGCTGTGGCGCGGCGCGGCCTTGGCGAGGAGGCGCCAGGGGATGAAGCTGGCTGAGGGCTGAGAGCTGAGAGCGGAGAGCTCGGGCAGCGGCTGCCCGAGCAGTTGGGCGGCGGCGTGGAGAATCTGGCCGCGGCCGCGCACCGGTTCCTTGAGCGTGTAGCCGGCGGGGGAGGCGTGGAGGAAGCCGACGCGGTCGCGGTTGACGGCGCCGAGCATCATGACGAGGCCGGCGAGCTCCATCAGCGCCTCGCGTTTGGACTGGGCGCCGGAGCCGAACTGCAGGCTGACGCTGTCCTCGAAGAGCAGGAGCAGGGAAACCTCGCGCTCCTCGATGAATTTCTTGCGGTACGGCTCGCCGAGGCGGGCGGTGACGTTCCAGTCGATGTCGCGGATGTCATCGCCGAAGGTGTACTTCACGACCTGGTCGAACTCCATGCCCCGGCCGCGGAAGGCGGAGCGGTATTCGCCGCTGAGGACGTTCTCGACCGCATGGCGCACGCGCCACTCGAGCTGGCGCAGGAGCGCCAGTTGGGAAGTGACGAGGGAAACGTGCTCGTTGACGGACGGGGGCATGGGAGCGCTAAATTCCAAACGCCAAACGCCAAATTCCAAAGAAATCCCAAGCAACAATGTCCAGCTGCGGCACTCGGACGTTCATTGAAGCTTCAGTTGTTGGAGTTTCGTTGGGACTTGTGATTTGGATTTTGCGATTTGCCGCGGTCGTTCAGGCCGCGGTCGTGGCCGGCACGGGCGTGCGGATGAGGACCTGGTCGAGGACCTTGTCGGAGGTGAGGCCCTCGGCCTCGGCTTCATAGGTCAGGCCCACACGGTGGCGGAGGGCGTCGTGGAAGACTTCCTGGATGAGGGCGGGCGAGACGTAGTCGCCGCCGCGGAGCCATGCGAGGGCGCGGCTGGCCTGGAAGAGGGCGAGCGAGGCGCGCGGTGAGGCGCCGAAGTTGAGCAGGCGGCGGGCGCTGCCGGTGCCCTCGGCCTGCGCGGCGAGTTCGCGCGAGCTGCGGACCAGCGCGAGGATGTAAGCCTGCACGGCCGGCGAGACGTGGATGTTGTCGACCTGCGTGCGCAGCGAGAGGAGTTCCTCGCCGCTTGAGACGGGCTTGAGCTCGGGCTGCTTGGTGACCTGGCCCCAGCGCTCCATCATGAGCGCCTCCTCGCTGGCGGACGGATAGTCGACGAGCAGCTTGAAGAGGAAGCGGTCCGTCTGGGCCTCGGGCAGCGGGTAGGTGCCCTCCTGCTCGACCGGGTTTTGCGTGGCCATCACGAAGAAAGGCTTCGGCAGGATGTGCGAGTTGCCGCCGATGGTGACCTGGCGTTCCTGCATGGCCTCGAGCAGCGCGGACTGGACCTTGGCCGGCGCGCGGTTGATTTCGTCGGCGAGGACGAGATTGGCGAAGATCGGGCCCTTGTGCGTGGCGAACCCGCCGTCCTTGGGGGAGAAGATCATCGTGCCAACCACGTCGCTCGGCAGCAGGTCGGGCGTGAACTGGATGCGCTCGAACTGGACGCCGAGGGCGGTGCCGAGCGACTTGACGAGGAGCGTCTTGGCGAGGCCGGGCATGCCCTCGAGCAACACGTGGCCGTTGGCCAGCAGGGCGACGAGGAGGCGCTCGATAACGGCGTCCTGGCCGATGACGGCGTGGCCGATTTCAGTGCGGAGTTTCTGGGACCAAGTGGGACCGTTGATCATGAGGCAGGGTGAGGGAAATTCGTGGTAAAAGAGCCGGGTGGAGTGAAGGCCGGGAGGGGGTGGCTGACAAGTGCCGATCCGGTTTTTGCGACGGGATGGTTATTGGGCAGGGCGGGCGGGCATTTGACTCCATGAACGGAAGTTAGTTTCACTGGGCGCAAGATATCCCATGGCTGATTTTCCTGAGATCGTAGAAGCGTCGCTGCGGGCGCGATTTGTCTCCCTCGGCGTCCGGCCGGACGAGGTGGAGGAGACGTTCATCCGCGGCGCCGGGGCCGGCGGGCAGAAGATTAACAAGACTTCATCGACAGTGCGGCTGCGGCACCGTCCGTCCGGCCTGGACATCCGCTGCCAGCGGGAACGCAACCAATCGGTCAACCGCCTGCTGGCCTGGACCGAGCTGGCCAACCGGCTGGAGGAGCGGCAGCAGGCCTCGGCGGGTGCGGCGGTGGCTGCGCGCGAACTCGAGCGCCGTCGGAAGCGGCAGAAATCCCGCGGGCAGAAGGCGCGGATGATCGAGACGAAGAAGCACCGGGCGAAAATCAAGCAGGCCCGCGGTCGCGGCCATGAGGACTGAATATTTAGGCACTTGCCGGGGAGATTGGGGCGCCAATAGTTCTCCCGATGAGTCCCGCTGAAAAAAACGACGCTTTGGAGGCTGCACGCCGCGCCGGCATCGATCTCAGCCTGATCGATGCAAATCTGGCGCTCTCGCTCAAGGAGCGGTGGCAGCAGCACGACGGAGCCCTTGAGTTCGTTTCTAAACTGCAGCAAGCGCGGGAAAAATTAAATGCACAGCTTCAGCCAGTTGCTCGAAAGGCTGGTTGATGCCGGCTTGGACTTCGTGATCGTGGGTGGCTTTGCGGCGGTCTCGCATGGCTCGGCATATATCACTCAGGACGTGGATATCTGTATTCTCTTTTCGGAGGAGAATATCGCCAGATTACGGCAGGCGCTGAAGGACCTGCATCCCCTTCACCGGATGATACCGGGCGAGCTTTCCTTCCTGACCGAGCCGAAGCCGGGTGAGCCGTTGACCAATCTCTATTTGAAGACCGACTTTGGCATGATTGATGTGCTGTCGACAGTGCTTGGTATTGGCGACTTCCGGCGTCTGAAGCAAACAGCCGACCGATTGGAATTCGAGGGTCGAGTCTATCAAGTGATGTCTCTGGCTGATCTTATCGCCGCCAAGGAGGCGATGGGACGGGAGAAAGATTTGCTCACCGCGAAAGAGCTCAGGGCGATAGCGGCAAAGCGCGACAATCCTGGGTCGTAATCGATTCGCTTAGCGAAAAAATGTGGCAATGGCCAGAGCCGCCCCGAAGGCGGCCAGGGCCGAGGCGTAGGTGCCGAAATGTTTTTCGAAATGGGAGGGCTCGGCGGAAGCGGGCTCGCCGGCCTTGCGGGTGTCCAGCTCGTGCAGCTTGCGGCTGGCCAGCGTGCGGCGGTGTTCGCGGGCGAGCCCGCGCGCGATCAGGCCGAGGACGAAAAGCGTGACGCCGATCGCGAGGAGCGTGTCGCGGCTCGGGAGCATGGGCAGGGCGGCGAGATTCATCGCGTCAGGCCGCGGGCGTCACTTCATCGCCGATCCGGACGGTCCCCTGCTTTGTCTCGTGGATGAGGTTCACCCCGAAGTTGACGTCGGTCGGATCGTGCGCGTCACGCCGGAAGGTGGCCAGGGTCTTGAGCGGCTCCTTGCCGCGTTCGCCGGTGAGCTGGTCCGTGGTGGTGACGATACAGCGGGCGCAGGGACCGCCGTTGCGGAAGACCACCCCGCCGATGCGAACGCGGGTCCAGGCGTCCTCGGCGAACGCGTCGCAGCCGGCCACCACGATGTTCGGGCGGAAGCGATTCATGGGCACCGGTGCGCCATCGTTCTCGAGGATGCGGTCGTTGAGGTGGGCGAGGGAGGCTTCGCTGACAGCGAGAAAAGGATAGGCGTCGGCGAACGAAACGAAGTCGCCCGGCCGGCCGGTGACCTTCAGGATCGGTCGGGAAAACCGGGTGCCCGCGCGGACGAGATGGCACTTGGAGTGGAGGAAGTCCGACAACCAGGCCGTGGCCGCTGGCCCGCAATCCTCGGCCTGCAGGCCTTCGCTTTTCCACACGCTGACCGTGCGCGGCGGTGCCGCGGGATCGGAGGCGGTGCTCACGGAAACGGAGCCGGCCCCGTCGGCGGAGAGAGAGAGTGAGCCGCCGGCGAGCGTGGCGTTCACCAGGGCCATGCGGGGCAGGACGCGCTGGGTCAGGAATTTTCCCGTGTCGTCCACGACGAGAAAACGCCGGTCGCCGGCGAAACCCAAGCCGTCGAAGTCGGCAGCGGATACCGCGCAGCCACGCAGGGATTTCACGGGGTAGACAAAGAGGCCGGTGACGCGGGGCATGGGCTTGAAGCTGAGAGCTGAGAGCTGAGAGCTGAGAGCTGAGAGCTGAGAGCTGAGAGCTGAGAGCTTAAAACGGCTGTACTTATCCTTTTCGCGTGTAGTTGACGAGGTAGAGCTGCGGATCCTTGCCCGTGTGGTGCTTCACCGGGCGGGTGCCACCGAGGCCGTAGCAGATCGAGAGCGTTTCGCCGGTGAACTTGAAGATGCAGGGGATGGTGCGGCCGGCGTTCGGTCCCTTCACGCCGACCAGTGTGAGGCCGGCTTCGTCGACGGTGAACGTGCCGTGGTCGGAGGCGACGCCGCCGAAACGCACGGTGTATTTGCCGGCGGCCAGCTCGACCTCCATTTTATCGAGCACCATCTTCGGCGCTTCCTCGCCGCCGAGTTCCGCGTAGAGCGGGAGCCAGATGCCTTCGAGTTGTTCGCTCATGCCCGCTTGATGACGTCGCGTGGGGTGGTTTCGGTGGAGGTGGGCTCAGTGAGTTCCTTCGCGCCCTTGGCACCGAGCTCGGACAGCTTGCGCGCGCCGGGCAGGAGGGTCTGTTCGAACGAGCCGACGGCGGAATTGTAGGCTTTGTTGGCGGTCTCGAGTCCGCGGCCGACCTTGTCGAGGTTGTCGGCGAAGCCGGCGATGCGGTCGTAGAGTCCGCGGCCGAGATCGGCGATGACCTGGGCGTTGCGCGACACGTCCTCCTGGCGCCAGCCGTAAGCGGTGGCCTTGAGCAGGGCGATGAGGGTCGCGGGCGTGGCGAGGAGGACCTTCCTCGCGATGGCGCGGTCGATGAGGGTGGGGTCGGACTGCAGGGCGCCGGAGAGGAATTGGTCGCCGGGCAGGAAGAGGACGACGAACTCCGGTGAAGGCTGGAACTGCGCCCAGTAGTCCTTGGCGCCGAGCGCATCAATGTGGCTGCGCACCTTGGCGGCGTGTTCGGCGAGCTTGGCGACGCGCACGGTCTCGTCGGAGGCGTTGACGGCCTCGCGGTAGGCGTCGTTCGGCGCCTTGGCGTCGATGACGATCTGCTGGCCGCCGGGCAGACGGACGATGAGGTCGGGGCGAAAACTGCCCGCGGTCTGCTGCTCGGTGAAATCGCAGTAGTTCGACATGCCGGACATCTCGACGACGCGACGGAGCTGGAGTTCGCCCCAAGTGCCGGCGGTGGTGGTCGAGCGCAGGGCGGTGGTGAGCTTGGAGGCCTCGGCCTGGAGCGAAATCTGGGCGGTGCCGAGGGACTTGAGCTGCTCGGACAGCTGGCCATAGGCGTTGGCGCGAGCCTTCTCGATTTCGCCGATCTTGGCGTCGACCTTCTCGAGCGATTCCTTGAGCGGCTTCACGAGCGAGTCGATCGCCTGCTGGCGCTTGCCGAGCTCGTCCGAGGATTGCTGGTGGAGCTTGCCGAAGGACTCGCGGGCCAGTTCGAGGAAGGACTGGTTGTTGGAGCGCAGGGCGTCGGCGGAGAGCGCCTTGAAGGATTCGGTCAGGCGCGCCTGGGCTTCCTTGAGCGCGGCGCGCTCGCCTTCGAGTTCGGTGGCGCGGGCGCGGAGGGAGACAAGTTCGGCCTCGAGTTTGGTGACCTGCTCGCCGCCGAGGCGGGCGCGCTCGGCGGTGGCGGCATTGCGCGACTGGGCGATGAACCAGCCCAAGGCGGCACCGACGGCGAGACCAGCGAGAAGGAGCAGAACGTCCATGCCGGGAAGATGAAGGCGAAAGGCGGCAGGCGAAAGGCGGAAGTTGGCCGCGGCGGAAGACTGCTGACAGCTTTCGCGGCCGGTTCGGCCCTGGTTCCATCCCCCGGCTTCGAGCTCCCGGCTCGAGACTATGCCTTCAGCGAGCCGAGCGAGATCTGGATGTCGGTGCCCTTGAGGCCCGGACCGGCCTGGAGGGTGCCACCGTGCAGGCGGAGGATTTCGCGGGCGAGGAAAACGGAGAGGCGGCCCTGGTTGGGCGTGGAGCCGGGGGCGGGAAGCGGCAGGGTGCCGTCCAGTTCGAGGCGCTTGCCCTCGATGGTGATGACGGCGGTGCGCTGGGGTCCGGAGCCGACGGCGCGCAGGGTCAGAATCAGGTGCTGGAGTCCCTCGTCGAGGCGGTTGGCGGAGATGGCATCGAGGATGGCGCCGAAGGCGAACTTCACCAGGCCGGGATCGAGGCTGAGGACCAGTTGCTCCTCAACAAAACGGGTCGTCAGGTTGCGGACCGTGGCGACCTCGGTGAGCAGCACATTGAGGTCGGTGGACTTGGCGACCGGCTGGGAGATGTCACCGAGCAGCGTGGCGTGCTCGTTGAGCAGCTTGAGCTTGGCGACCTCGGTGGTGAGGGCGACCTCCTGGGCGAGGGCGGCGCTGCCCACCGGGGAATTGCTGCCGCGGGTGAGCATCTGGGCGAAGGTGACGAGCGACACCAGCGGGTTGGACAGCTCGTGGCTGAGGGTAAGGCCGAGGTTGCGGAAGAGCTCGCGACGGTGTTGCTCGAGCAGCTGGTGCACGCGCTCGATCTCGCCGGCGGACTCCTCCCACATCGCCCACACGCCGTCGATTTCCGGCGCGGGGCCGGCGGTGACGCGGTAACGGTAGGGCACGCGGGCCGGCTGGGTGACGACCTTGCCGGTATGGAGCGCCTCGCTGGCGACGGCGCGGACCTCGACCGGCAACTCGGTGGTGGCCAGGTCGGCGCGGGAGATAAGGCGGGCGCCGGGGAGGTACTTGGCCCGCAGCACGGCGGCGGTGTCGACCTCGGCGAAGGCGTTGAGCTGGGTGGAACGCTCAAGGCAGCGCTCCAGCAGGCGGCACTGGAGAACGGCGCGGAATTTGTCGGACTCGCGGTAGGCGACGCCGTCGGCGCGCGGGCCCAGGGCCATCCAACCTGTCAACTGGCCGCTGGTGTGGAGGGGAATGATGAGGCGGGCGCCCCACGAGGCCATCAGCTGGCGGATCGGGGCATCGAGGGCGGGATCATCAATGTTGGACCACTGGGCGGAGTCGAGTGTCGACGGATGTTCCTCGAGCCAGAGGGCGATCGGGTGGTTGGCATCGCAGCGGAAATCCTCGTCGTCGGACAGGAAGGACTCGTACTGGCGGAAGAAGTAGCGGACCTTGCCGGCCTTGAGGATATAGCGGGCAGCGCGGCGGAATTCGTCGAGCAGGCGCGAGCGGTCATCGAGATGGGCGAGCGCGCTCTCGAGGAAGTCCCAGGACTCGACCGGCTCGGCCGGCGAACTGCCGGCGTTCTCGCGTGCGATGGGGAAGGGCGGTTCGCTGCGGCGGGTGCGCTCGAGAGCGGACTGCAGCTGGGAGCCCTTGTCGGCGATTTCCTCGAGGAGATTGACGCATTCGGCGAGGCGTTCGCGGCTTTCCTCGTAGCTGAGGAAAAGACGCGCGCTGCGATTCTGGCGCGCCTGTTCGAAAGGATGGCTGTGCGGCTGGCCGACGAGGATGGTGAGGGTGCCCTGGCCAGGGGTCAGGCGGGCGCGCGGATCATTGATATCGGAGATCCAGACGCGGGCGCCGGGGCGCAGCAATTCGCGCTGGAGGTCGGCAGGGCGGGCGAAAAAGACGGGTTCGCGGGGGTGGAGAATTTTTTTCCATGCGGCCTCGAGGCCGGTATCCGGAGTAGTCAGGATGAGGGTTGCTGGCATGGAAAGGTAATGCGAAAAGTCGCGCCGGGTCGGTCGACGTCCGGGACGATGATGGTCGCGCGGTGTTCATGCAAGATATCTGCGCAAACGGCAAGGCCCAGACCCATACCCTTGGTCTTGGTGGAGGCGAAGGGGTGGAAAAGGCGGGCGCGCTGCTCCTGGGGGATGCCGGGACCGTTGTCGGAAACCTCGAGAACCACGCTGCCATTCGGGGAATTGCGCGTGCGCACCTGGACGATGCGGTCGCCGTCGGTGTTTTCGAGCGCCTGGAAGGCATTGATCAGGAGATTTATCAAAACCTGGCGAATCGCGTTGGCGTCGGCCCAGATCTCGTCGGAGACGGCCGTCAGCTGGGAGGTAAGGGCGACCCGGGCCTCGCCGGCGCGGGTGAGCATGAGGTCGATGGTCTCGAGGATCGCGGTATTGAGCGACAGGCGCTCCATGTGGTGCCGGCGCGGGTTGGAGAGGTCGAGCAGCTGCTGGGTGAGGCTGTCGATGCGCTCGACCTCGGCGGGAATCAGCATGGCGAACCGGCGGCGGAACTCGGGGTCCTCGAAGCGGGTGGGCAGGAGGCTGGAGAAGGTCTTGATGGAGACGAGCGGGTTGCGGATCTCGTGGGCGAGGCTGGCGCCGATGAGGCCGATGGTGGCGAGCTGCTCGGACTGGCGCGCCTGCATCGACAGGCGCGAGCGGGCGAGGATGTTGTCCATGAACTCCGCGATCTCCTGGACCTGCTGGACCTCGGGGTAGGTGAAGGGACGGTGGTTGACCTTCACGCCGGCGGACAGGAGCAGGGACGGCGTGGGGCTCCCGCGCGGCGCGGTGACGAGGAGGCCGAGGTTGTATTCGGCCATGAGGTTGCGGAGGTCGACGAGGCCCGCCTCGGGGCGCATGCGTTGGAGGCTCTCCGGGGTGGACCAGCCCTGCCGGCAGAGGGCGGCATAGCCGCTGCGATCCTTGGCGACCTCGATGTCCCCGGCGACATGGACCTCGCCGCTGTCGAAGAGCAGGGCGGCGTAGTTGGTCTGGCACCAGGCGCGCAGGAGCGATTCGAATTCGACCACGAGCTTGTTGGGATCGGGCTCGCGCCGGGCGATTTCGAGCGCGGCCTGGCGGGTGATGGCGGTGTTCTGCCAGGCGCTGAGGGTGAACCAATCGCGGGTCTTGCGTTCGAGCCAGAAGGCGGCGGTGCTGCAGATCGCGATGGCCAGGACGAGGGCGAAGGTGGAGGGGAGGGTGCCGTCGAGGAGGCGCCAGCTCCAAAATATTCCTATGCTAAGAATTAGTATCATCCCGGCACGCTGGGTGATGGAAATGAACAACTGGCGCGCATCGAAAACACGATGAATTGTGACTGCCCAGGCGGCTATGGCGTAGAATATCAGAGTAATTATCGTCGTTAGGCGCGCGAGAGTTCGGAAATTGTAATAGTTTGCTATCGCATAAATGACGACCGCGAGCAGGCAGGCTACGCCCGCATTCAATGAAAGCACTTGGAGTTCGAGTCGGCGGATACCAGTTTGCCGGCGCCATTCTTTGGCCGTTTGAACAACGAGCGTCAGATAAAGCGCGAAACTTACCACGCTATACACCACGTAAGAGATTCCGCGTGATCGATTGGTCGAGCCAACCTTATCAAAGGCGAAAGAATCAGTGTAGCAGAGTGCGACCAAGCAGCAGCCAATTAGGACCCAGGGGGATGCTCTCTTGTAGAATTCGCTTCCACGAAATGCATTCGTAATCAGCGACTCCTTCATCAACCAAATGCTAAGCGGAAAAAAGGATCCGATAGCGGACACAGCTCTCACCCACGGGACGGGACTGATATCGACGCCAGACTCAGCCTGCAGGCCAGCACGAGCGGCCATGAGAATGCACAAGAGCCATCCGGAGGCTATCAGCGACGCAAACGCGAACGCCTGATTTGTGATACGGCTGGGGTTGGCCCAGAGAACGCCGGCGCCCGTAACTATCGTGACAATTGTAGCGGCTATGATTAGCGGGGGCATTCTTGTTCGATGACCAAGGCAGAGTTACTGCCAGACAGGCCATGGGCGTTTACCACAGCTACGCTGGCTTGAACGCGGCGGGGTTGATTGGACAAATCCAGCGGGCATCCTGGATCGGGCGTATTCCAGTTTACCGTGGGCGGAAGGATGCCGGATTTGAGGCTGAGCACGGTGCTGGCAGTTTGGATTGGTCCGGAGGCACCTAACGCGGTGCCAATTGCGCCCTTGATTGATGAAACCGGGATGTTGGACAGATGTGCTCCGTAGACCGATTGCATGGCGGCCGATTCATTGGCATCAATGAAGCGATGGCCGGTGCCCCACGCATTGATGTAGCCGACCTCGTCAGGTCGGCGCATGGCATTGGCGAGGGCATATTTGATGGCGTCGGTAAGCCCCATGGCAGTTTGGCCATCGCTGTCGTTCGCAAATCCGAATCCGGTGATCCAGGCAAGGGCCGGGCGCGGGCTGGTTTCCGGCTCCAGCACGAAGATGCAGGCACCTTCGCCCAGCACACCGGTCGTGCGCCAAAGGTCAAAGGGCCGGCACAAGGAATCGGGGGATTCATCGTTTGCCGGG
>Ga0247757_10002020_pt1 | contig 11441 bp, 12 predicted proteins | sample UWRJL126311R4_FD_180929 | JGI IMG/M metagenome (GOLD analysis project Ga0247757, IMG submission 180929) | Plant litter microbial communities from Arlington Agricultural Research Station in Wisconsin, United States - UWRJ-L126-311R-4 | ecosystem: Environmental > Terrestrial > Plant litter >...
GATGGGCGCCTTGTGGTGCAGAAAACAAAAACTGAATGAGGCTTTGCTGCTGAATCCTTATGACCGGATTGCCGATGCGACGATTGCCAATGTATTTATTGTAAAAGACGGCCTGATCAAAACACCACCGCTTTCAGAAGGCGCCGTAAATGGGGTGATGAGAAGATACCTGCTGGAGTGTTTGCGGAAAGAGAATATGCCTGTACAAGAAGCGCCGCTGCAATTGGAAGATGTATTGCAGGCATCAGAGTTGTTCCTTACCAATGCAACTTCAGGGATCCGTTGGGTAAAGCAACTTGATGACAGCCATTATACCAATCAGCTTGCATCGCACTTATTTCACAAATTCATTGGGATATTGTACTAAAAATTTTTTTTCAACATAGAGACACAGAGTACACAGCAGGCCTCCGTGGTGCTCCGTGTCCTCCGGCCTTCGTGTTGGATTTTTTAAGCAACAATATCAAGATGGCGAATTGAATTTGTATTATTCAGCTTGTCGTACACCTCGAACAATTTACTCACTGCTTTTTTTCCATCTGCTCCCAGCGCCAGCGAAAAATCGTTTACATATAGGTCGATGTGTTGCTGCATCACTTCCGGGCTCATTTCCTGCGAATGCATTTTGACATATTCAGCGAGGTGTGGCGCCGCGGCAAATGCATATTCGAGGCTTTTGCGAATCAGTCTGTCAACTTTTAATGCGATCGCAGCATCGATACGTTTGTGTGCCACAATACCGCCGAGCGGGATAGGGGTTTGTGTTTGCTGTTCCCAATATTCACCCAGGTCGATCAGTTTATGCAGTCCTTTTTGACGGTAAGTAAAACGGTTCTCATGAATGATCACTCCTGCATCTACCCGTCCATCTAAAACAGCTTTTTCGATCTCATGAAAAACCATGAACTGTTTATTTGTTGCACCCGGAAAGGCCAGGGAGAAAAGCATGTGCGCAGTGGTATTTTTACCCGGTATGCCGATCTTCCATTGATTGATAGACGAAAGCCAGTCATCCGTAGGATTTTTAGTGATCAGCAACGGCCCTACACCCCGTCCCAAAGCACCACCGCTTTGCAGTAATTGATATTGATCTACCAGCAAAGGCAATACGCCATAACTGATCTTGGAGAAATCCAGTTTTCCTTCAATAGCCCATTCGTTCAGGGTTTGTACATCTTCGAGCCGCACATCAAACACCAATCCTTCTGTATCAATCCGGTGATTGACCAAAGCATCAAAGATGAAAGTGTCATTGGGGCAGGGGGAGAATCCGAGGGTGAGGGTCATGGTGAATGGTGAATGGTCAATGGTGAATGGGTGGCTTGGTGTTAATGTTCAATATTCAATGCGCAATGTTCAATAAGCAATGGGAGTCATCAATGAGCATTGAAAATTGCGCATTGAATATTGAACATTGATTCCAGGTGTTCCATTATAATTGACCATTCACTATTCACCATTCACGCTATCTTATACAATTTATCAATATACTTCAATAACACCTGGTTCAGGTTATCGATGGCTTCTTTGATCTTCCAGTTCTCTTTATTGCGCTCGCCGATATAATTGGAAACGGCGCGCAGCTGGATAAAGGGGATACTGGCTTCGCGGCAAACATAATGTAGTGCGGCGCCTTCCATGCTTTCGATAACCGGGTCATATTTTTTTGCCAGTTGCTGTATTCTTTCTTTCTGCGTGGTAATGGTATTAATGGTAATACCGCTTACTTCGGGCAATTTCAACAGGTTGAATTTATCGAGCCAGGGATTGGGTAATTTTCTTCTTTCAAAAGGGTGGTAGCTGCTTTTTTCGAGTTTCAGATCGAATACATCTTTCCATTTGCCCTCCTCTTCCACACCCATATCTGCCAGGGACTCATCGCGTATGGCAAACACTTTGCCCAGCGGAACCGTTGTATCAAAACAGCCGGCGATACCGGCTTGTACCAGCAGATCGGGTTTGTCTTCGACGATCAGCCGCCCCAATGAAACAGCCGTGGCCAGCATGCCCACACCTGCCTGGTGAAAACGCACTTTCAAACGCTGGCTTTCTCCTGTATACAGGCTGTTCATTTCCAGGAAGGAAGGCATCCATTCGGCTACAGTGGCGGCGGTAATGATCACTCGCATGACGCAAAGTTGCGGGATTTGGGGATTAGTTTGCTGGTTTATTGGGTTATTAGTTTATTGGTTTATTTGTTTACTGGTCTGCCGGATCAATGATGCGTAAAAACCTGATAATCACGACCAATAAACCGATAAGCCTATAAACTGACACACCAATAAACCAATAAACCGATAGACTAACAAACCAATAAACTAACTACCTTTGCGAAAATTTTGTGAGGATGGTGTATTTGACAAGACTGGAGCATTTTAACGCGGCGCATAAACTGTTCAATCCCAAATGGAGCAGGGAACAGAATGAGGCTGTTTTTGGCGTTTGCGCCAACGAGAACTGGCATGGGCATAACTATGAGTTGTATGTAACGATCAAAGGCGAACCGGATGTTGATACAGGTTTTTTATATGATGTAAAAGACCTGAGCAAACAGATCAAGCAATACGTAATTGACAGGCTGGACCATAAGAACCTGAATATGGACGTGGATTTTATGAAAGACAAAATGTGCAGCACAGAGAACCTGGCCATTGCTATCTGGCAGCAGTTGGAACCGCATTTGCCCGCCGCGGTAAAGTTGCATTGCATCAAACTCTATGAGACCCCACGCATTTATGTAGAATATTTCGGGGACTGATCTCCGATAAATTGTTCGATGATTCAGCCGCAGATTCGCAGATCACGATTTAATCTGCGGATCTGCGGATAAAAATGCCGGTCAAATCACAGGCAACCATTTCCCCAAAAACGTAGTATCTTCGACAAAGCCGTTCATCAATAGATTTCTGTTTGATGGCCACTTGATCAGCACACTTCTGACACAGTGCCTGGATGAACAACTTGTACAACGTCAGGATAACTGTCATATTGATTTTGCATTTTGACTTTTTATTTTTGAATTGAATACTATGCCCGATAAAGTAGCCGTATTCCGTAAAGAGCATTTTAATGCCGCCCATCGCCTGTATAATAAAAACTGGAGTGATGAGCGCAATGATGCTGTATTCGGTCTTTGCAACAACCCGCATTACCATGGCCATAATTATGAGTTGATAGTAAAAGTAGTGGGCGAGCCTGATCCCGAAACCGGTTATGTGATCGATCTGAAAATACTGAGCGATATCGTTGAAGAGGAAGTGCTTGGTCGTTTTGATCATAAAAACCTCAACCTGGATACCGTAGAGTTTGCCAACCTGAATCCAACCGCGGAAAATATCGCGAAAGTGATACACGGGTTGTTACGGAAACGGATAGATCCAAAACTGGATCTATGGGTACGGTTATATGAAACTGAAAGGAATTTTGTAGAATATCCCGCCTGAAAGCGGACAAAACAATCTTATGGCTTATTCAAGAAAAGAACATTACGATGAGGAAGCGACTTCGGTCCTGATGAAGAATTATCATGAAGCGCTCGGCGCATTGGGAGAGGATCCTAATCGCGAAGGGTTGCTGAAAACGCCTGAACGCGTGGCCAAAGCCATGCAATACATGACACAGGGGTACCAGCTGGATGCCAAAGCCATCATTAACTCTGCAAAGTTCCACGAAGATGTGAGTGAGATGATCATTGTGAAAGACATCGAACTCTACTCTATGTGCGAGCACCATATGTTGCCATTCTTTGGCAAAGCGCATATTGCCTATATACCCAATGGATGGATCACAGGTCTGAGCAAGATCGCAAGGGTGGTGGATGTGTACTCGCGCCGTTTACAGGTGCAGGAAAGATTGACCACCCAGATACTGGAAGCGATTAAGGAGTCATTGAATCCGCTGGGTGTTGCAGTAGTAATTGAAGCAAAACATTTGTGTATGATGATGCGCGGTGTGCAGAAACAGAATTCCGTTACAGCCACTTCGGCGTTTGATGGAGAGTTCCTTAAAAATACTACACGGAGTGAATTTTTAAAATTGATCAGCGCGAAACTTGATTAGTTTATTTGTTTATTAGTTTATTGGTTTGCTGGGAATAATTGCCGGGTATTTGTACGCTGATTTTTGTGTTCGGTGATGATATACTGAAAAAGGTTTGTTGCTTTGTGCAATAAACCTTTTTTATGCTTTTCACGTTGGATTCTTTAGAGGTTTATCAGCTTTCTGAGAAGTTAGGCAACGACGTATGGGAATTAGTGGTGCGGTGGCAGCCGTTTGAGAAATTTGGCTTCGGAAAACAGCTTACCAATGCTGCAGATTCTATAGCTGCGAATATCGCTGAGGGATATGGGCGTTTTTTTATCAAAGAAAATATACAATTTTGCTTTTACGCGCGTGGATCTCTAATGGAAACTAAAAGCTGGTTGGTAAAAGCAAAATACCGAAGATTGATCGACGAGACTAATGTTAATCGCTTGCTGGAATGCCTGGAAACAATTCACAAAAAATTGAATGCCTATATTCGCGTCCTTAGATCAAATTTAAAAAAGCAATAAATTCTTTATTACCAATAAACTAATAAACCAATAAACATAATGAAGCACGCTTATGTTTTTCCCGGACAAGGATCGCAATTCAGTGGAATGGGGAAGAATCTTTATGAAACTAATGCGACAGCGAAAGATTATTTCGAAAAAGCGAACGATATCCTCGGATTCCGCATCAGCGATACAATGTTTACCGGAACTGATGAAGAGCTGAAGCAAACGAAGATCACACAACCCGCTGTATTCATTCATTCGGTAGTTGCTTTCTTCACTTTGGATAATGTTAAACCTGATATGGTTGCCGGTCACTCACTCGGTGAATTTTCTGCATTGGTAGCGAATAAAGTATTGAGTTTTGAAGATGCATTGAAGCTGGTAAGTATCCGCGCACAAGCCATGCAGAAAGCCTGCGAACTGCAACCATCTACCATGGCCGCGGTATTGGCGCTTGCAGATGAAAAAGTGGAAGAGATCTGTGCCGCAGTACAGGCAGAAACAGGTGAAATAATAGTGCCCGCGAACTATAACTGTCCCGGCCAACTGGTGATCAGCGGTTCTGTAAAAGGTATTGAGATCGCTTGCGAGCGAATGAAAGCAGCCGGTGCCAAACGCGCATTGGTATTGCCTGTTGGTGGTGCATTTCACTCACCATTAATGGCACCCGCCAAAGAAGAACTGGCGGCAGCTATTGAAAGCACACCATTCGCAACACCAGCCTGCCCGGTATACCAGAATGTAGTAGCAAAAGCAGTAATTGATCCCGCAGAAATAAAAGCCAATCTTATCAACCAGTTAACGGGCGCTGTCCGCTGGACACAGAGTGTGCAGGCAATGGTAGGCGATGGCGCTTCCCGGTTTACCGAAGCTGGTCCGGGTAATGTTTTGCAAGGCCTTGTTCAGAAAATACATAAGGAAGCAACAGTGGATGGCGTAAACTAGTACACTTATAATCATTACCAAAACGCGTTCATGCCTGATGCTGAACGCGTTTTGTTTTGTATCAATGCGTGATAGTGTTGTATATCTGTTCTACTGGCATGATTTTTTGTCGTTTTACGGTATGAAACGAATGGTTACATTCTTTGCTGGTCTGCTGCTGTTCATACATAATGGTATTGCACAAAACGATTCCCTGCATGTTGATACCCTGAAGCAGCGTAAGCATAAAAGCAGCATTTATGATATGCGTCCCAAGTACCAGTTGCCACTGGCGGCCGCAGCTATCGTTGGTTCAAGCCTGGCATTTAAAGCGCTAGACCAGCGGGCTTATCTTAGTCCTTCTGATGCACTGAAACTGGATCCTTACGAGATCAATGCATTCGACAGACCAGCGGCATTACAGGATCCAACGAATTTCAGCAAGGATGCAAGTATGGGTGATTTCTTTCTGAATTTTTCTGTTGCCAGTCCTGCATTGCTGGCATTGGATAAAAAAATTCGTAAAGACTGGGTTGACCTGTTAACACTATATCTCGCCGCACAGGCTTTTGATAATATGTTGTATTTCGGCGCCATACTGGCGGTTCGAAGACCAAGACCGATGGCCTATAATCCCGCGCTGGATTCTGTAGCAAGATCGGGTGTAGGCATGACAAAATCTTTTTTCAGCGGCCATGTATCCTTTGGTGCCACCGGAACTTTCTTTGCCGTGAAAGTATTCACCGATTACCACCATATCAAAGGAATGAAAAGAATCTTGTTGTATACGGCGGCGGCGGTACCACCATTGATCACCGGCTATTATCGCGTGAAATCAGGCAGGCATTTTAAAACAGATGTGATCGCCGGGCTGATAGCAGGAGCCACCTCGGGGATATTGGTGCCGGAGCTATTTAAATACAGGAATAAAGAAAAGCCAGTCGCATTTCTGCCTTATTATGTGCCGGAAGGTGGCGGGATGACGGTGACTGTTAAATTAAATACTAAAAAGAAAACGCTGAGCAGTAATAGGTTTTTAAATGATATCGCAGGCAAGAGCGGGGAGTGAATATCGAATATCGAACAGGGAATGTCGAATATCGAATGGGAAAAAGAATTGTGAACTATGAAGCAATTCTCATTTCTTACCTCCAATCGATATTCGACATTCCCTGTTCGATATTCAACCTCCTACTGTCAACGCGCAATTGATCCATTCCCCATCGAAGCTTGCATTGTATTTCTTGTAGAAATTGATAGCAGGTTCATTCCAGTCAAGCACCTGCCATACAATGGCGGAATATTTTTTTTCTTTGGCTTCTTCGATCAATCTATCGAATAAAAGTTTGCCCAGTTTCTGGCCACGCATGCTTTCTGTTACCAATAAATCTTCGAGGTACATGCGTTGTCCTTTCCAGGTGCTGTACCGGATATAATAAAGTGCAAAACCTGCAACGATGCCATCTACTTCTGCTACAAAAGCCCACCATACGGGATTGGGACCAAAGCCGCTTTCTTCAAAATGTTCCAGGGTAACGGTTACTTCCTGAGGTGCTTTTTCGTACACTGCTAATTCCTGCACCAGTTCGAGCAGCCTGGGGCAGTCTTTTTTTTCGGCTTTCCTGATCTGTATGTTCATGTTGCGAATATAATTAATTGCCTTTGTAGCCCGGACCTTTTACAAACCTGCCTGGCATGGCCAGTGTGTGTGCCCCGTTTTTCAGAACCTGCACACCATTCACCCAAACATGCAGCATGCCTTCTGAATATTGATGCGGTTTTTCATAACTGGCTTTATCATTTACAGTGGCCGGGTCAAAGATGAGAATGTCGGCAAAGTATCCGGGTTTAAGTTCTCCTCTTTTATTGATATGAAGACTGGTAGCTGCGAGTTTGCTGAGTTTACGGATGGCTTCTGGCAATGAAATGATTTTTTCATCGCGGCTATAATGCCCGATTACTCTGGTGAAATTTCCATAGGCGCGCGGGTGCGTGCTTTGTTTGAGAAACTTTCCCTCCGTTGCCATCGATGCAGCATCTGAACCGAAACTTACCCAGGGAAGGGCTACCTGCTTTTTTACATTCTCTTCGCTCATGAGAAAATACGCCACATCCACACGGCTGCTATCCTGTATGATGAGGTCGATGGCCGCATCTTCGGGACTGGTATGCCTGATACGGGCAACTTCTCCCAATGTTTTTCCGATGTATTTGAATAGCGAATCTCTCCTGAAACCAAGCAGCAACACTTTGTCGGCCGAGCCTGCACCATAATAAAGGTTCTCCCAGTCAGTTGCATTTGTTTTCATCGCTTTGACCGTTTCGGCACGGATATTTTTATCCTGGAGACGCGTCCATAGTTTACCAAAACCGCCATCCTGTAATGAAGGAGGCATCGCAGCGGTCATGCCGGTAGCGCCTGCCGTATAAGTGTACATGTTGGCCGCGATATCGACGCCTTCTTTTCTCGCGCGTTCAACACGTTTGATCACACTATCCATTTTAGGCCAGTTCGCAATACCTGCCGCTTTAAGATGGTAAATCTCGCCATGCACTTTTGCTTCGCGTGCGATGGTGATGAGTTCTTCTACGGCCTGTTCCAGTTTATTTCCTTCGCTGCGCATATGAGAAATGTATCCGCCACCATATGGCGCTGCAGCTTTACACAGCTCGATCAGTTCATTTATTTTGGCAAAAAAAGCGGGTGGATAGATCAGCGAACTTCCCACACCCAATGCACCTTCTTCCATGGCTTGTTTTACCAGTAATTTCATACTATCGAGCTCGACAGCTGTTGGATCGCGATTGTCTTCACCAATGATATTAGTCCGGATAGTAGTGGCGCCCACAAACGAAGCCACATTGCAGCTGATGCCCTTCTTTTCCAGCCATTGCATGTATTCGCCAAGGGTTTTCCAGGCCACTTTGTATTTGAATAGTGGTTGGTCCTGCTGCATATCCTGCTGCATTTTTTCGTTCAGCGGCCCCATGCTTTCCCCTTCGCCAAATACTTCAAGTGTAACGCCTTCTTTGAGTTCGCCCATCGAGCGGCCGTCTTCGATCAATGATACGGGCGACCAGCTCAGCATATTGATAAAGCCGGGTGAGACGGCTTTTCCCATCGCATCTGTTTCATTCTTTGCATTTGCTTTGGAGAGATCGCCGATAAATGCGATGGTGTCTTTGATGATGCCGATATCTGCTTTGTATGGCGCGCCGCCATTGCCATCATATACCATACCGTTACGGATGATGGTATCATAATCATATTGTTTGCAGGAAAATAATGCGATGCTTAACAAACAAATCAAGAGCGTTCTATGCATAAGAGAGGATTGTCGGTTGTTGATAATCGTGAAGTCAATGTTCAATATTCAATGCCCAATGTTCAATAAACAAGATAGTTATCAATGAACATTGAAAATTGAGCATTGAATATTGAAAATTGACCAAAGACGACTCATTCACAATTGACTATTCACCATTCACACTTTACTCAAAGCCTGCTCAAAGTCGTTCAGTATGTCTGCAATATTCTCAATACCTACGCTGAGCCTGATCAATCCATCGGTGATGCCGTATTTCAGTCTTTCCTCTTTTGGTAACGACATATGGCTCATAGTAGCCGGATGCGATAACAAGGTATCTACTGTGCCGAGTGAAACCGCCCGAACGCACATCTGCAAAGCATCGATGAATTTTCTGCCTGCATCCAGTCCTCCTTTTAATTCGAAACTCATCACAGCGCCCGGATGACGCATTTGTTTGAGGGCGATGGCATGATCGGGATGGGACGACAAACCGGTATAATTCACCTGCGAAACAGCATCATGCTGTGCCAGGTATTCTGCTACTTCCATAGCGTTATGGCAATGGCGCTCCATCCGCAGTTCCAGTGTTTTCATTCCTTGTGTAAGCAGGAATGCATCAAATGGATTGCTGTTGCCGCCCAGTAGTACATGCCATTTCCAGATAGCGGTACTCATCAGCTCAATATCGCGTCCCAAAAGCACACCGCCGATAGCAGTGCCATGGCCATTAAGGAATTTGGTAGTGGAGTGAAAAACAAAATCAACCCCATACCGGAAAGGCTGTTGCAGGAAGGGTGTAGCGAAAGTATTATCAACGGAAACAAGTCGTCCGAATTCTTTTGCGATAGTGGTAATGGCTTCTATGTCTACACACTGGATCGTTGGATTGGCTGGTGTTTCGAGATGAACAAGCCGGATCGAAGGATCTTTTTTTAATGTGTCTTTTACCAGTTCCATATCATGCATATCGATGATAATGGTTTTGATACCGGTTGCAGCAAGTACTTTGTTCATTAGCTCATAGGTGCCGCCGTACAAAGAGTAATGTGTCAATACAGTGTCGCCCGCCTGCATCGTGCCGAGAAAAAGGGTGGTCATCGCTGCCTGTCCGCTGGAATGTAGTAATGCTTTTAACTGCAACGGGCTGCCGTCTGTATCAGTAATGCCAAAAGCCTCCAGTGCCGCAATGGTTTTTTCCGCCGCCGTAAATGTCGGATTGCCCCAACGGCTGTATATCCGTGTTTTATCAGCGCCCGCAAAACGTTCAGAGCCTTCCTGTGCGGAATCGAAAGTGAAAGTAGAAGTGGCGTAGATGGGTGTCAGGTGTGCATAGTTGTCGTTATCATGTCCTGCAGCATGCAATGCCACCGAACTGGGGCCGGTAAGCGGGAATTTATTATTCATTATTTTTGGATTAGCTGTCGTGATGAAGCATCTCCCTCAAAAATAACTCAAAATGAAAAACTTACTAAGTTCTTTTGCAGCCTACGAATATTGGGCTAACCAGCGGTTGCTGGCGGTGGTATTGAATCTTAGTGAGGAACAACAGCAGCAGGAGGTGGAAAGCAGTTTTTCCTCTGTGTACCGTACCTGTCTGCATGTATGGGACGCATCCACTATCTGGTGGCAGCGCGTGCACCAGACAGAACAGATCGTAGTACCCAGCCTCAGCTTTCACCCAACAATGATTGATGTGAATAATGGACTGCTTGCGCAGAACAGGCAATGGGTAGAATGGATAGATGCTGCTTCTGACGAAAAGCTGACCCGGCAGTTGCCTTATAAAAACATGAAAGGCGAAGCATTTGTACAGCCTATCAACGAAATACTACTACATCTCTCCAATCACGGAACCTATCATCGTGGCCAGTTGGTAACGCAGTTGCGACAAGTAGGAGCGGAAGGTATTCCCGCCACGGATTATATTTTGTTTGCAAGGAGCTAGGAAAAAATAAGGGTTACGAACCTCGCAACCCTTATTCAAAATTTATCATACAAAATTCAAAATAACCTAATACGCCCATTTAATCCACGTCGCTCCCCAGGTAAAGCCGCCACCAAAAGCAGCGAGTACCAGGTTGTCGCCTTTTTTCAGCTGCTTTTCCCAATCCCATAAGCAAAGCGGGATGGTTGCCGCCGTGGTATTGCCATAGCGCTGGATATTGATCATTACTTTATCGGTAGAAAGTCCCATCCGGCTGGCCGTAGCATCGATGATGCGGAGGTTGGCCTGGTGGGGTACCAGCCATGCGATATCTTCACCGGTAAGGTAATTGCGTTCGAGCAATTCGGCGCTCACATCTGCCATACCTTTTACCGCGAATTTGAAAACGGGTTGTCCTTCCTGGTAAGCAAAGTGTTCACGCGCCATAACCGTTTCAACCGATGCCGGGCGTACCGAACCGCCGGCTTTCATGTGCAGGTATTTACGTCCGCTGCCATCGCTGCGGAGGATAGAATCAAGCACGCCATTTCCTTCTGTAGAAGCCTCCAGCAATAAAGCGCCGGCGCCATCACCAAAAATGATACAGGTAGCGCGGTCGGTATAATCCACGATGGAACTCATTTTGTCAACCCCTACTACCACTACTTTTTTATAACGTCCGCTCTCGATGTACATCGCGCCGGTGGTCAATGCATACAAAAAGCCGCTGCAGGCAGCGCTCAT
>Ga0247757_10002021_pt1 | contig 11436 bp, 12 predicted proteins | sample UWRJL126311R4_FD_180929 | JGI IMG/M metagenome (GOLD analysis project Ga0247757, IMG submission 180929) | Plant litter microbial communities from Arlington Agricultural Research Station in Wisconsin, United States - UWRJ-L126-311R-4 | ecosystem: Environmental > Terrestrial > Plant litter >...
CCAGCGGCGTTTAAGTGAGGCTATGGCGTGCATGCATACATCGGTGCATCCATAGTATAGAATTTGGGTTATAATCATTCTAGGAATCTAAGGCAACATTGAGTTTCACTACGGGATTTAGAGCAGGCAGTTAAGGTTTAAAGACATGTCGAATGCATATACTATGCACAAATGTGTCTAGCTGCATACAATGTCCGTGTACCGTCAGTCGACTAAGTCAAAGATCGGACAGGCTATTCAGTGGCCAATTTCTCTTACACATTGATCTTCCATTTCAAGTAATTTATACGCTTGCGAATGTCACTTAAGTACATAAGTCATGAGCTGGGAACTTGCAAGCGAGTTTCACACCTTACATCTCGTTGGGGCTAGGAGTAGTCAGGAAGTGGAAATGTGGGAGTTTGCGAAAGAACGAATTTATGTAATGGAAATACAGAGTTTTGCTATTTATCTATCTGCATTACTTGCTTATGTGTTATTTTCATATACAAATGAAGTAGAGAAAAATAATCACTAAACCCCAGGTCATTGTTGGGAAATGGTATTGACCGATATGACATAGCATATCCTCGGTCGCATTTTCCACTAAATCGCTGTACCACGATAGACAACGAAGCAGCTACATTCTAAAGTCATCTTCGAACAGCTATTAGGCATCATAGTCATCGTCATAATCAGCTTAGCCGAGATGAATAACCAATGGACAAGATGTTAAATCGCAATAGCATTTAGTCAGCTAAATCGGCTAGAATAGATGGATTTACTCTCCTGTTGAAATTTATTGACGAAGCAATCAACACTCTATTTAAAATATACGCTTCGTTCATCCGGTGCAATTTCCTGCGGAGATTTGCTTATTGCACAAATAGCCATTGGACCTTCGATGATACTGCCCAAATGGTCATTTATATCATACATTTGTGGACATGTTAAAGGAGCATATTTGGCGTCAAAGGGATATAGATATCATGATAGCACAAAGCTATGCACCTTAAAGGCCTAAGATATATTACTTTCTTACAGGCATTGTTATCGATACCTTCATTTGCCTACTTACGCCCGCAAATGTACGAATCAATCTCAGCCATCCATCGTAATACAGTTCGTGAAGTACAATGTTAGATATAAAGTAGCAACTCTACGAGCCCTTCTAAACTAACTATGTCTGCTATACCAACAGAGAAAGTGACTTTTGATTTATACTTTCAAAGCTGTCTGTAGCTGAATTGGTCATTGGGGTGAGCACAGCCGGGTTTTTAGGATTTTATCTTCTATTACTCTCTACGGTCAGAGGTAGTACGCTTTTGAGTACAAAGCAAATCATTCTTGCTAGGATCCCCTATAAACGCTAGGTACACGATGATATATCCGACCTTATTAACGTACGAAACTGGAAGAATTTGTATTTTATTGGAAATTCAAAAGCAAATTACTTTGATGAGACTAGCATATACTCAACGAAGTGCCATAAAAACACTCCCATTCACTCAAACTAGAGCAACAGTCCTCGTGCACAAGTAACAATACCCGTTTTCTAAACAAAAACCTTGACAGGACTTTCTTTCTAAACCTTCTTACTATATATTTTCTTAGCTCACCATCTCGGCAATGGACAAAATTGAGTTTACCGACTCGACAAAAAGAGGTAGACATCTGCTCGACCTCTGTATTAGATCAAGCCGAGTAGACTCGCCAAGACCAGGCAAGGTAGCATCCGCAGAAGAAGGTACTTTTGTAAAGTACGAGGATCTCGAGCACTACGGATACAGAAAGTCATATCCGCTAGATCCAACCTCACTAGAGCCTCTACAAGCCTGTCTACGCGATCTGGGCGCCTCCCCTATATTGGAATCCGAAGGAGGAGACAACAAAATTGTTCATCATGTACATTCACAGGAGACCATAATCGATGGAATATCCTATCCGGTAGGCTGAGTTTCTTCGCAATGCATTGTTGATGTTAACAATAGAAACACTAGGCTACGCAAGCCTACTTCTCTCAAATCATCAACCCGAAGGCCGGCGTCCTAATCGCCCACTCGAACCACGCAGCCCCATATTTGGCGATCCTTGCCGACCCTCCTCTGGAAAATTACCCACTGCTCCACCACTGGTCTGACATTGCCTTCCTGCAATTGCTCTGTCCGGATCTTGGCTCCGATGCAGGCAGTCCGCCTGCCCTGCACCATATTATTCGGTACGGCATCCAAAATCCCGACACCGTATCCATTATTAATACAATCCTCTCCGCACACGGCGCTATAACGTTGCCGACGTGGCCAGGATTAAGCTTTGACGCAGACACACGTGAGGCACAGGGAACCTTGGGGACGCCAAATGGGAAGGGGATCATGTGGCTTTTGTCTCAGCATAGGAAAAGTCTGGGAGCAAAATGTGTGAAAAAGGTCACAGTATTCTATGCCGAGAACAAGAGAGATATTTTTCGATGGCCAAGTTTGGTGTTCTGGTTGGATGAGATGGAGGGTTAGGTCAAGCCCATGATGGATGGCGGGGAAAGGGGAAAGGCCGCATTCCTGTTACTGATATAGATCGATATGCGATCGGCGAGCATGAATTTTGGAAAATTGAGAGATGGAGACTTATAATATTTGAAACGTGAAGCAGATGGCCATGGTCACTGATTCTAGTGAAAAGAGACTTGTCGCTGTTGATCATTTTGTTTAAAATCGAGTGCAGCCAGACCATTAGTATGGTGCGTACCGACTTTTCTTGCTCTCTTCATCACCCTTCCGCTTTTCTTTCTTTCTATCTTTTCGCTTTTCCTTTTTATCTTTAATTTTTAGCTTTGGCTCAGCAGCGTCGTCAATGTCCATGCTATCCTCGCTTAACATCTTCCATGTCCGAATCGAACCATCTTCCCCACACGTATATGTAACTTGTGTCTGTAATTATGTTAACAGCAGTCAAAATAAAGACCAGTTTAATCAATGCTTACATGAGGGTCAGTGAGAATATCGCGCACGATTTCCTTACCATGAGCACCCGGTAAATGGATTGATTGCTCGCGACTGTAAACATACTCGAGAGGTTCATCTTGTTTGTGGACAGGATATAGCACAAGATCATTGGAGCTGCAAGTGTCAGCGAGCCGTGCAGTCCCTCGACGAATACATGCCCAGTAAAATGAACATAGACTATGTACCTGGGAGAAAACATGGAAGAGAATAGTGTACTCACCTATGTTTACCGGCAGCGATAAAAGCATCATTACCCATCCAATGCATCTTAGCTAAATATTCGCAACCCAGCTGCTCCCTTGTATCACCATAAACTTTTGGAGATGGCTCTTCTTTCTCCACTTCCTGACTCTGTAATGCATAAAAGCTCAATGTTTCATCCGTGCCCATGGAGTATATATCTGTAGTAGGATACATAAAACCGGCGCGAGCAATGGCAGAGCGATGGTTAATGACCTGATAGAGCGCTTCGTCTTCATCAGACTGGCTTGTATTAAAAACATTAATAAGCCCATCTGTGCTCGCGGATAGTAGTAAGTTTGGAAGGTTGGGATGAAGCTGTAGATCAGTGATAGTGTCTGTGTGCGATTCGACATATTCCCGCAAGCGTGCTTGTGGGTTGCGCTGGTCCCAAACATAGACCGGCGAAGCGCGGGAGCCGTCTTCGGGGTTTTCGATGCCGGCAGCAATGATATTCTTATGGAAATCGCATACGAGCGATGATATAAGTTTCTGGGCTGTGATCAATGTTAGTGGACGATAGGGCTGTGGCAGAAATTTATTGTTCATACTCACGGGCATGGAGAGTTGTGACAGGCTTTCTTGATCTTTTGTCCCAAAACTTAACTAGACCATCTCTCCCTGCCGTGGCCAATATGTTGCTGGGGGTATCATTTCCGCGCTCAAGGCACGTGACCTTGTCATTCACGTTCTTGATAATGCCATCCGGCAGCACATTAAGCGTGGTGGGATCAATGAAACGAAGCGAATCATCGGAGGAAATTGTGGCAAGTAGGTCGAAGCGTTCATAGGTGAGGGGATCCTGGCGCGATGCTGTGGAAATGACCTTGTAGATATACGAATTCGGTGGCAGTCCCAGGTCGGAGTGAGATATTCGCGCTGCTTGGTATGCCATCCTGTATTTCTACGGACGGTGGATGCCCAAAGACCCGCCTATGTGTCGTAGGACTGCACTGGGCGGTGCTACTGAGTATGTTGGGGGACGACGCGTGTGAGTCGAGTCGTGCGGTGGCAAAATTTTCGAGACGGTCGGCCTTCAATTACTTTCGCAAGGTTTGTGTGGAGAAGATGGGAAAAGAAATGGGCAGAAGTGTCTCCAAGCTGTTCGCGCTCGGCTTCGCAAACATGATAATGGCTCACAGCACGGATGACATTTCTGAATTTGTATGTAGCCCTGGATATGAAACCCACAGGACCATTATAGAGGCCGAATGGGCGATTAACTACGGGCATTCTCTCGCGGATCCCTCCAATCCCAGATCTACTGACATAACGCCAGTAGAAAGGCTGTCACTCCGCGTTGTCATGCCACGAGGGCTCCATGCGGCGATATCGAGGGTCCTGGAGAAGAAGAAGAAGAAGAAGAGGAAGGCTCAAGCTACACGATAAGTTTTCGGGGTGCGGCGGCTGGCCTGACTAAGCGGTGGGTGCTGATTGGCTGTTTCGGCAACGCTGCGAACAGCCGAGCCGGATGCTGGGAAAGGCACGATTCGGGCTTGTGAAGGCAGACCAACGACATCACCACCTGCCATCCACCCGACACCAGGAAGCCGACTACACGCCTCAATTGCCTGCCTCTGACCAGCATGGCTTCCCAGCGAGTGTTCCAGCTTGGTCTGCGACGGACCGCTGCCCCTAGCTTCAGAGTGCAGCCCGCGGGGCGTATGGTCCAGCGGAGGTGCGCCGTCTACCTTGTCTATCTTGCCCATACGGCCGTGCAAGAGCTACAAGGACTCAATGCTAATCCCAGCTAGGTTCGCAGCTACCCAAAAGGTTAACGAAGACAGCGCGAGCGAGATTCTCACCAAACAGCGCTTGCAGCGCCCCGTCTCCCCGCATCTATCTATCTACCGACCTCAGATTACTTGGTACGCGTCCAGTTTCAACCGTATCACTGGCATCACCGTGAGCGCTGGTCTCTATCTCTTCGGGTTCGCCTATCTTGCTGCCCCCACGCTTGGCTGGCATCTCGAGAGCCAGTCTCTAATCGCTACCGTTGCGGCGTGGTCGGTTTTTACCAAGGCCTCTGCAAAGTTCGCCATTGCGATGCCTGTCGTTTTCCACTCTCTGAATGGCCTGAGGCATTTGGCCTGGGATGTCGGTTATGGGTTCAAGAACATTACTGTCATGCGGACAGGCTGGGCGGTAGTGGGCTTATCCACGGTCCTGTCGGCTTACCTTGCCTTCTTCCACTAGCGGGGCTGGATGCGAAGTTAAAAGATACGTATCTTCAGTGCAATGTTGACTGGGAAAGACATTGGGAGCACACCACAGCAGATAGCGCCACTGTATATTTTTGTTTGAGCTGATAGATGCAATCGAGTTGTTGGGTTCACAATGCAAACTACATCTTTGTGTCGGGCAGACAAAGAAATGGAATACTTTCAAGTAAAGTATGGACATAGTTACAGACTAATGCCTTTGCAAGAACCAGGCATACTATACCAAGTAATCAAGCGACCACGTGAAGGCGCGTCCTACCGGGGAATTAAGCCGACTTAAACGTGTGAGGCCGGTAACTACGATATCGCTCTGGCCTATCTCTAGTAGGCTCCCGCCATCATGGCCGTTCTTGGGTCCCAGGAGCGTGCTAGGCTGGATGATGTCTACAATGTGAGTAGTCGTTCTTCTATGTGTTCATGCAGTGCTCGCGGGGCGATCCCGGTTCGGCCTGCAGATCCATGAGTCGTGCTCCTAATCGCGTCTTCTTACCGTACCTCCGCCACCAGGACCCGTCACAGCTCTCGCAACTGCTTCGGCGACGGGCGGGCAGCCGTGTGCACCTTCACTTCACAGATCCAGTCACCCATCACGACGTTCACACGACGCACATTGTCGCCACTGCCGAGAGGCACACGCGCCTCGCCCAGCACCACGATATTGACACTGCGCTTCATTCACCCTTGCGCGAAGCGACTCGACGCGTCCGCTTCGACTCAAGACATGTCACGCCGACCCTTCTTAAACACGTTTCGGCACCAACCAGCACTACAGTTGTAATGGAACACACTAGTAATATGTATGATAGCTTCGACGGCATCAACGTCCCGGGTGACACACAGGCAGACCCAGATCTGTTCAAAGCCTTCACCAATGGTTTGTTGGACAGTAATGGCAATCTAGGGAACTCTCAAAAGCTACACAACCCGTTGGTCCAACCCGATACGGATCCACCCACTGACGACATTGAGATGTTGTCAAGCCCATCCCAGCGCAGCGAGCCGAACACAAGCCCGTCAATCTTCAACCAAGACATAGACAAGCATGCGCTTAGAGAATATCCTGAGTTTAGGACACCGAGGGCTGCTGGTGGGAAGCGAGATAGTCAGGCCCAAGTGCTGAGCTCGGCAATCAAGACGAACACCACGCCAGGCACCGTCCTGTCGGCCTCCGCCTTCTTTGGCTTCGGGGATGCAGCGAATGGAAATGCCATGTCCTTGACTCAGGCTTTCAATGCTACTCAAGCGAAAACATCTCCTTTGGCGGGGGCTCCAAATGAGGATGTTGTCTTTCAGCGACCCTCTCCAAACTTTACGAATATGCGACAGTCTAGCCCCGGTGTTTCCATGTCGAGCCCTATGAAAAGGTATGGACTAAAAGAAGCTGCAACTGGTCCTGGTCATGGGAGTATTGGCGATGCAAATCATGAAGGGGCAAGTGCACTGGGAGACGGATTATCAAAGCCTGCACTGAGACCTTCACGTAGTCAATCGTCTTCACCAGACGAGCTTTCCCAGGAATATTTTCCAATGACCAAGACTTTCCCTGCAGCAATTCCAGGTCGGGCTGGTCGAGATCAGCGAATACAAGTTCCACATACGTCCTCTTGCCCTCCACGCACACTCTCTGGCCAGCCTACATCTAACATATCACAGCCGGCCACTCCACTATCCCAACTACAACGTGGTTCTCAGATACGAGCATCAGCGTCTCAACCTCTACCCAAAAGCATCACAAACCTGCGAAGCAGCAAGGAATCCGAGATTGTTATGGATTCTCAGCCTGATGCAACAGCGGCAACACCAAGCCTTCAACCATTTGATGTGCTTCGCTACCCTTCCTCACCATCTGTAAACCAGTATAGTGTTAACCAAACCACTATGATCAGCAGAACAGGGTACACCAGTCCTCTGGTCTCATCACTGGTACCACTACCGCCGCCTAGGTCCAGCTCTCAGGGATCAGGCAACGCTGAAAAGCAAGAGACCCTAGTCAGCCGCCCTGCTGAGGGCGTCCCTAGCAGTCCACCAGTAGTTGCACAGGATGAAGAGATTACTTACGACGAGCACGCATATGATGAAGGTTCGGATAATGAATTAGAGCGCTCGACGACAAGCTCGGTACATTCATATGGCTATAATAATGAAGACTTGTCTACGACCCGAATGGACGCTGAACCCGACACGAAGAATGGGAGAGGATTGGTTGACAAGGATGTCAACAATCCGCACAATGACGATAGTGGTTCGGAAACGGTCAAGCAAAAATACAGCGAGGTGGCCTCTCCAGAGAAAGTTTCCACTCGCTCCTTGCATGACATAGCGAACTTGCCAGATACGCAGCGCTCGACGGACTTTTCTGGAATCGACATGCCACAGCTCAGCTTTATTGCCGATGCCGAGGAAGATGTTGATACCTTTGTGTCTCATCGCCCCTCAACCACATCAAATAAAAGGCGCAAGCTAACATATAGTACTAAAAAGGGATTTCGAGGTCCGATACAGGAGACTGACCCTCCAGACGAACTATCTACGCCTCCCGGTGGTATTACAGCTAAGGAAGGCTGGTCTCCACCTCTAAGCCAGGCTCTAGAGCCGGAAGGTGCATTGTCCGAAGAACAAGCTGAAGATGGTCTTGTGAATGCACAACTACGCGCGTCGAAATCAAGGTTGCAACCTGAACCGACTCAAACTTGTACACCTCGGAAAGGCGCGTTAAAGGCAGTCAGTAGAGCATCATTTAACAAATCGCTATCCAAGACACCAACTAAGGCAATTACCAATGAAGAAAAGACAGCACATACAATACCCATGCTACCGATTAGGGAGGATGACCGCCAGGTAGGAATAGCGGATGTGGATAGCCTTAAAGAGGTAAAGAACCTACCCTTGAACGCCAATAGTTCTTTGGTACGATTCACGAACGATGATGGTGAGAATCCATCTGGAGAGCTGCTCGTGTCCCAACGTTGTTTTGCGTACTGGTCAGGGTCAGGGCAGAACTTCTATCCCGCCACGTGCATCGGCCGAAGTGGTTCACACCATTTTCGTGTCCGCTATGACGATGGAAATGAGAAAGATTTGGATGCTGCTCAAGTACGCGCACTTAGTCTTCGACCCGGGGACCACGTCAAGATTAATATACCTAGGATGAAGAAACAGGTGTATGTCGTGGTTGGATTCAAGAATAAGATCAATATCAAGAGCTTGACAATCCAATATCCATTAACTGATCAATACGGCTATGCCACAGTCGTCCTGGAGGAAAAGCAACGTGAAAGCTTGGTGGCTCCACAAGAACGGGCAAAAAAGCATATCGAAGTGCCTATGAGTGAGCTTTATCTCACAGCGCAGCTATGGGGACGGATAAGAGACAGATTCTTCACATATGCTGCCCCTCATAGCTCGAGTTCACCAGTTTCAAGGAGCTCTACGCCCGTCGCTCTGAGCTTCAATACTCACACACCCAATACGAGCCGGCAGAGCACCAAAGGAACATCTCTATTCCGTGGTTCAACTGCCCGTGCAGCTTCTGTTACCTCTTCCGAACGTTCAGCTTCAAAAACATTCTTCAACATGGCCTTTGCCATCACATTTACAAATGAGTCATTGGACAAAGTCGACATGGCGAAACGCATCGCATCGTGTGGTGGCATAGTGATCGAAGATGGCTTCTATGAGCTCTTCGATACCGAAGCAGAGAACGCTCTAATTTCGTCGAGCGAAGGCACGGCCACGGGCGACCTGGACGGTCTCGTACTGCATTCAGAGTTCGGAAATTTGGGTTTCGTTGCACTTATCTCCGACTCACATTCTCGCCGTACAAAGTATATCGAGGCTCTCGCCTTGAACGTTCCTTGTCTACATTGGCGTTGGGTATACGATTCCCTGTCGGCCTCGCGGGCTCTTCCATTCGCAAAGTACCTTTTACCAGCCGGAACATCGACATTTCTTGATTTGGGCGGTGTAGTTCGGTCCCGTGGCATGGCAGCATATGACCCAGCAGATGAGCACGTCACTTTCAAGACCATGCTTAAGGAACGCCATTTTTTTCTCCGGAAACAGCCGGTACTCGTTGTAACGATTAGGGCAAAGAAGGCAAAGAACGAATTAGAACGCAAGAGTCCCTACATGTTCCTCATGCGCGCAATGGGGGCTGCCTGTGTAACTCTTTGTGGCGATTTCTCATCGGCCAGAAACCTCATCAAAGACGGCAAGTTTGAATGGGTATGTGTGGACGGAAAAGCTGAGACATTCGACGACACGTCGGCCAAGCTTCTTGGGTGCGGTGATAGCAAGAGTGTCAAGAAGAAGGCCGGCGACAAGCGAAGGATGGAGGACAGGATGGAAGGCGGCTCCTTGTTCCGAGCAGGGCTTGTTGGATCGAATAGGGTTCGGGTGATGAGTGGGGAATTCGTAATCCAGAGTCTGATTCTTGGGGCACTACTTGAAGAGTAGACCAGGTCGACCAGGGCACAAGTATGGGTTATGGCGTTTCGGGATTACGATATGGACGGTAAGGATCTAACAGTAGGGAATAGGTGGGTTCTTAGTACAGGTTCGGCGTTTACGATCACAGGGTAAGACATTTGTGTGCTGCAGATAAGGCATCAAATCTCTTGGCGCAAAGGGGGTGTGTTACTCCAATGGCAATGTTAGGTCAAGGGATTACAAGCACGGTAGAAAGCTACTATGGCAAGTTGTAGATGCCATGTACTGTACTATGTACTGCACAATCGATTACAAGTTCCAACGTCATGATCACAGTGTGGCGTGGCAGGCAAAACACTGCATGTAGTGTTGGGACGTTGACGTAGAATCATACTTAAATGTGTGACCAGAGCGGAGCCACGTAAGCTCTAAAGACTGGTGGTAGTCGTACGAGGATAAGCTATGTTTAGACAAATGGCAACACACTTGTACGGCATGTAGTGCGGTCGTTGCAGTTTCGTGCCTCTCTTGGCATGTATCCAGGTAACCCAAGGAGGGGAAGAGGTCCTGAGATTGTACCTGCCCAAAACATGAAGAGGTCTGCTTAGTCACCAACAGCCTGGCGGCACCAGTCGTCGCAATAGCGGTCTTTACCTGCATCTTCCTCACCTGCGTCTTGACTACCCAGCGTGTCGTTGAGGATGGCATGGGGCTGCGTCGACGTCAATAGCCCACGCAAGGCAGTGAGTGCGGGGCCATGTGGCTTCTTGGCGAGTGCATTTTGCTGCTGCTGCCAGACTCTGTCCTGAGAGCAGCAAGATGGGGTAGAATCTGGCAGCAGCAGCAAAATGCAGTCGCCAAGCCACATGGCCCTGCGCTCACTGCTTTGCGTGGACTGTTGACGTCGACGCAACCCTACGCCATCCTCAACGGCATGCTCAGGGATAAGCCGTGGCGTAATCTCCTATTCTCTATGCGACGCTACGAACCCACCCTGCACAGCCCGCCCTATTATCAGAGCTGTCCAAGAAGCGACGAAGAGTGAGTGTGAAAGACGCCGCAGCAGTTCCGACATCCAGGTCATCCGCAAACTCGGCTCCCCCAGGCTATCGTTGCTAACACGGCCATGCGAAAGCCTTGAAAATTTGTAGGCGGAGGTGACCATGACACAGCATGAAAAACCAGAGGACGATGCGAACCGAAGCTCATTTTGTGGCTCACTGGCCGAATTTCGATTCCGCCCGCGCTGGACAGATTGCCTGCTTGTCTGGGAGTAATGAGTTAGCCCTGCAGAGGCGCTGGTCTTGGTGCCACTCAGGTTCTGGATTCCGACGCGGGCTCGTTTGACTTTTAACCATGTACGGCATAGACCGCAGCTAGGATCCGACAAAGTCGCTTCTTCAGCCCGACATAAGCGGGTAAAATTAGGTGTGGAGGACTGAATGCGCGCCGGCGCACGCCAGACCTGGGTAGTCTAACAGTGAACGAACAATGTCATTTTATGGCAATTCGAGTGTCGGGGCGTTGGAAAGAGAAGGCCTGGTTGGCAGGGTCATTTGCAAAGCCCT
>Ga0247757_10002022_pt1 | contig 11426 bp, 6 predicted proteins | sample UWRJL126311R4_FD_180929 | JGI IMG/M metagenome (GOLD analysis project Ga0247757, IMG submission 180929) | Plant litter microbial communities from Arlington Agricultural Research Station in Wisconsin, United States - UWRJ-L126-311R-4 | ecosystem: Environmental > Terrestrial > Plant litter >...
GAACGCTGTCGACGTCGCCGGGATCAGCTCGATGGTGAACACCGTCGTTGCCGGGGGCAACTGCACTGTGCGGACCTGAGTTTGAGTGGTCGGCCGCGAGATTGTGTAGGTGCTCGTGGTGTACACAGGGTACCCCGAGGCAAGCGTCGCCACCGAAATCTGAGTCCTGACCGTCACCTCGGTGATCGGCACAAGGACCGTCTGCACCTCGCCTTCCGGGTGGGTGGTGGTGGGCGTAACCGCGAGTGTCTGGGTAGCCAGCGACGAGAGCGTGGCACACAGCTCAGGGTCCGAGTCGGCGGCCGAGGCGCACGCGCTGGCGGCGGTGGCGAGCGCCGACTGCAGGGTCTGCGCCTGCGATGCCACCACCTGTGCCTGCTGTTCAGCACCGTCGGCCCGGTCAGCCTGGGGGCGAATCGCCGTGACGTAGACGGCGATACCGATCACCCCCACCAGCGCCACGATCATGACGATGAGGGCAGTCCAGAGTTGTCGAGTCGTTGCCTTCCGCTCGACAGGGCCAGTCATGAGGTACCCTTCCCTTGGTCACGGAGCCTGGCGTTCTCGAACCGTAGTTCTCTATTGTCGTCCTCGACTGTGTCCATTTCATCATCTGACTTACGCTTCTGCTCTCGAAGAAGCTCGATCTGATCATCCCTCTTGGCGATCACTTTCCGCAGGTGACCGATCAATTCGTCCCTGCCCGTGATCAGGAGATCCTTGTTCTCCATTTCAGTACGATGAGCCGCTACCTTTGCGTCCAGTTCCTCGCGTAGCCGCTTATTGTCCTCGATGACGTTCTTCTGTACCACCGTTTGGGTTTGCCAAATCAGTCGGGCAACGTAGGCACAGGCCCAGAGCAATCCACCGATCGTGACCGACCCCGCGCCGATCTTCACCCAATCGCTGATTGCGGTGAACGTGGAGGAGTCCAGCCCATCGGCTAATTCCCGCCAGGACATCGGACACCCCCCGTCACCTGCGGTCTTCGCTGTGTCATCAGACTAAGCGATTGGACTCCTCAGACGGTTATCCCGCGATCCGAACCACGGACAAGCTCGCGCTCGTGAGGTTGGCTGTTGCTCCGGCGCTGCCGCCCGATGGGGTCGCCGCCATCCGGATGATGTCGCTTGCGGCGAGTTCCAGAACAACGCTGTGGGTGAAGGAAGTGGTTCCTGCTGATGCGCGGGCGACGATGACGCTGCCACCAGCCGCCACGCCGTTCTTGTAGAACGCCCCGGCCAGCCCGGGGATGGTGCCGGTGATCGTCGCGTTGAAGATCCAGTTGCCGTTGATGTAGTACGTTCCGGGCAGGATGATGGTGCAGCCGACGGTGGTCCCCTGCGTCATGTTCACCGCAGTGAGCCACGCCGACGAGAAGTCGAACGCCAACCAGGTGCCCTGCGTGACGGTCTGGGTCGCCGTGCGCTGCAGACCACCCTTGGCGGGCACAAACCACGCTGTCTGCCACGCTGTCCCGTCGTACCACTGGGGTTGCCCGGCCACCGAACACTGGTCCCCGACAACCGGGCCCCCTGCTGCGGTGTATGCCGTGTCCCGAGCGCCGGTGGTGGCGTAGTTGAAGTGCCCACCTCGGTACTTGGCGGTAGCCAAGGTTGTCTCTTGCGAGGCGGCGGCTGATGCCATGAGGGCCTTGATGTTGTACGGCTCAGTCCCATCCGGGTACCAGAAACCGCTTGCGGTGGTAGCCATCTGGTCTCCTAGCCGTTCATCTTGTCGATGTGCAGAAGTGCCCGGGTCAGTGACCCCGCACCCGTACCGCCGAGCGCTTGCGCGGTGGCAGTGACAGTGTCTCCGACAGCCAGGTCACGGAGCACAGAGATACTGAGCAGGGTGCTGTTGCCGACCACTCGGGTTTGCAGCGCGCCGTCGGGGGATGACCCGTTGATCGTCGGCGCGAGGTTGTAGTTGGTCGGCGTGCCGGATGCCGGGGTCCCGCTGAAGCCACCGTAGACGCTGATCTGGTATCGGCCTGCCTGCTGGATCGTCATGCCCGTAGCGGTCAGTGAGGTGGTGACGTTCTTGTTCGCACCTTGGGTGGCGGTCCAGACGATGACATACGCCGTTCCGACGTTGACGGTGGTGGCCGCGATGCGGGTGAGCCCCGCATACGCTTCGAGCCTGAATCCTGTCAGCCAGTTGGTGCCGTCGTACCACTGTGGCTGGCCGAGCACGGTGCACTGGTCACCGGCCTGGGGCCCGCCTGCAGCGGTGTAGGCCGAGTCCCTGGCCCCCGTGCTGGCGAAGTTCTGGTGCCCGTTCCGGAGCTTCAGGATGTTCTGTGCCGCGACCAGCGCCGCGTCCTGCGAGGCGGCAGCGGTGGCGAGGAGGATCTTGATGTTGTAGGGCTCGGTGCCGTCGGGGTACCAGAACCCGTTCGCAGTGGTCGCCATCAGGGCGCCGCAGGCGGTGTCTGGAGCGCGGCGATCTGCGCTTGCATGGTGGCGATCTGAGCCTGCATGGTGGTGACCGTATCTTGCATGGTGGTGACCGTATCTTGCAGAGCGAGACCGGCGTCCCTCAGTGCCTTGACGCGCTTCTCCAACCGCTGATTCCAGGCCACCAGTCCGGCCGTGAAGTTGTTCAGCCCTTCGGGGTCTCCCTCCAAACTCCAGTCCACGAACGGTCGCATGTGCGGGCCTTGGGCGGCGATGTCCTCAGCGATCAGGCCGTACAGAACCCGACCTTCACCCTTGCGGTATCGGAATGCCACCGGGGTGATGCTGTTCAGGCTGTCGATGACCGGGTCCCAGTCGACGTTTCGCTTGACGTCTTGCTTGTACCTCTCCGAGGACGGAACGTAGCTGAGTTGTTTGGTGTTGACGTCGTAGTACACATTCCCGGAGGCCCCCGTGCCCGGCAGGGAGGGCATCCCGACGTTGGCCCAGATGTTCACCGTGTCGTAGAAGAAGGTCCCGTCGTTGTCGGTGTACGCCCCGACGTATTCGATCTGGGGCGAGACGTTGTTCCCGCCGTAGATACCGAAACGTCTTGGTATCAAAGGGTCGTTGTTATTGCCGGCGAACGTGAGCTTGCCTGCGAGTGCCCCGAGCGAGTCGTAGAAGTTGACCGTGTTGCGGAGCTTCCCCAGCAGCGCACTGAAACTGCCTGCGCCGGTGAGGTTGTCGATCGCCTTGGACAGGCGCTTGATCTGGTAGGCGACCTGCCGCACCCATCCGGCCATGCCGACCGGGGGTTGCGTGACCGGGGGTAGCGTCATACCTCACTCTCCAAGAGCGCTTCGAGCGGCGCGATGATGAACTCGTCGCAGGTCGGGGCCGCCCCATCGTAGGCGGCGTTGATCAGTGCAGTACCGACGTCGACCGTGTAGCCCTCGTAGACGTCATCGCCGTCATCGAGAGTGATGTGCCACTCCGCGCTTCCCGAGAATGTCTCGCTGCCAACGTCATACGACAGTGACATGATCCGCCAGTAGACACCCTCACGGTAGAAGATCGCGCCGATGTACTGGTCGATCGAACGGGTGTAGAGGTAGCTGGCGCTCGACGTAGGGTCGGTGAACAGGATCTCACCGAACGCGAAGTCGGCGGTCCAGTTGAACCCACCGTAGATGTGCGAGGCCCACGTTCCCCGCGCATATGCCTGTGCCCGAGTGACGATGAACTGGTTGTCGATTGTGATGGGGTCGGTCTGCGGGGTGTTGAGGGTGGTGACCTTCGCCCCGGTGGGGATGACGACGTCTTCAGGCTTGAACGTGACACCGCCGTTTGCGCCGATGTACAGCGCCGGGTACTCACCCTCGGAAATCGAGAACGGCCCAAGCTCAGGGATATTCGCCCCGATGATGGTGAGCACCAGCTCGTTCGGGTTATCTCCGGCAGCAACGGTGATCTTCCCGCCGTAGTCCGTCCACTCGGCGGCGGGGATGACCAGACCGTCGTTGCCGGTCACGACGTAATAGCTATTGGTCCCGAGGTAGGGGATGGCCGGGATCGCGTCGATCGGGGTCATCGCCTTCAGCCGGTACGGGTTGGCCGTACCGTTGATCGTGATCCGGACCTCTTGCGTTTCACCCGCTGCGACCTGATAGGTGTCGGTCGCCGCAAACATCTGGATGTCATTACTGCCGGTGCTCTGGTAGTTCTTAATCGAAACGGATTGTGCCACTGTTTGTTTCGACGTCGCCGTCTTGAACGTGGTGAACCCGATGGGGACGATCTTCAGCGGCTTGTACGCGATGCGGACGAACGGCGCGGTGGTGCCTGCCTCGGTCGCCACCCCGTACCGGAAGTACATTCCCATCGCGGCCATGCCCTCGCGGAGCAGGTCGGCCTTGGCGCCCTCGTAGAACGGGTAGGCCCGGCTCTCCTCCTCGGCGGTGCCGGTCTCGGTGTAGGGCAAGGCGGGCACCAGCCCGTAGCACAGCCAGGCTGCGAGGTTCTTGTTCCCGACGATGTAGTAGTTCCCGGAGAGATCCGAGACACCGTTGATCGGGGTGGTGAAGATCGTCGTGCTCGAATCGTAAGTAACGCCGGAGACGTCCATCGTGTTCGAGTACCGGTCGTAATCCAACCCGGCCAGGAGCAGCGCGAACTGGGTGTAGTTCGATCCGATCGACGGATTGTCCTGGGGCACAAAGAGATCGGGGTCGAGGATCGGCGGGAAGTAGTTGGTGCTACCTACATTCGCGTCGAGGTACCTCATCAACTGGTACGGCTTGGCATCGTCCGGCAACGGCAGAGTCACCGACACCTCGGCCGCCGCGCCCGCAGGGGCAGCGATGTTCTGGCTGTAGGCGGTGTAGTTGACCTTGCCGTTCCGCCCCTCGGGGAAGATCGAGTTCCACCATTCCTTGTCCGCTACCACGGCAGGAACACCTCACTCGCCTCGACCGACAGCGCGACTTGCTTCTTCATCGAGCCCACTGCCGAGTAGCCGGTCAGGTTGATGCTGTCGGTCTTGACGTCGATCGGCCCCTGGCCGCGCCCGTACGTCCAGTCCGACGGCCCGCCGGAGAACCCGGGCGGAGTCGGCACCGTAGAGCTTGTGCCGAGTCTGATGTCCAGCCCACCCCACGCCAGGATGGTGTCGATCCCGGCGGTGGTGGTACTCCGTGTGCTCAGCCAGATGACCAGGTAGTGGTCGTTGCTGGCGTCCTTGTAGCTGTACGTCGACCCGGCCACCCCGAGCGCTGACGGCACGATCTCGTTGACCCCGGTGAATGACGACGGCCAGCCGTTCGGCAACACCTTGGCGATCTGGATCGCCGAACCGCCAAGTGTCCGGGCACCGATGGCAGTGACCGAGACGTAGGTGTCCTTGGGGATGGGGGTGATCAGGAACGGCCGGGTGTTCACCCCGAAGTTCTTGTCCGGCAGGATGTCCGGCGCGTTCCGGAACAGACGGATGTACATCGCGTCCATCGGGTAGCTGCCGCCGAAGGTGAAGTAGTCCGGGTAGACGTGCGGGTTCTGGTACAGCGTCGCCCCATAGATGGGGAACGCGGTCCGGTACGAGAACGGCGCAATCGCCGCACGACCCCGCTTCTGCACGGCGCGGGCCGGGGCTGACCAGTGTGGCGGCGCCAGGTTCACCGCGTTGTTCGCGGCGAAGGGGTTCAGGAAGTGGAACGGTCCTGGCCCCCACATGCCGGAGAACATGTCGAGGATCGGCTGGATCTCGTCCCGAGTGCCAAGCCAGTTGAACTGGAACTCCTTGTGCGACAGCGATGACCGGTTGATCTGCAGATCGCCGTTGGCGAGCTGGTTGGTGGAGAGGAACCCGGTGTTCGGCATCTCCAGCGGAGACAACGGACAGGGCACACGGAGCAGCTTCCGCTGGTTGCCGAGCAGCATGTACGGAGCCATTACTGCCCGCCTCTCCGTGCGATCTGGCCGTTACCGGACCCCGTTGTCGACGCCAATACCTTCTCGTCAGCGTAAACGTTGATCGGCCGATTGGCTGCCCGCGCCACCTGTGCCAGCAGGGACCGGTCCTCGGGCGACAGCGAGACGATGACGCCGGACCCACCGCCGAGCGTGGTGCCGCCTACTTGGCCGCCGACCGCCATCCCGAGGATGCGCTTGTCGACCTGCATGTTATTGATCGCGGCCATGTTCCGGGACCCGTAGTAGTCGGACGCCTGCTGGTTGATGAGCCACTCCCGCGACCGGACTCCAAAGAGTCCGTTCGGCCCGGCCGCCAACAGATTGTCGGCCCGGGGGTTCGACGGCGGGATGCCGGGCAACTGCCCACCCCGTGCGTACCCACCCCGGTACTGCACCCCCGCTGCCGTAACCCGACCGCCGGTGTAGATACCACCTGGCCGCTGCGGACCGGAGTAAGTGTTAGGTGCAAACGTCTGTGCCTTCACGGTGTTGACGTCGAACGTGCCGAACGAGAGCTTACTGATGAAGCCCGTCACCCCGCTGATGGCGCTCTGAATCGAAGCCCTCAGCGATGCTGTCGGGGGCGCCTGAATCTTGGCGTGGATGGTGGGGGTGAACCCGGCTAGTCCCCGGTTGATAGTGTTCCGTGCAGCGCCGGGGCTGCCAGCGCTCGAACCGCCCGGCACCTTGACGGCGACCTTGTAGTCCCCCGACTTGGGGATCGAGTTGACCAGACGCCCGATCGTGCCCGCCACGATTTTAGGCGTGACCGAGTACGTCCCCGACTTGGGGATGTGCGTCAGCGCGTTGGTGACCCCGGTAGTGTTCGGAGTCTTGACGTTGACGACGTAGTCCTGTTTGTCGGGGATCGCGGTGAGCTGCGCCTTGGCGTGGGTGGTCTCCGCCTCGGCCACGATGGTGTACTTACCGCCGTTGGGCAATGCTTTCAGCGCCGCGTCGGCCGCGCTGGTGTCGGCCTTGACGGTGGTCGTCACGACCTTGGGGGTGTTCTTCACCAGCTTGGCGTAGGTGTCGAAAGCGTCGCTGTACTTCTTCAGGTCGTTCTTGCTGTAGCCCAACTCGACACCCGTTGCGATGAACTGCTTCTTCAGGTCCTTGGTGTACTCCTCGACCTGCTTGGTGGTCGCGCCGGTCGCCGCATACGCCTCGATCTGCTCGTACATCTGCTGTTGCAGATCCCGCACCGAGTTCCGGTTCTCAATCGCCTCGCGCGAGTTGCCCTTCAGCACACCCGTGTTCTTCTTGATCGCGGTGGCCTCTTTGTTATTCGCCGCGATGTTCTTCTTCGCGTCGGCCGCCCGCTGGTCGGCATCGGCGATGTCCGCCCCGTACTGAGCGGAACGTGTTGTGTCGCCATACTTGTCGGCGATCTTCTTCAGCGTCGACGCCTTGGTCTTGTCAGCGTTGGCGCGGGTGAGGTCGGCATTCAGCTTGGCGTTGGCATCCCGCAGCTCGATGATCTTGTCCTTGGCCGCCTGCGCCGCGTCACGCATGTCGAGGATCGCGGAGGTGACCGAGTCCCGGGCCTGATCGAGTCCGTACAGCCGGGTGAACGCGGTCTGGAATGCCTCGCCAAGCCGCGACGCCCAGTCCTCCGCGACCGCCATCGCCGCGCTGAGATCGCTCGTCCCCTGTGCCGCAGCCCTGGCCGCCGCCGCCGCATTGGTAAGCACACCAGCGAACTGAGCGACCGCAGCGGAGGCGTGCGCGAAGCCGGAGGTCGAGATGCCCATTGCCTTGAAATAGGCGTCGATCTCCTTGGCGGGCACCCCGAGCCGGATCAGCTCCTTGTAGATTCCGCCCGCAAACTGCGCCATTTGCTTTGCAGCTTCGCCTGCCGAGATCAGCCCGTTGGTGACCCGGGCCTCCAGCAGAGCACCGAAGTCGTCGATCACCTTGGACAGGGCGGAGAAATTGGCGCGGCCCGCTGCAGTGACAACGTTGAAGTGGACACCGTTCTCGACGATCGAGGCCCCGAGGTTCTGGATCGACTCGAACACGGCGCCGGTAGCGTTGGCGAAGGTGAACACCGAGGTGCCCATGTTCGCGTAGGCGTCGCCGACGTCCTTCAGGTAGGCCAGGTGTTGCTTGACGGCCTCGGCGGCCAGGTCGTTCGCTTCCTTGGCGGCATCACCGAACTTGGTGCTGTAGTCGGCGGCGGCCACGACCTGCCCGCTGTACTGCCGGACCTCGTCCGACACACCCTTCCACCCGTTGGCAGTCGCTCCGAGCGCGTCGAAGTAGGAGGCGACTTGCTTGGCTGGCACACCAGCCGCGATCAGATCGGACCGCACCCCACCGGCGAACTGCTGGAACTGCTGCATGGCCGATGCCGCGTCGAGGGTACCGGCCGACACCTTGTCCTGCAGGGTGGCGCCGAACGCATCGAGCACAGTACCGAGGGCCTCGAAGTTCTTCCGGCCGGACTCGGTGAACGTGTCGAAGTTGCTCCCGTTCTCGGCAATCTGGTTGCCGAGATCCTGCAGCCCGGCAAAGACGTCGCCCTCGTTCTTGATCCCGGCCAGCGACGCCGAGCCCAGCTTGGCGTACCAGTCGGCGAGATCCTTGACGTACTCCAGTTGCTTCTTCGCCGCCTCGCTGGCCTGGTCAGCGCCGTCGGCGGCGTCCTTACCGGCTTGCTTGGCCGCACCGCCCGCGTCCTTCGCCGCCTGCCCCGCGTCCTGGGCCGCGTTCTGCGCGGCCTGCCAATCCTTGGCCTGGCCGATGATGTCGCTCGGGTCGAACCCCTGCTGCGCCCCGGGGAACGAGGTCGGCCCGCCGTACGACGCACCGGAGAACTTGGGCACGTAGTTGGGTGCGACGTAGCCCTGCATCCGGGCGCCCTCGATGAGGTTCGCACCGGAAGCCGTTGCCTGCGCAGACATCCCGAGCGAGGCGATCGCGTCGTAGGTGGCGGCGGCGTAGTCGTTGATGGTGTCGAGCCCGGCGACAGCGCCAGAGATGTCCGCACCGACCGGCATCAGCCACGGCTGGTTGACGATCTGCGACACGTACTGCACCAGGAAGTCTAGTTGCGAAGTGTCGACACCCTGGCTGGCGAGTGACTGCACGAGCTGGGTGACGTAGCTCTGCATCTGGACAGCGGCCTGCTCGGTGGTGAGGTTGCCGTCTTCGACCGCCTTGGCGAGCGTGGCGGAGTATGCCTCGACGACACCCTGCAGGTTCTTCAGGTTCGCCCGGCCGCCCTCGGTCATCGCAGAGAAGTCGGTCCCGTTGTCGGCGATGCCCTTACCGAGAGCTTCGAGCGCCTCGTACACAGCCGACGCATTGTTCGCCACGTCGAACATCGAGGAGACGAGATCGCTGAAGCCGCTTGCCATGTCGGCCAGCGACGGGGCCGCATCGTCAGCCGCGTCCCCGACCAAGGTGAGTCCATCGGCTGCATCGTCAGCCTGAGTTGCCGCGTCGTCGAGCCCGAGCGACTTCAGCACACCGGCCAGGAAGTCCCCGCCGGAAGCGAAGTCCCGGGTCTTGTCGGTGGCGGTGCCGATCGCCGTGCCGAACGTCGACCATGCGGACTTGGCCGCTTCGAGCTGAGCGATCTCCTCCTGCAGTTGGTGGATCTCCGGGGTCGGCCCCTTGCGTCCGATCTGCGCATCGTTGATCGCCTTGATGCGCTCTCGGGCGGCGGCCAGCTTCTGGTCGATCGCGGTGCCGAGGGAGTTCAGCGCCGCGACGATCTTGGTGTTGTCGCCGGACAGCGCTTGCGCGATCGCCTCGGAAAGGGTGGTGCCCATCTCGTTCAGTTTGGCTTCGAGCTGACGCTGCGTCTCAGGGGTCAGCAGCGGGGCGATCTGGTTGCCCTCGTTGTCCGTCGACCCGGTGAACAGTTGGGTCTGCAGAGCCTTGGCCTGCAGCGCCGCCGCGTTCTTGCCGATGGCGATGGTCTCACGGTCGAGCTGGTCGGTGGTGAGCCCCGACTGGATCCGCATGTTCGCGGTGGCGAGAGCGGCGGTGTCCGTCTTGGTGGCCGCGTCGAGCACCGAGTCGGAGTAGTTGACGATCCGGCTGACTGCCTCCTCGCCGACCAGGGCCTTGCCCTTGGCGTCCACCCACTGGTCGATGATCTCGGCCTGCCCGTTGTGCAGATCCTTGATCGTCCGGGTGTACTCGGCGGTGACACCGGCCCCGGTCTTGAACTCACCGTTGGTGTCGCCCAGCGCGTCCGAGTCCTTCTTGATGGCGACGGCCAGTTGCTCTGCCCCGCCAGCGGCGTTGACGAACGCCTGCTGCATCTGAGCGGCTTGTGCCGCCGCCTCCTCAGCCGCGTGGTCGCTGTCCTTGAACGCCGAGTAGATCGCCACGCCGACGGTTGCCAGGGTGGTGAGCGCGACGCCCACCCAACCACCGAGGAACCCGAGCGCCCGGCCGAGCACACCCACCTGCACGGCTGCCCCGGTGGCCGCTGCCCCGGTGCCCCGGATCGCCGCCATGAGGGAGCCGAGGGAAACGACGGAGGCGCCGGAGATCCCGAGAGTGGACTGCAACACCTGGCGGAAAGCGATGGTCCCGGCGATGGCAAGGGCCAGCGCCGCGCGGTAGGCGGCGACACCGGCCACGATGGCGGCGAGTGCCAAAGCCCCCGACTTGATCGGCGCGGGGATGGCGTTGAACACGGCCAACACCTTGTCGAGCACAGGGAGGAGCACCGCTCCGAACGTCTTGTTCGCCAGGCTCCCGGTGTCGGCGGCGAAGTTGCGGATCGCGTTGCGGGCGATCTCCAGCTTCTTCGTGGTGGTGTCGAACCGGATGGCCGCCGCGTCCTGGAGGAACGTGCCCTTCTGGTACTCGACGTTGGCGCTCACGACCGAGTCGGCGAGTAGGCTGTACGAGCCGACAAGCCTTTGGATGACGTTGATGTCGCGGACGTTCTTGACGCCGATCTCGTCGAGGATGATCGACAGGTTACCGCCGCTGTTGACCGCCTCCGAGATGCCCTTGATCAACTGCTGGAAGAACGCACCCGGGTTCTGCTTCAGCAACTGCTGTGCCGAGAACGACGTGGTGTCAAGGTACTTCGCGTAGACCTGCAGCGCGTCGCCTCCGGCGGCGGCGTCCTTGTTGAACTGCGCGAACAGTCGAGTAAAGACACCCCGAGCCATTTCCGGGGGAATCTTCAGCGACGCTAGCGCACCGGAGAACCCAACAACCTCGGGCGCCGCGATGCCCGCCGCCCCGGCCGCACCAGCGATGCCCTGCGTGACGGCCAGGATCTCGGTCTCCGTTGCGGCGCTGGTCGCACCGACGAACGCGATCGACGAGGCCAGTTTGTCGAAGTCGGCGGCGGGAACGTGCAGCAGGTTGGAGATCCGGCCGAACGCCAGCGCCGCCTGGTCGACGGACACGTTGGTGACCGCGCCGAAGGTAGCGACCGTGTTGGTGAACTCGGTCAGGTCCGCGTTGGCGATACCGAGCTGGGCACCGAGAGACTCGATCCCGGCCAGATCCTCGAACGCGATCGGCACCTCATCGGCAATCCCTTGAAGCTGGTCGTACAGCACCGAGAGCGCAGCA
>Ga0247757_10002023_pt1 | contig 11422 bp, 6 predicted proteins | sample UWRJL126311R4_FD_180929 | JGI IMG/M metagenome (GOLD analysis project Ga0247757, IMG submission 180929) | Plant litter microbial communities from Arlington Agricultural Research Station in Wisconsin, United States - UWRJ-L126-311R-4 | ecosystem: Environmental > Terrestrial > Plant litter >...
CGGATTTTTTTGGAGTTTGGATTCCTGGCGTTTGGCATTTTGATCAGTCATGTCCGCCCTTCCGGAAAAACCCGCGGCCTTGGAGAGACGGCTGGGCTATCACTTCAACAACCAGGCGTTGCTGCTCGAGGCCCTGACGCACGGGTCGTACCTGCAGGACCATCCCGAGGAGGGGCCGCACCACCAGCGCCTCGAGTACCTCGGCGATTCCGTGCTGCAGTTCATCCTGACGGTCGCGCTCTACCACGAGTTTCCCACCGAGCGCGAAGGCGTGCTCAGCCGCCGTCGCGCGGTGCTCGCCAAGGGCGATTTCCTCTCGCGGATGGCCCGCGATCTCCGCCTCGATGCCTGCCTGCGCCTGAACAAGAGCGAGGAGGAAGCCGGCGGCCGCCAGCGCGCCTCGATCCTCGAGGACGCGTTCGAGGCCCTGATCGGCGCCATCTACCTCGACAGCGACCTGCCCACGACGCAGCAGCTCGTCCTTGGCTGGTACGGCCCGCTGGCCGCGCGGCTCGCCGGCACGGAGGAAGGCGACAATCCCAAGGGGCGGCTGCAGGAACTGATCCAGCCCACGCACGGCAACACCGCGCTGAGCTATGAAGTAATCAACACCACCGGCCCGCGCCACGCCCGGGTCTACGAGGTGGACGTGCTCCTACAGGGACGAAAAATCGGCACCGGTTCCGGTTCATCGAAGAAGGCGGCCGAGGAAGCCGCCGCCCAGGTCGCCCTCGCGAGCCTGCTGTCGGCGCAGGAATAGGCCCGGCCATCATTGGTCCGTGTAGGTCGGGCTTTATGCCCGACGCGAAACTTGGCTGTCGGGGATAAACCCCGACCTACATCAGACTGGCCGATCACCGGTCCTTTCGCGCTATTGCGCTTTGCCCCGATTTGGCCTTGGTAGCGCGTTCCGCGTGGATTCCGCGCCATTGTCCCCAGCCGTTCGCACCAGGATCACCGGAATCTGTCCGGCAGCGCACCCCCATGCCCTGACGGAACTGCTCCGGACGCAGCCCGCGCCGCTCTGGCTGGTGATCCACGAAGAGGCGGCGCAAGCCGACACGCTCGCCGAGGACATCGCCCTTTTTCACGCCGCGAGCGCCGGCAAACGCAGCAACCTCGAAGTCCTGGTCTTCCCGGAAGCCCAGACCGAGAACCGGGAGATGCGCGAAGCCTTCACCGCCGCGAGCGACCGGCTGGCCGTCCTCAGCAAACTCCGCGGAACCAGCTCCCAGCTGGTAGTCCTCGCCACCCCCTCCGCCCTGCTCCAGCCCGTGCCGGCGCCGGCGGACTTCGCGGCGCGGGAGACCAAGCTGCAGCGCGGCAGCGCGCACTCGTTCCAAGGTCTGCTCGACCTGCTGCGCTCCTACGACTACGACAGCGAGGCGGTGTGCGAAGCGCCGGGCCAGTACGCGGTGCGCGGCGGCATCGTCGACGTCTACCCGATCACCGCCCTGCATCCGTACCGCCTCGATTTCTTCGGCGACACGGTCGAGGAGATCCGGGTGCTCGATCCGGTCACGCAGCGCTCGGCCGACGCCGCCGAGGCCGTCGTGCTCACCGCCGCGCCGAAACTCCACACCAGCGGGACGGCGGCAACTTTGCTCGAGTACCTGGATCCCGCGGCCCACGCCGTGCTGCTCGAGCCCAAGGCGCTCGAGGAGCTGTTCGACACAATGGGTAGGGCGAATCCTCCGGATGAGCCGTCCTCCCACGGCTCGTCGGGACGACTCGCCCTACCTTTCCTGGCCCAACTCTCCCGCACGTGCCGCGCGCTCTTCGGCCTCGGCGACCTCGACCTCGCCACGGACCTGTTCGAGGGAGCCGAACACGAGGAAACCTGGGATACCGAGTCGCTCGCCCACCACCGCTCCTTTCCCGAGGAGCGCCAGCTGGCGCACGAGCGGCTGCAGGCCGAGGACGAGGCCCGCCGCCAGTTCTTCGAGAAGGTCGCGGGCTGGCAGGCGGAAGGCTACGCGGTGGACTTCGTCGTTTCCAAGGACGGCGAGGAGCAGCGCGTGCGCGAACTGCTCGAGGGCGACAAGGCGCTGCAGACGCTCAAGCCGCGCTTCCTGCGCGGGACGCTCTCCGAGGGATTCCGCCACACCTTTCGGACAGGCAGGGCGAGTCCTCCGGACGAGCCGCGGGAAGACGGCTCATCCAGAGGATTCGCCCTAGCCAAGGGCCGCGTCGTCGTCAGCGAAACGGAAATCTTCGGCCGCCGCCGCCAGCGGCGCACGTTCAACAAGCGCGCCATCGCCGCGACCTCCGCCGTCGACCAGTTGCTGGACTTCTCGGAGCTCGTCGAAGGCGACTTCGTGGTCCACCTGCAGCACGGCATCGCGCAGTTCCGCGGCCTGACGAAGCTCGAGACCGCCGACGGCGTGCGCGAGGTCATCTCGCTGGAGTTCGACGACAAGGTCACGCTGCACGTGCCGCTGCAGGAGTCCCACCTCATCAGCCGCTACGTCGGTTTGTCCAAGGCGAAGCCGCAGCTCGGCCGCGTCGGCTCCGGCCGCTGGGACAAAGCCCGCCAAGCCGCCGAACGCGCCACCCTCGACCTCGCCGCCGAGTTGCTCCGCATCCAGGCGCAGCGCGAGGCACAACCCGGCCATGCCTTCGCCGAGGACACCGTGTGGCAGCGGGAGTTCGAGGCGGCCTTTCCCTTCACCGAAACGCCCGACCAGATGAAGGCGATCGTGGCCGTGAAGGCCGACATGGAGCGGACGCGCCCGATGGACCGGCTCGTGTGCGGCGACGTGGGCTTCGGGAAGACCGAGGTCGCCATCCGCGCCGCCTTCAAGGCCGTCATGGGCGGCCGGCAGGTCGCCGTGCTGGTGCCGACCACCGTGCTGGCCCAGCAACATCTCAACACCTTCCGCGAGCGCATGGCCGGTTACCCGGTGGCCGTGGAGATGCTCAGCCGCTTCCGCACGCGCAAGGAGCAGGAAGGCATCATCGCCGCCCTCGCCGCCGGCAAGGTCGACATCCTCGTGGGCACGCACCGGCTGGTGCAGGACGACGTGAAGTTCCGCGACCTCGGGCTCGTCATTGTCGACGAAGAGCAGCGCTTCGGCGTGAAGCACAAGGAAGTCTTCAAGCGCTGGCGCGCCCACGTCGACATGCTCTCGATGAGCGCCACGCCAATCCCGCGCACGCTCTACCTTGCGCTCACCGGCGCGCGCGACCTCAGCACGATCGAGACCGCACCCGTCAACCGCCTGCCCATCCAGACGATCGTGAAGAGTTACGACGAGAAACTCGTGGTCGAGGCCATCCGCCACGAGATCCGCCGCGGCGGCCAGGCGTTCTACCTGCACAACCGCGTCATGAGCATCGACCTCGTCGCCGCGCGGCTGCGGGAATTGCTGCCGGACCTGACCATTGGCGTCGGTCACGGCAAGATGGGGGCCGACGGGCTCGAGCGCGTCATGACCGAATTCGTGGCCGGCAAGTACCAGGTGCTGGTCTGTACGACGATCATCGAGAGCGGCCTCGACATTCCGAACTGCAACACGCTGATCATCGAGGGCGCCGACCGGTTTGGGCTGTCGCAGCTCTACCAGATTCGCGGCCGCGTCGGCCGCTTCAAGCACCAGGCCTATGCCTACCTGTTGCTCCACCGCCATGCACGGGTCATGGACCTTGCCCGCCAGCGTCTGACGGCCATACGCCAGCACAACCAGCTCGGCGCCGGCTTTCGCATCGCGATGCGCGACCTCGAGCTGCGCGGCGCGGGCAACCTGCTTGGTGCCGAGCAGAGCGGCCACATCGTCGGTGTCGGGTTCGAGCTCTACTGCCAGCTCCTGCGCCAGAGCGTGGCCCGGCTCAAGGGCGACAAGCAGGCGGCCCACGTGCGCGCCAGCGTGAAGCTCGACTTCGTCTTTGTCGGCGAGGGCGCCGACAGCATCGACAATCGCGCCGATGCCACGGACAGCTTCACCGCGCTCAAGCAGGCCGAGCGCGACGAAGGCGTGATCGACCGCATCCAGGCCCGGCTGCCGGCCGCCTACATCGCCGAGACGCGCCTGCGCATCGACTTCTACCGCCGGCTGGCCCTAGCCGAGACCCCCAAGCAGGTGAAGGAGCTCGAACAGGAACTGCGCGACCGCTTCGGCAAGTTCGGCGAAGCCGTGCGCGCGTTGCTGCTCGTCACCGAAATTCGCGTCCGCGCGGAACAAAAAAGCATCCTTTCCGTCGAAAGCACCGGCAGCCGCCTGAAGTGTCTGCGCAACTCCGGCCGCCGCGACGATTTCATCCAGCTCAGCAGTCGGTTTCCCCGCTTGACCGCCCCCACCCCCCTTGCAAGGTTGAAGGAAATAATCACATTTTTGCATAATCTTACCGCTTCATGAGGAGTCACTTTCGTCGGCCAACCATCGCCCTTCTTACCGCTGTCGGCACCCTGTTCGCAGCGGTCCTGACGGCTCGGGCCCAGCTGGCTGCCGCTCCGGCCGATAATCTTAACCAGCGCTACGCCAACGGGATCGTGGCCATCGCGGAAGAGAAGGTCATCACGGTCGACGATGTTCGTCGGGAAATCGGGCCGCTCGTGCCCGAAATCCAGCGCACCGCCCGCAGCGAACAGGAGTTCAACGAAAAGCTCGAGGCGCTCCAGGAGGACGTGATCAACAACCTCATCGACCGCGTCCTGATCGTGAAGGAATTCTACAAGGACGAGAAGCGTCGCGTCCCGTCCAGCTACATCGACAACCAGCTCGCCGAGACGATCATCACGCAGTTCGACGGCGATCGCAGCAAGTATCTGGCGTACCTCCGTTCCCGCGGCATCTCCCAAAAGGATTACCGCAAGGAGATCGAGGAGGACATGATCTTCAGCTTCATGCGCAGCCAGCAGATGAAGTCCGGCATGACGGTCAGCCCGACCCGCATCGAGGCCTACTACAACGAGAACAAGGAACGCTTTTATCAGGAGGACAGTGTCAAGCTGCGCCTGATCCAGATCAGCCGTACCCCGCAGGACAGCGACGACACCCTGAAGGCCAAGGCCGGCACCGTCGTCACCGAACTCAACGCCGGGGCTGATTTCGGCGACATCGCGCGCAAGTACAGCCAGGATTCCCGCAAGTCGAAGGGCGGCGACTGGGGCTGGCAGCGCCGCTCCGATCTCCGCAAGGAGTTCAGCGAAGTAATCTTCTCCCTCAAGAAGGGCGAACGCAGCGAACCCCTCGTCACGCCGGAAGGCGCGTTCATCTTCCTCGCGGAGGACCGCAAGTATGCCGGCACGTTGTCGATCGACGATGTTCGCCCGGAGATCGAGAAAGCGCTCGTCCAGCAGAGCTCCCGCAAGGCGATGGAGCGCTGGCTCGAGAAGCTGCGCCGCAACGCCTACGTGAAGCACTTCTGAGCGGCAGAGACGCTCGATGGGGCGTTCGGAGTTAGGTGTTGAGCGTTCGACGCTCAGCAACCACAGTCACGTTGTCCCGTGGCCGGCGGGCGCAAACCACCCGGCCCATGAAAGACACCGTCCCCTACCCGTCCCTGCGCGTCCAGGAACTCGCCGCCGGCGAACGTCCGCAGGAACGCCTCGAAAAACTCGGCCCGGGCGCGCTCAGCGACGCCGAGCTCCTCGCCATGTTGCTGCGCACCGGCAGCCGCGGCCACAATGTGCTCGCGGTGGCCCAGCGCCTCATCACCGAGGGCGGGTCCCTCGCCGCGCTGACCAGATGGACCGCGGCCGATTTCCGGCGCCTGACCGGCATCGGCCACGTGAAGGCCCTGCAATTGGTGACCACGATGGAGATCGCCAGCCGCGTCCTCGCGCAAAGCGCCGCGGTGGAGCCGGTGTTGAACCGCCCGGAGTTGATCTACCAGCACTTCCGGCGGCAAATCATCGGGCTCGACGTGGAGAAATTCTGGGTCCTCTGCCTCAACCGCAAGAACCGGCTGATCCGGCAGGTGGAGGTCACCTCCGGCACCGCCACCAGCAGCCTGGCCCATCCGCGCGAGGTCTTCCGCGAGGCGATCCGCCACGGCGCCACAGCCGTCGTCTGCGCCCACAACCACCCCAGCGGCGACCCGGCGCCGAGCGCCGCCGACATCCAGGTGACGCGCCAGCTCCGCGACGCCGCCAAGGCCGTGGACATCGACCTGCTGGATCACTTGGTCATCGGGATCGCCGCTGCCGATCCGCAGGGGCGGGGGTATTATAGTTTTCGCGAGGCAGGGCTGATCTGAGGCCCTAGCTCCTGAAGTTGACGCATCGCCGGAGCCCTGTTCACTCCGGGGTGTCCCATGGATCAACAGGGCCGGTTGATCGAAAATCCCGAATTCTTCGCCTCCGCATGTCCGCCCGTCGTTTCCGCCAGTTTCTCCGCCCGATCTCCAGTGGCATTCTGATCGTTCTTGGCGCCCTTTCCGGCCAAGCCCAGACCACGGCTTACACTCCCTATGAAGTCATCACATTGGCGGGCGGCCCCCTGCTCGGTTCGGTTGATGGGACGGGCGCAGGTGCCGCATTCCAGAGGCCTGCCGGGCTGACGATCGATGCCAATGGCGATCTGTACGTGATCGACCGAACCCCGCTGACGGTCCGCAAGATCACTCCGACAGGAGTTGTTACTACGGTGACCGCTTCTGGCGCCTACGAGCTGGGCGACTGGCTCAGTATGAAAGCCCCCGGAATCCTGCAATTTGTCAGTGGCAGCAACAATCTGGTGCGAATCAATGCCGAGACGGGCCTCTTTGCCGGAGGACAGCTGGGGCTCTCCCTGCGCAGTGTCGTAAGTCGCAACGACACGCTCTACGGTATCGATGGAGCGGCCGTGCGAGTGGCGCAATGGTCCACGCATTTGTCCATCTACCAAGAGCAGTTGTTGGCCGGGTCACCGTTTTCCACAGGACTCGTCGACGGCATGGGCGGTAACGCTCGTTTCTCTTCCCCGCGTGCCCTGGCGATCGATGATCAAGGAATTCTCTACCTGAGCGAGGCGCGGAGTGTGAGAAAGATCACTCCGGATGGGATTGTCACGACCCTCGCGGGCGCCCTGGCCATCGACTACGTGGACGCCCAAGGTACCAACGCGCGATTCCACAGTCTGCAGGGCCTCGCCGTTGATCGGGGTGGGAATGTCTACGTCGCCGAAAACCAGGCGCACACGATCCGCCGCATCACCGCCGGAGGGGAAGTCACAACCCTGGCGGGAACGCCCTACATCAGTGGCGGCGGAGATGGTTCGCCGGTCGATGGCACCGGCGCCGCGGCACGATTCTACGAGCCGTTTGGCATTGCCGTCGACCAGGACGGAAATGTCTTCGTTGCCGACTCGATCACCAGACGGATCCGCAAGTTGGCGCCCCCATCCCAAGCTCCTCTGTTTACCCTGCAACCGGCCGCCAAGTTTGGCGTTGAGGGCAAGAGCGTCGTGCTCGAGGCGGGCGCAACGGGTGGCCCGCTCCCGACTTTCCAGTGGCAGAAGAACGGGGTGGATATTCCCGGCGCGACCGGCCGCGTCCTGCGACTCCCGCAGAGCGACGGTGCCAGTGTCAGCGGTCACTATACGATCATAGCCACCAACAACCACGGATCAGTCACGAGCGATAGCGCCACCGTCGCGATTCGCCCCGCCCTTTTCGATGCGGAAAAGTACCTTGCCCTCAATCCCGACGTCGCCGCCGCAATCGGCGACGACACGCATCGGGCCGAACTCGCCTGGCTGCACTACTACGAATACGGTGTCTTCGAAGGACGTGCACTGAAGGATATAGACCTGCGATCGCAGCTCGCGCATGACGCATCGCTGGCCGACTTCTTCCACCGCGATCCGCAACACGCCCTGATTTTTTGGTATAGCTTGTACTCCGAAATCCCGGGCGCTTTCGATGTGGCCGGCTATATGGCCCGTAACCCGGACCTGCAGCCCTTCTACCAAAGCCCCAAATGGGCCTGGAACCACTACTACACGTACGGGATCGACGAGGGGCGGCTTTTTTCCGCGGACTTCATCCCCGACGAATATCTCGAGCTCAATCCGGACTTGAAAGCCGCCTTCGGGACCGACCGCCGCCAGGCGGTGATGCATTGGCTCTACTACGGGCAACCGCTGCGGGAGAACCGCCTGGGCCGGGTTCCCATTGGCTTCAATGTCGATGACTATCTGGCGCGCTATCCCGATCTCACGGCAGCCTTCGGCGGCATAACCCCCACCGCGCTGCGCAATGTCACTGTCTGGTATCACTATGTTCAATGGGGCGTTTGGGAGGGCCGCTCGGATGGCGATTTCGATGTTCATTCCTATCTCGCGGAATACAGCGACCTGGCCGCCGCCTTCGGCGACGATTTGAGCGCTGCCGCCCTGCACTGGTATTTCTACGGGCGCAAAGAAGGGCGCCGCATCCCGGCGCGGTTCGATGCGCCTGGCTACCTGGCGCGCTACCCGGATCTTCAAACCATCTACGGGCCGGATCTCTATGGAGCGTGGCTCCACTATTTCGACTGGGGCGTAAATGAGGGCCGCTTCTACGACGATCTGTTCCGGCCACTCGAATATCTGGCGCTGTACCCGGACTTGGCCGCCGCCTTTGGCAACGACCCGCAGGCAGCATTGCTCCACTGGCTGTATTATGGCGCCGCGGAGGGCCGCCAGGGCAGATATTGACCTGCCGCCAGCGCCCGCTTTCAACGCGCACCAAAAACGCAAAAAACCTCTTGGCAAAGCCGGGAACGGCTTCATACCTTCGCCGTTCGTTCTTTTGATGGTGGAGTATCCAAGTGGCCAAAGGACGTTGACTGTAAATCAATTCGGCTCTTGCCGTTCACTGGTTCGACTCCAGTCTCCACCACCACTTTACAAAAGTCCCGCTCCCGCAAGGAGCGGGACTTTTTAATGCCCGGCAATCTGGCGCAACCGCTTGCCAATCAGCCCAGTGGCCGGCTCTATCATCCCCCATGGAAATACTGCGGCAGGCGTGGGATTCCCTGCGGGAGCACCCTCTCATCAATGGGTTGCTGCCGCACCTCCTGACCGTCGTCGGCTTCCTGCTGGCCTTTTTTGCCATCGCACGGCTCATGAGCCAGCGGAAGCAGCCGGGCAACACCTTCGCCTGGTTGTTCGCTATCGCTTTCGTCCCCTACGTCGGCGTGCCGCTCTATCTGATGTTCGGCGGCCGCAAGCTGCAGAAACTCGCCGCCCGCAAGGCCCAGCTCTGCCCGGTCCTGCCCGGCGCCGCGCCGGCCGAGGCGAGCCATTCCTCCGCCGCCCGCGTACTCACGCTCAACGGCGCCTGTCCGCCGGTCGGCGGCAACCGGGTGACCTTCATCACGACCGGCGAGGACGCCTACGAACGGCTGGAGTACGGACTGCTCCACGCGCAGCACAGCATCCACCTGATGACCTTCATCCTCGGCCGCGATGCCGTGGGCAAACGCATCGTCAAGCTGCTCGCCCAACGCGCGCAGGAGGGCGTGAAAGTCCGCCTGCTGCTCGACGGCCTGGGCTGCTTCCGCAGCGCCGGGAGTTTCTGTGATCCGATCCGGCGCGCCGGCGGCGAGGTCGTGAAGTTCATGCCGGTGATGCCGCTGCAGACGCCCCGTTCGGCAAATCTCCGGAATCATCGCAAGATCGCGATCTTCGATCACCGCGTCGCCGCGCTCGGTGGCCGCAACCTCGCAATCGAATACATGGGCCCCCGGCCGCTGCGCCGCCGCTGGCGCGACCTCGGCGGGGTGATCGAGGGCCCGGCGGTGCGCGTGATCGATGAAATCTTCCTGGCCGACTGGGCCTTTGCCACCGGCCAGCCGCTCGCCGCCTTGCAGCGGGAGCTGCCCGCCGAACTGCCGGTTTCCAAGGGCGACAGCGAGGTGCAGATCGTGGCCAGCGGGCCCGATGTCGCGGGCGACCCGCTCTACGAGGGCATCCTGTCCCTGGTCCAGCAAGCAGAGCACAGCGTGTGGATCGTCACGCCCTACTTCATTCCCGACGAGGTGCTCTTTCGCTCGATGCTGGTGCAGGCCCGCGCCGGCATCGACGTGCGCCTGGTCGTGCCGGCGCACTCGAATCACCCGATCACAGACCTCGCCCGCCGCTACTACCTGCGCACCCTGCGCGCCGCCGGCGTGAAAGTGCTCCTCTACCAGCCCGGCATGAACCACGCCAAGATGCTCCTCGTCGACCGGAAGACGGCGCTCTTCGGCTCCGCCAACATGGACCTCCGCAGCCTGTTCCTGAATTTCGAGGTGGGTGCCGTCACCTACTCGCCCACCGAGGCGAAGGCGATCGCCGCGTGGATGGAGGATGTGTTCGCCCACTCGAAACCCCTGGGCGACCCGCCGGCCAGGCCGGGGCTGATTCCGACCGTCGGCGAGGAAATCGCGCGGCTGCTGGCGCCACTGCTCTGAAGACGCCGGCGCCGTTCTACTGCCCGGCGCTCGCCGTGGCCGGCGCCGCGGCGGGAATCCGCTTCAGCAACACCGAGCTGCGATCCGCCCGCGCGATGTCGGACAGGAATTTCTTCAACTTCGCGTAGTCGGCGACCGGCACGATCTGGCGCGGCAGCACGAAGTTCCGCTTCATGCGCACGGTCCCCGGCCCGGCCTCATAGCTGATCGCCAGGCTGCCGTATTCCGACTCGAGCTTCACCGGGGCCGGGACCTCCGCCACCGCATAGCCTTGCGGCAGGGTGAGCACGATGTCGTCAACCACGTTGGTCGGACCCAGGTCGATGGGGAGCCGGCGCCGGGCTTCCGCGAGATTCGGGAGAAACTCACGCCCCAGGACGTCGAGGCGCACGACGGGATTCGCGCTCGTCGTCAGCTGCATGTAGCCCGCCAGCCCGCAAACGTACGACAGCTCCGTGCGGTCCCGGACGGGATCGTCGGAAATCTTGCGCTCCGTCACGACGGCATTGCGCAGCCGCGCGCCCAACTGCGCGAGCACGAGCTTGTCGATTTCGGCCGGCTGGTGCACCTCCCGAAAGATCCCCCGCATCATGGCTCCCGGCTGGCCGGAGCCGGCAATGGTACCGGCCACCGCGATGGCGCCACTATGGCCGAGCTCCATCGCAACCGTGCGCTCAACCCGGAATCCCTTCTCCGGTGGAATCACCGGCAGCTGGACCAAGTCGTTCACACCGGGCGCCAGGACAAACACCGAGCTGCCCTGGAGATTGTTGGAGATGTCCCCGACGAAAGTCTGGGGATCCGTCGGGTCGAAGAACAGGCAGCGACCCACGCCGGCGACCTGCTGGACGGTCGGCAGGTCAATGTCATCGCCCGCCGGGATCGCCACGATCGCGTGGTTGAACTGGATTGGCGACGGAAAGTCGGCGCGCACCGGACGATCCTGGTCCAGGCGCGCGATCACCATGTAGGCCGGGATCCCCACCTCGCGCAGCATCGCGACCATGAGGTTCGCCTTGTCCTTGCAATCGCCGTAGCCGGTTCCGAAGACCTCCGTGGCCTTGC
>Ga0247757_10002024_pt1 | contig 11415 bp, 17 predicted proteins | sample UWRJL126311R4_FD_180929 | JGI IMG/M metagenome (GOLD analysis project Ga0247757, IMG submission 180929) | Plant litter microbial communities from Arlington Agricultural Research Station in Wisconsin, United States - UWRJ-L126-311R-4 | ecosystem: Environmental > Terrestrial > Plant litter >...
GAGCGCATGGCTGCAGCGGAAGAAAGTCTCCATCGACACTCCATTGTGGATGTACGAGGCAGTATCACTGATGTCCCTGAACCGCAAGAGAACGAGAATTCTGTATCTCCTGTTTGGGGTGACGAGAAACCACATGGCTGGAAGGATGCTGAGGCCCATGCGACTCCTCAGCAGATGCTTGACACTGCTCGTGGTGAAGTCATTCAGAAACCTGTAAGCATCCCTAAGGCATTGATTTTTTTAGTTCGCAGCTAACTGAAGTGTTTAGTCCGCTCATGAAATCTTTAACGTGATGTTCTCTCTCCAGACTTTGGTTCCAGCTGCCTGCTACTTCTGCACGTTCGGTGCCGAGCTCGCTATCAACAGTATCTTGGGCAACTACTACACAAAGAACTTTCCAAAGCTGGGTCTTCAGGAGACAGGCAACTGGGCGGCAATGTTTGGCCTCTTGAATGGCGTCACTCGGCCCCTAGGTGGGTTCGTGAGCGACCTAGCGTATCGTCGCACCAACTCGGTATGGGCCAAGAAAGCTGTGCTACACACCTACGGAATTCTTACCGGCGTCTTCCTCATTGTGACTGGCGTTTTGGACTCCAAGAACCAGTCTACCATGTTTGGACTCGTCGCAGGAATGGCCTTCTTTCTTGAAGGTGGCAATGGCGCAGACTTCGGCCTTGTGCCTCATGTACACCCTTATGCCAACGGTGTTGTATCTGGGTTCACAGGTGCCATGGGTAACTTTGGAGGCATAATCTTTGCGATTATCTTCAGATACAACGGCAAGAACTATGGGAAGGTGTTCTGGATCATTGGAGTGATGACCATTGCGATCAACCTAGCAGTCTCCTGGATCAGACCGATTCCCAAGGGCCAAATTGGGGGAAGGTAAAACTTAGGTTCCTTTTGTCTTTGTAGGCGCTGGAGTTCAGGCTTGAGGTTTTTGGTACCTGGGACACACACACATGACCTTGTCTTGCGAGGCAAGGAATCTAGCACTGGATCCCAAAATGGTTCTTGGCATATACCCAATGAAGTACGAATCACTCTAAACAAGCCTTGGCAGTAGATGTGACATCTGAATGTTTGAAATCGGAGTTTCCTCCTTCCGCTCTCACTCGAGAGCACGAGAAGGACCTGCGATGCCCCTGTCCCAGCAGCTCAGTCTGAAGTTATTCCAGAAGTCTTACGACACATGGTTGAATCACACACAGAATGGGCCGATAACATCCACACCCTATTTACCCGACGATTCCATCCACCGAGAGACGACAGCAGCTACGATACAACACCCCAGACAGTGAACTACCTAACACCTCCCTCCCACCTGAAGTCTACCACGATTGCCAAATCCCCACATCCCCATCCCACCACCCAGCGAAACACGCAACGAGAACCCCCAATCCAGCCAACCGGCCACACAGACAGACAAGCAGACAGGCAGACAGGCAGACAGGCAGACAGACAGCCTCATCCCGGCTCGATTCGCTCTCGTCCTGCCTACCACGCCGGGCGCCGTCTCGCGAGCGCGGAGCCCGACGCAGCAACCCGCCACGCCAGACGTCTCACGCCGCGGCCCCTGGGCCCTTTTCGCGCCCTCGGCGGCTCAGAACGAGAGGGCGGCGCGACGCTCCGCGTTTAGCCGGGGCTGGCTCGGCCGCATGAGGTGGCGCCTATGTAAGTGGGAGGAGGAGCCCGTCATGCGATGGATTACCTGGCTCTCTTTCTCGTGATTGTTTCTTCTTCTAGTTCTTCTTTTTATTCTTCTTCTTCTTGCGTGCCGCGGAGCGTGGATGGGACGGAAAGCGGGGTTACTGCAGGCGCTTTTCGTCGTGGAGTGGTGGTAATCAATGTCGTATGATTTTTCCTCTGGGGAAAAAGGGGGTTTATTAAAGCCTGCTTGGGGATTTCCAAGGGTTCCGGGATAGGGAAAAAAAAATACGAGGCATGCATGGGGGTGGTTGAACTTTTTGTATTGATTCAGGATCTTGGATATCTATTCTGATTGATGATGGTGGTGGTGGGTGAACGTAATAATGTAGAACTAACATCTAAGGTATTTGCGACGAAGGTATCCTTACACGCTGCTCGGCCGCACGCAGTACGGCGTAAGAACGCAATGCCAACAGGAGAGGGGTTTGATGAGTCATGCCACAACCACCTCTAAGCTGCAAAAGCAATGATATGAGGCTTAAATGAGAAAAATATATATATACGAGGTAACGAAGATGTACCTTTCCACCTTCAATGGGGGTATGCAATTAAGTAGCTCTTTCTTCTCAAAACACACGGATGCTGGCTCGCTCTCTAGAAATTCTCCTTGCCCCATACGAAGCTGAAGCCAGGCTCCGAGTACATGTTGCATTTGATGTGGAGTGTTGATCCGAGGCCTTTGGGTCCGCAGAAGAAAACACCTGCTTCGGCTGGTGCGTGGATCTTGCGGATGGACTTGAAAATCATATCCCAGTTGGGACGGCCAAAGTTCGTGGGGGCGCGCAGACCCGTGATGGCGTCTTGTTCGGCATTTGCGTCATTAATCATGATGTTTGTTGCATCGTCTGCTTTAATTTTGGCTGTGAGGTACTGCATTGTTGTCAGTAATCGATAGGTATAGAAATTGTGGACCATGAACATACCGTGTGGATCTCGATGTGGTCTTCGAGATCCTGGGCTTCGATGGCCAGCAGAAGCGATCGGAACCACTCAAAGGAGCCGAAATCTCTGCAAATCCAGAAGAAGTACACCTTTCGTAGACGAGTGCGGCCTTGGGGGTAGTTCATCCTGTACCAGATGCTCTTTAAAATTGAGGCGAAAGGCGTGACACCGATACCAGCACCGACCAAAACAGCAACCTCAAACTTGAACACGTCTTCCGATGCGGAACCAAAGGGGCCATCGATATAGACGCGAGGAAGGATCTGGCGTAATGCGACTTCGGTACTTCCATCTTTTTCGCCCTTTTCGCCCTTGCCTTTCTCCAGGTTGCATCCGAGCGCTTTTCCTAATGCTTTTGTAAAGTCACCAACCATACGGACGTGGACGGAGATGTAGTCTTCCTCGGGTGCGCTGGTAAGCGTGAAGGGATGATATTGCCACAAAGAAACCTCTGGGCAGCACAAAAAGATGTACTATTATCGTCAGCAACATTGAAAGTCTATCGCCAGGTACGATCTTACCTGGCCAGCCTGTGTTTTCGTATGCTCTTTCTTGATCTGAATTTCGCAGACATTGCTGGGATGCTGAATGACCTTGGAAATGTATGTCTTGTGTCGTCCTCTAACCTCACGGGCAATACGCTCACCCAGGTAGGCAAATCCCCCGTACATCCAATATTCCCAGAAGACGCCAATACCATCGCAAAAGGGGGCAAAGTCGGGTTTGATCATGCAAAAAGCACCATGGATGGACCAGAACACAAAGAAGATGATGAACAGGTGGTGGGTGTACCAGAACCGCTCGAACTGTGCTCTTCGTGGCTTCTCAGCAGCGGTCCAAGCCATGGCAGAGAGTGCGATCAGCATGACATATCCAGACCATCCAGGGCCTGTGGCGAGATTGGCAAGCACGAAGCCCACGAATCCAAGCTTGTTGTCTATCGCGAAGACTGCCAGATTTCTCCAATGCGCAACGGTATGCAGCCACGAGAAAAATAGAATCGACCATCCCACGAGCTTGTGGAACGTGATGTTCTTGTCAAAGGGAATGACGCCGTTGAGGGGGGTCCGGCGAGCCATGGAAATTAGGTTCCTGCACACGGGGAAGAGGATGAAAGCTACATCGACGTGAAGAGTCAAAGCTGCTGAGCGCGCAATGGGGAAACTGAAGCCGTACATGGCACGGGTGCCGATCGAGTTATCCTGCAATGTGTGAGTGTTGATTGCTTAGCCGCCGACTGCGATGCGCACCTTGAAGCCGTAATGAGCCATACCAAAGCCAAACACCATGAGATGCAGGAGCAAGAAAACGAAAACAAAACTACCGCGGTCAGTGAGGGATCCTGGACAGGCGACAAAGTGCGACCCACAATCTTCGATACCCTTCATTGACCATCCACACGCTGAACCTCTCCTTCAGGTAGAGCTCTCGAGGCTTCTCGTCCGACATCTCTCCGGACATAAGCATGCGCGTGAGTGGAGGCCATCTTGACCGTTCCCGGCCGGTGAGGCTGTAGTTTGCGTAGTCGGACATGGTGGCGAGGGAGGATGTGTGCGGCGGCCGGAGGGAGGCTTGTATTAGAGGGGCCCGTCTTCAGAGCCTGCTGAACGTGGCCGAGTGTTGACAATAAAATCAAAGAGCGACAGTAATCTTCACAGCATGGTCAGCATGTGCGAGGGAACCGAGGGAGCGTGGTACGACGTACAAGCAGGTGTGCCGGCACTGAAGAAGAGAAGGTATAGGAGAGGTTAGTAGCCGGCTAAAGAGGCACCGGCATGAAAACGGCAGAGTCTCCCAAGGGAAAGCAAAAGACTATAAGCACATGCACGGATGAGGGAGCAGCGAGAGGGGTGGGGGGTGGGATCAGGATATCACTTGCGGCGCCATGTGCACTTTGGTCAGGGACGCGTGGAGAAGAAGAGGGAGCCTAGCAAGACGGTAGGAGACATCGAACCACTTTGACAGCTTGCAGGGCTCGAAAGCTGTGACAGGAGCAGAATGGGCGGGCTATGAGGGCGTGTCGCAAGGCCAAGGTGCGGCGCCCAGAGCCGCGAAGAGCATGCAACGGCCAATTGAGGGCGGGGCCCGGCGCGAGACAGGGCCCTGAAACCCACGACGACATGGCATTTCTGGCTGTGGGCGGCGAAATGGCAGGGCTGGCCGGTGCACAGGCGTCTGGGAGGTGTGAAGAGTGTGTCAGGTCGCTGGGATGAAACGCAGCCTGGTTTTGGCGTGGGCGCTTGGACGGCCGCTTGAGCCTCAGTCTCGTTCGCCGCCACCATGCACCACCACCCTCACCAGACCATCTCTCCCATCGCCATCCCAAAGCCCGACGCCTGTTGCCGCGCCGACTGCCGTCGCTGCGTCTGCGCACAAGCTTACGCGGACCCCGCAGCGCCATGATCGACGCTACCGCATGTCGCTACACAGTTCAAGCAGGACGGGACGGGTATGCGGAGAATGAAACGGAGCGCTTCGTACAATATGTGCGAACTGTGCTGTGATGGTGTGTCTATCTCCTCATGTCTGCTGTGTGCTTGTCCGCCGCCTTCCGGATATCCACGCTGATACTCCGTCTTCCGCTAGACCTGCTGCTTCTGTCCTGCCAGAAACATCTCCAGTCTTTTTGGAAACCCTCACGGGAAACAACATCATAAACAGCACCGCCACTAGCATATCGAGCTCCCACGCAAGCTTCGTTCAGTACATCGAGTACCCACCGCTTGCGGATATTGTCTGACCCGAGACCCAGCGCGAGCTTTCGTCCGACAACCAGGCTATGATCTGGGCGATGTCGTCGCTATGGTCGAGTTAGTTTGCACTGTTTTCACATGTCGTTGTTTCGTCCCGTTCCATGTTGCTCTGCATGCTACTTACACTGTGCCAAGCCGATGCTCCACCGCCGTGGTTGCTAGTTGCCTGTCGACGACCTCCTTGGGTACGTCGTCGAGCATCTCCGACTGAACCGGTCCAGGGGCCACCGCATTGACGGTGTGTCCAGCGTGCCCAAGCTCCATGGCCATGCCTCGAGACATTGCTTCGATGGCTGCTTTGGAGGACGAATACAGAACCAACTGGGCAAGGCCATCACGCGCCCCGGTCGAGGAGAGGTTGATGATCCTGCCGGGTGCGCGAAGGTACGGTAAGATGGCCTTGGTCATCAGCAGCGGCGCGCGCACGTTGACGTCAAAGATGGCGGCAAAGTCCTCTGCAGTCGTCTCCTCGATGGATTTTGCAAAGAGTACGCCAGCATTGTTGACGAGGATGTCAATCTTATCCCCGAAGGCCTCGACGGTCGCCTTGACGATCACGTCGGGGGCACTGACGTCCCGGAGGTTGGCCTGCACGACGACGGCCTTGCTACCGTTGTTGAGCTCGGCGATGTTTCTGGCTACTTGTTTTGCGGCTGCTTCGCTCTTGGGCGAGGAGTAGACGATGGTGACCTGGCCGGGCCTTTAGCTGCACCGTCTCGGCAATCTTGCGCGTGAACGACTTGGGACAAGCTTTGGGAGCGCCAAGTTGTCAAAAAGGCATCCGGCCGGGTTAGACTTTGGGACTTACGTTGGCACCGCGCAGGGCAAGTTCCAGGGCTATTCCAGCGCCGATGCCCCGCGATGAGCCTGTGACGATGGCAACTTTACCGGAAAGATGGGCCTGGGAGTTCATCTTGAACGGACGGGACGATGCATGTCCTCTACACACGCCATGCAGCCCTCTTGCCTTTGTACGCTGTTTCCCGCCCTTGTTCGCAGCATGTGCCCCTCCACGATTCGGAGCATCCGAAATCCATCGCTCTAGCGTAGCATGCGGGGCGTCCTGGGCCTCTTATTCACCAGCCAGCAGCACTGGGGGCCGAAGGAGCGGCCACGTGACGGGCAGGCAGCACGACCGAGACGGCGCAGGCTGGCCGAGCCATGTCGGGGATTCTGTCGCACGAAGGCCTCGGGATGCGCGTACTGCGCAGAAGACGATTGGGCGCGGTGGGCGAGGGCAGACGGCCAACGTAAAACGTGACTCGCTAAGACGACGACGGCGCGGGCGGGTCGGCGTGAACTCGTCGTCTGGCCTTCGCACCAACGCTGCCTCTTCTACCCTATTTTCTGACTCCCAACCGCGCGACCAGTCACTTCGGACTCCGGTCACCTTCTCTGCTGCTGCCACAGCCCTTTATAAAGTGTAAGACTGCTAACTGGACAGGCACGCCCCCTTCCAACGCGCGCACAAGCTTGGAAAAAATCCCCTTGCCCACAGTGCCGCATCCAATCCCGCGGTGCTCTCTGTTCGACACAGCCAGTGTGCCTGCCGGAAAACCGCCGACCGCACTCTACAGCAAGCATGGGAGGACTCCCCTTGAGGACTGAAAGCCCAAACGAGCGTGACCGCGAGCGCAAGCCTGTTCGCGAGTCTCCCGAGCGGGGCACAAAGAGGATAAGTCAGTCTTGCCCAACCGCCTGCAGCTGAACCCGCGCGCGCAGTCTCAATCTGCTGCCCTGCCTGCCCTCTATCCTCTGTCCTATCCTATCCTATCCTATCCTATCCTATTCTGTCCTGTCCTGTCCTGTTCTGTTCTGTCCTGTTCTGTCCTGCCCTGCCTGTGTCCATCGCAGCATTCAACCTGCTAACATGGCGCCGTACCTAGGGACGCAGTCGCTGCCCCCGCCCGACCTGCCCAAGCTCGTTGCCGAGCAGCATGCTCCCATTCCCAGCGGCGATAAGGACACCCAGCGCCTGATTGTTGTGTTGTGCAGCGCCACCCTCGAGACCTACAAGGCCTCGCATGGGGTGGGCCGTGGCGCCGGCGGCCGCGAGGACAAGTTCAATCTGTTGAACAGCGATGACCACATCGGCGTTATGCGTAAGATGGGCCGCGATATCAGCGAGGCCCGCCCCGACATCACCCACCAGGTGCGGCCCCGCAGCCCCTCCAAGCACTCGTCGTCCTGCTAACCGCCGCAGTGTCTTCTCACCCTGCTTGATTCGCCCATCAACAAGGCTGGCAAACTGCAGATCTATATCCAGACAGCCCGCGGCGTGCTCATCGAGGTGAACCCCACGGTGCGCATCCCACGTACCTTCAAGCGCTTCGCCGGCCTCATGGTGCAGCTGCTACACCGTCACCAGATACGCTCGACCACATCCAACGAAAAGCTCATCCAGGTCATCAAAAACCCCATCACCGATCACCTGCCGCCTAATTGCCGCAAGGTCACACTCAGCTTCGACTCGGAGGTTGTGCGCGTGCGCGACTACATCCAGGGCCTGAACAACGACGAGAGCATCGCCGTGTTCATCGGCGCCATGGCCAAAGGTAGCGACGACTTTGCCGACAGCATAAAGGACGATACCATCGCCATCAGCCAGTTTAACCTCAGCGCCAGTGTTGCGTGCAGCAAATTCTGCCACGCCGCCGAAGATGTCTGGGGCATCATCTAATACAATGGCCCGCCGACCTATCTCTCAGGGACACGCCTCCGCCATCGCCACCGCGTCGCCGATTCGAGCGGCGGTGGTTGTCTAACAAGTATCGGAGCACAGGAGTGATCCAGGTTGCAGCGCACGCCCGAGCCAAGATCACAACATCAAGGTCCGGGTGCCGCGACTGCCTGTGTTTTTGAGCGTCCGTCTGAGTTTTCTTTTACAACAAAACAATACTCGGATTCAACGTCCAAAAATTACTACGAGTTTTGCGCAGCAATCAACTTGCTCGCCTCTCCTGTGTTTCTTTTGTTGGCTCGATGCACACGAAAGTGCATCGCAAAAGTAGGTTTTTGTCGAGTTGGTGTCTTAGTACAGGGCTGGACTTTGCATCAGCGGTTTATATGTATGGTCAGAGGTTGCAGATAGTTAATGTGTAGATACCCAAGGGGCGGGCGGACGGGCTGGCACGAGTGAGGCCCGTTGCATGTCGCCCCGCGAATGGAAAAGTTCGCACCACAGCCACAGCCACTTATTCACCCATTCATCCATGCACCCCTCCACGTACACACCGTCTTCAACGCGCCGCTTCCTGGACACAGCACGACCACTGGGCCGCGGCCGAAAGCTTCTTCGAGGAGATCGCCATCAGGTTAACGGTGTCGCCAGCGAACGATAAATCAGCTTCGGTCAAGGCCATGGGCCGTGTGCCATTTCAGGCTTCAACGTCGGTGTTGATGTGCGACGTCACGCCGTATATTGCTCGCGCAGCGCGGCGACAGGTGGCTCGCCCAGACCGCTGGCTCTACCGCCGCCGGCTATGCGAGGATCCAGATGCATCTGGCGTGCAGACTCCCGTCGAGTCGTGATGTGAGGCGAGAGCCGCTCGCGGACACGGGCCGAGGGAAGATCCAATCCTCTGCACTCGCTTGTACCGCAACGTTAGCTGCATGTCGTGGACATGTGGCAGCGTGAGGGCACGACTTGACAGCGGACTCCTTGCCAGCCAACGACATCAGTGGGGCGAACTAACGACGGCTTCCCGGCCATGGTATGGCACGCCCCGTCTATTCCTTCACCATGGGATGCAGACCTCGTGCCGGATCTGGGTGAGATATAAACCTCCGGTGCTACCATAGATGCGACATCTACTCACACCTACGCCTCGTGTACCGCCTCAGCACTCTGTACTTCCTGTGCTTAAAGTCACAGTTAGCCCCCCCTTAATACCCTTCTCACCCCCCCGCTTGTATACATAGTCGTCCCCTCGTTACCTCGTGTACCGCCATCTCTGAGAATGCCTGTCGCTCACATCGGCCTCACTGTTTCGCACCTACCAACTTCATGTTCGTTCTTTTTGGCTGCTCTTCAACCTCTCGGCTATCGCTACATCGGACAGCAAGGAAGTCAAATTGGTCTGGGAATCCATGATGCTGACTTCTTTCTGTGCCAAGAAACGCCTGGGTAAGGGACCCCGATCCTCTCTCTCACGAACTTTACACTAAGACGCAGATAGCGTAAAAGCCGGCGCAGCACACATTGCCTTCACCGCCCCAAGTAGGACGGCAGTCAGGGACTTCTATGCCGCCGCGCTGACCGCTGGCGGTCGTCCAAACGGAGCTCCTGCCGCCCGAAGCGATGAAGATGGTCATTTCAATGCGGCCATCTTGGACCTGGATGGCAATAGCATTGAGGTCGTGTTCAGAAACGGACCCGACCTCAGAGACGATGGAACAGTGGTTCACCATAGTAGGGTGATAACGTGGCAACGGACCGTGTCGGAGAACTTCCGTGACAACAGAAGTGTTGCCAGCGCTCGTACTACACCATCCATGGCTCGGCAGACTGTCGTACCGTCTGCTCCGACGGTCATCTCCAAAGCCCCCTCGGTGGCTAGCATGGCGCGAAGTGTCTCCGAGCCTGCTGTGCCCCAGGTATCCACCCCTCCAGAGAGCAGCGACGGAACCGCCAAAAAGATCATCGGCACCCTCCTCGGAGCCGCAGCCGGCGCTGCAGTCGCCTACGCTATGGTATCCAGTGAGCGAGACAGTGCAAAGAAAGAAGCTGAGTTCAATGCCTTCAAATCGGCCAAGGCGGCGGCGGCCCAGGTCGTCCAGCTCGCTCAGACCAGCGAACAACCCAAGCTTGCAATACAGGCCCCACCGACCGTCTATGAGACGCAACCGCAGCAGCCTCACCGCAACATCAGCGACACCGAATCTCACTATTCGGCGGCGTCTCAGGCTCGCAGTGCATACGCACCGCGCGCCATTGAGCCAGCACCCCCCAGCTACCACTCTTCATCGTCGTACGCATCAGTGCCGCCATCCCAAGTCGGCGTTCCAAGGCAGATTGAGTATGTTCCCGCGCCTTCGCTTGCACCATCCAGAAGTCAATTCACCGCTCCCCGGTCGGTGACAAGCCCAGAGTTAGTCACTGTGGAGAGGGCCAGGAGCACGGCGTCCAAAGTGCACAGTGTGGCGCCCAGCTCTTTCATCTCTACATTCGTTCCGGACGAGATTCACCGCAGAGATAGTGAAGGTAGTGTGGCTTCACATCACTCCAGCAAGTCAAGAGCGAAGTCTTCACATACGCACGCTTCGAGACATACTTCGCATACTTCACATAGTAGTAGTAGAGCAGGATCCCCACCGCCGTCGAAAGCACCTTCGAAAGCGCCATCGAAAGCGGCCTCCAAAGTTGGGTCCATCGTCGGCAGCATCCTAGGCCGTGACAGCAAGTCTACCGTCAGCAACCCCTTCCGGGATGAGTACGAGATTGAAGAGTTCGACGATGATGACGATTACGACGTCGACACCGTAGCTCCCAGCGACAGCATCTCCAACGCAGGCTCTTCCTCCCGGCGCTCCCACCGCAGCCACCGCAGCAAGCACTCGTCGGCGGGCTCCACCGCCAGCAGCAAGCACAGCTCCCACAGCAAGTCCTCGAAGCACTCGCACCGCTCGCACCGGTCCTCGCGCTCGTCGCGCAGCTCCGAGTACCACACCGCGGACGAGCATCCGCGCCTCGCGTCCGTCGTGTCGGAGCCCAGCGACACCAGTACCGTCAAGCCCGTCCGGTCGTCCAAGGCCGGCTCGCGCAGCGGCGAGCGCAAGGACAGCGTGACCCAGCAGGAGGACGGCCTCTTCAACGGGGGCGTGCAGTACGGAGACGGAACCGTGCCCGTCAGGGGCATCACGCCGAGCATGATCGGCGGACCAACAGCAACAGCACCGGCCCCCGGGCTGGGGAAGAGCAGGAGCATGATGAATCATGCCATGGCGCAGAAGATGAGGATTTTCGAGGGGTAAATAAACTCTTTCCAGTTTGGTGGGGGGGTTTTTTTTT
>Ga0247757_10002025_pt1 | contig 11413 bp, 11 predicted proteins | sample UWRJL126311R4_FD_180929 | JGI IMG/M metagenome (GOLD analysis project Ga0247757, IMG submission 180929) | Plant litter microbial communities from Arlington Agricultural Research Station in Wisconsin, United States - UWRJ-L126-311R-4 | ecosystem: Environmental > Terrestrial > Plant litter >...
CCCCTCATTCCTCCCTCCTTCCCGCCACCACCACCATTTGAAGGAAGTCATGAGACGAGCCAAGATCGTCGCCACGCTGGGGCCCGCCACCTCCAGCTACGAGAACATCCGCGCGATCGTCGAAGCCGGCGTCAACGTCGCGCGGATGAACCTGAGCCACGGCAGCTACGAGGTGCACGAGGAGGTCTACGCGAACGTCCGCAAGGTCGCCGCCGACCTCCAGGTGCCGCTCGCCGTGCTCGTCGACCTGCAGGGGCCGAAGATCCGCCTCGGCAAGTTCGCCGACGGACCGCATGAGCTCGCGGTCGGCGACATCTTCACGATCACGACCGAGGACGTGCTCGGCACCAAGGAGCTCGTCGGCACGACCTTCAAGGGTCTTCCCGGCGACGTCAAGGCGGGCGACTTCCTGCTGATCGACGACGGCAAGGTGCGCGTCAAGGTCCTCGACACCGACGGCGTGCGCGTGCGCACCGAGGTCGTCGTGGCCGGCGCGGTGTCCAACAACAAGGGCATCAACCTCCCGGGCGTCGCCGTGAGCGTGCCCGCGCTGTCCGAGAAGGACGAGGCCGACCTGCGCTGGGGCCTCAAGCTCGGCGCCGACTACATCGCGCTCTCGTTCGTGCGCAATGCCGCCGACATCGAGCGCGTGCACGAGATCATGGCCGAGGAGGGCGTCCGCCTCCCCGTCATCGCCAAGATCGAGAAGCCGCAGGCGGTCGACAATCTCGAGGAGATCATCGACGCGTTCGACAGCATCATGGTCGCCCGCGGCGACCTCGGCGTGGAGCTGCCGCTCGAGGCCGTCCCGATCGTCCAGAAGCGCGCGGTCGAGCTCGCCCGCCGCATGGCCAAGCCGGTCATCGTCGCGACGCAGATGCTCGAGTCGATGATCTCGAGCCCGGTCCCGACCCGTGCCGAGACCTCCGACGTCGCCAACGCCGTGCTCGACGGCGCCGACGCGGTCATGCTCTCGGGCGAGACGAGCGTGGGGGAGTACCCCGTCGTCACGGTCGCGACCATGGCGCGGATCGTCGCCTCCACCGAGGACCACGGCCTGGAGCGGATCCCCCCGCTCGGCACCCGGCCCCGCACCCAGGGCGGCGCGATCACGCTCGCGGCCGCCGAGGTCGCGGAGTTCGTCGACGCCAAGTTCGTCTGCGTCTTCACCGAGTCGGGCGACTCGGCCCGCCGCATGTCGCGCCTGCGGTTCAAGGTGCCGATGCGCGCCTTCGCGACCGACGAGGCCATCCGCCGTCGGATGGCCCTCACCTGGGGCATCCAGTCGTTCCTCGTCGAGCGCGTGGAGCGCACCGACGACATGTTCGGTCAGGTCGACCGGGAGCTCCTCCGCGAGGGCCTCGTCGAGCCCGGCGACAAGGTCGTCGTGATCTCCGGATCCCCTCCCGGCATCGCCGGCTCGACCAACGACATGCGCGTGCACGTCATCGGCGCCATCGAGAACCCGCCCGTGTGGGAGACCGGGGAGCACGCCGACTGACGCCGGCTGCCGCCGGTCCCTCCGTCAGCGGACGGAGCGGACCGGCAGCGCCCGCGCCAGCACCGGGACGGTCACACCGACCACGGCGAGGTGCATCAGCCCGAGCGCGACGGCACCCGTCAGCGTGGTGCCGGGGATGAACCCCGTCACGGCGAGCACGACGTCCGGGATCAGCGACACCAGCGTCAGCACCGGGACGAGCACCCGGAGCAGTCGCGCCGCATCCGTCGCGCGTGCCCGGACGATCGCCCAGCCGGCGGTCGCCGCTCCGAGTCCGAGGACGACGAACGGCAGGAAGACGAGCGGCCGGAGCGGCGCGAAGTCGCCCGCTCCCACGGCCTGCGCGGTGAGCGCGATGACGGACGTGGCCGCGCCGGCGACGAGGACGCCCGCGCCGAGCAGCGCGGCGGTGCGCGCGCGTGAGGTGCGGATGGGGCTCCCCGTGGGAGCGGCGACGGCGGTGGTGGTGACCATGGAGTTCCTCCCGATGACGATCCGGACGTTCCTCGTCCTTCCTCGACGGTAGGGAGACCGGCCGCGGCGCCCGTACTCCCGAGGGCGCGGACCGCAGCCTCCCCGGGGAGCAGTGTCGAGGTGCCGGTCTACTCCGCCACGGCCTGCAGCAGCCGATGCTCCTCCGCGGCCGCGCGGGAGACCACCTTGTAGCCGTCGCGCTCGAAGAAGACCGTGATCCGGTCGGCCTCCGCCTCGATCACGAGGCCGCGACCGAACACCGGATGCTCCACGGCGAGGCCGGGCGCCCACGTCCCGCCGGCATCGGCGATCGGGACGGCCTCGTCCGCATCGCAGTTGCCGCACGGCCCGGCGAACTCCTCGCCGAAGTAGCCGAGGAGGTGGTGCCGCCGGCAACCGCGCGCCTCCGCGTATCCGCGCATCATCGCGAGCCGCGACCGCTGGACGTGCTCCTCCGAGACGGCGTGCCGCGCGAGCAGCCCGACGGCGTCGGCGGCGGCGATCGGGGCCGTCAGGCGCACGTCGGCGCCCTCCTCGCGCAGCACGCCCCGTTCGAGCAGCTCGGCCAGGGTCCGCGCCAGTCGGCGGTGCGGGATCCCCGTGGCGGCCTCGAGCTCGGCCGTCGGCCGCGCGGAACCGTCGGCCACGGCCGCGACGAGCGCCATCACGACCTCCTCGTCGGCGCGGCGTCCGGCGTGGAACGCGGCGACCGCGAGGTCCTCCGGGCGGAAGTGCAGGCGCGCGACCGCGGGCGCCCCGTCACGGCCGCCCCGGCCGATCTCCTGGTAGTAGCTGTCGACCGACTCGGGCGGGTCGACGTGCACGACGAATCGGACGTCGGGCTTGTCGATGCCCATGCCGAATGCGGAGGTCGCGACGACCACGTCGACGGCACCGCTCCGGAAGGCTTCGTGGACGTCGGTGCGCACGCCGCTCGCCAGGCCGGCGTGATACGCCGCCGCCCGGCGCCCCGATGCGACGAGCGCCGCCGCATAGTCCTCGGCGCCGTGACGGGTCGCCGTGTAGACGAGCCCGCTGCCCGGCAGCCCCGCGACGTCGGCGAGGATGTGCGCGCGCTTCTCGTGCGGATCCTCGTGGCGCACGACCTCGAGGCGGATGTTGGGCCGGTCGAACCCGGAGCTCAGGACGAGCGGCTCCCGCAGCTCCAGCCTCTCGACGATCTCGTCGCGCACGGGCGGCGACGCGGTCGCCGTCGTCGCGACCGTCGGGGGAGCGCCGAGGGCGGCGCGCGCGGCCGCGATCCGCAGGTAGTCCGGCCGGAAGTCATGGCCCCACTCGGAGACGCAGTGGGCCTCGTCGACCGCGAGGAGCGACACGCCGCGGTCGCGGAGCCGGGCCTGCACGTCGTCGCGGGCGAGCTGCTCCGGGGTCAGGAACGCGTACCCGGCGGTGCCGTCGGCGATCGCATCCCAGGCCGCGCGACGCTCGTCGGCGCGGAGCGTGGCGTTCACGAGGACGGCGCGCGGCGCATCCGGCTTGTCGGCGATCCCGTCGACCTGGTCGCGCTGGAGGGCGACGAGCGGCGAGATGACGACCGTGAGGCCGCCCCGCACCGCGCCCGCGATCTCGTAGACCGCCGACTTGCCCCCGCCGGTCGGCATGAGCACGAGCGCATCGCGGCCGGCGACGAGCGCCTCGATGCCCTCGCGCTGCCCGGGGCGCAGGTGCGGGAGGCCGAACCGCCGGCGGGCGAGGTCGGCGATCCCGTCCATCCGTCCAGCCTAGGGAGCGGTCAGCGGGCGCGGATCGCGTTGTTCCGGAGCTCGTGCGTCAACTCGGCGAGACCGAGCACCTCAAGCAGGGGCGGGAGGTACATGCCGAACCGACCGCGGTACCCCTTCCGCAGCCCGTACCAGCCGCCCACCGGGTTGGACCCGTCGCGGCCCCAGGCCTCGACGGAGCCGGGCGGGGCCGGCTTCTGCTCGTCGGCCGCGCCGAGCGGCACCCAGTCGCCCGTGCGGCGCAGCCACGCCGCCAGGTCGTCGATCGCGGCGAGGTGATACGTCAAGGTGGTCGATCCGACCTGGCAGACGAGGGCGGGCGGATCGCCGGTCTCGTCGCGGTACATCGTGTAGGCGGACGTCCCCGGTGCAGTGGTGAGCTGCCAGGGGTCGTCGCGGGTTCCCGATCCCGTCATGGGCGTCACCCTACCGTCCAGCGGTCTTCGGGAGAACGTCCAGGGAGTCGCGGATCCGATCGAACATCGCGCGATCGACGGTCACGCCGTCGGCCCGCAGGGCGAGGACCACGGCGCCCACGGTGCCGTCGGCGACGAGCCGGACCTCCTCGACGTCACGCACGCCGACGGGGGCGCCGAGGGCGGCGAGCACCCCGCCGCCCGCGACGAGCGGACCGCGCACCGTCGGATCGTGCACCGCGGTGAGCGCGTCGCGGAGCGCCGCGCGCGCCTCCGTCCGGATCCGCCCCGCCGTCGAATCGTCGCCCGCGGCGAAGACGAGCGGCGCGAACCGCGCGAGCTCGATCGGGCGGAGCGCGTACACGGCGCGCACGAGCGCGTGGAGCGCCGCGGGGCGGCCGCCGTGCTCCGCCGTCGTCGGCGCGGTGATCCCGAGGTCGTCGAGCAGCAGCGCCGTGAGCGCGGTCGCCGGCCCGCGGGCGTCGAGATCGGCCGACACCGCCCGCACGATCCGCCGTCCGATCCAGAAGCCGGATCCGGCGTCGCCGAGCAGCCAGCCGAGGCCGTCGCCCACGCGCTCCTGCCGCCCGCCGCGTACCCGGATCGCGGCCGCCCCCGTCCCGGCGACCAGCGCGTAGCCGTCGGCCTCCCACGCGCCCGCGCAGAACGTCGCGAGCAGGTCGGACTCGATGCGGATGGCGCCGGACGCTCCGGCATCCGCGAGGGCCGGCGCGATCCAGCCCGTGCCTGCGTCGGCGCTCGACCCGGCCATCGCGAGCACCACCGGTCCCTCGACGCCCGCGCCCCCGGCGCTCGCGATCGCGGCCCGCGCCGCCGCGGCCACCTCGTGGGCCGCGTACTCGGGACCGGAGGAGATCGGGTTGCCCGATCCGGCCGCCCCGAAGCCCCGGCATGCGCCGTCCGCGGCCACCACGACGGCCCGCGTGCTGGTGCCGCCGGCATCGACCGCGAGAAGTGTGCGCATGAAATCCGATTCTGAGGGTTGCTACCGAGGCCGCGCGAGCCGAGAATGATGTTCACCCTGAGCCACGAAGTAGTGGAAGTGATTTTCACATGACGCTCACCGAGCCCACCAGCGACGCCGCCCTCGCGGCGGTCGCCGGAGCGTCCTCCGTCATCCGGATGCGGATCGAGTCCCGACTCCCGCGGATGTCCGAGGCGATGGTGAAGATCGCCACGCTGCTGCTGGAGGCGCCCGACGCGCCCCTGCAGCGCTCCATCACCCAGCTCGCCGAGGACGCCGGCACCTCGCCCGCCACCGTCACGCGCTTCTGCCGCGTGCTCGGCTACTCGGGCTACGCACCGTTCCGCGTCGCGGTCGCCTCCGACGTCGGGCGCGGCCACGCGGTGGAGCGCTGGGGGGAGGACATCGGCCGCGAGTTCGGCCCGGACGACACGCCGACCCAGGTGCTCAGCACGCTCCTCGCGGCGCACACCCGCTCGCTGCGGTCCACCGCCGAGTTCATCGACCTCACGCGCCTGCAGCACATCGCCTCGCGCATCGCGACGGCGCAGCACGTCGACCTCTACGGCATCGGCGGGAGCGCGGTCATGGCGGAGGAGATGCAGGCGCGCCTGTACCGGATCGGGATCAGCACCCACGTCTGGCCCGAGGTCCACTCCGGCCTCACGAGCGCCGCGCTGCAGGACGAGCACTGCGTCGCGATCGGCATCTCCAACACGGGGCGCACCGAGGAGACCATCCAGATGCTCGAGTGCGCCCGCTCGGCCGGCGCGCTGACCGTCGCGATCACGAGTTCGCCGGAGTCGCCGCTCGCTCAGGTCGCGGACGAGAACATCGTGACGCTGGCCGACGAGCGCTTCCTCCAGCCCGACGACCTCTCGGCCAAGCACTCGCAGCTCTTCGTGCTCGACCTGCTCTACCTGCTCGTCGCCCAGCAGAACTTCGGGCGCACGACCACGACCCTCGCCGCCTCCGCCCTCGCCGTCACGCCCCACCGGCGCCCCGGTCGGGCGCGGCGGCGGACTGATCCCGCTCACGACAAGGAGAACGCATGAGCCAGCACTTCGACGACTTCCGCCGCGAGGCCGAGACCCGCATCGCCGCCCTCACCGAGGAGGCGGACGCGGGCGCCCTCGACGCGGCGATCGACCTGCTCGTCGAGGCGCTCGACAACGGGGGAGTGCTCCAGGCCTTCGGCACGGGGCACTCGGAGGCGTTCGCGATGGAGATCGCGGGGCGCGCAGGCGGCCTGATCCCCACCAACCGGATCGCGCTGCGCGACGTCGTGCTCCGCGGCTCCCGCACGATCGACATGCTCGGCGGCAGCGGCCTCGAGCGCGACCCGTCGGTCGTCGACGAGCTGTTCGACCTGTCGCCGATCGGCCCGAACGACGTCTTCCTCATCGCCTCGAACTCGGGCGTGAACGGCTCGATCGTCGGGATGGCGCTCAAGGTCAAGGAGAGCGGCCACAAGCTCATCGCCGTCACGAGCATCGAGCACACCGAGGCGGTCCAGCCCAAGCACCCGAGCGGGAAGCGGCTCCGCGACATCGCGGACGTCGTCATCGACAACAAGGCGCCCTACGGCGACGCGACCCTCACGCTCGGCGACACGAAGGTGGGCGCGATCTCGTCGATCACCGCCGCGTTCATCGCCCAGCTCCTGACGATCGGCGTCACCGAGCGCATGATCGCGGCCGGCTCGACGCCGCCCGTCTACCTCTCCGCCAACATCCCGGGCGGAGACGACCACAACAAGGCATTGGAGGACCTGTACCGCGACCGGATCAGCCGCACCGCCTAGGCACGGCGTCCTGCACCGCATTCCCACCCACCACCATCGAAAGGCACCATCAGACATGACCACGGAAACCAGTCCGCTCAACAGGCGGACGTTCCTGCGCGGCGCGTTCGCGGCCGCCGTCGGGATCCCGCTCACCGTCACCCTCGCGTCGTGCGTCCAGGGCGGCGGCGCTTCGGGCGGCAGCGGCGGCACCAAGTCCGCCAAGAACCCGTTCGGGGTCGCGGCGGACTCGACCACCGACGCCGTCATCTTCAACGGCGGCTACGGCTACGACTACGTGCAGTTCGCGGCGGACCAGATGTCGAAGCAGACCAAGGGGCTCAAGATCAAGGTGGCGCCGTCCACGCAGATCGCGCAGCAGCTGCAGCCCCGGTTCGTCGCCGGCAACCCGCCGGACCTCATCGACAACTCGGGCGCCGGCGCGATCGGGTTCACGACGATCCTCAAGAGCCTCTCCGAACTCGACGACGTGTTCGAGGCGAACAACTACGAGGGCACCAAAATCGCCGACACGCTGTATCCGAACGCGAAGGTCCCCGGCACGTTCGACGGCAAGTTCAAGGCGCTCAACTACGTCCTGACGATCTACGCGCTCTGGTACTCGGCGAGCCTGTTCGAGGAGAACGGCTGGACGCCGCCCAAGACCTGGGACGAGGCCAAGGAGCTCGGCGCCAAGGCGAAGGAGAAGGGCAAGTACCTCTTCGTCTGGGGCAAGGAGGCCGCGACCTACTACCAGACCCTCGCGGTCGACTCGGCGATCAAGGAGGGCGGCGACGAGGTCAAGGACGGCTTCGAGAAGCTCTCGAAGGACTGCTGGTCGCACCCCGCGGTGCAGAGCGTGCTCAAGGCGCTCGGCGACATCGTCGCGGCCGGCTACTTCGTCCCCGGCGGCGCCGGCACCCAGTTCACGGCCGCCCAGGCCAAGTGGAGCAACGACCAGCAGGCGCTGCTCTACCCCTCGGGCTCGTGGATCGAGAACGAGATGAAGAAGGCGACCAAGGACGGCTTCAAGATGACCGGCATCCCGGAGCTGACGGTCTCGAGCAGCCCGAAGCTCCCGTACGAGTCGCTCCGCAGTGCCGCGGGCGAGCCGTTCGTCGTCCCGAGCACGGGCAAGAACCCCGCGGGCGGCAAGGAGCTCCTCCGGGCGATGCTCTCGAAGGAGGCGGCGACCAACTTCTCGAAGACGCGTCTGGCGCCGACCATCGTGAAGGGCCTCATCCCCGACGACGGCTTCGGCTCGAGCGCGCTCGTGTCGCAGACGAAGATGCTCGACGCCGCCGGCTCGAACACCTTCAACTACCAGTTCGTCGACCTGTACGGCCTCAACACCGACCAGCTGGTCCCGTGGAACTCGTTCCTCTCGGGCGAGCTCGATGCGGCGGGTCTGACGACGGCGCTGCAGGGCATCACCGACAAAGCGGCGGCCGACAAGAAGTGACCGTCCCTCTCGGCATCGCTTCCGGCGGCCGGCCCTCCGCGGCCGGCCGCCGGAGGCGGCGCCTCACCTTCGACCGCGTCAGCTTCATGGTCGTGTTCCTGCTCGTGCCGGTCGCGATCTTCCTGATCTTCGTCATCTACCCGTTCGTGCTGGCGTTCTACTACTCGCTGACGGACTGGAGCGGATTCACGAGCGAGATCCCGTTCATCGGGTTCGGCAACTACGTGAAGCTGTTCCAGGACGACCTGTTCCAGCACGCGCTGATCAACAACATCCTGTTGGCGGTCGTCGTGCCGGCCGTCACGATCTTCCTGGCGCTCGCGTTCGCGAGCCTCATCACGGTCGCGGGACCGAGCCACGGCAACATCCGCGGCATCCGCGCGTCGGCGTTCTACCGGACCCTCTCGTTCTTCCCCTACTGCGTGCCGGCGATCGTCATCGGCATCATCTGGTCGTTCGTGTACGACCCCTCCGCGGGTCTGCTCAACGGCGTCCTCGGGATCTTCGGATTCCACCAGCAGATCCCGTGGCTCGGGCAGGTGTCGACGGCGATGCCGGCATCCATGTTCGTGATCATCTGGAGCTTCGTGGGCTTCTACACGGTGCTCTTCGTCGCGGCGATCAAGGGCGTGCCGGCCGAGACGTACGAGGCGGTGCGGCTCGACGGCGCCGGCCGTTGGCGCACGGCGGTGTCGGTCACGATCCCGCTGATCCGCGACAACGTGCAGACCGCCTACATCTATCTCGGCATCTCGGCGCTCGACGCGTTCGTGTACATGACGGCGCTGTTCCCGAACGCGGGCGGCCCGGCCAACACGACGCTCGTGATGTCGCAGCTGCTGTTCAACGAGGCGTTCCGCAAGGGGCACTTCGGCTACGCCACGGCGATGGGCGTCGTGCTCGCCATCGTCACCCTGATCTTCGCCGCGATCGTGTTCGGCGTGAACCGCCTGCTCGCCGGCAGCGACCGAGGAGACCGCCGATGACCGCCACCCTGCCCCGCCTGGACGCGCCCGCCGTGGGCCGTCCTCGCCGGATGACGCCCGGCGACGTGTTCGCCGGCATCGTGTCGCACGGCGTGATGATCATCTGGACGATCGCGATCGTGCTGCCGTTCCTCTGGGTGCTGATGTCGTCCTTCAAGACGACGCCGGAGATCCTGCACTCGCCGTTCGCGCTCCCGACAGCCTGGAAATTCGACAACTACGCCCACGCATGGACCACGTCGGGCGTGGGCAGCTACTTCGCGAACACGCTCATCGTCGTCGGGTCGGCTCTCGTCCTCGTGATGCTCCTCGGCTCGATGTGCGCCTACGTGCTCGCGCGGTTCCGGTTCTTCGGCAACCGGGCGATCTACACGCTCATGCTCGCGGGGCTGACCTTCCCGGTCTTCCTCGCGATCGTGCCGCTGTTCTTCGTGCTCCGGAGCGTCGGGCTGCTCGGATCGCTGCCGGGCCTGATCCTCACCTACGTCGCGTTCGCGCTGCCGTTCACGGTCTTCTTCCTGCACTCGTTCTTCAAGACCCTTCCGGACGAGATCTACGAGGCCGCGCAGATCGACGGCGCGAGCGAGTGGCGCACGTTCTTCCAGGTGATGCTGCCGATGGCGCGGCCCGGGATGGCGACGGTCGCGATCTTCAACTTCCTCGGGCTGTGGAACCAGTTCCTGCTGCCCGTGGCGTTGAACCCCGACCAGGCCAACTACGTCCTCACCCAGGGGATGGCATCCTTCGCCTCGCAGGCCGGCTACTCGGTCGACTTCGGGGCGCTGATGGCCGCCGTCGTCATCACCGTCACCCCGGTGCTGATCGTGTACATCGTCTTCCAGCGCCAGCTGCAGGGGTCCGTGTCGCAGGGGACGATGAAGTAGGGGTACCGAAGGTGGGACTCGAACCCACAAGCCCTTTCGGACAGCCGATTTTGAGTCGGCCGCGTCTGCCAATTCCGCCACTCCGGCGCGCACGCCCACGGGAGCGGCACGGAGTCACCGTACCGTAGGCTCGAAGAATGACCGATGTGCAGGAGTCGCCGGCCGCCACCCCACGGCGCGTCGTGGTGGCCGAGGACGAGTCCCTGATCCGCATGGACATCGTCGAGATCCTGCGCGACAACGGCTTCGACGTCGTCGGCGAAGCGGGCGACGGCGAGACCGCCGTGCAGCTCGCGACCGACCTGCGCCCGGACCTCGTGGTCATGGACGTCAAGATGCCGCAGCTCGACGGCATCAGCGCCGCCGAGAAGCTCGCGAAGAACCACATCGCGCCGGTCGTGCTGCTCACCGCGTTCAGCCAGAAGGAGCTCGTGGAGCGCGCGTCGGAGGCCGGCGCCCTCGCCTACGTCGTCAAGCCCTTCACGCCGAACGACCTGCTCCCGGCGATCGAGATCGCGCTCAGCCGGTACCAGCAGATCGTGACGCTCGAGAACGAGGTCGCCGACATGGTCGAGCGCTTCGAGACCCGCAAGCTCGTCGACCGCGCCAAGGGCCTGCTCAACGAGAAGATGGGCCTCTCGGAGCCGGAGGCGTTCCGCTGGATCCAGAAGGCCTCTATGGACCGTCGACTCACGATGCACGACGTGTCGAAGGCGATCATCGAGCAGCTCTCGCCCAAGAAGTAGCGCGCTGCGGCCTACCGGTCGCGCAGCATGTTCGTCATGCGCACCGTCGACAGCCGCCGCCCCTGGTCGTCGGTCATGACGATCTCGTGGGTGCAGAGGGTGCGCCCGAGCACGAGCGCGCGACACGTGCCGGTGACGAGACCCTCCGTGATCGAGCGGCTGTGCGTCGCGTTGATCTCGATCCCCACCGCGTAGCGACCCGGGCCGGCGTGGATCGCCGACGAGATCGATCCGAGCGATTCGCCCAGCACGACGTGGGCCCCGCCGTGCAGCAGTCCGACGACCTGGCGGTTGCCCTCCACCGGCATCGTCGCCACCGAGTACTCGGCCGAGACCTCGACGAGCTCGATGCCCATCTTCGTGGCCAGCTCGCCGCCCGCGGTGCCCACGATCCGGTCGAAGAGCTCCCGGTCGAGGCCGTCGGGGATCTTGGT
>Ga0247757_10002026_pt1 | contig 11410 bp, 11 predicted proteins | sample UWRJL126311R4_FD_180929 | JGI IMG/M metagenome (GOLD analysis project Ga0247757, IMG submission 180929) | Plant litter microbial communities from Arlington Agricultural Research Station in Wisconsin, United States - UWRJ-L126-311R-4 | ecosystem: Environmental > Terrestrial > Plant litter >...
CTTTTTATCAGGCAGCTAAAACGTGGCAGCGACTGGAGTGCATGGATGATCCGGTTGATCGATTGGCTGGATGGACTTTTCAATCCCGAAAAAAAACACGGACGCGGACCTGCTAAAGAAAAACAGTTTTACCGTACCGATCGCCAGCCTTTTGAAAAGAAAACAAATATTACCCAGCATAAACTGGACGCAATACTGGATAAGATCAACCAGCACGGTTACGAATACCTGAGTACAGAAGAGAAAGAGTTTCTCGAAAGAGCCAGTAAAGAAGAATTGTAAGGATACTTGTTCGGTCTTGTATCCACCCAAAACCACCCCATAGCTGCCTTAGCTACATAGAAGTCACGCAGTAACCTGTCTGGTGCCACATAAGCCACGATTAGTATTCCTTTCGTAATTTTAGGCATGGCCAGGAATCTTTTTCGTCGCATCATCAAAACCACCACCATCGTTATCAATGCTGTGGTAAGCATTATTTTCCTGGTTGCCTGTCTTGCGCCTTATGTAAACCCAAAGAACTGGTGGATCACCGGCTTCGCAGGGTTAGCGGTGCCTTACCTGATTCTTGTACTGTTATTTTTCCTGATCTTCTGGCTGGTGATGCGCCCGATATGGGCCCTGCTGCCCCTATTGACATTAGGTATCGGGTGGCAGCAACTCAGTGTTGTATTCGCATGGCATCCCGGCGCCGGTATGAGTAAGCGCAAACCACAGAATAGTCTTCGCATCATCGATTGGAATGTGCAAAGCTTTAACGGCCTATCCAATACCAAAGCCGCAAAAAAACTGGTCCCCAATGAACTCGCCGCAAGCGTAATGAAGCTGGATCCCGATGTGGTATGCATGCAGGAATTCAATACGGCAACCAATGCCGATAATATCGCACTGTTCCAAAAACGATATCCTTACTATTATTTCTCGCGCGACTACCAGCGTGATGGCGGAAAATATCTTTCGGGCTGCATCATTTTTTCCAAATACCCGATGATCGATTCCGGCAAGATCAAATACCCTGTTGCAGAAAGCCTGATCTATGCCGATATCCTGAAAGGAGAAGACACCATACGCATCTATACCACGCACCTCCAGTCATTCAAATTCAAACAGGAAGACTACGAGGATATGGAGAAGATCAAAGACCAGCCCGACGAAAACCTGGCGGCTTCCAAAAGCCTGGTGCGTAAAATGAAACTTGCCTTTGCCCGTCGCGGAACCCAGGCCAATATTGTAAGAGATGAGATCGACAAAAGCCCATACCGCCTGATCATCTGCGGCGATTTTAATGATGTTCCGAACTCCTATGCCTATTTCCGCATCAAGGGACAGCGGCAGGATGCATTTTTGAAAAAAGGCTTTGCCATCGGGCGCAGTTTTATTTCCCTGGCGCCAACCCTGCGCATAGATTATATCCTGGCCGACAGATCATTCGAGATCAAACAGTTTGACCTGGTTGACGAGAACCTCAGCGACCATTTGATGCTGGTTTCGGATATACTCGTCAAAAAATAATATCTTCGTTTTCCCATGAAGTACGCCCACACCTGCTGTTGTTGCTGTTGCCAAAGCCGGTCTTGTGTCCGCACAAGACTATAGTTCTATCAGAATACCGGGACCTCATTTTTTCAAGTAATCCATCCATTCATAATGTCACTGAAAGTATATAATTCATTAACCAGGCAAAAAGAGAGTTTTACTCCCATCAATCATCCATATGTTGGCATGTATGTGTGCGGACCAACCGTGAGTGGCGAAAGTCATCTGGGCCACGCCCGTCCTTATGTGACATTTGATGTACTGTATCGTTACCTGATGCATCTCGGCTATAAAGTGCGTTATGTGCGCAACCTCACCGATGCCGGGCATTTTGAAGAGGAAGGACGTGAAGCAGAAGATAAGATCAGCAAAAAAGCAGTGTTGGAGAAACTGGAACCTATGGAACTGGTGCAGAAATACACCAATCTCTACCATTGGGCGATGAACAGGTTGAACAACCTTACACCTGCTATCGAGCCCACCGCCACCGGTCATATTATCGAGCAGATAGAAATGATCAAAAAAATTATAGCCGACGGATATGCTTATGAAACAAACGGCTCTGTTTATTTTGATGTAGAAAAATACAATACAGACTATTCCCGGAAAGGACAACCCTACGGCATACTTAGCGGCCGCATTCTTGAAGACCAGATGGAAAGTACCCGCGAGCTTGACAACCAGAATGAGAAACGCAATAAAAGTGATTTTGCGCTCTGGAAAAATGCGCCGCATGAACACAACAAGCGCTGGCAAAGCCCCTGGGGTGAAGGGTTCCCCGGATGGCATATCGAATGCTCGGCAATGAGTAAGAAATACCTGGGTGATGAGTTCGACATCCATGGTGGTGGTATGGACCTGCAGTTCCCGCACCACGAATGCGAGATCGCGCAGAGTACGGTTTGCAATCATAAAATGCCCGCACGTTACTGGATCCATAATAACATGATCACCATCAATGGTAAAAAGATGGGTAAGAGCTACAACAACGTAATCAAGCTTACCGAGCTCTTCAGCGGAGAACATCCGATGCTGGCGCAGGCCTATGCACCGATGACGATCCGTTTCTTTATCCTGCAGAGTCATTACCGCGGCACGCTCGATTTCAGTAATGAGGCTTTACAGGCATCAGAGAAAGCATTGAAACGTTTGTTCGAAGCTTACGAATGGCTGCAACACCAGCCGGCGCCATCCAATAGTACCCCTGCTGATGCAGAACTGGCAGCCAAAGTTCAAAAACTGATCAGTGGCTTTAGTGAGTTCATGGATGATGATATGAATACCGCCAAAGTGCTGGCCAATATGTTCGAACTGGCACCGGTGATCAATTCCATCAAAGACAAACACATCACTGCAGAAGCCTTGGGGAATGCAGTATTCATCAGCCTGCAGCAGGAACTCAAATTATACGTAGAAGATATCTTCGGTCTGAAAAATGAACGTGCCGAAAACAATGGCAAACTAGATGGGGTACTGCAACTACTGATCGATATCCGCAAAGAAGCCAAAAGCCGCAAAGATTTCGTCACCAGCGACAAGATCCGCAACGAACTCGCCGCCTTAGGTGTGCAGTTAAAAGATGAGAAAGATGGAGGGGTGAGCTATTCGGTAAGCTAGGGAATATCGAACAAGGATGGGAATATCGAACAAGGATGGGAATATCGAACAAGGAATGTCGAATATCGATTGGAAGTGAGAATTGAGGATGTAGGATCAATTTACATCAATCCCGCAGGCACTTCGAAGGCCAAATTCAATTCCAAATTCCAAATTCCATTCGACATTCGACATTCCTTGTTCCTTGTTCGATATTCCCATCCTTGTTCGATATTCTTAATGATCGCAATCATCCGCATGTGCATGATTGTGCCCCCGGCATAAACGGTAATTGAGGTAATGAGCGGTGATGATGGCGCCAACTGCGGGTATTAATAAGATTAAGCTCCATTCATGCCACTGTATTTTGGCCAGCAGCAAAACGATACCAATGGTAAAAAAGATCATAGGCAGCCAGCTGTGATGGTGTTTTTTCTTTCCATGATAAAAAGAATACATACCAACAGCCAATGCCACAACCACCATCCCGTATTCAAAATGCTGGTTGTCGATAATATTGACACCGAATAGAGGCAGGCTGGTCAGGAAAAGCGGCAGCAGCGCACAATGAATGGCGCAGGCAAGAGAAGTAGAGATCCCGATCGCATCCCAGTTGATCTTTTGACGCATAAGGACACAAAAGTACGACATTGCAACAATGTTGCAAAATTTACGAAGTGTTAAGCTTTTCTGCCCTGCCAGTGCCTAACTTTGCAAATCAAGCAGCCTCAATGAATAAGAAATTAGTAAGCTATCTGTTATTCTTTATCGTATTGGTACTGGGTTTTTACTTCTTCCTGTTCCGCGACAATGATTTCTGGAAGAAAAAACTGCCGGTGATCAGTTATGTACAGCCTTTCCGGTTTACCACCCAAAATGGCCAGCCTTTTACCGAAAAAGACATGGCAGGAAAAATATGGGTAGTGGAATATTTCTTTACCACCTGTAAAGGCATTTGTCCGCGTATGAATGCCAATATGAAAACCGTATCGGATGCTTTTAAAAACGAGCCGGATTTCAAAGTGCTGGCCCATACCTGCGACCCGGAAAGAGATTCTGCCGCGCGACTAAAGTTCTACGCCGATTCGATGAAGATCGATACCAATCAATGGGTATTGCTTACCGGGCGAAAAGATAGTTTGTACAACACCGCCCGCAATTCCTATCTGCTCGACGATCCGAAAAATAACCTGCAGAAAATTGAAGACCAGTTTATGCATACCCAGTTTTTTGCATTGGTGGACAGGAAAGGCCGCGTACGGGGCCAGGTATATGATGGGTTGAAACAACCCGAACTGGACAGACTGAAAAAAGATATTGCCAACCTGTTGAAAGAAACAGAGTAGGTTAAAACAAAGGGGAAGATATGTTATACAGTGTTATTGAAACCTTGAAACGCAGCCAGCTAAGCGTTACCGATAGCCGGAAAAAAATACTGGAGATGTTTATACGCGCCGATGGCGCATTAGCCCATGCCGACATCGAACACCGTAGCGGTACCGAATTCGACCGTGTGACCATTTACCGCACGTTACAGACTTTCGTGGAGAAAGGTATCATCCATACAATACCCACCTCCGATAATTCTGTACGTTATGCATTATGTAAAGACGAATGCAGCTCCGGTCATCACCATGATGACCATGTACATTTTATGTGCGATGATTGTGGCACCACATTCTGCCTTGATCATGTGACCGTACCGCAACTGGATTTACCCGCAGGTTTCCGCGCCACCCAAACCGATGTAGTGATCAGCGGAAAATGTACACGCTGCGCGTGAATATCGAATATCGAACAAGGAATGTCGAATATCGAATGGAAATGAGAACTGAGGAGGTGGAATTAATTTACGTTAATGCCGCTGGCACGTCGAAGTGCCAATTCCAAATTCCAAATTCCTAATTCCATTCGATATTCGACATTCCTTGTTCAATATTCGATATTCGCGCGCAGCGCGCTATCTTCGCCGCATAAACTCTCTCCATGATCCTGGTTACAGGCGCTACCGGCTTATTGGGTTCACACTTGCTGAAACGTTTGGTGGCAGCAGGCGAACCGGTGCGGGCTCTGTACCGGTCTTCTATCCCATCACTTGAGTATGCCGATAAAGTTGACTGGGTAAAAGGGGATATCCTCGATATTATATCACTCGAAGATGCATTGAAAGGTGTAACCCATGTTTTTCACTGTGCTGCCATCGTTTCTTTTAACCCACGCAGGAAAAGAATGATGTATCGCATCAATGTGGAAGGAACAGCCAATCTTGTAAACGCTTGCCTGGATGCGGAGAATGTGCAACGCCTGTTATTCGTAAGTTCCATCGCAGCGATGGGAAGGATAAGGGAAGACAAACCCATCGATGAAACCATGCAGTGGTCGGAAGAGACCAGCAACAGCGAATACGGTAAAACAAAATGGATGGCAGAGCTGGAAGTATGGAGAGGGATCGGGGAAGGACTGGATACCGTAATCGTAAACCCGGTGATCATACTCGGCGCAGGAGACTGGAGCAAAGGGTCTGCCGAACTGTTTCATTCTGCCTACAAAGAATTTCCCTGGTACACCGAAGGTAAAAGCGGGTTTGTAGATGTAGAAGATGCCGTAACCGCCATGACGCAATTGATGCTGGCGCCGGATGCCGGTGCGCAGCGCTTTATTCTCAGCGGCCATAATCTTTCTTACCTGGAAGTGTTCAACCATATGGCAACCTGCTTCAATAAGAAACCGCCACACCGCAAAGTAACCAACTTCATCTCGGGAATTGTATGGCGCATGGAAGCAATTAAATCATGGTTTACGGGTAAAGATCCTATGCTCACCAGGGAAACCGCGCGTACAGCTATGGCAACCGTTAACATCGATAACAGCAAGCTTCAGAAATTCTTACCCGGGTTCAGCTACCGCCCAATCGCCCAATCGATCACACGCATCTGTGGCGAGTTGCAAAAAATGCATAACTTGTAGGATATCGTTTACTCCTGAAGCCGCTAATTACACTGATATTATCCGTTTCATTATTTGTGCCGCATATGGCCAAGATGATGGCTTACGTGGATTGTACCTATATCATGATCTCCAATAGCGATCCCAATCTTTGTGATTGTAACCGTATTGTTGATACAGATGCTATTCCGCTGGCTCCTGATCAGCCCGATAAACAAAAGGAGATCTCACTCAAAGCCGACTGGAAATACATCGGTGCAATAGCTTACCGCTTTCCTGCAACGACAGTAACACCCGGAAAAACACAATCCATCAATTCTTTTCAATACCACCCGCAGGAGTTCCTGCATGCGGTATTTCATCCTCCCCGTAGCTGATACCAATTGATCTGAAGTGCCTGCCGCTAACGCCAGGCCATTCCTGTATTCCTTACCGTGGTAACATCGGCATGCCCGATCGTAGCCATGTGTACCATTATTTTACTTCAAACGTATCAGCAATGAAAACAATCATATTTGCTGCAGTCGTAGTGATATACGCTGTAGCCTGCCAGCGCGCCACCGTGCCGGCCACCACTCCCGTTCGCAATATTGAAATAACCAATGACAACGGCCAGCGCATACTCGCGGGCCGCGCTTCGGCATCTGCCATGTTGTTACCAGGTTATAAAACATGGTTCGATCAATCATACAACGATTATACCATCGATTCTGTCACCGTAAAGCAGTTACATCCACAACTAAAAAATGTTTCGATGGAAATCTTCCTTGGAAGCTGGTGTGGCGATAGCCGGAGAGAAGTACCGCGTATGCTGAAGATACTCGCAGCCGCCGGCATGGACACCGCCCGTATTTCGATGGTCTTTGTAGACAATGCCATCAATCATTATAAACAAAGTCCGCAACGTGAAGAGAAAGGAATGAATATCCACCATGTCCCAACTTTTATCCTGTATAAAGACCGCAAAGAAACGGGCAGGATCATTGAATCACCGGTTGTTTCCCTTGAGAAGGATCTTCTGCAAATGCTCGAAAACAAAAACTATCAACCCAATTACCAGGCGATCGCCTACTGGCGCGCCCATGTTCCCGGACGGGATAAAACAATAGAAGCATCCGTTTTGCAAAAACTGCAGCCACAGATGCAACCATTGGTAAAGCACTATGGAGAATTCGCCGCTTATGGAAATATGCTGTTTGCAGCAGGCGATACAACTGAAGCCATCAATGTATTCTACTTAAATACCATGCTGTATCCTGCGAATACTACCGCTTTCAATACGCTCGCAGAAGCGCTCACCAAACTGGGCAGAAAAAAAGAAGCGGCGATGGTGCTGGAAAAAATGCTGGCATTAACACCTGGAGATGAAAACCTGAAAAAGAGAATTGCGGCGTTGGGAAGCTAGTCCTCATCATTGAAAATTGAGCATTGAATATTGAACATTAAACCCAATGTTCAATATTCAATGCTCAATTTTCAATGTTCAACAAGGTTACTCCATTACCTTTTTCCATAACTCGGGAATGCGCTTGATCCAAACCAATTCCCTTCTTTTGAGTGAAGCATCTTCGGTAGGCGTTCCCCAATAGGTCTTTCCTCCTTCGAGCGAAGATGGTATACCACTTTGTGCCAGGATCACTGCGTTGGCGCCGATGGTGAGTGTTTTACTTACACCAACCTGTCCCCAGATTGTTACACCCTCTTCCACATTAACACCACCGGCAATACCCACCTGTGCGGCAAACAAACAGTTCTTTCCAACAACCGTATCATGCCCGATATGTACCTGATTATCGAGTTTCGTTCCGCGGCCGATCCTGGTTTCAGCCGTTACACCGCGATCGATGGTGCAACCTGCGCCGATCTCTACATCGTCTTCAATAACCACCGATCCGCAGCTTTGCATACGCTTATACCACAGCTCCCGGTTCTTCTTCGTGTTATAATAAAAAGCATCACTTCCTATTACAGTGCCCGCCTGTATCACCACGTTGTTGCCGATATGGGTGTGTGCCAGCAGGCTAACGTTGGGGTATATCACGCAATTGCTGCCAATGGTCACATTGTGTCCCACAAAAACATTAGGCATGATAACGGTGCCTTCGCCGATCAGTGCATCTGTGTTGATGGCAGCATCCTGTTTTACAAACGGTTTGAAATACTGAACAATAGTGAGGTATGCTTCGAAAGGATCGTTCACTACAAGTATGGTTTTCCCTTCGGGAATTGTTACATCCTTCGAGTTGATGATGATCGCATCTGCTTCGCTGTTGAGGCATTTATCATAATACTTTGGATGGTCAACAAACACCAGATCTCCTTTCTCCACTTTGTGAATTTCGTTGATGCCGGTTAACATGGAATCAGTTTTGCCTGCGATCTCTGCTTTGATCAAATCAGCCATCCACTTTACTGAAACGGGTGCGGGAAACTTCATAAAGCCTGTTTTTGGTAGAAATCAAAGGTAATAAGAGTCCTTCACCGGAAATTTTTTTTGCCCCTGATCGCCGCCGTTTTTACGCTGGCCGGCATCATTTTTTAATGCACAAAAAACAGCCGCACACATCAATGAATAAAAAACAGAAATCGCTGAAACACTGATGAACACTAGGTTTCAGCGTATTGATAAAAATAAAAACAAGGATACAATCATTATCAACAACAGTTATAACCCTTCTGAATACATACATTTTTTATCGGTCTAATTCACACCAGCCCCCAAAATGTTAATAAAATTGTTTAAAAAAATTTTTGCATTGGTTAAAAGTCTTTTTAATATTGTGATGGGAAATTTATTTTCCCGTACTTACTAACCCATCCATATACAAAGTCTCGCTTCTGCGAGACTTTTGTTTTTGTATGAATGACTACTTCCTCATCTATAAACCTTACCTCGTATTATCACAGTTTTCTCCTTTGGAGGGAAAGCAAACGCTGGCCGATTTTTTCGATGTGCCGCGTGATGTATACCCTGTAGGAAGGCTTGATCATGATAGTGAAGGATTGTTGTTGCTTACCAATGATACCACGCTCAATCATCGTTTACTTAATCCCAAACAGGCGCATGAAAGAGAATACTGGGTGCAGGTAGATGGCGCTGTTACGGATGCTGCGATCAAACAATTACAGGACGGTGTACAGATCAATGTAGATGGAAAAACTTATAAGACCAGGCCTGCTATCGTAGCTATGTTCAACAAAGAACCGATCGTTCCTCCACGCAATCCACCCATCCGTTTTCGCAAAGAAATACCGGCGCCCTGGATCAGCATCACATTAACCGAAGGAAAAAACCGGCAGGTTCGCAGGATGACCGCAGCAGTTGGATTTCCTACCTTGCGATTAATACGCCATCGGATTGCAGATCTTGAACTCGGCACGTTGCAGCCAGGCATGATGGTACGGCTTCCCCGAAAAACCATTTATCAAAAATTGCTTCATGAACACAACAGTTGAACTATCCAAAGACGGTTACCTCTTAAGTACCGATAAACAGAAACTCGACACCAGCCTGATACACCAGTATCTTTCCAATGAAACGTACTGGGCTCCCGGTGTTCCGTTGGACGTAGTACAACGCTCTATCGACAACTCCGTTTGCTTTGGCATCTATCATAACGGTATCCAGGTTGGATTTGCACGTGTGGTTACCGACAAAGCCACTTTCGCTTACCTGGCCGATGTATTCGTCTTACCCGCGCATCGCGGAAAAGGGTTGTCTAAATGGATGGTCAGCTTTATACACGATCATCCCGAACTGCAGGGACTGCGCCGCTGGCTGCTGGGAACCAGGGATGCACATGGTTTGTACCGGCAGTTTGGATGGACAGATATTCCCGCAGAACTCGCCCAGCGTTTTATGCAGATCCATAATCCTGATGTTTATCGGAAAGGCTGAAAGGGAATTGGGAATTGGGAATTGGGAATTTGGAATTGGGAGGTGGTTAATCTCTTTCCCCAATTCCAAATCCCAAATTCCCAATTCCTGATTCCAAATCCCGTCCCTCCAATCCCCTATAGCGCTTATCTTTGCAGCCTTTAAAGCATCATTATGAGCCAAGTGCATTTGTCAGAGCAGGAACTGATCCGCCGTGAGAAACTGGTAAAACTGCAGGAAGCCGGCGTTGATCCCTATCCTGCGCCTTTGTATCCTGTTACGCATTATTCTACCGATATCAAGGATAACTATACAGAAGAAACCAAAGAGCAGTTTGCCTCCGTTTGTGTTGCAGGACGTATCATGAGTATCAACGACAAAGGCAAGGTTTTCTTTATCAAGATACAGGACAGCAAAGGCATCATACAGTTATATGTTAAACGCGATGATCTTTGTCCTGGTGAAGACAAATCTTTCTGGGATAATGTTGTGAAGCATGGTCTTGACCTTGGCGATATCATCGGCGTTACCGGTTATGCGTTCATTACCAAAACCGGCGAAACATCTATCCATACGCAAACACTTACCCTGCTCACCAAATCGCTGAAACCACTTCCGGTAACCAAGCGCGATGAAGAAGGCAATGTATTTGATGCGGTAACCGATCCCGAGTTCCGCTACCGCCAGCGTTATGCAGACCTGGTGATCAACCCCGATGTAAAAAAAGTTTTTGAACAAAGAACCAAACTGATCAACACCATCCGTGATTTTCTTAATGCGCAAGGCGCGCTGGAAGTGGATACACCTGTATTGCAGGCCATTCCGGGCGGAGCTGCAGCAAGACCGTTCATTACACACCATAATGCCCTGGATGTACCCTTCTACCTGCGCATCGCCAATGAACTGTACCTGAAAAGACTGATCGTAGGCGGATTCGATTGGGTATACGAGTTCAGCCGCAATTTCCGCAATGAGGGGATGGACCGCACGCACAACCCTGAATTCACCGTACTGGAATGGTACACTGCCTACAAAGATTATTTCTGGATGATGGAGATCACCGAACAGCTTGTAGAAAAGATCGCACTGGCTTTACATGGCACAACAGAAGTAACCGTTGGTGATAAGACCATCAACTTCAAAGCACCTTTCAAGCGCATCAGCATTTATGATGCTGTTAAAGAAAATACAGGCATCGATGTTAGCCAGATGGATGAAACAGCGCTGCGTGATACCTGCAGACAATTAAAAATCGATGTTCCCAACAATATCGGCAAAGGCAAACTGATCGATGAACTCTTCAGCGCCAGCAGTGAACATGTGTATGTACAGCCTACATTCATCATAGATTATCCTGTGGAGATGAGCCCGCTGACAAAGAAGCACCGCAGCAAACCTGGTCTCGTAGAACGTTTTGAGCTGATGGTAAACGGCAAAGAGATCGCCAATGCCTAC
>Ga0247757_10002027_pt1 | contig 11392 bp, 16 predicted proteins | sample UWRJL126311R4_FD_180929 | JGI IMG/M metagenome (GOLD analysis project Ga0247757, IMG submission 180929) | Plant litter microbial communities from Arlington Agricultural Research Station in Wisconsin, United States - UWRJ-L126-311R-4 | ecosystem: Environmental > Terrestrial > Plant litter >...
ACTGCCACTCTAGGGCTTGCACAGCTACGGCGAAGCGCACGGCGAGCATGAAATGTGAAACTAGTCAAATGTACGCACTGCATGGCGACCGGTTATCTGCTATTGATGTATAATCGTGAGACTAGGCAATTGAATGCTTGCTCAAACGCCTGCGCCCCTAACCACCCGACCCAAAAACGACCCTGAACCAAAAGCATGTGCTATATCATGAGCCTCTCTTCTTTTCTATCCACCTCGTTCACCGAATTCTCTGGCCCAGTCTTCATACTGCTTAAGCCCTTGCTTGCTCACAGAAGGTCGTATGGTCTGCAAACTCGCCCTAAAGTCTTCGAACCGTATCGGCCGTATCTCATCCATAGTCATATGCAATAATTTCTCGCCGAGCGATCGTAGAGGACCCATGGCAGCATCCTTAGCCAGGGCCGTAATGTCGGAACCAGAGAAGCCTAGTGTATGTGAGCTGAACGTTCGTCTATAACTGCAAAAGCCACATGAAACGTACCGTCGGTGAGCTGCACCAAATGATCCAAGTCAGGCTCACTGAGTTCGTGTTTCTGGTGACTCAATAGTGTTTTGACCTGACTCTTCCGTACATGATCTTCAGGTAAGGGGATGTATTGCCGTCTGACGAATCTCCTCCGCGCTGCTTCATCGATGGCCCATGGAAGATTCGTCGCAGCCAAAACCAGCACACGTGTCGCATCTCCTTTCTCTTTGTCCTTGTCCGTCTGCTCTTTTCCTGCCGCCGCCTTGGCAAGGTCGGACCATTGGATGAGAAACTCCGTTTTTATACGCCGTGTAGCCTCGTGCTCTCCGGAGCCAGAACGGGAGGAAAGGAGAGAATCAATCTCATCGACAAAGATGATGGATGGTGCGAGCAATTTGGCAAGAGCGAAAAGCGCACGCACAAGCTTTTCCGATTCACCTAAGAACTTTGACGTCAAGCTACTAGCGGATATGGCGAAGAAGGTCGAATTTGATTCCGTTGCGACCGCTCGCGCGAGCATCGTTTTACCTGTACCCGGAGGGCCAAACAGGAGCATGCCTCGTGCAGGCTCTCGCAAACCCATAAACAAATCCGGCCGCAGAAAGGGGTAAACCACGTTTTCCTTTAACGCTGATTTCGCCACGTCGAGACCTGCGACATCACTCCAATGCACCTCGTCCCCATGGATGACAATTTCATTTAAGATCTGTCTAGCAGCTGCTTCGTCCACACCTCGTGGTAGATTCTTGAGAATACCACGCACCCGTTCTTTCCACTCATCGGATTCATCTTCAGAATTCTCCGAGTTCGCAGTGTCAGACGACGGCGTGGGAGGGAGGTCGGCTCGCGCTGTATCCTCTTTTGTTTTAGCTTTTCTTCGCGGTGGTGGCCGAGTCTTTCTTTCGTTATCGTCCACCTCAAGTGATATCGGCTCTGGCTGTTCTTTCATAGGTCGCCTAATGCGATCGCCTTCACGAGCGGTAGCTGGCAGTGTACTATTGCTAGAGTCGGGCTCAGACAAGGGCCGGGCTGCTGCGGAAGCTGCAAGAACACGCGAATTTACCGGGGGTACTGGGTATTCATTGCGGTATGACGGCAAAATTGCACCGTTAGCAGAGCTGTTTTTGAGTGGATTTACATCCAACGACTGCGACTGGGCAGGCGGCGAAGCCACGTCGTTTCGGACTGGTCGTTGTGCCTTGGAATATTCGGGCTCGCTCCCATCTAGATGACGAAAGTAGAGAGGTGGCTGAGGCTGGTAAGGGTCGGGATTTTGGTCTGGGAGGGTAGGTGTTGGTGATTCGAGGGATAAGTTGGACCTTTCTAGAGACGACCGGCTTGATATAGGCTGTAGAGTTGCAGAGGATACCTTTGTTAACCTGCTGGAGCTAGCATTCGGATTGAATGTCCATGCCTGAGTGGCTGCCTTTGCTGCATCAGGTGGCCGTGTCCTCAGTGAAGTCTGGAGTTTCGATGATGACGACGACTTGTTATCCCTTCCTGGTCTCAACGTTCTTAACATGCGACCCCTCTTTTCTGGTGATGGTGTCCGGGATTCCTTTTTGCTCAACGCAGCTGTAGGTGCGGACAGGGACGCGGTGGTCGTGGGGGTGAGTGTGCGGGTCGATGCGCCGGAGCTCTTCCTATGAGGCAGCGATGGGCGTGCAGGCAGTGGCGGTCGGGTGAGATGAGCGTACTCGACAGGCGGTACCGTACCGCCTCCGAGCCAGCTCGAGGAACTGTTTGTATCTGCTATGGCTGGCGGGGTACCGCGAGGAGGGGGCGAAGGTGGCTTGTCTGGAGCCTCGTCGCGGCTGCGCTTCAGTGTCTCAAGCAGATCAACGCGCTCTTTGCACTGCAATTCTAACTGGCGCAGAGAGTCGACAAGAGCACGGTCTGTCTCTGACGACGGACGCAGGAGTGCTGGGCCACGGTGGGCATTGTGGTAGTAGATGTGGTCGAGAGCTGTCTTCCAGGCCCGCAGCGCCTCAGGCTCGTTGCTCTGGCTTTCGAAGTACACGGCTGTTGAGCATGCGAGGAAGGCCTCGTCATAGGCCTTTTGGGTCGAGTTGGCGCGCATGGCTGGTTCATTGCCCGGATAGATTTGGCGATTCACGACGTTGTGAGGAGTCTGCGGCTGGCGAGTGACGTAGACACATGGACCCTGTCACAGCCGCATTCCACATGCAGCTTGTTCCCACAGCTCTCATAGGTGCAGCAGCACCCACAGTGGCAGTATTAGATTTGGGCACGACAAGAAGAACAGTGCGACGGTGGGGGACCGCATTCATAGCGTTGCGTGAATCCTTCTCTTTATCGATTACGCATAGGCTTTCGCCCCAGCATGCTAATTGTACACTCGTACGCCCTGGTCCACTTGGCGCCAACGAGGAAGAAAACATCAAAGACGCCGCCAAATGGTCCTCTATGCCACAGGAACCTGAACCACCTATACAATGAACCAGAACCTAGCGTGGCCAGCCATACTCCCGAGGCCACATGCGCCGTGCTCGTGCTCTAAATGCAAAAATTTGCACACGTCGAGACCGCCAGTGTACTTTTTGGAACGCGCGAAGGACCCTCACGCGATCGTCGTCCATTGTCCGCTGCACCACTCCCACAGCGCTGCCTGCTACAGAGCAGGGCCCCGTTCGCTTCGGGCGATGAAAAACGCTTTCGCCATTTCGTACGCGGACCTGGTGTCTGGTTAGCGCGCGGCCGTGAATTGCCGTGGGCTGTGACTTACCAGCAGATTGCTGTGCTGGGCATTGTGGTGATGATCCTCGGCTTCAGACCCCGGAAGTACCCTCGCCAGCCGTCCCTCTGATGTATGATTTTCGCGGCGTTCAAGAGGCCAGAGACGTTTCTCAGCTCTGCATCAGTGGCATTCCCTCGGGTCTGCAGCAGCGTTTTGATTACGTCTAACGGTGTAGTAAAACCTGCAGCGAATCCTCCCGCTAATCCACCGGCGAAGCAATGAGTGTACGGATCGTAGCGGCCCGTCGGGTTCATCACCTTTGATATTGACTCGTATGCCATGAACTGCATTGCTGTAAAAGGGACTGTCATGCACAGGGTTGTCGGGTATGAGACGTAAAATGCGCTAAGGCCTTCGGTGCGGAGCACTTCGCGTGCGCAGTGAGGCACTGACTTGTATACCGAGCCGTGCAACTGCATGCGTTGTTTGATGACTGTCCGAGTCAGTTGAGGAGACGGGCGCCAGCGGTTGCAACTGACCGTCAAACGGATTCATTAATGCATCGCTGGCAATCGTGGCTGACGCGCCGCTGGCCGCTGCACTGGTCAATACAACTGTATTCGGAAATGCCGGGCAAGTCGCATACCTGCGGCAAAAGGGTGGTGCTCCTCGCTACCACCTTCGTTCCCACCCAGAGCATGCTTGGTCGCTTCGTAAGATGCAAAATACACTGCATGTGCCGGTCCCGCACCCAGAATTACGCTCGATAAGCCTCTCCACAGCGTTCTGAATCCTTCTACGCGCGAGATGGTAACCATGGCATTGGATATGCCTGTATACATGGCTGTGGGTGAGGGGTTGACGACCTGCATTCGTGTCTATGTGGTGTCAGCGTGCTGCGCAAGCTGCATCCGAGAACCCATCAAAGACGACGCACCTTCAGCAGGTCAATTGGATACATCACCGAGTGCTCCTATAGCCAGTCAACGCGCGCACGGCGACATGTCGAGGGCGGTACCATACGGCAATGCCTGCAAAGGCGCCTGCGACCATGTTCGCGGACAGCGAGAAGTTAGGTGGTAGAGATTCATAGCTGGGATCGCGGTCAGCAGGAGATGGGTGGGCTGGAATGGGCGCGGTTTACTCGTGTTCGACTTCTTCCACAGCAGCTGTCCGCTCATGGGTGGCCATTAACTGACCGCGCACGGGCGATGCAGATTCCAGCTTTGCGGCTTCTGATGGGGACTGGTCCGGGACCGTGTATCGTTGCGCTGGAGCGGCGATGAGACGGGTGCCGTGAAAAGAGGAAAAGTATAGAGTGGTCGCAGATTGTCTGTGACGACGAGGCCTGGGCGCGCGCGGATGGGCAAAAAGATGGACCGAGCGCAACCGCCGAGAGGCACGAGTACTCGGTCGCACAGCGAAAGCGGAACCGTCGCAGACAAACCAACTGGAGCCAAAGTCGGCACCCGGCGCCCGCCCGGCAAAACATACATAGAGAGTACAGTCCATGCATGCTCGCTTCGCCTTCACCGCTAGCTGCCGTCGCTGATGTTTGCCGCAATGGTATACGCAATCCTGACCGGGTTACTTTGGGTGCAGCAGCATCTCCATCATCATGATCACCAGCAATGGCCGTGACTGGCAGCAGCAGCTGATCCAGACAGCCTCTGCCACTGTGCATTCGTCCGCTTGCGCGTGTGCCCAGCGCAGCACCGGCGGCTTCTCGGAGACAGCGGGGAAGCGTACCAGAACTCCGCGCTCCAGCCCAATTCGGTGAAAATCTGATAAGATCATCTCCGCGGCCTGCTCCGACTAAATCGTCCGCTTTCGTCTACTCCCATGCCCGGCCTCTCGTGGAAGGGTGGAAGCCGCGTAACGTGCTGTTGCCACACGCCTTGTGATGGCACCAGCTTATCTATCCGAATCTCATTTTAGTTGTCGCCATTAAATTTTTCGAGCAAGATCTCGCAGGGTACTGTTCTACAATACCTGGCTTATTGATCCCTGCAAGAGCGGATCATGTACATTTCTTCTGGACTATCTTACAGCGCACACGAAGGGGCACAAACGTGTACAACCAAGAAACTTTATCTCGCTTCCGTTTGTCGCAGCCGACGGGGTACAGAACGTGCATTATCCGAGCGGCTTTTTTTTTTGCTTATTGCCACACAAGAATCAGCAGTCGCACCGCTTGTGCCACCGAGGGAAGCTGACAACGTCTCTGATGTTGCTTACCCCTGATAAGTAGCACAAGAGACGGTCAAATCCCAGCCCAAAGCCACCATGGGGCACACTGCTGTAGCGTCTGAGATCCACGTACCATCCCAAAGAGCCGTCAGAGGCCTCCGATTCACCATGCGGCGATGTCTTCAGACCATGGTGTTCCATTGACTGCTGTAGCTCAGCAGGACGGTGTTCACGCATCGAACCCCCTACCAGCTCACAGATCTCTGGCACAAGAAGATCAAAGCAGGCCACGGTGGGCGTAGCATTTGTGTCTGCCGACGTCCCCTGTGATGGGGACATGTAAAATGGCTTGATGTTACGCGGATAGTCGGTGACGAACACAGGACCGCCGCGCCCAAGGCTCTCAGCCAAGAAACGTTCATGCTCCGTCTGAAGGCCATCCTCATGTCCCGGTGCGAATTCGAAATGAGCTTCACCGCTGGCAGCTGCTGATTTCAAGTGAGCTATAGCGTCATGGTATGTGATTCGGGGCCAGGGCCCGTCAACAAGCCCTTGCCAGCGTTGTGCAAGTACGGAATGGGACACGGAACTGCCGTCCTCCTCGTGATGCCGTGTTCGGGCTTCAAGCAATTCCTTGCCTACATACGAGGACTGGATATCGGAGGCCACGGTCCGCAACATGCCCTCGACCACGTCCATGATATCTGACAAATTTTCCACAAAGGCAAGCTCAGCTTCCAGCATGTAAAATTCGCTCAGGTGGCGTGCAGTATCGCTCTTCTCCGCGCGGAATGTGGGTGACAGCGTCCATACTTTGCCTACAGACTGGGCAAGCGCTTCGAGATGAAGCTGGCTCGATACGGTCAGGTACTTAGGGGAGCCGAAGAATTGTTCTTGCTCCTGGCGTGGCTGAGCTTGAGTTCCTGCTTCAGGATCAAAGGTGGCGCCTGGCGCTATGGTGAAGACTTCGCCGGCGCCTTCACAATCAGAGGATGTGACGATGGGCGGATGTGTCTGGGTAAAACCGTGATTCGCAAAGTAATTGGTTACCTGCGCCACAACCTGGGATCTCAGACGCAAGAGCAGGGCATTGAACGGCAGACGGGCCCGTAGATGGGGCACGGTGCGCAGAAACTCTGGGGTCTGGTATTTGTTTTGCAACGGAGATGTCTAATCGGGTCACGGGATGTATCGTTAGCTCTGGGAGCGGGACAGCTGTGACGACGGGTGTATCGGGTGTACTCACCGTAGGGTCGTTGTGTCCCAAGACGCGCACGCTATCGACCTGCAGCTCGAAGGACTGCTTCGCCCCGCGAGATTGGGACCAGCGACCATCGATTGCAACGGCAACACCAGTGGACAAGCTGGATGGGCGAGGTCAGCACGATTGGGCCTGGTGGTTGCGGATGTTGATACTGACTGACCCTTCGGCCTGCTCGGGGGTCAGGACGGCCTGGACTGTTTGCAGCGAGGAGCCGTCACCGATGGCGGCAAAGGCGACGCGCTTCTGCTTGCGCACGCTGCGGACGAAGCCATGGAGAGAGAGCTTGTCGTCGGGCGCGACGGCAAATGGCTTGCTGGAGCCAAGTAGCGCAGCAACGGACGGGACAGCAAGCGTGGAGCTGTAGCGAAGGCGAGGCCTGGAGGCTGCGAGGGGCAGGTAGACAGGGCGGGCGCGCGCAAACAATTGGCAGCTCATGGGAGGCCTGCAGGGTGCGAGGGCACGACAGACGGCGACAACAGTGGCATCTGGTCGGCGGCGCTGAGAAGCTTGCACCACGACGTCTTGATTCTTCGGCCGCCACTGCTGGAGCTTGGGCCCCGTTGCATACACGGCTGCTGCGGCATCCTCGCCTTTCCAGGCCTCCACTCCTCCACCCTCCCAGCCGGCCGCAGAGCCGAGCCGACGGCGCTCGTCAATTGCGACAGGCGGCGTGCCGTGACAAGCAGCCAGCGGCCCATCCACCACACCTCCTGCAGCCCTGTGGCCCCGGTCGCGCCTCTGGCGCTTCTGGGAGATGACCCGCTTACCGCTGAAACGGACCACACATCTTGTTACGCCTCAAGGGGCGTCTGTGTTTGCCTAGCCGTCTGCCGCACCCCCAGCCAAGGGCCAAACAGGCGCTTTTTCCCTGCAGCCGCTGCCTGGTCCGACGCCATGGCTGCAGCCCAGCCGTACTGCAGCATCTGCCAGCGATCGGGACTACCACGTCGTGTGAGATCTGGTCCCTTGGATGCCCTGTAGATCGCATCGATCTGGCCGCTGCCCGCGCTCGAATGGGCGGTCGTTTCCATGTCCTGCGCATTCCCTTGATTGCTTGTGGCTGCCGGCCAGGCAATTACCAGAGCTTGGTGGCAGCCAACTCCATCGAGCTCTAATTTATAGTCTTGTTGCCATCATCACACCCATAGTGGACAAGAACCAATCATATACCACCCGCTTGACTGCTCCTCCCTTCTTCCACACACATGCCCATCTAGGCCTCCGGCACTTGCTCCTACAGTAGGCCATCATGCCACCCTCGCGATCAAGACCATCCGAGATAGCTGCCGAAGCCAAACGCATCTGGCTTCCTTATATCTATGATCGCTTCATTGCCAACAGCAGCAACCTAAAGACGTCATATCTGTACCCTGATTCATCCGCCATAAGAGTTGGCCCCGACAAGCGAACGCAGCAGAGGACACGCGTTGCTGTTCTGGAGGGGGACCCCGTCAACCATGCTCTGGGCTGGTACCAGAGTGCAAGTCGGGAGCCTGCTTCTCGGAATGGCAAGCGCATACCTGTGGTGAACATGGCAAACGAGAAACGCGCGGGGGGAGACTGGGAGTCAGGTCTGATGGCGCCTGAGGAGTGCTTCGCCCGGCGCAGTAACCTTGTGCATGCGCTCACGATGCCCTGGTTTGCCCAGACGGGAAGGGAAGAGAATCACTACCCTCTGCCCCAGAGAGGAGGCGTGTACTGCCCACAAGTTTGTAGGTGCGTCGATGCCTTTGATTTACGGATGCTGATCTGCCCCAAGTTGTATTTCGAGGCGGTCCAGATCAGGACTATGCTCCGTTCTCCATGAACGAGCTTGCGACACTCCCAGTCATCTCGGTTGCTCCGGTTCGGAGGCCCAAAGTAGACGAAGCAAACACCAAGTACTCTTTCGCACAAGAGAAGGAGCTGATGAAGGAGAAGATGCGAACCGTTCTCCGCATAGCTTCCTACTGCGGCCACAAGAGTCTGGTTGTGGGCGCTTTTGGCCTCGGGCCAGTTTTCCGAAATCCGGCGCGAGAGGTGGCCAAGATGTGGAGGAAACTACTATTCGAAGACGAAGAGTTCCGAGGCGTATTCGAAGACGTGGTGTTTGCGCTCGACAGCACCGTGGTGGGGCCGGCAAAGCCAGGGTACCCCTCAGATGCCGACGTGTTCAGGGAGGAGCTCGATCCGTCAACCATTTTCCCAACACGATATGGCTGGGGCTAGCCAACGTCCTGAAACACGAAACGCACCTGCGAGTGGTGGGGTGCGGCCGAAGGCGTAGCTGCATGATGTCAGAGGCTGCAGCAGAAATCGATTTCAAAATCTCGGTTATCTAGAAAGCACGCGGTGGACCTGCGCCAGCCAATCATGGACTAGCGCCACGCTTATCTGGACATCTGCTGTCAAACTGGGCACTCAGCCATGTTGGCTTTAGCCTTGCTATGTGCTGCTTGGTGTATGGACAAACGGGGGAGTCAGGGCTGGTGACCAAAATCAACTTTGTTAGATTCTTGACATGCCGCATGGCACGTGTGGACGACTTGCGGCCTGCTGGCAGGCCGCCAGCCAACCAACATTCGATGGAACTTGCCGGCCGTCGAGCACGGCCGCCCATGTAGCAGGATATTAGCCATTGTATTATTATTGCGCGTTCCGCTTCTGCATCCGGATTCGTGATGGCATGATGCAATTGTGACTTGCTACCTACTCGCTAAAGCATAGTCTAATACTTTTTCAGGATTCTTCCGCAGTCATCTGACGTTGTGACAAATTGCAGGCGAAGTCTTTACGATGCCACCATCCTGGTGGGAGGACTATGCTGCAGCAAAACCATAGTGGTCGTGGAACTGGCGTTAAAATTACAGCGACCCGTAGTCACCTGGTATAGCGATTTTGGTCTAGTATACATATTGTACAGCCTTCCCGGTAAGGTATGCATGGAGCTTGCGTGTCTTATCTCTTGTTGCCAACGGGTAATTGAGGTGCAATGATTTCTCCGCCCTCTGATTCGATTTTCTTGATGGTCATTTCCTTTTGATAGTTGACGACTCGTTGTTTTTTAAAGTATTCAACCTGCAATTCCAATTAGCCACCATGCCGGTTGATCCGCACCCGGGCACTAGCACCATCACTGCATAGTTCCGGAAGAGGCCTACGTACCCAGCTGTGCGCACAATTCTTTTCAAACACCTGGTCTGCCTCACCACACGCCTTGGACGCCGCTGCCCTTCCGTCCTTGGTATTGATACTATCTAGGATGTTATTTCGGTCTAGACACTCGAAAAACGCATCGCGGGCTTCGTAGCATTTGGCTCGCGTGGTTCGCGTTGGGGCTTCGAATGCGCCGCCCGAGGTTTTCTTGGGCCCTGAATCATCAGAGGAGGAGAACCAGCCCATGGTGTCGTTGCGTTTCCGTGAACCGGATGTGTGCGGAGAAGCGAAATACGGAGGATGCCTATCTGAAGCTGTGGGTATTGGGGGGCTGGCAGGGCGCACGTACGGGCAGACGGTGTCGTTGAGTCCCTTCTGGTGTTTGTCGCTCGAGATAGAATCGTTAGAAAAGAGCTTGGGGCTGGAATGGGGCCAATCGGCGTTACGCCAAGAGCAGCACGCCCCATTACACCATACGTAGGCAGCCGGGAACATCAATCCAAAACCACACACCATATCTACATTTATCTGCGCTTCGCAATATATACATCGGTCACATGCGCATGCGATAGCCTCGTCTGTCAAGGCTCATGCCGCGTCGTCGCCGTCCACCCCGTCCAGGCGCGCTCGCGGATCTCTCCCCTACGCGCATTCTGACCCAGATTGTTCTCCTGCAAGTCGCCTACTATGCATGCGCCACCATTCTCATAATATTCACCGCTCTAGTCGCCGGGAAGGAGATCAGTGCAGATTTGCTCTTTAGCTGGCGGAGTCTTCGGGGCGACACAACCGTGGGCTGGACTCTAGGACTTGTGTGGGTGCTGAATAGTCTCACCTGGTACGTTTGGCACCGACAGAACCATCGCAAGCTCTTACTTATCATGGAACTAGTGTTGTGTTCATTCTTCTTCTTATCGCTCGTTCGAAACTCGTGCTCGACTTCGCGCTTACGATCCACTTTATCCACCTCGTCGTGACTTCGGTATATTCACACGCTGTCCCAACCAACCTCTTCTGGTGGGCATTACAAGCATGCAGCGCTACGCTTATGACGTCCTTGGGCGTTTGGGCCTGCCAGTGGCGAGAACTGCGTCCCATCAATTTCGGCGCCAAGACTTCAAGATCTAAGGGTAATACTGGGGGTGATGATGGTGTAAGTAACGCCAGAGGGAGAGGAAGGGAAAGGGGCAGAGATGGTGCGGGCGACTATGAAATGGTAAGCATGAATGAGGGTGATAATCGTGTCTGATCGCATCAAACTTTTGCATGGCTATGGTGTTTGGTTTACGTGAATCGAGAGCGCTGGGAGGCGTCTTCTAAATGAATGTATTATAGAGTTATTCCCTCCTTATATTTATTGGAGATGAATTTTGGTGCATACGTCCACACCTTTTATGCTTTATTCCTATGCAGACGCGACTGCTATATTCAACACATCACGTGATCTTGCTCTGACAGGTTAAAGAGCACTTGTGTATCGCCAAGCCGTGCCTTACCCAACCTTGTACATCTCACAAATCCGCAGCATGATCGCAGACTAACCCAAACGCTCTAACTAGCGCGCAGCGGCATCTTAGCAAGTATGAACTCGCGAGGTGGCCCATATCAGCCATGGCCT
>Ga0247757_10002028_pt1 | contig 11389 bp, 11 predicted proteins | sample UWRJL126311R4_FD_180929 | JGI IMG/M metagenome (GOLD analysis project Ga0247757, IMG submission 180929) | Plant litter microbial communities from Arlington Agricultural Research Station in Wisconsin, United States - UWRJ-L126-311R-4 | ecosystem: Environmental > Terrestrial > Plant litter >...
CGCTAAGACATTAGTAACCTACGTGAGAAACCAATTATAAAAAAGCTTAGGCCATTAATCATGCGACGCTGGTGAGTTTTTACACCACCGTTAGCGTGTAGGCTGTCATGTGAAAGTATCAGGCTTGACGGCAGCGCAATGTCGTGCATTCAAAAGCCCGCATGACCCTTGGCCCCTTATAAGTCGGTATGTGCTTCTTTTTTGCCGATACCAAACTGTAGTAGTGCCAAGCAACCTCTTGATGTGCGAAGTTTTCATTATCCGTATAATCGTGGCGCGTTTCCATTTGTAGGTCTAAATCTATGGGAGGCTGCAAAGAAGGCCATATGGCGGAAACCGGTTCTGGTTGCATACAATCTATCAATTTCACCAATAATCTGATAAACGGCCGGCCAAGCCACTCACCCGCGCAACAAAGCAGAAAATCTATATCTCCAAAGTCTTTCGCTGTCCATCTTGAAGCTTTCCATTTCCACCGCGCGGGATCCGTGGGGCCTTGTTCCTTTTTAATGTTACTTTTCTATCACTAAGTGTATCACTCATCGTCTATTAGATATTTATGCCGGATTCTTTTCGCCCTCCTAGCGGGGTCGTTTAAAGATCTCTGGTGGTAGACTCGTATCGAGACAAGCAGCTCTATCATCACGATTCCATAGCATCCACGACAGTTAGCCATGCGGAGTATGGTTTCAGGTCTCCCAAACCCCCACGCATGCGAGACGGCTTTGCGTCGCGAGCCTCAGGGCTACCCAACGATGGACCGATCCTTTCTCCCACGGCAGTGAACACGACATAACGTGAGGGCTACTCCGATGAAAAATAAAGAAGATCGCAAAGCGGCCGTTGCTCTGGGCGCAGGATGTGCATTTGGAGCGTAAGGAAGCGAAGTAATTATCGAGGACAAAGACCGAGGGGAAGGACGCGAATGTCAATAGCGCATCATCCACGTTGATGCATTTGATGATAGGGAGGAAATATGCGGTCGTGACCAGGTATCTGCTGTAAACGGGCTTTCGCAAGAGATTCGACTATTATTCACATCACTGCTGGCAGTATCAAGCCAACAAAATGCTTGCGAGTACATAAGGCGACCATACCAAAAGGGGAACCGAGGCAGGGTAGTCTGAGCTTGGCATAGCTTGACCTGAGACTCGCAAGACTGCGACAACTTCGCCTCAGATACCTCACGTTGGTCTCTCCGTCTTCTCAGTTGTTCAGCTGACATCACCACCATGACCATTACTCCCACACAACAGCCATCGGACTGCTTAACCTTCACTTTAAAGTCACAGTCCCCGTTGGGCCTAGAATTAGTAGGCGCCGGGGGATCGGCGCAAGTTTACAAGATCAATGAGCATGTCGTCCTTAAAGCGTTAACGGTGTATGAACCTCCTGCGAGTGATGCCCCGACGCGGGATCATTGGTTCTACGCCTCAGAAACCCTATCTAGTTTTAGCTTGATGAAAGACGAACGGACCGTCTTTCGGTTGCTTGAGCGGCTGCCTCATCCCAACATCGTTGAAGCCATCGACACTAACCATGCGGAAGGCATTTACCTCCGCAAATATCGTCCTCTATCCGAGCTTAGGACCCCTGCGCAACCAGGTCGAATCCTGTGGTATCAGGACATAGTACGGGGCCTGCTTCATTTACATAACCTCTGCATCTCCCATTCAGACGTACGCATTGACAATGTGCTCTTCGACGCCCAGGGCCGGGCCTTGCTCTGCGATTTCAGCGCCTCCTGTCCGTTTGGCTACCCAAATCTGGCCTATCCATATCCAAACCTCCCGGTTCCCCTAAATGGTCCGGCAAAGACTATTTCAGATGCTACGGATAGGTTTGCTATGGCATCACTTATATTCCAGATGGAAACGGGAACTAAGCCTGAACTATCTACCAATGGCGAACAGTCCCTTGTTCTGCCAGAGATCCACACAGGGCACAACGGCATCGACTTGATGATTCGGAAGGCCTGGCTCGGGCAGTACAGCTCTACGGCCCAGATGCTAGAGCACGCAGAATCTCTTTACAACGATGGACACCGGGGTACCCTTAGCCCAATGATACAACCAACGTCGAGGGATGCGTTACGGAACTGCGTCCGGCAGTGGAGGAAAGACCGGGAGAGGCAGCATGGTAATTCGCATTTTAGCTCAATAGAGTATGATATTCTTATCCGTTCTCAGACAGCTAACTTTATTGCCTAGGCTGCGTGACCTACCCTTTGCCGACAGAAGATCAACTACAAAGTCTAGCAGATCGTTATGACTGGGAGGTAGATGAAGAGGTGCGTTTCCGTGATTACAAGGCGCAAACGCTATAGCCGATGGAGGTGGACATGCTCCGGCATACGGTAACTATCCAGAGTCTTTTATTTAACCTAATTAAATGACTACGACTCAGAGTCATGAATATACCGTCTTAAGAGGAAGTGAATAAGTAACGATTGGTCAAGTGTACGTATGAAGTAGCGATGGTTCCATAATGATAGAATGAACCCCGAAGAAGCTTGCTTATAAAGCTGACAGCTAAGAGACGAGAGAAGCTTGGAGCTCCTGCTGGTCAAACTAAAATCATCTCATCGTGAAAAGAAGAGCAGCCATGCCCGTCAAGATCCGTCCGGACCTAGTCTCTGTGTCTTTCCACCCAAATCGTCGGGTTCCAGTTCCATACTAGATCCTTCTCTGACATCCCATTACATAGTCTGATTCGCTGCATCAGCTAGATCTCTTTTGATATCGATCTTAGAGACACTAATAAAGTTATAGTACTAGTTCCCATTTGGAGCGCCTCGGCATGAGAGACATTTCTGTTGGCGGTTATGGGAACTCCCCATGTTTACCTCCGGCCAAGGCTGTGGGTGGTTGTCCGCACAAGGATGCGGATCACGTCGTACGATCGTATGTCCACAAGCATACATAGTAGTTGTAACCCAAATTTGACACATGTTGAACAGCTGATGGCCCTTATATTAGCATGAACGTAAGAGGATGCTAGAAAAGCGAAGGCATGACTCACTGTAGCAATCCAGCCTAATGTGTTGCCGTATATAGAAGAGATGACTGTATACGAGTTCAAAGTTGACCTTCTGCTCTTGCTGATATAATGTAACAAGCTGGATCTGTAATAGTATCCAAACTTTGGTATTAGAATTCGAAAGTGTGTGTTGGTTAATACGTGTACAGGAAATAGATTAGTTAGACAAGACTATCAGCAGGAGGATCGCAAAATATGGAGACTATGAGACCATTTAATGACGCTCCTGCTCTGCTGCTCATATCTGAGTGGTCAAGGAATTTCACTTAAACAGGCTTCATGAATGTGTGATGCTTGGGCTGGGCTCTTTACCTAGTCAGATCCGGCCAACCAGCATGTAGTCGGCGCCAACTACGCGACGCTGATTTGACGGATGGCTAACGCAAAGACCGATGGCTATCCCACCATACCCATTGAGTTCTGAGTTTCATTGGTCTACTCAGTGACTCCACCCATGTCCAAACCAGGCAACAGCGCCTTCGGGACCATTCTCATGCATCTTTGTCCGGTTACTACCCGCAAGTGGGCGCTAATGTAATTTAGCACTTCTCTTCTTGAGGTTGCGACGAGGCTAAGTGCAGCTCGCATACGGTAGGATCGCCACTTTCGACTTTATGTAGAGCTTCGAATGAGAAAATTATTTAGCAAATATCTCTTCGGAACTTTATTGTAAGTTGATTCTCCGGCTGGGTGTTGTCCAGTGATAAACACCAACGGTGGAGCGGGCCAGAGAGAGAAGTTAAAGTGGATCACGGACACTAACCTCCCAAATAGATGACATAAAAATGCTAATTATACAGAGAGAACTCAAGTATTCGAAAAAAAGTCGACGGCATCAAAGCACATCTACTAGTGGTCGCAACGGCCTCTGCAGGCCATCAGGTGTCCCTCCGCGTTGTATTGGCACCTGTAAAGTCACCGTCGCGACCACGACAAGGAGAAAGCGTGAAATCTGATGCGCAAGCTACAGACACGACGCATCCATCGAAGGTAATAGCAGCCATCTAGCCGCGCCGCGATATAACGACACGGGTGCGATGACCAAGCCCAATTATCCTTAAGTACCACTATCACCACCCAAAATATAAAAGGTCATCGATAGGCTTCTTACCGGTCCATCACTAACAATATTTGCGACGTCTCGCGTCGACAAGCCTCCCAAACAGAACGGTATCATCTTCAACGCAAGCTGAACACCAGACAGCCGACATCCTACAACCGGCACCATACAATACTACAGTACACAAACAGCCTTACCCATTGTCCCCCCCCTATATTCGTGGAGGAGGGGTATCACCCTTCGACACACCGGAAAATGCCTGAGGATATTTGTGGTGGCGCTCCAATACTCTGTAATTTGGCGGCCCACACGAGTCGAAGCATCACCCAACTAAACACACGGCCACATAGGAACCTAATGGGAGGCAACAATTACACGCAAAAGAAAATCGCAGAACGCATTTAAGCCTTGAGGGCTCGAGGATAAGAATAGGTAGATGAAGCTAAATACTAGTGAGAAATGTAACGTCTATTCCTGCGTGGCGAAAACCCGCCTGTGCTTTTCCTCATAACGACACCTATAGCGCTCAAGAAGTGAATATAATCCCGAAATAAAGGCCTTAAGTCTTAATTTCTATCCGGACTTCATGCCTACCATAAAAAACTCCTGCTTAGCCTGTAATACCATAATTTACTGTAAGCATACACGATGACATCGCTTCGGACTGCCTCAGATCTACTACAGAGTTCTTGAATCCCACTCAAATTCTTATTTAGCCGTAGATAGACACAGAAAGATTATATACCGAGTGAAGCGTTCGAATAATGAATCTCGTTGCACTTCAGTAGGGACTCTGTGCCTTATCAAGCAAGGACTCGCAAACGAGAGCCCCGTTTCATATCTGCATAGAAGAGTCAAGCCAAAATAGCTGTAATACTGAACTACCGACGTCATCTGTTTAATTACTAACATAGTAAACGCGATTCGGGTCGGGCCGCAAGACTAAGGCCTGTTCCGGGCATGACTCGAGCCATCTTTTCAGGATACATGGCGATACCAAAAACCCAAAGTCTTTGCGTAGATTTGACAGGCGCAGAGACCTTGGAGTCGTTCGCGCTCCTCGAGCATTAAGGATCTTTTGAATAGTATTAAGCTTAAAACTCTCCCAAAGACGTTCGAAGATGCAACCTGGATAGCAAGAATGCTCGGCATACGATACTTGTGGATCGATACCTTGTGCATAATACAAGACTCGGTCGTAGACTGTCAGAAAGAAGCAGCGAGGACGGACGGTATCTACCGCAACACATACTTAACTAACGCAGCAACTTCATCATTCGATAGCGATGGGGGCTGTCATATCGACGACCTTTTACCTATTGCTACTCACATCTAGACGCCAGGACGGTACGAGCTTGGGTTATCTGATCAAGGTGCTTTGGTAAGCTTTGAGCCATGTGCTGTGTACTTGTGGTTGTACCCGCTATAAGTATAATTATTTTAACTCCCTATCTAGTCGCATAGTACTAAAGGCGTTATTAAATATAGGTCGGTAATAAAGGATAGATAATAGTTAGAGCTATAATAGCTATTTCGTGCTTTACTAAGTTGAACATAGTCATTAGGCGAGGAAGTATGAGCGGCTGATGATCATAGCCCAGGAGATGCCACGAAGCCCCGCCTTTCGAGGTAATACAGCCACGGAGAAAGAAGAATATGAAAATTATGAAGGAGGAAGCAATGGAGGCTGTGTAAGTGCAGTAACAACCTGAGATGCTCTCATACTAGAGATGGGCGAACTCGACCTCAACAGTGGCTCACAGCGACGAACTTGGTCGATATGGTCCTTGATCCCAAACTATTACTCAACATTACCAACCTTACTTTCAAGTCATCATCTCCTCCAGCTTCAATTAGGCGCGTAGGAAGGAATCATATCGTGGGAGGAGAACACAAAATGTGTTCACTGCAGCATTCTTCTAGCCATTCTTGGATAACCGGAAGACGTTGACGAAAGCACGCAGGTTCTCTGGAATTTCAAATAGCTCGATGTGCGGATATTGCTATAGTATAGGCTACTAGCTTATCCGCCATTGCAGGTATCGAGTGGTACGCTCCAGGCTTACCTACTCTTTGCGGTAATAGTTTGCATGTGACCTCCTCCAATCCAGTACTCACAGCCTCTGAATCTTACAAAACCATTGCGAAAAGAGAGTTGAACTGAAGCTTCCGAAGTTTCTCTAGTCCGCGCTGCGTTAATGGCAGGCCTTCTAAATCTTTCTTCCACTGACTCTAAGATCAGCAAACTCGAACGCCTAGCACCTTGGCCAGAATCGCAGAGATGCTCTATACAGGTCGCTTTCCTTGATAAAAGAAATATATAGGTGCCTGTGACCAGGTGATTGTGGAGTGACTGTGGAACGATACGATCGACCTGGACGCCAGCCCTTGGTTGAGTTCCCTGTCGGGCGTTGACTGGCTCGGCGCCCCTCAATCATCCGCCTTCGTTTGATTGGCTAAGAATGCATTGACGTTGTATCCTCCTCCTTCCTCCAAGCTCACACCACTAAGAATTTGCTCCGGTTTTGTAGCCATGCAAATATTCCTTTCTTGGATAGATGATTCCACCCTAGACACCATCTCGAAGCACTGGAGCGAGGATTTATCGCTTCCAACCCTCAAAAAATACCAATTGATCATTATAACTAGCCTTATTTCTTAACTGCAACTAACTTATACAGGTAGTAATATAAAACTTTCACCCAGCCGATCCTGCCATATGGTCTTATACCGTTCTTTTAGTAAGACTAGCTGAGGAAGTGGCGGACAGTACCTATATAGCCCTGACAACCACCTACTAAAATATTTTAGATAAAATGGCATGACACATCGGTGAGACACTTCCATGCCAACTCAGGCTTCGTCGAAAACTAGAGCCCTCCTTAAATCTAGTCGTAATATCGTACAAAGTAGTTCCGGTTCACCAACCATTGATTTGGATAAGATGATATGTGACGATGCTACAAACCCATATGTAGGCCCAGTTTTAGCCGAAACCTAATTGCTACGATTTGGCTTCTGTCAGGCCATATTGGCTGACAAGCCTCTTCTCGTAGTGCTTTGCAGCATGCTAATATTCTTCGAGTTGATAGTGGATCAGCCCACTCAGGGAGGTCAGGAATATAGTCGCCCCACCGTACGATTTCAAATTTATTGAGATTGTTTGTGTTCCTTGGCTCTAATACACAACTGTGAGTGGAGAGAACAGACGTCATGACACTGAACCGGATGAGTGCTAGCTAACAACACATCCGGGCGCCGCTACCTTTGAGAAGCTATAAAGATTCTCTTGAGCTCTATCGTAAATATTTATCCAGACTTTTGTTGTTGCTTGCTTAAAGAGAACCCTATTATCTTTTACTTCCTGTTCCAAAAATCATTATGGCCTCTTATCAGCTTATCATCTACGTTGATAGCAAGCTTTTGCATGCTAGCTCGCCGGCAACGCTAGGGAATCTGTGCCTGGCGAAAGTTGTGGACGGCACAATGAATGTGGTATTCCAAAGTCGTGGCGATGGCGGTCAACCCGGAGATCCTATCATTTCACACAGAAACGTCTTCAGTTGGGCTGATACGTACAAGGTGCAGGGAGTGGAACAATTCGCCTCGGGCGTCATGGTAATGTTTGCGATCTTAGGTTTCTAAACAGTATGGCTAAGAGGCATAAAGATTGAAGGTAGTACATCAGCCCGGGAGATTGGATTGGGACAAAGCTGCACTTATTCGAATGGAGACTTGACGGTACCTGAAACTGACAGGAAAGTTGCTAACGACTCTTTCGCCATCAAAAACCTGCAGACGCCATTTACAGGAGCGGTCTTGCAAAAGGCAGGGAATAGATTCCAATACATATTTGTCGATCCGCAGGTGCTGATCGGTGGCGAAATCGAAACTTTTACGCCTCAAAACCACTTTGTTGTATGGTTTTGTACCTCGATCAGTGACTGATGCTGAATTCATATTGTAGGTTTTCTTCGATAGGGTTCTTCAGACCAGCGATATGTTTACAGAGACTGTCTCTACAGCCTACAACTTTTCAATGGCCAGTGGGGGAGGGAATAGGTACATACGATGGGGGTATGCAAACCCAGAAACACCACACTCAGCATCAGAAGTCCCCGTGTGGAGTGACTACAGCGACATCGATCCCTTTCCAAACCACATGGAAATGTATACTAACTCTATATCTACCACTCCACCCTCAATTTGCCCTGCCCTATCATTCTCTCCTCGGCGAAACAATGTTGTCAACTATATGGCATCGAAGAACATATCGACACTTCGTGGAGCGCTCTACAATGCGTCACATCTTGGGTACCCGCCATCGTGTATCTGTACCCTTGAGTTCAAGACCTCGAACAATGTGGCTGCTGAAGATAAAGGGAAGCCGGTAGCGCAATACATAGGCATTTCAATGCCACCTGGATTGTAAGAATACCCTCTGGTTTTATTAGTGAAGTAAGTGAATGCTAAATAGTAGCAGCCGTGTTCACTTCACGCGTATAGGCGCGATTTTGGACTTTGAAGTTGTATGGAAGGCATACACACCTGCCTTTGAGATAATTAAGTGGACGGACGACAAATCACAGGCAGAACATCTTGTGACTCAGCTCCTGGGTGCTTTGCATGATACCTACCAACCAAAGAAACAACGATTCGACCACCCACAAGAGACAACTAAAGCTTCCCACCCAAAGAACTTAGCTCGGCATTTCAACGGGTTGGCTATGAAATAAGCAGTAGCAAATTTAAGCCTTGTTGGATGCTCACATTCTATTATATTACTTGAAAGTCGGAACAGTGCAGATTCACGTCTTCCTATTCAGATTAGTTCTAATCAAGTTTAAATAAATCGTATCAATTACTTTAGCTACAATTTACGTTCTTTACTTTTATATCGAGTATAAATAAGTATACTTCGTGTTATCCGACGTTCGTATACGAACCAAGGATTGCTAGAGAACCACACGCGACAGGTAGTTGTAGGTAATAGAGGCGTCAACGTGCAGGACAGCACTTGGGACGATAGCCTCCAGATAGCTAGCAAGGCGCGGGGCTGGGTGACTTAGCAGGGCTCACGTGGTAAGCTCCCGCCAAACTAGAGTCTCCGAGAATTTTAGGAGACTGTCTAGATGTGGGAGACACCTACAGCCAGTCAGGGACAGCACAGGATGACACATGACGGCATGTGACGACCAAGGACTATATGGAACAGAAAAGATATAGGGGGGGGCTTCCTTTATAAACGATTCTCTTCTTCGTGGTTAATTCTCGTATTAGTACATCTTTTATAGATTAGCTATTTACCTAATGCCTACCTATTCGAGATTACACCAAATAACTCACGAACGCCGAACTATTACGATGAATTAATCTTAAACAATAATGAATCGTAGAGAGGTAGATATACGAGGCGCGCTTCAGATATATCGCGCAGCCATGCTCATCAGTCGCTCATACTTCCTCGCTCAATGACTATGTTCAACTTAGCAAAGCACGAAACAACTATTGTAGCTCTAACTATTATCTATCCCTTGTCACCAACCTATGTCCAGCAACATCTTTAACACTATAGGGAGTTAAAATGATTATACTCACGGTGGGTAGAACCACAGGTACACAGCACATGGCTTAAAGCTTACCAAAGCACTTTCATCAGATAGTTAACTAGCCCAAACCCATGAATCGCGCAAACCCACTGCACCGGACCACACGAACCCTTCCGCGGGGGCCATGTGGATCCCCGGCCCGTCGCCATCCCCCAGCACCGGGTCCGATTGCGGAACGTTACTGAACGCCTGAAAACCCACTTCGAGCCTCCGAACGACAGCACCATCCCCTTTCTGCCTTCTACACAGCACAACTGCATAATCAATCGCAAGGGAAAAGCCGCACACGCACGCGGCATAATCTTACCATCACCTTGCTATCAGCCTATGTACCCTTGTACCGTACCTGGTCACAGGAAGAGCAAGCTTACTCATCCCCACCGCAACAAATGACGTACCCCTCCCCCCCGCCCTATTCAATAAACCCCTCACACCGATCACGCCCACACCCACACCCACGCTCACGCTCACGCTCATGCTCACGCCCCTCCGCGTCAGCCTCGTCTTACACGCGCCCTGGCCCATCCAACCGGCCCCCTTCCCAGGCCCCCAACGCATTTTCCCTTCTTCCAGAAAACGCCTCCCTCCTCCTCCGACGCTGTTAAAATCTTACGTGCGCTGCATAACCCAACCTTCCACGCACACAAGCACCCCTCCCCTCCGCCAACCCCCGACCGCTAAGACACGCCACGACCCGCAATCCAGAGCGCACTCCCCCCTCCCCTCTACCGTCTGCCAGCCACCCGTCGCACGCCGCTCCTCGCTCCGCTCTTCCGGGCCCTTGGGCGTGGGCGCCGGCGCAGGCGTCTGTATGCATGTATGTATGCGCACGCGCATCACGCGCACGGGAGCGCAACGCAACGCAACGCAACCCCAACGCCGCATGCCGGCAAGTAGAGTAAGTAAGCGCCCACACGTTTGCGCGGCGTCGCAGACGACAGACCGCCTTTCGGGCCAGCGTTTCGCAGGCGTTGTAGGAGGCCGGGTGTGCCGGGGGGCGGTGGGCTCGATGCCTACACGCCTTTCTATGCACGGGCGGTAAAGTGCGGAGGTGGTGAGCGGATGGGGTATTGTATTGTAGTGTGAGGCGGGCGCTAGGGGCTGAGCTAGCTGGCTAGCTGGATGGGAAAAAAAGTGCGAGGGCGTGCGTGGTCGTGGCTCGCTATCGATTTCCCAATGGGGGCGGATTTGGAATGGAGTACTTATCCCACGCGCTGCGTTGAGCCTCGTGAGTAGGTTGTTTGGGTGTGGGTGAAGTGCTGCTGCGATTTGGGGAGGGTGGGAGAAGGAAGGGTGTTTGGGTGGTTTTGTAGTATATTATTTCGACTGAAGGGAGGGCGATACGGTGGTGTGAGGGGATGGGAGGGACAAGTTGGGTGGATTTGGAATTAGAACAACGTACGCTTCTCCCTCGTTCCCTTCCAGCCTTGCAACAGGCCATGGGTGCGAAGGTGCGTGGTAATCCAGTGAGCATTTTCTTCTCAACTTGCACGTGCATGTAAAAACGGTGGAAGGTTTTTTTTTCACTCCTTATGAATTGCACGCGGCTTCTATCTAGACTAGAAGAATGCGTCGTGAGGCGAGAAAAGGGACGGAGACTTGGTGTGATAGTGAAAAAAAAAAAAGTATAACAAAAGAGAGTGACGGTTCTCCGTCTACAAGGTCCCTATCTTCGACCCTG
>Ga0247757_10002029_pt1 | contig 11389 bp, 6 predicted proteins | sample UWRJL126311R4_FD_180929 | JGI IMG/M metagenome (GOLD analysis project Ga0247757, IMG submission 180929) | Plant litter microbial communities from Arlington Agricultural Research Station in Wisconsin, United States - UWRJ-L126-311R-4 | ecosystem: Environmental > Terrestrial > Plant litter >...
CCTCGTGCTTGGGGGGAGCCAAGGTGCCAAATCATTGAACGAGGCCGTGCCGCACGCGCTCGCGCAAGCCGAGCCGAACGTGGTCGTGACTCATCAGTGCGGCGCCGCGCACGAAGCCGCCGCGCGTGCGCTGTATGCTGAACTTGGTCTTGCCGAACGCGTCGAGGTCGTGCCATTCATCGCCGACATGCCGGCCGCGTTGGCCGCGGCCGATCTCGTGATCGGTCGTTCGGGGGCGGGCGCGGTGAGCGAGATCTGTGCTGTCGGCCGACCGAGCGTACTCATCCCGTATCCCTTCGCCTCGGGCGACCATCAGCGCGTGAACGCCGAATCCCTCGTGCGCGCTGAAGCCGCCCTCTGCCTCACCTTTGCCGAAGCGTCTCCCGCGCGTATCGCCGCAGAAATCATGGCCCTTTTGAACGATCCGTCACGCCTGATGCGCATGGCCGCGCGCGCCGCCGCCCTCGGCCGCCCGCACGCCGCGCGTGCCATCGCGATTGATCTTTTGGGGTTAGCGGGCCTGGCGAGCCGTGAGCGTCGCGAAGCTCAGAGCCCAGCTCGCGGCGGGTCCTTCGAGCCCCCCCTCTCTCTCTCCCCATCGTTCGGCGAATCGCTCGCGCGCGGCGAATCGCTCGCGCGCGGAGAGTCGTTTGCCTGCGGAGAGTCGCTTGCGCGCGAATCGCTTGCGCGCGAATCGCTTGCGCGCGAATCGCTTGCGCGCGAATCGCTTGCGTTCGACGAATCGCTCGCGTTCAGCGACTCCTGCGCACTCGGGGAGGCCGTCTGATGTTCCGCGGTCGCGTGCGTCACGTGCACTTCATCGGCGTCGGTGGCATCGGCATGAGCGGCCTGGCCGAAATCTTGCGCACGCTGGAGTTCGACGTGTCCGGCTCGGATCTGCGCGCGGGCGAGAACACGCGCAATCTGGAACGGCTGGGCGTCCGCATCGATGTGGGGCACCGCGCCGAAAACGTCCATGGCGCAGACGTGATCGTGTACTCGAGCGCGATCGACAACGAAAATCCGGAAGTGCGCGAGGCGCGCTTACACGGCATCCCGCTGATTCAGCGGGCCGAGATGCTGGCCGAGCTGATGCGCGTGAAGTACGGCATCGCCATTGCCGGTTCGCACGGCAAGACCACGACCACGTCGCTCGTGGCCACCGTGCTACGCGCCGCCGGCTTGGACCCTACGGTGGTGGTGGGCGGCCGCATGTCCTCCCTGGGCAGCAATGCGCGTCTGGGCGAGGGCAACATGTTGGTGGCCGAAGCCGACGAGAGCGACGGCTCGTTCTTGCGCCTCACGCCCACCATCGCGGTCGTGACCAACATCGACCCCGAGCACCTCGACTATTACAAGACGCACGAGATTCTCAAGGATGCCTTCGTGCAGTTCATCGAGAAGGTGCCGTTTTACGGCCTGGCCGTGCTGTGCCTCGATCACCCGCACGTGCAAGATCTGCTGCCGCGCATTCAACGCCGGCACGTGACGTACGGGCTGAGCCCGCAGGCCACGTATCACGCGCGCGGCCTCAATTATCGCGGACTTTCCACGAATTTCGTGGCCTTCAACCGCGACAAGTCGCTGGGCGAGTTCACGGTGCGCATGCCCGGCCAGCACAACGTACTGAACACGCTCGCTGCCATCGCCGTGGCCGACGAGCTGGAAGTCCCGCTCGACGTGGTGAAAGACGCGCTGAGCACCTTCCACGGTGTGGCGCGCCGCTTCACGGTCGTCGACGAAGTCGACGGCGTGGCTCTGGTCGATGACTACGGCCATCACCCGGCCGAGGTCGAAGCCACCCTGAATGCGGCCCGCCGCGCGTATGAAGGCCGGATCCTGGTCGCATTTCAGCCTCACCGCTACTCGCGCACGGAGAACCTGTTCGACGAGTTCACGCGCGCCTTCAACAACGCGGACCAGCTGTTTCTGACCGACATCTACGCGGCCGGTGAGAAGCCGATCCCGGGCATCACTTCCCAGCACCTGGCGGACGCGATCGCCCAACATGGCCACCACAGCGTGAAATACGCGCCAGATCGCGCGGCCATGTCCGCAGAGTTGGCCCGTTCGGCCAAGCCCGGCGATGTGGTGATCGCGCTCGGCGCCGGTGACATCAACAAGATCCTGAGTGTCGTCGGCAGCGGCCTGCGCGCTCGGCTCGCGGGCAAGAGCGGCGGCGGGAACCAACCATGACTCGGCAGCAACATCGGACTCACGGCGGCGGCGTGATCGCCCCCGACGAAGGCTTTGCCTCCGGAGAGAGTCCTGCGCCCGGAGCCGTGCAAGCCAAAGGCGTCAACGGGCGCATTTCCGAGTCGGAGGCGCCGCCCGTGCGGGCCCCCTTGGCCTTGCTTTGGTCTGCGCTCAAGCTCGCCTCCGGCCTGGCCGTGGTCGTCGGCGCGTCGCTGGCGGTGGCGTGGAGCGCGCATCACTATGCCCTGACCAGCCCGCGCTTCGCGATCCGAACCGTGGACCTAGTCGGCGCCAAGCGCACCTCGCTGGAACAGATCAAGACCGACGCGGGCGTCGCCGTCGGCGGCAACATCTTCGCCCTCGACACCGACGCGGCCGAGCACAAGTTGCTGGAAAATCCCTGGATTTCCGAGGTCAAAGTCACCCGCCGCTTGCCCAGCACGCTGCGCGTCGAGGTGAGCGAGCGTGAGGCCAGCGCGGTCGTCGCTCTGGGCGAGCGCCTGTACCTGGTCACCCCCGAGGGCGTGCCGTTCAAAGAAGTCTCGGCCGGCGATCCGTTCGACATGCCGCTGATCAGCGGCGTCTCGCCGGAAAACCTGCAGCGCGACCGCAAACGCGAAATCGAGCGCATCCAGACCGGCCTCGAGGTCCTCCGCCAGTTCGACCGCGTGCCCCTCAGCCGCGTTTATCCGCCGGAAGAAGTGCATTTGGCCGACGCGGGCGACGTCACCCTGACCTGCGGCAAAGACGGCGTGACCCTCGAACTCGGCACCGGTCCCTGGCGCAAAAAAATGCTGATGGCCGAAGAAGTAGTCGGCGAATTGCGCAAAAAAGGCCGAACCCCGGGCATCGTGTTTTTAGACAACAGCGCGCACCCCGAGCGCGTCGTGGTGAGGATGCGATGACCACCTCGCGAACGCGGACCGGGACTTCGTGCGCAATGCACGCACAAAAGTGCGCAAACCACCCGCCAAAATTTGGCCTTATGGAACCGTGCATGGCAGCGTCGGCCGAGTCTCGAACTGCTTGCCAGACTGCAAACGGAGCCGCTGAACGATCATGAAATCCTCCCTCACTTCCAGCGAGATCGTCGTCGGACTCGATCTTGGCACCACGAAGGTTACGGCCGTGGTGGGCGAAGTCGATGCCGATGGCATCACCATCCTGGGTGTCGGCAACGTGCCTTGCCGCGGGTTGCGCAAGGGCGTGGTCAGCAACATCGAATGGACCGTCCGCTCCATCCGCGAAGCGGTCGAAGCCGCCCAGACCATGGCCGGCGTCGAGATCAAGACGGTCTACGCTGGTGTCGCCGGTAGCCACATCAAGAGCCACGTGTCGGACGGTGTGTGCGCGATCAGCGGCCGCGAAGTGACGCGCCAAGACCTCGACCGCGTGCTCGAAGGGGCGCGCGCCATCCCGGTCGACGCCGACCGCATGATCTTGCACGCCCTGCCGCGCGAGTACGCGGTCGACAACCAAGACGGCATCCGCGATCCGATCGGCATGAGCGGCGTGCGTCTCCAGGTGCGCGTGAACCTCGTCACGGCCGCCACGAGCTGCGTGCAGAACGTGATCCGCTGCGTAGAGCGCTGCAACCTGAACGTCGCCGACGTCGTGCTCGAGCCCCTCGCGAGCTCGGACGCGGTCCTCAGCGAAGACGAAAAAGAGATCGGCGTGGCCGTGATCGACATCGGTGGTGGCACCACGGATCTTTTGCTGTACGTCGACGGCGGCATCGCGCACACCAGCGTGCTCCCCGCGGGCGGCAACAACATCACCAGTGACGTCGCCGCCGGCCTGCGCACGCCGATGGCCGAAGCCGAGCGTTTGAAGCGCAATTACGGCTGCGCCCTGGGCCGCATGATCTCCGACGACGAAGAGATCGAAGTCCCCGGCGTCGGTGGCCATGCGCCGCGTCGCGTCGCGCGCCGTTTGCTCAGCGACATCATCGAACCCCGCGTGGAAGAGATCTTCAGCGAGGCTCGCCGCCGCATCGAAGAGACCGGGCTGCTCGAGCAACTCTGCTCCGGCTGCGTGCTCACCGGCGGCGCCGCGCTCATGGAGGGCATGGTCGAATGCGCCGAGGAAATCCTCGGTATGCCGGTGCGCCTCGGCTTCCCCGTCGGCGTCAAAGGCATCGTGCAGCTCGTGCAAGGCCCGCAATACGCCACCGGCGTGGGTCTGGTGCGCTACGGCGCGTCGCAACTCGCGGACGCCGCCCCGCGCGGGCTGCGCGCCAGCGACGAAGACCGACGCGTCGAAGCCGCCGCGGCCGCCGACCCGACCGGTCAAAAGAACGGATTTTGGAATTGGTTTCGCGCCGCTTTCTGAGCCGCACGGACCGACTCTGATTGCTTAACGTAAGTCACGAATACCCAAGCGACACTACACGACACACTTTCTAGAGCGACGACACGAGTCCACGCCTCTCTCTCCCGGCAACGGAGAACGAGGCAAGGGAAGGCAGACCCGGATTCATGACGACGCGCAACAGCTACCAATCCGGGAGATGGGACGATGAGTTTTTCCATTGAGTTCGCCGACGAAACGCGTACGTACAACGCGCGCATCAAGGTCATCGGTGTCGGCGGTTCGGGCGGCAACGCCATCAACACGATGATCCACTTCGGCCTCGAAGGCGTCGAGTTCATCACGGTGAACACGGACGCGCAGGCCCTCAACTCGAATTCAGCCGCCGAAAAGATCGCGATTGGTCAAAACGTGACCCGCGGCCTCGGCGCCGGCGCGGATCCGGAGCGCGGTCGCAAGGCCGCTCTGGAAGACGTGCAACGCCTCAAAGACATGGTGCAGGGCGCCGACATGGTGTTCGTCACCGCGGGCATGGGCGGCGGCACCGGCACTGGTGCCGCCCCCGTGATCGCGCAGCTCGCTCGCGAAGCCGGCGCCCTGACGGTCGGTGTCGTCACGAAACCCTTTGGTTTCGAAGGGCGCCAGCGCTCACGCCGCGCCGAAGCGGGCCTCGCCGCCCTCAGCGAGCACGTCGACACGCTGATCACGATCCCGAACGAGAAACTGATGACGCTCGCGGACGATGACCTGACGTTCGTCGAAGCCTTCCGCAAGGCCGACGAAGTCTTGTTCCAAGCCGTGCGGGGCATCTCCGATCTCATCACCCTCGACGGCATCGTGAACGTCGACTTTGCCGACGTGCGCACCGTCATGGCCGGCATGGGCCGCGCCCTGATGGGCACGGGCTGCGCAAAAGGCGAGGGCCGCGCGCGCCTGGCCGCCGAGCAAGCCGTGCAATCGCCGCTGCTCGACAACATCTCGGTTCACGGCGCGACCGGCGTGCTGATCAACGTGGTCGGCGGCCCGGACATGAAGATGAAAGAAATCCAAGAGGCGGCTTCGCTCATCCAAGAGCAGGCCCACGAGGACGCGAACATCATCTTCGGTGCCAGCATCGACGAGAACATGGCCGACACCCTCAAGGTCACGGTCATCGCCACCGGCTTCCAACACGCGAACGAGGAAATGCCGGTCGAGGTGACTCGTCGAGCCACCGTGGTGCAGCCGCGCGACACCGTGATTCCGGCCCCGCGCGCTTCGCAGGCCGCCCCGCGCATCGAAGCGCCGGTCCCGGCTTACTCGACGCGCCGCCCGCAAGCGCCGTCGATCGCGACCACCGCCACGCGTGACTCGCAGATGTCTCTGCCCGTCCGTGAGCGCATCACGTTCCCGTCGACCAGCATGGAGTCCGACTGGGACGTGCCCGCCTTCCAGCGTCGCGCGGGTGGCTGATTAGCGAACAGATCTTGGTGTAGCGGCGCGTTCCTCCCACGCGCCACTATGCCGGTTGCCTGGGTATGTTGAGAACCCTGGGTCCCGACGTGGGGCCCAGGGTTTTCTTTGTGCGCCAACGTTTGGCGATCCCGAGCCGTGTCCGCACGGGTTGCCCTACGGCCCCTTCGGCAGCCATACACGACTCGAAATCGGATCGAGCACGATGGCTCCCGCGTCCAACATGAACGATGCGCCAAATTGAGCGGCAGGGACGCCGAAGGTGGAGATCCCGCCGCAGAGGTAGGCGGCGGGTTGGCTGGTCTTCAACATCAGGGTCGCGTTGGCATATTCGCGCACGACGCTTCCATCAGTGCCGAGGAGCTGGAACGATTGGCCCGAGCCAAGCCGGAACGATTGCACTGCGTCGAACGCGCCTGGCACACACGTGGACAATGATGGCTCCGTGTGTCCGGTGGGGATGAGCGGCACCCCGGCCGCGTCGAGGGCGTTCTTTAGCGGCAGGTTGATGTTCACGGAGAAAGGCGTTTGCGCATCGTCGAAGCCGGTATCGATTTGCGCGCGCGCGACGACGGAGCCGATGCGGACGGCGATGGTCGGGATGTTGGGGACCTTGCCGGTCGCGCCGTTGAGCGGCTTCAGCACGTCCATGGCCAAGAGTTGGCCGGTTTGGTTCGTGAAGTAGCCGGTGCTGTCGAGTGCGGTGAATTCGGCATTCTTCAGCGCTTCATCCGCGCAGAACGAAACCGCTGGGGCGCGATGAAGCTGTTGCTGGTCGTAGTCGATGGTGTAGACATCGAGCGAGAGGAAGTCAGTGCCCAGCAGCCCGTGTTGCCGCACCGCACCCTGAATATTCGCGTAGTTTTGCCGCCCAAAATGCGCGTGATTCCACGGCCCGAACAGATCGAAGAAGGCGGGGCTGCAGCGGGAACTTTGACAGCCGAGTTCGCTCGTTGCGTTCGCACCTTGCCAGGCAGCCGGGTCGATGAACGACGCGCCAGCGCCGGAGTCGATGACGAAGAAGCCTTGCATGGGCTGGGCGGCAGTGCCGGCTTTCAACTGCACATAAGGCATGTGCGCGGAGATCGTCAGCGGGAGCGAGGGGCCGAAGCAAGCGTCGAGTGGCGTGGTCCGGTTGGCACGCGCCGCCCGCTCGCCCGAAGGCGCTTGGCCTTTGACGACGACCGTGGGGGCCGCGGTCTGCCGTTCCTTGCGAGTGCAGAGGGCGTTCCAGTAGTCCGAGCGTGGGTGAGGGGGGAACGGGGCCGGCCGCTGCCAAGCGGCGCGCGCCGGGGGCGAAGGGAGGACGATTTCGGTCTGGGTCCAAGGCAGATTCGGCCACGGCGCCGCATTGTCGAGCGCGATGTGGACGCTCGAGCCGGAAGCCAGCGCGTTCATGGCCCGCGCATCCGTCGCGTGAAAGAGCGTCAACGTGCGCTCGGCTTGCGGAGCGAACACGATGTCCGCGGGCAATCGCTGAAGTCGGCCTGAATCGTCCTGGTAGACCTGAGTCGGGTAGGCCGCGCCGTCGATCTTCACTTGGTCGATACGCAAAGGGTCGGTCGCTTCGTCGCGCACGTTTCGGACTCGCACGGCGAGTGCCTGCCCGGCTTGTTCTTCGCGCGCGTCGTACAATCGTTCGGCTAGGAATGCGGATTCGGACGCGACGCCGTGAACCAAACACGCATACTCCTCGACCTTGGCTTTGGCATGAGCGCGCGCATGTGCGTCGTCATATCCAGCAGATGCGCCGGGAAAGCCGTATTTCCAAAGCGCGTCGGTAATGAAGTCCCAATCGAAGAACTTGCGAGCGCTCGGGATGCTCAGTTGGCTCGGTTGCTTGCCTTTGCCCCATGCTTCGATCTCGAATAAAGCGTCATCGCAGCGCTGCAACTCTTCCGTTTCGGCTCCGTGGATCACCGCGAGCATCGGCAGGGCGTGATCGATGCAGCTGACGGAGGGCTCGCCCTGTGTCAGCTGCGCTCGACATTCGTCGCCGAGCCCACTCAACCTTTCCCAGGAGAACCTCGAGATCCACAAGTGGTTGGCTCGCTTGCGGATCTCGTCTTTGCTCTGCAGGCTCGAACCAGCCGGCTTCGTGACGGTCACGAACTCTGCGGATTGAGCCCGCAGCCCTGGGCCGATCAGGGCGCGCTGCAGCCCGAGGGCGCCCAGCAGCACACCGATCACGCCCGCGGCCCACTTGGCGACGTCGCTCAGCCATGGCAGGCCGGCGGCGGCGCGTCTCCAGCGAGAATGCCAGGCAAAGTAGCTGGCGATGTACTTGAGCGCATCTCGGCGCAGCTTATCCGAGAAGGTTGCCTCGTCCACGCCAGCTGGCTTGCTCCAGAGCAGCGCGCGGTGTTTGCGCGTCGCCGCGGACCAAAGCGGAGGCGCGATCGTCGCGCGCAGACCGCGCTGGTCGTCCTCCGGTGCCAGCACCAGGTAGTGCATCACCAGTTCGGCGTCGGTCGTCGATACGAGTGCGCGTTTGAACTTGGCACTCGTTAGAATTGCAGGTGGCTTGCCGGTGCCCATGTTGCTGGCGCGAGCAGGGTAGCGGGATGTCGAGATCAGTCGCTATCTGTTTCGCTCTCGAAACGCAACTGGCGGACGAGCTTCAGCAGACGCACGTTGGGATCGATGGCGAGCATCTCCGCTTTTGTCTCCAGCACCACGGCATGAACCGAGGCCACGGCCGCCAGTTTGACGAGGGTATCAGCGCTGATTGGGAGCACGTCGGGAGCGGGCACGGGTGCCGGGGCGCCGGAGGTGGCAGGTGGCAGAGGTTGGAGCCGCGTGGGGGCCAGGGCCGCCAGATCGGTGGCCTTGGTAATACCGGCGCTTTGCAGCTTTTCCCAGTCTTTGGGTAAGGTTTGCATGAGCATCGCCGTGTCGATCCAATCGACGATCACGCTCTTGTCGTAGCGGGTCGAGCGTAAGAGACGAACCGGGTCGGCACCGGCCATGCCTTCGACACTGGTCAGTCCTTCCTCCGCCAAACGCTCGGCGATGTTTGGCGTGACGCCGCCGAGTTGGGTGATCGGCAGTGAGCGCGCGCTGACGGTCTCATCACGATGCAGGCTTTTCCAGCCGGAGCGGGCGATCTCTTCGATCACGCCGATTCCGTAGCGGGGCGCAAAGCCGACGAAGAAAAGCGTCGCGACGCGGAACATTTGGCTCTCGCTCGTGCTCTGCAACATCCTGACCGGTGGCCAGAACATCCCGAAGACGCCGGCGATCAGCGGTCCGGCCGCGAGCGTCACCGCGCACCACATCGCCGCACCCGGGGTGATGTCATACCTGAAGCTGCGGTAGCCGAGATAGAGCACTACGTAGGTATAGGAACCGGCAAGGCCATAGGCGGCCGCGATGACCGTGCTCAGCGGCCACCGCTCCTGATGTGAGCTGAGTTCACGGAGCAACGCGTTCGACATGCCGAGGCCGGTCCAAGCAATGAAGAATGCAGGAATACCGTAGCGGACGATCAAAGTGATCGCGCCAAAGTCACGTGAAACGCTGCGTTTGATCTGAGCCAGGGCGCTGTCGCCCGCTTCTGTCTCGGTTGTTCTCGTGACGTCCAGCCGGCGCAAGCGAACCAACGCGAAGCCGTGCGCTAGCACGATGATCGCGGGGAAAGCCGCGAGGTTCCAACGCCAGCGCGCGGTGACCGGGGCCAACCCGTTCACCCCGCCGATCACGATACCCGCGATCGTTAGCGCGCCCAGAAGGAGGCGCCAGCGGCCCTCCAGCGGTGAGCGTGCCTTCTCGCGAGTCCGGTACACGAGCACGAGCCAAGTGCCACCCAAGAATAGCGCGGCCAACAGCGGAAGGCTGACCTCCACCTTTTTCGCGAAGTCGACGATGGGAGACCACGAGGCGGTCGTCATTGGGGAAGCCGACCCGATGCTGCGATCGGGGCCGCGGAGGCCGCGCCTTTGAGCGCGGCCAACGCTGCAAGCTGAGCCTGCGCAGCCCCGTCCAAACTGACCGGCCAGGTTGCCTTTTGACCGTCTGGATTTTGCACCGTCACGTCCAGCGTGGTTTTGCCGACCCACTCGGGTGGGGCCGCGATCAAGTAAATTTCGAGGGTGTTGCTCAGCGTGCCGTCATCCTCTTTGGCTGGAACCGCCGTCGGGCGGCGATCGGGGTGTCGGGTGAGGTCGAGGAACTCCGCGACTGACGTGCCCGCGAGTTCTACCGTTGCTTCGCCAGACAAGTTGCGACCCATGATGCTGAGCTGCAAGCTTCCGACGGTGGCCACGATTTGATCGATGATCGGACCCGGCGCGCGTGCCATTTTACCGCCCAGGTAGCCGGCTGCGCTCACCCCGGAGATCCAGAGTAGGCGCGGCGGGATCTTGGGCAGATCACTAATCAATGCCGGGTCGGAATTCCAAACCGTGAACAGGAAAGTGCCGATGGCAACGAAGGTCCAGAGCAGGAACTGAAATCGCTCCGGACTGACGATGCCCCCGGTGCTGATCAAATCGGAGAACGAGGGGTGAATCGGCCCCGCCCCTTTGGGACCCCGCGCTGACGCGATGCCCATGCTGACGATCGTCGTGCCCGCGCTAATGGCGATGATCCCCGGCAAATTCTCCGGGATGTCCATGATGTCGAGCTTGCCTTGAGCCAAGGCGCGCGAGAGCGTGAGGTAGCAATAGCCGATCAGCGCGGCGGTCGACCAGGCATAAAACTGCAGCTTGGATAGGCTGTAGGTATCCGTCTCGGGGTCCAGCAAGAACGCGCGCACGTAGCGTGCCGATCTGCCCGTTGCACTTTTGATTTTCTCCGTGCCGCCGCCGTAGAAGGCAATCAGTAAGATCAGCCCGAGTAGTGCGGCGCTCACCAGGACGGCCCAGGTTTGCACTTGAGAAGGGGTGCAACCGATGAAACGAACCTTGAGCGGAGGGCCCTTTGCTACCGTGTCTCCCAGCCGCAACGAGAGGGTATGTTCCGCTTCCCAGCCTGCGGCCAAAGTCCCGTCCGCATCGTAGAAACCATTGATCTCGAGCTGGTGGGGGGAAGTAATTCGCGCGCGTAGGCCCTGACAAGCGTCTGTCCAGCACAGCGGGATCTCGCGGCCGTCGCGCAACAATCGGTACTTCGTGGGCTCGCCGCCCAAGCCTTCTCCCATCAATACCAAGTGCGGCGTCGCGGGCGTCACGACGACGGGCTCAACCCCATTCAACTGGAGCGCCGAGGAAGCGCTGTCTTGGACAACGAGGGAGGGGGCAGCCACTTTGCCGCTCGCGGCCGCGAACGGCTTTTGCGGTGGCGGGGCCTCTTCAGCTTGCGGCCGGGCGTCAGGGCCCGCATCTTCCACGGCTGCGTGGACCAACCGCGGCTGGGCAAATAACAGGAGCGCGAGCAACGGCTGGATGAGTAGCCGGCCGTAAAGCGACCAAGGCCCAGTTCGACGACACGA
>Ga0247757_10002030_pt1 | contig 11383 bp, 9 predicted proteins | sample UWRJL126311R4_FD_180929 | JGI IMG/M metagenome (GOLD analysis project Ga0247757, IMG submission 180929) | Plant litter microbial communities from Arlington Agricultural Research Station in Wisconsin, United States - UWRJ-L126-311R-4 | ecosystem: Environmental > Terrestrial > Plant litter >...
CAGGCAGCGGCCCAACGACTGGGGGCTGGGCTTCGAGATCCGCGACAGCAAATCGCCGCACTGGACGGGGGCGGCCAATTCCGCGCGCACGTTCGGGCACTTCGGCCAGTCGGGGACGTTCCTGTGGGTCGATCCCGACGCCGGGCTGGCCCTGGTCGTGCTGACCGATCGCCCGTTCGGCGAGTGGGCGCACGACGTGATGCCCGCGCTGTCTGATGAAGTTCTGAGAGATTACCGGGCGGACTAGCGCAACATACGCCTCACGAGGCACAATAACCTCGATAGCCACTGAAAACTACAATTTCATCTGCCGACTCACTCGGAAGCCACCAGGTCGTTGGGGAAGACGTCCCTCGTGGAGCCGAAGGAGTAGCAGATGCGTGCAGCGAACCAATTCGCCGACGTGACGACAGGCGTGGTGTATGTCCACGCGTCGCCCGCGGCGGTGTGCCCGCATGTCGAGTGGGCGTTGTCGTCGACCCTCAATGCGAGGGCGAATCTGAAGTGGACGCCGCAGCCGGCGATGCCGGGACAGCTGCGCGCGGTCACCAACTGGGTCGGGCCGGTCGGCACCGGTGCCCAGCTGGCGAACGCGCTGCGGTCCTGGTCGGTGCTGCGCTTCGAGGTCACCGAGGACCCCAGCCACGGCGTGGACGGGCACCGCTGGTGCCACACTCCGCAGCTCGGCATGTGGAGCGGCGCGATGAGCGCCAACGGTGACGTGATGGTCGGCGAGATGCGCTTGCGCACGCTGATGGCCTCGGGGGCCGACACCCTGGCGGCCGAGCTGGACTCGGTGCTGGGCACCGCATGGGACGAGGCGCTGGAGGCCTACCGCGACGGCGGCGAAGGCGCCGAGGTCAGCTGGCTGAGCAGGGGCGTCGGCTAGGTCACTCGGGGATGAGGCGGTCGTGGACCCGAGGCGGCGCCGCGTCGCTGTCACCGGGGGCGATGGTCATCGGCCAGATCTCGCCGACCGGCTCGTCGGTGGCTGACAACCGATCCAGGACGATCTCGGCCAGTCGGCGGCCGTAGGCGGGGAGCGACACCTCGAAGCTGGTCAGCGCAGGTGTCAGGAACTCACACACCGGGTTCTTCCTGAACCCGATGACCGCGAGGTCGCGGCCCGCTCGTACACCGGCTTGCTCGAGCCGGCGGTAGAGGCCCAGCGCCAGGGTCTCCTGCGCCAGCATCACCGCGGTGGGCGCCTCGGGCATCTCGAGCAACCGTTCGGCGAGTTGGGCACCGCCGTGTGGGGTGTCGGGCACCCGGATCTCCGAATGCGGTTGCAGCCCGCGCTTTTCCAGGGCGCTGCGGAAGCCGCGCTCGTACTCCTGAGTGCTGTTGACGTCGCTGTTGTCGGCGGCCATCGCGATCCGGGTGTGACCTGCCGCCGTGAGTCGCGCGACGGAGTCTCGTGCCACGGTGTCGAAGTCGAGATCGAACCAGGAGTGTTTCACCGCCGATCCGCCGCGGCCGAGTGCGACGAAAGGAACCTCGCGCTCGGCGAGGAGGTCGACACGGGGGTCGACCCGCGCGACGTTGGTGATCACGTAGGCGTCGGCGATGTGCCGGTCGACGATGCTGACGAGATAGTCGAACGGGTCCTGCGCCGGCCCGACGGGGAGCAGCACCAGATCGAGCGACTGTGCCGCCAGGGCGGGCTGCAATCCGATCGACAGGTTGAAATAGAACGTCTCACCCATCTGCGTGCGCGCGGTGTTGGTCTGGATGACCAGCGCGACGGTTCCGGTCGCGCCGCGTCGCAGGGTCCGGCCGGATTGGTTCGGTCGATAGCCGAGCCGCTCCGCGGCCGCGCGCACCACGTCGACGGTGGCCGGGCTGACGTCACCGCGGGCATTCATCGCCCGGGAGACCGTGCTGACCGACAGGCCGACTTCTGCGGCGAGTTCTCGGATGCCGACCCTGCCCATGCCACCTCGTTCCGTTCGCCGGACAAGGCTCAGCCTATCGGGGGACTCCCACAGCTTGTCAGGCCGGAAACGTTTCCGGTAACGTTTCCGGAACGCGCAGTGTGGCCCGTTTCACAACCACTGGAGAATCGATGCTCGAATCACGCGTCATCCGCAAGCTGTCCCTGAGGCTGCTGCCCATCCTGATCGTCGGGTACCTGTTGGCCATCATCGACCGCGCCAACCTCGGGGTCGCCGCGTTGACCATGAATGCCGACCTGGGGATCGACCCGGCGGCGTTCGGCCTCGCGGCATCGATCTTCTTCATCCCCTACGTCCTGCTCGAGGTGCCGTCGAACCTGGCGTTGGCGCGCTTCGGTGCACGCTGGTGGATCGCACGCATCATGGTGACCTGGGGCATCATCTCGGCGCTGCACGCCGTCGTATGGGACGTCCCCAGCCTCTACGTGATGCGCATGCTGCTGGGTGCCGCCGAGGCCGGTTTCTTTCCCGGCGTCATCCTTTACATCACGCTGTGGTTTCCCAAGGAGTACCGCGGCCGGATCCTGGGCTGGTTCACCGCGGGCATCCCGATCGCGCTGATCATCGGGACACCGATGGCAGGCCTGTTGCTCCAACTCGACGGGGTGCTGGGGTTGCACGGATGGCAATGGGTCTTCATCGTCGAGGGAGTGCCGGCGATCGCGCTCGGCGTGATGATCCCGAAGCTGCTGCCCTCGCGGCCGCAGGACGCGAGGTTCCTCGACGCCGAGGAGAAGGCGTGGCTGACCGAGACCATGGCGCGCGAGGAACGCGAACGCGACACCCCCGGCGCCAGTACAGGCAAGGGGCGCGCGCTGCTCACACAGCTCCTCAGCCCGAAGGTGCTCCTGTTCGCCGTCACCTACTACGGTCTGACGAATCTCAATGGCGCGGTGAGCATCTTCTTACCGCAAATCCTCAAACCCTTCGGGCTGAGCAACACCGCCGTCACCTTCGTCGCGGTGATCCCCTACGCCTTCGGCTTCATCGGCATGGTGGTGCTTGGCCGGATGGCGGACAGGCCCGGGCATCGTCCCGTCGCACTCTACGCAGCGCTGTCGATCGCGATGGTGGGACTGATCGCCGCCGCGGCGTTCGACGAGCCGATCGCCAAACTCGTCGCGCTGTGCTTCGCGGCCTTCGGGGTCTTCGGTGTCCTCCCGACGTTCTGGAGCTTCTCCACGGCGTTCTTCACCGGCGCGGCGGCGGCGGGGGCGATCGCGATGATCAACGCACTGGGCAACCTGTCCAGTGTCGTCAACCCGGCGGTGATCGGCCGGATCAAAGCTGCGACAGGAAGTTTCGACATGGGCCTGCTGTGGCTGGCCGGCATGGCGGCGCTCGCCGTCATCGCGCTGACCGTCGTCGTGCGGATCTGGAACGGGACCACCGAGACCGTGACGACGCGCGGCGAACGCGCCGCGAACTGACACATTCGTCCACTGTGGAGGAGAAGGTAATGCGCATCGGTGAGGTCCGGTTGCGACGGGTGAGCGGGGTCCTGCCCACCGACGGGGACCACTGGGAGGAGCGGCTGGCCCGGCCGCTGGACATCTACCCCGAGTACCGCGTGCGCGACGACCACGAAGGTGGGGTGCAGACCTCCGACGGGTTCGCCGTCACCACATTCTTCGTCGAGGTCGAGACCGACGACGGTCTGATCGGCCGGGCCGGGCCGGTGCCCGAAACCGTCGCCTGGTTGATCGCGCGGGAATTGCGCCCGCTGCTGGTGGGCCGAGACCCGATCGCCACCGAGAAACTGTGGGATCAGATGCACCGGGCGTCGGTACACGGCAGAGCCGGCCAACCGATGTTGGCGATCAGCGCGGTCGACCTCGCGCTGTGGGACCTGCGGGGAAAGTGGCTGGGGCAACCGGTCTTTCGACTGCTCGGCGGCCCGACGCGCAGCGAGGTCCCGGCGTACGCCTCGATGCTCGGCTATTCGGTCACCGATTTCGACCTCGTCACCAAGAGGGCGGCCGAGTTCCGTGATCTCGGGTACCGGGCTCAGAAATGGTTCTTCCGGCACGGTCCGGCGAGCGGCTACGAAGGGTTGCGCGCCAACGTGGCTCTGGTCCGTACGGTGCGCGAAGCCGTCGGCGACGACTACGACCTGATGTTCGACTGCTGGCAGTCGATGGACGTCAGCTACGTGACCGAACTGGCGGCTCGCATCGCCCCCTACCGTCCGCGGTGGCTCGAGGAGGTCGTACTGCCCGACCGGGTCGAGGGATACCGGCTGCTGCGCGATCGGATCGGCATCCCGCTGGCCGGCGCCGAACACGAGTACACGCGGTGGGGTTTCCGCCGGTTCATCGACATCGGTGCGCTCGATGTGCTGCAGCCCGACCTGTACTGGTGCGGCGGTCTGTCCGAGGCGCTGAAGATCACCGCGTATGCCACGGCGCACGATCTGACCGTCATACCCCACGCGCATTCGGCGACGGCCACGCTGCACTACTCGCTGAGCCAATCGCCCGGGCACACGCCGTATCAGGAAGATCTGGTCAAGTGGAACCAGATCCATCAGTTGTTCCTGGCGGCACCGGTGCGCCCGGTGGACGGAATGCTCACCGCACGAGGCGAACCCGGTCTCGGGATGGAGCTGGACCTGTCCGCGGCCGACAGCGACGAGATCGTCTTCGCGTGAGCGCGTCGGGTCAGGTCCGGGGCCGCAGCACCCGCAGTGCCCCCGGCACGGCCGAAACCTCCACCGGCAGCGGGCACACGTATTCACCGTCGGCGTAGGCGTTGATCCCTGGCGAATCGACGGTGATCGTTCCGGCGCGCCGCGTCGTCACCTCGTCGAGTCGCACGTGGGTGCCCTTGAAGACGGTCGGGAAGAGCCGGATCAACCGGCTGCGCGATGCCGAGGAGACCATGGTGGCGTCGAGCAGGCCGTCGGTCGGATCGGCGTCGGGGCAGATCAACATGCCGCCGCCGTAGCTGCGGGTGTTGCCGAACGCGGCAAGAGTCAGGTCGGTGTGCACCTGCGTCCCGTCGAAGGACAGTGTGAACGGCAGCAGTCGCAGCTGGGACAGCTCGGCGACCATCGCCAGGTTGTAGCGCATCCGCCCGTGCGGCCAGCGCATCCGGTTGGTCCGGTCGGTGACCAGCGAGTCGAAGCCCGCCGCCATCACCGTGCCGAACCACCGGTGGGTGCCGTCCGCACCGCTGATCAGGCCGAGGTCCACCTCGTCGACCACACCGTCGAGCACGACGTCGGCCGCCGCCTCGGGGTCGCGGGTGGGGATGCCGAACGCCCGCGCGTGGTCGTTGCCCGTTCCGGCCGGGATGATGCCGAGCGGGGTCGGCGTCTGCGCCAGCACCTGCAGAGCCAGCGAGATGATGCCGTCCCCGCCGACCACCACCAGGGCGTCCATTCCGCGTTCCAGCGCCGCCTCGACCAGAGCCCGCGCGTGTTCGGCGTCGCGGCCGGCGAGGGCGACGACGTCGACGCCGCGGGCCTGCAACCGGCGGATCGCCCGCTCGGCGGCGTGCGGGGCGTTGCCGTGCCCCGACGCCGGATTGGTCAGGACGGTCACCCGGTTCACGGGATCAGCTTGCCGGGGTTCATGATTCCCGTCGGATCCAGCGTCGCCTTGACCGCGCGCAGCAGCGCGACACCGAGATCGCCGACCTCCTCGCGCATCCACGGCCGGTGGTCGGCGCCGACGGCGTGGTGGTGGGTGATGGTGGCGCCGAGACGCACCATCGCCTCCGACGCGGCGGCTTTCGCGGTGCGCCACTGCTCGATCGGGTTGCCGCGTTGCGCGGCGACAACGGTGAAGTACAGCGATGCGCCCGTCGGATAGACATGCGAGATGTGGCACAGCACCAGCGCCGGCGTGCCCGAGTCGGCCAGGGAGCGCGACAGCGCCTCGGTCACTGCGGCTTTCAGTTCCGCGAGTTTCGACCAGCTGGTCGCCGTCTCGAGCGTCTCGCACAGGGCGCCTGCCGACAGCAGGGCGTCGCGCAGGTAGGGGGCGTTGAAGCGGCCGTGTTCCCAGGCGCGCGCCGGAGCTTCACCCAACGATGTCCCACCGTTGGCGCTCAACAACTCTCGGGTCTCGGCGTGCCGGCTCTCGACGTGGGCGCGGGTACCTTCGAATGCCGTGATCGCCAGACACCCCCCGGTGATCTGCGTTTCGCCGATCTGCTCGGTGGTGGCCAGGTTGACGCCGGTCTCGGCCTCGTCGGAGAGCCGGATCACCGTGGGGCCGGTCCCGGTCTGCACCACCGCGCGCAGGGCGTCGGCACCGGTCGCGAAATCGGGGAACGACCACGCCTCGTAGCGGGTGGTCTCGGGAACCGGATGCACCCGCACCCGGACGCGGGTGATGATGCCGAACGTGCCCTCCGAGCCCAGGATCACCTGGCGCAGATCCGGCCCGGCGGCCGACGCCGGTGCGCGGCCGGTGTCCAGCACGCCGGCAGGGGTGACCGCACGCAGTCCGCGGACCATGTCGTCGAAGCGGCCGTAGCCGGCCGAATCCTGGCCGGAGGACCGCGTGGCGGCGAACCCGCCGATGGTGGCGAAGCGGAAGCTCTGCGGGAAATGGCCGAGGGAGAAACCCCGCTCGGCGAGCAGGTCCTCGGCCTGCGGGCCGGACAGCCCCGCGCCCAGTTCGGCCTCCCAGGAGACCTCGTCGAGCCCGTGCAGCTGGTCGAAGCGTTGCAGATCCACCGCGACCACCGCCTTGAAGTCGCCGCGCAGCGGATCGAGACCGCCGACCACGCTGGTACCGCCGCCGAACGGAACCACCGCGATGCTGTGGTCGGCGCAGAACCGCAGCACAGCGGCGACCTCGTCGTCGTCGCGGGGCGCCAGCACGGCGTCGGGTGCGTCCTGGACACCGAAGTCTCTGCGGCGCAACAGGTCTGGCGTCGATTTGCCACCGGCATGCAGAATCCGCACGGTGTCGTCGGTGAGTACGTGCTCGGCGCCGACGATCGCGGTCAGCGCGTCCCGGTCGGCCTGCGACAGCGCCGACGGCCGCACCTTGACCTGCTCCAGGGTCGGCTCGGCGACGGGGTCGGCGCCGATGCCCAGCGCCTGGGTGAGCAGGCCGCGGATTCCCGGCGAGAGTGGGGTGGCGGCGGCGGGGTCGCCCCATGCGTTCCACGCCATCGGGGGTCTCCGGCTCTGGCCGGCAGCGGCAGACATGCGTTACAGTATTACAGATGGTGTCAATCCGTAATCCCGATTCGAGCGTCGAGCACCGCATTCTCGACGCCGCTGCGGCGTGCATCCTCGCCTACGGGGTGGAGCGGACGACTATGACGGAGATCGCGCGGCGGGCCAGGGTCAGCCGCCCGACCATCTACCGCCGCTGGCCCGACATCCGATGGGTGATCGCCGAGCTGCTGACCGTGCGGATCGCCGGCGTACTGGAGCAGGTGCCCGACCGCGGCGCGGGGCGTGCAGCGCTGGTGGACCGCGTGGTCGCGGTGGCCGAACACCTCCGCCAGGACGACATCGTGCAGTCGGTGATCCGCAACGCGCCCAACCTCGCGATGGTCTACATCGCCGAGCGGCTCGGCACCAGCCAGCAGATCCTCATCGACGCGCTCGCCGAGGCGATCGGAGCGGGCCAGCGCGAAGGCAGCGTGCGCACCGGCGATCCGCACGAACTGGGGGCGATGTGTCTGCTCATCACCCAATCCACCATCCAGTCCGCGCAGATGGTTTCCAAACACCTCGACGCCGAGGCGATCAACGTCGAGCTCAGCCGGGCACTCGACGGCTACCTGGCGCCGTGACCGGGTCCGCGGAGCTCAATGCGGCGCGGCGCGCCGCCGACCTGCAGGCACTGGCCGACGGCCCGGCCCCCGACCTGATCGTCATCGGTGGTGGCATCACCGGCGCCGGGATCGCGCTGGACGCGGTGACGCGCGGTCTCGACGTCGTGCTGCTGGAGAAGCACGACCTCGCGTTCGGAACCAGCCGGTGGAGTTCGAAGCTGGTCCACGGCGGCCTGCGCTATCTGGCCAGCGGTAACGTCGGCATCGCCCGGCGCAGCGCCGTCGAGCGCGGCATCCTGATGACCCGCACCGCCCCGCATCTGGTCCACGCCATGCCGCAACTGGTTCCACTGCTGCCCGAGATGACCCGGGCGTCGCGAGCGCTGGTGCGGTTCGGCTTCGCGGCAGGCGACGGGTTGCGCCGGCTCGCGGGCACCCCGGCGTCGGTGCTGCCCCGGTCCCGGCGCGTCGACGCGGCCAGGGCCGTCGCCCTGGCACCGTCCGTGCGCCGCGACGGCCTCGACGGCGCGCTGCTGGCCTACGACGGACAACTCGTCGACGATGCGCGGCTGGTCACCGCGGTGGCCCGCACCGCCGCCCAGCACGGCGCGCGCATCTTGACCCGGGTCGAAGTCACCACGGCGTCGCGCACCTCGGTGACGGTGACGGACACGCTGTCCGGTGAGTCGCTCACCGTGGCGGCGGGCGCCGTGGTGAACGCAACCGGGGTGTGGGCCGGACAGGTCGACGAGTCGCTGCGCCTGCGGCCCAGTCGCGGAACCCATCTGGTGTTCGACGCCGCGGTGTTCGGGAATCCGACTGCGGCGCTGACCATTCCGATACCGGGGGAGACCAACCGGTTCGTGTTCGCGATGCCCGAGCAGCTGGGCAGGATCTACCTCGGTCTGACCGACGAAGACGCGCCGGGACCGATTCCGGACGTGCCGGAGCCGACCCCGGATGAGGTGGGGTTCCTGCTCGACACGGTGAACACCGCACTGGCGACGGCACTGCGACCGGCCGACGTGCTGGGTTCCTATGCCGGGTTGCGGCCACTCATCGACACCGGCGGCGGCCGCACCGCCGACATCTCGCGCGACCACGCGGTCACCGAGTCCCCGAGCGGGGTGCTCAGCGTGATCGGCGGGAAGCTGACGGAATACCGGTTCATGGCCGAGGACGTCGTCGACCGGGCCGTCGCACTGCGCGGCCTGCGGGCCGGGCCGTGCCGCACCCGCGACCTCCCGCTGATCGGCGCACCCGCCAATCCCGGTGCGGCGCAACGCCTGTACGCCGATCTCCCGGATTCGCTGATCGACCGGTTCGGCGCCGAGGCGCCGCAGGTGATCGCCCGCGCGTCCTGCGCGCGGGCGGGGGAGCCCGTCGCCGACGGCATCGACGTCATCCGCGCCGAATTCGAGTACGCGGTCACCCACGAGGGTGCGCTGACCGTCGACGACATCCTGGATCGCCGCACCCGCATCGGCCTCGTCGTTGCCGACCGTGAACGGGCGCTACCGGCGGCGCAGGAGATCCTCGCCTTGCACCGCTAGATCACAGCGGGATGTTCTTGTGCCGGCCCCGGCGCATCGGCGCCTCGGCCAACGCCTGGGTCAGCTTCGAGCGGGTGTGTGCGGGGTCGATCTTCTCGTCGACCACGCCGATCTCGATCGCCGAATCGACACCGCCGGCGATGCGCTCGTGCTCGACGGCCAGCGCCTCGTGCAGCGACTCGCGCTCCTCGGGGGCGGCGGCGGCCAGCTTCTTCTTGTGCAGGATGCCGACAGCGGCCTTGGCGCCCATCACCGCGACCTCGGCGTCCGGCCACGCGAACACCTTGGTGGCGTTCAGCGACCGCGAGTTCATCGCGATGTAGGCACCGCCGTAGATCTTTCGGGTGACCAGCGTGACCCGCGGAACCGTGGACTCGCCGAACGCGTGCAGCAGCTTCGCGCCGCGGCGGACCACGCCGCCCCATTCCTGGTCGACCCCGGGCAGGTAACCCGGCACGTCGACGACGACGACCAGCGGGATGCCGAACGCGTCGCACAACCGCACGAAACGTGCCGACTTCTCGGCGCTTTCGGAGTTCAGGCAGCCGCCCAGGCGCAGCGGGTTGTTGGCAATCACACCGACGGAGCGCCCAGCCAGCCGGCCGAGCCCCACCACGATGGACGGCGCCCAGCGCGACTGGAACTCCTCGAAGGGCACACCCTCGTCGAGCAGCGCCTCGATCAGCGGGTGCACGTCGTAGGCACGCCGCGAAGACTCGGGCAGCAGCGCACGGAGGTCGGTGTCGCCGGCCTCGGCCTTGCTGCGATCGAAATGCCCCTGCTGGCAGAACAATCCGACCAGGCGGCGGCCGCGCGCGTACGCGTCGAGCTCGTCGTCGGCCACGATGTGGCACACACCGGACTTCTTGTGGTGCGCCTCGGGGCCGCCGAGCGACACCATGTCCACGTCCTCACCGGTGACGCTGCGGACCACGTCGGGGCCGGTGACGAAGATCTTGCTGTCGGGCGCCATCACGATGACGTCGGTCAGGGCGGGGCCATAGGCGGCGCCGCCCGCGGCGAAACCGACCACGACGGAGATCTGCGGGATGTAACCCGATGCGCGGATCATCGCCTCGAAGACCAGGCCGACCGCGTGCAGCGCCTTGACCCCTTCGGCGAGCCGGGCGCCGCCCGAATGCCAGATGCCGACGATCGGGCTCTGCTCGTCGATCGCCAGGTCATAGGCGTCGACGATGTGCTTGCAGCCGTCGACGCCCATCGCGCCGCCCATGACGGTGCCGTCGGTGCAGAACGCGACCGTACGCACACCGTTGACGGTGCCCGTGGCGGCCAGCACGCCGGACTTGTCGCGCTCGTGCAGCAGTTCGACACTGCCGTCGTCGAAGAAGGTCGACAGCCGCAGCAGCGGGTCGCGTGGATCCAGCGACTCGTTGACCGCTTCGGGTGTCAGATGATTCTCCAGGGTCGTCATGTGTTCTCCTGTGTCAGTACTTCCCGAAGGCGAGAGCGACGTTGTGCCCGCCGAAACCGAACGAATTGTTGATGGCGTAGTCGTAATTGCCCGGCCGAGGGCCGCCCGCGACGACATCGAGGTCGATCTCGGGATCGAGGTTCTTGAGATTGAGGGTGGGGGGAATGACGCCGCTGCGCAGGGCCTGCACCGTGAGGATGGACTCGACGGCGCCGACGGCGCCCACCGAGTGACCCAGCGCCGACTTCGGCGCGTAGACCGCGGGGCGGTGTCCGCCCATCGCGTTGTTGATCGCCCGGCCTTCGGCGACGTCGCCGACGCTGGTGCCGGTGGCGTGGGCGTTGACGTGGTCGATGTCGGTCGGCGCGAGGCCGGCCAACTCGATGGCGCGCGACATCGCGTACCCGGCGCGTTCGCCGTTCGGATCGGGCGCCACCATGTGGAAGCCGTCGGAGGTGATGCTCGCACCCATCAGCCGGGCCAGGATGGTCGCGCCGCGGGCCTTGGCGTGCTCCTCGGTCTCGATGACCATCAGCGCGCCGGCCTCACCGAACACGAAGCCGTCGCGATCCTTGTCGAACGGACGGCAGGCGCCGGCGGGGTCGTCGTTGTTGGTCGACATCACGATCCGCATCTGGGCGAAGCCGGCGATCGGCACCGCCTCGATGCGCTGCTCGACGCCACCGCAGATCGCC
>Ga0247757_10002031_pt1 | contig 11377 bp, 13 predicted proteins | sample UWRJL126311R4_FD_180929 | JGI IMG/M metagenome (GOLD analysis project Ga0247757, IMG submission 180929) | Plant litter microbial communities from Arlington Agricultural Research Station in Wisconsin, United States - UWRJ-L126-311R-4 | ecosystem: Environmental > Terrestrial > Plant litter >...
CACCGGTGGGTTCGTCGGCGAGGATCAGCCGCGGTTCGTTTGCCAGCGCGCGCGCGAGTGCAACGCGTTGTGCTTCGCCTCCCGAGAGGGCCTCGGGGGTGTGCTCCATGCGGTTGGCCAAACCAACGCGGTCGAGCCACGGCACCACCCGGTCGCGGGCTTCTTGGAGCGAGATTCGGTCTGCAAGCAGCTTGACTGCCGCGTTGTCGACCGCCTGGACGCCAGGCATAAGGTGATAGTGCTGCTCAACAAGACCAATGGTCCGCCGTTGCTGAATGGCTCGGTCGTGCAGCGAGAGCGTTCCGATGTCGCGGCCGTCGAGGAGAACAGCCCCGCGATCAGGGGTCACGAAACCACCCGCCATCCGTAGCAATGTCGTCTTTCCGGAGCCGCTCGGCCCGTACAGCGCCACAACTTCACCCGGCTGAATAGAGAGGGACACATCGTTGACGGCGCGCACGGTCTCCGCTCCGGGGAAGTGCTTGACGACACTCCGAAGCTCCACGACCGGACCGGTCATGCGGATGTCCCGGAGCTGGACCGGCGCAGAGATATGACTTCGGCGGGCGAAGGTGTCGCGTCGCCGAGCAAGCGACCGGCCGACAGGCGCAAGCAACGATCGGCGCCCGCGATGGATGCCGTCTCGTCCCCGGTGACCAGTACGGCGGTCCTCGACTCCTTCGCGATCTCGCTGACGAGCCGGAGGAGGGGCTCCCGCTCCAAGATCCCGAGGGCCGCTGTTGGCTCGTCCATGAGCAGAACCGCAGGGTTACGCACGATGGCCCGTGCCAACGCGATACGGATGATCTCGTCGGGTACCAGCTCGGCCGTCGCCTTGGTGGCGAGACGCTCAGCCCCGACGCGTTCCAACGCGCGGTGGGCGCGCAGACTTGCATCGATCCGCGAAATGCGCAGCGCGATCAACGGGAGCATGACCTGCTGGTACACGACTCGTCCGTGAGCAGGGAGGAACTGCGTGCCGCATACAACGACCCGCCGGGCTACGTCCGCACGTCGGCGGCCGAAGAGGTCAACTCCCTCCACGAGCACGTCACCAGCATCGGGCGCAAGCGCTCCGCCCGCTATTCGGACCAGTGTTGATCGTCCTGCGCCGCGAGCCCCAGATACGTTCACTACCTCACCGAGCTCGATGCTGAGGCTCACGTCGACGAGCACATCGACGAGGCGCTGGTCCCGCTGTGACTGCTTTGAGATCCCGTCTAGCCGTAGGGCGGTCACTTGACGCCGTGAATCTCCGCGAGGGCGTAGTCGATCCACGTTAGCTCGCCTTGGAGACTGAGTTCCCGCCTTCTCCGTGCCAGCGCCTCGTACAGCGTGTCCGTCGAGGGTGCCGCCGCCAACTCTTCGAGGAGCGACAGGCACGACCTTGCGTACTCCTCCAGCATCTCAACCAAACGTTCCCGATTCATTTCGAGACCGTTATTGACGCGGATGAGGAAGTCCTCGCCCGTGGGGTCAGTCGGAAGTGGGGAGGCCAGGTACTCGTTCATCACTTCGACGCCCTCCGGCGTCGCGCGGTAATGAACTCGCGGCTGCCGGATGGTCGCGCGCAGCTGACGGTCGTCCTCGTCTTCCTCTTCGAACCGCTCGATGAGACCCTTGTCCTCAAGGAGGTCTAGGCCCTGGTACAGGGACGACGTCGAGACTGACCACCCCCATGCAGGAAGGTCGAAGGTGCGTTGGAATCGTAGGGCCAGTTCGTATCCGTAGCTCGGTCGCTGAATCAGCATTCCAAGCACGGCAAGGCTTCGCCCAGCCTTCAGCTCCCGCTTCAGACGGGCCACACGCCCGTCCGTTCCTCATCTGGAAAACCGGTCATGTCTGAACCCTATCCGGGTTAGATTGATCGATCAACAGACGGACTCAAGGTTTGGCGAAGCCCTGCGGCCTGCTGGATGCCTACGGGGCGTGCGCGCAAGCCGGACGCAAGTTAGGCCCGAGGAGATTGACGGTCTTCGGAGGGGCGCCGTTGCGTCGATTGACCACGAGTTGAGCGGCCCCGTTCTCTGCGATGAAGTGGTAGACGTTGTTCACCGGCGTGCCGGTGACTTCACGTGGTAGCACTGCGCCGTCAGGTCCGGTGCGGGTTCCGGTTCCTCCGGTCGCCCTAATCGACTCGACCTCATCCGTGGCAAGCCCGTAGAACGTCACTTTCCGATCGATAGGAAGACCGGCGGTTGCGAGTCCCACCGTGATGCTGTCGGACTGCAACACGCAACGTTGGGCCTCGAACATCACCCAGCCGCCGACTGCGAGAAGAACACCCGTCTTGCCCGGGACGACGCGAAACCAGGACCCATGCTCAAGGTCGAGGGGATCCCTGACCTTCCATCCCCGGTGAAAGTCCAGGGTTCCGTCGAGTAGCTCCCCGTCGTGTGGGCCCGGCGCACAGGCCGTGCGCCGGATGCTCGGGATCAGCTTCGTATCGATGTACTTCTTCTTCTTCAGCAGGCTGAACATGGAGGTGGCCCACGGCATCGGCTTGCCCTTGTTGACGACGCGCTTGGTTGCCGCGCACTGCTCTACCGGTTTGGAATCAGCAGGGGGCACGGATACGAGCAGGACGACGGCGGCCATTGCCGAGGTCGCGAGCATTCGATGAGCGTTCGAGCGGGGCATGCGGTGAGACCGTAACAGAGCCGCAGATGTATCCGACTGCCGGACACTCATCAGATGAACCCTCATCACATGAATAGTCAGGACCCGAAAACGATGCGAAGGTCGGCGCCGCGAACACGAACGTTCGCAGCCAACCGATTGGAGAAGTGATGCTTGCAAGACGACTGCCGCGGAGTGCGGTGCCCTCGGTCATGATGCGCACCGCAGTGGCCGCAATGGCTGTTGGAGCCGGCGTGACGGCCGGGCCTGCCGCGGACAGCGCCCTGGCGGCCGGCGACATGATCGACGGGTGCTCGTGGACGGTGTCGTGCAACGGGCACCACGTCGAGTACGGGCCGCGGAGGATGGTGTGGCAGGCCAGCCTCTCGCCCAACGTCAACTGCTACCTCGATCCGAGCCACTGCGGCGATCTCGACTGCATGTGGGCGCAGGACTCCCCGTACCCGACCACGGGGGTGCCCGATCCGAACACCTTTCGGTGGGAGGAGGACTACTACCGCCAGTACGCCGCCCACCCCTACCCGTACGAGGGCAACCTGATCGGCGACGAGATCTGCTCCACCGGCCAGATGCAGGTCCGCACGTACCCCGCCAATCGCAACCTCCGCGGCACGGCCTACAAGAGCGGGCTCGACAATGACGCGGGCGGTCACCGGTACTCCGGCACCCAGCTCTACTAGCCGGCGGGCGAGCAGGTTCACAAACTACGAAGCCGGAAGAGAGATCATGAAGAAGAAGAAGCTCACCATCGTGGCGGCGATCGCCGTCGCCCTGACCGCTACGGCCGTCGCCGTCGCGCAGGGGGAATCGCCGCCGGACACGACGAAGGGGTCATCGGCCCGGATCGACGTCAGCCAGTCGCTGTCGCAGTTCTCGGTGCTTCGGGCAACGCCCGACACCCTCCCCGAGCAGTGGAGGACGGGCGGCCTCGCGGGAACCGTGGACGTCGACACCTCGCGGGCGGTGGCGATCAAGCCTCCCGCCGGCGAGAAGCGGTTCGGTTCCTGGTACGCCGTGCCCGGAGCCCAGGGGACGTGCTTCGTCGTGGAGGACATGGGTTCCTGCGCGACGTTCGAGCAGCTCCAGACCAGCGGGGCGGTGTGGTTCACCACCCCGGGGAAGAACCCGGAGGGGGTTTCGATCAAGGACCCCCAGAATCAGCAGGCGTGGGAGGTCCGCGGCATCGCTCCCGACGGAGTGTCCTCGGTCGTCGCGTTCGGGGAACTGCCCGGCGGGAAGGGGCGCGGTGAGAAGGGCATCGCGAAGGTCGAAGGCAACGCGTTCTTCCTCGACCTTCCCCACGGGGCCGACGTCGTGGCGTTCCGTGACGATCGCGGCAAGACGGTGACCAACGTCTCGGTCGGCGCCTGGGAGGCGACCCGGTAACGGACGATCCCGTCGCGCGGCCGCGGCCAGCCGAGGCCGCGCGACGGCTCGCTCCGAATAGGGGATTTCAATGAAGCTCTCATACGACCCAGACACGAAGAAGATCCGCGAAAAGGACCCGGACGCGGTCCGCGAGATCATCGGCGGAAAGACGTTCGCGCCGCCCTCGCTGACGTGGCGAACTGTGCGCCTCCTGCCGCTCCGCACCATCGACTACGAGCACGTCAGGCACGCGGAAACGCGGAGCGCCGAGGTCCTCGCCAGGTGGCGCTTCCACGGAACCACGCCCAGCATGGAGGACTGGATCCGCCAGACGTTCTCTGGAACCCTCGCCACCTTCCTGGTGTGGGTCGCGAACGAGCCCAACGCACTTGGGGTCGTGACCGCCTACGACGCGAGTCTTGACCACGGACACGTCAGGATCGCCGCCTGTCGGTTCGAGGCCGACGACCGGTCCCCGGCGATGATCGCGGGCATCGGCCTGATGGTCCGCCATCTCTTCAGTGGGTGGAACCTGCGGAAGATCTACATGGATGTGCCCGAGTACAACCTCGCGCAGTTCGCGAACGGGCTCAAGGATCTGGTTCGAGAGGAGGGCCGGCTCTTGGAGCACCGCTTCTACGGGGGCTCGTACTGGGACGAGGTGACCTTCGCCCTCTATCGCGACAGGTGGCTTGAAGTGCAAGACCTGCTCCTTCCCAGCGACTCATGACCATTCCAGCGCTCGCGTCTACCGACGCACTCGTGTCGTGGGTCGAAAGCCCTCGCTCGGGACACGGCGTCCACGTCCACGTCGACGATGCGTGGACGATGCACAGCTACAGCGAACTTGCTGGGCGTGTCCGGGCGGCCGCGCATCAGCTGCGTGGAGCAGGGATGTCCGTTGACGACGTGGTGGCAATCTGTGACCCGCGTCCCATCGACTTCCTCGTCGCGTTTTTCGGTGTCCTCTATGCGGGCGGTACGCCGCTCCCGCTGCCCGCCAGCTCCACCTGTCTGCCTGAGCTGATCGTCCACATGGCTGTGGTGCTCGACCTGGTGCATCCGCGACTCCTCATCACTACGGGGGGATCGCAGGATCTGGTCGACGCCGCGCTTGCCCGGGCTAAGGCCGATGTCGAGCCAGTGACACTCCATCCTCATTCGCTCGCTGAGTGGTCGCGCGAACCGCTGGCCGCCGTCGGGTTGCTGCAATGCACGTCCGGTTCGACCGGGGCGCCTCGGGGCGTTCTCGTGACGTGCGACAACCTCATCGCTCAGGTAAACAACGTCGTCAGCTGGCACCGCATGGGCCAGGACGAAGGGCTCGCGTCCTGGCTGCCGTTGCATCACGACATGGGTCTCGTGGGCCTGCTCCTCTCCGCGGTGCTCTCACAGGTCGACCTCTGGCAGCTGACGCCGGAACAGTTCCTGGGCGCACCGCATCGCTGGCTCGAGTGCCTTGACAGAGGGCGAGCCACCATCACCGCTGCACCGACGTTCGGCTACGGCTACGTTGCGCGTCACGTGACACCGGAGCAGCTGGACTCAATGGACTTCTCCAACGTCAAGAGCATGATCGTCGGAGCCGAACGGCTCGCGCCGGCTACCCTCCGGTCATTCGCGGACCTCCTCACGCCCCGCCGTCTCTCGGCCCGGGCTCTCCGGCCCGCGTACGGCCTAGCGGAGGCAACCCTCGCGGTAACGGGAACGGACATCGGACACACACAGCATCTGGTCGGGGTTGACTGGTCTACGGCCAGGCCTGGGGCGCGCCTACCGCTCGGACCTGTCCGGACTCTTATGGGCACCCACGCTCCCGATCCTGCGGCCATCGTTTCCTGCGGACGTCCTCTCAAGCGCACCAACGTCCGGATCGTTGACGAGGATGGCGTGCCGGTCCCGGAAGGGTTCCTGGGCGAAATCACGGTCGTTGGTCCGTCCGTCGCAGCTGGCTATGTGGGCAGTACCGAGGAGACGGTGACACGGTTCGACCGGGGACAGCTCAGCACCGGAGACGCGGGATTCCTGTACTGCGGCGACCTGTACGTCGTCGGCCGGATGGCGGACAGCCTCAAGATCCGCGGCCGGCGCATCCCGGCCGAGAGCGTCGAGCAGCGGGTGGCCACAGACCACTCACTGAGCGTCCACCGGTGCGTGGCGATCCCGACCATTGAGGCCGAGGGACTCGCACTCATCTTGGAAGAGGCGCCCGAGTCTGTCTGCGACGAGGACGTACTCAGGAGTGCTCGCGCGGTCGCGGGCCCCACCGTGAACGTTCGGGTCCTTCGGGTTCCCGCCGGCACGATCGAGCGCACGACGAGCGGCAAAGTCCGCCGACGCTTGATGTGGCGCTTGCTCAGCGGAGCATTTCGCGATCACGACCCACGCTCGGATCAGCTGCGACAGCCCGTGGCTCAGGAGAGCTAACAAGACATGACCGACATAACCGTCCTGCAGGTCAGCGCATCCATCGCGCAAATCGTCGGCATCGCGCCCGACCTAGTGACGTCGCAAAGTAGGCTCATCGATGATCTCGGCCTCGATTCCCTCGCTCGGTACGAGCTCGTGATCGGGCTTCAGCACGACTACGGCGTGGAGGTGCCTGTGACGCTTAGTCCAGGGTGGGATCGGATGACCGTGGACGACCTAGTGCGTGAGGTCAACGCGCTCCCACGGCAGAGGCCGCTCTAGTTCGCGTTCGCCGAACTGGCGGAGCCGAGCAGGACGGCGATCAGTTCATGGGCTGCGAGGTCCGTCCCGTTTACACCTCGCTGTATCCGGTGCCGCAGCAGTTCGCACACTCCTCCGATGGCGATCTCGACGGCTATCGGCGATCTCTTCGGCGTCTCTGCCGTGGTGAGACGTCGGGCGAGCTGCGCCATCGCTAGGTCACGGCGATGCGCCAGTCTCTCGCATGAGCGGCCAAAGTTGAGAAGCCAGACCTGAGCCGGGATCGGATGCTCAGCGACTAGGGCGAGGATGGTGTTCAGTGCGCGGTCGAGCGCACTCATCGATTCGGCAGCCGCGCCGCTAAGGCTGGAGTCGATGGCAGCGAAGAGTGCCCCCGTGACCGTGTCGAAGTACGCCATCGCACCGGCCTCCTTGTCGGCGAAGTGGTCGTAGTACGTGCGGCGCGAGACGCCTGAGTGCCGAAGGATCATCTCGATGCTGAGGTCGGTATAGCCGACATCAGCCATGAGTTCCCCGACGGCACGGAGGATTCGGCGTCGTTGATGCAGGACCACGTACTCGTGGGGCAGACCGTGCCTGCCCCGCGGGAGCTGGTGCGGAGCTCGGGTCACGGCTGCACCTCGGCAATCCGGTTGCATCGCACGGCTACGTCCGCCTGGCGGCCAGTGCGCTGCCGATCGCGACAGCAAATGCGATGAGGTCGGGTTCGGCACGTCTTATCCCGGCTACATCGTCGATGCGACGGAGCGCGGTCAGGCGATCGAGAATGCCGCCGAGCACGAAGAGGGCCTCGATCCTGCCCGCGCCTGCGGGAGCATCGTTCGGAGTACGCGGGCCCGACACCACGAGCTGTGCCATCTGGTCGAGTACGAAGGTCCGTCGCTTGCGCGTACCGTCGGGAGCATCAAGGACCCCTATGAGCCACAGGTCGGCCGCCGATCCGCCAAACGCAGCAAAATCCACAAGCGCGGCGACCGACGTTCGTATCCGCTCTTCACCACAGGTCGCAGACGCGGCGCAATCCTCGAGCTCGTCTATGAGGTCGGCAGAGATGGACTCATACGCCCTGCGGAACACCTCGTCTGCGGAGTCGGGCCGACCGTCGCGCAGGTCGGCGCATGTCTGCAGCTCCCGCCGCTGGACCTTTCGGCGAAACCCCTTGGGGAGCGGACGCGCTGCGACGAGCCGAGCAGCTCTCGTTTGGGAAGGCGAAGTCGAAATGCACTGTCCGAACAAAGATCCAAGGTCGCCCATACATGAAGCATGGGGCCTGCACCGAGCGCCCGGTAGTCATGCGGAGAGGGTTCATCGAATGAGTATGGTCCGGCGCGGCGGCCTCGATGGACTGGGGTCGCTATGGAACGACGCGTGCAGGAGATGGGCCTGGGCGGAGCGCCCCGAACGTTCGCCGCCGGCGTTCGTAGCTCTCAAGCACCGCGTGCAGATGCGACGAGCGCATATCGGGCCAGAGAACGTCATCCAAGAAGAAGAGCTCGGCGTACGCGGCTCCCCAGAGGAGAAAGTTTGATAGCCGGTGTTCTCCTCCGGTGCGGACGATCACGTCGGGGTCGGGCATTTCGGGGTACTGGAGATGGGAGGCGATAGCCCGCTCATCGACTTGCGAGGGCGGCGTGCCGTCCTGTAACAGCCGACGCACGGCATCGACCATTTCAGACCGTCCGCCGTAGTTGAACGCGAATGTCAAGTTGAGAGTCGTATTCTCGGCGGTCAGATCCTGGATTCGCTGAATCTCGGAGAGGACCGGCGCTGGAATAGGGGCGGTTTGGCGGCCCAGATACCGAACCCGAATCCCGCGGTCGCGGAAGCCCAGTGCGTACCTCTCGATCAGTCGAGCGTTGAGCTCCATAAGGAACGCGACTTCCTCAGCGGGCCGCTCCCAGTTCTCGGTGCTGAACGCAAAGAGGGTGAGCCAGTTGACGCCCTTCTCGATCGCAGCATCCACCACGGCCATGATCGCGGCCTCGCTCGCACGGTAGCCGTCGATGCGGCCTAGGCCCCGCTGCGTTGCCCACCGGCCGTTGCCGTCCATGATGCAGGCGACGTGCCGGGCACCCGCCGGCTCCAAGGCGTCCGAGGAGTCGGAGAATGCCATGTGTCCAGCCTCTAGGAGATCCGGCGGGAAGTCAACGGTTCAAGGCAAGGCCTCTGCCGGCGGATCCTGTCCCGAAGTCTGTTCTCCAAGACCTGTGTGTACCGGGTCCTGTTCTCGCCTCGCCAGACTCCCTGGAACTTCTAGACGGCTCTACAGAGCCTCACTAGACTTCACGGGACAGCACCGGATAGCGCCGGACTGGACTCTGTTCTCGGCCGGCGCATGTTGCACGTATCGCGAACCCGCTGCGTCACTCGGCCGCGCAGCGCGTGGCTGCCAGCTTCTGACGCTTGATGACCAGTGCACGGAGCCGTCGGATGGACTTGTGCTTTCGATGACGCGCTGCGAGCTTCTGGTGGCGCTTCAAGCTCCGCTTGGCACTGGCTACCGCGATTCGGGAGTTGTCGCAGATCGCTGGATTCTGGCGAAGCAGATGCCCGTGGAGCGTGATTGCCCACGCACAGCCCGCGTTGCTATCCCACGTATTGTGGACGCCCCAGTCGTACCGACCGGAGTACCGGAGCGACCAGGCGGCCGTGCTCGCAGAGACGGGCGACAACTGGGCTGTAAAGATGCCGCCGGCCATGAACTGGTCTATGCCATGTTGGAACTCGTACTGGGTCGGCAGCGGATTGCCCGTCCCGTAGGCGAGGTCGCATCCTCGGTCATTCGAGCCTGCGAAATCAGCAACGATGATCTGTCCCTTGCGGCCATAGAACGTCAGCCAGTCCTCGTCGTTGGTGGTCTCCAGAACCGACTGGTACCGGACGTCCGGTTGCAGGAGATAGGGCGACTCGGCTCCACGGTTGGTTTCTGCCTCTGGAACGTCAACGATCGTCGTCACCGGAGGAAGGATCCCGTCGGTGGGCATGACGAACGAGTAGGGACATCGCGCTGGACCCGTCACGTACAGGTAGTAGTCGCCGCCCGTCGGCGCCGTGTAGGACACGACCCCGTCGCGGTCTGCGTACGTTTGCTCGGAATCCGGGCGGTACAGGTTTGCATCGGCGGCTCCACACGGCGCTGTTACGGTGATGTTGATCGACGCTCCGGCCACCGCGCGGAATCGGTAAGCGCCCTCTGATCGACTCGACCCGCCGTCCCCTCCCGATGTGACTGTCTGGCCCGGACCGAGGGGCGCAGCGGTAAACGATTGCGGAGTCGCGGAGGATGTCGCCGCTGACGTTCCCAGGATGAGCACGGTGAGGTACGTCGCGACAACGCTTTGGCGGATCATGTGCATTTCACCTTCATGTTCGCTCGGGCAGAGTCCACGGCTCTAGAAAGGCGCTTCAACGACTTGTGCGGCTGGTGCCGTCGTGCGAGCTGCTTGTGGCGCCGCAGACTGCGTTTCGCGGCGGCAAGTTTGGTACGGGCGTTGTCGCAGATCAGCGGATTTGTCAGCGTGACCGGACCGGAAAGTCGCAATGCGTAGCGGCAGCCTGGGTTGCCGCTGATCGTTAGGATTACCCGACCGTACGTTGTCCGCCACAAGGTGTCGGACGCTAGGTCTCCGTAGTTGGTGATCGTCTCGGTTGGCCCTGACAGGCCATTGGTGCTGTATTCGGCGAAACACCCATCCGTGACGAAGTTGATCTCGGCCGGGAGGCCAGATTCTGCTGCGTAGGCGCGGAGCACGTCTTCGTCGCCTTCTGCCTCAATCGCACCGCGGTAGGTCACTCCTCCCTGCAGCGGAACGGGGTTCTGTCGGTCCGCTGGCTCGGGGACGGCCGCGGTGGGTAGGGCCTGGTCGGAAGCGGATCCGGGGGTGAACGAGAACGAGTAGCGGCACGTGCGTTCGGAGCGGATGCGGATGTAGAACCGCATATCGCCGCTTCGTCCCGCAGAGGTCGTCAGCGGGAATGAGACGACCTGTCCGTACTCGTTGTACAGCCATGCGGAGCAACTGCCTTCATGCTCTTGTATGTCGAAGGCAGCCTGGACTCCGGAGCGGAGACGTCCGACGTACCAGTCGATGTCATTCGAGGTGTCGATCGCCCCCGACACCGTCTCGTTGAAGTTGACGACGGTCGCGGTGGCAGGGCTTTCGTTCGGGTCGTAAGGATCTGCCACGGCGGGGTGTGCAGTCACCAGTAGCAGCACACTCGTGCACGCCAGCGTGAGAAACAGATTCATATCCATAAAGTCTTTCACGAGCCCCCTTAGGCGGCAAGCGTCGACCATGCCCGGTGACGTGACCGTGGGCTGCGCGGAATCGACGGGGAGTCTCGCTATTGAGCCATGGATGCGGGATCTGCCGACCGGATCGACTATCGGGATGACGATCTACTAAGCGTCAAGGCAGCCGCGGCGTGGGCTGGCCGCCACCCGCGAACCATTCGCCGTGCGTACCGTGCGGGCTACCTTCGCGCGTATCGGGCGGCCGGTGGTTCCGCGATCGCGATTCGCTTCCGCGACCTCGCCCAGTGGAGGCTGGGTGAGTCAGCATCGAGGACGAGCGGAACGGAGGACGTCCCGAGCACCGTGCCCTACGTCAAGCCGTCGACGCGTGTGCCCTCCGAGACTGGGAACCTCGCGTTGCTCACTGCTGCGCGGCAGGCGCGC
>Ga0247757_10002032_pt1 | contig 11370 bp, 9 predicted proteins | sample UWRJL126311R4_FD_180929 | JGI IMG/M metagenome (GOLD analysis project Ga0247757, IMG submission 180929) | Plant litter microbial communities from Arlington Agricultural Research Station in Wisconsin, United States - UWRJ-L126-311R-4 | ecosystem: Environmental > Terrestrial > Plant litter >...
GCGTTGCGAGTGCATCGGAAGAGAATAAGAGGAGAGAAATAGCCTAGATCATGCAATAGGCCATTCTACAGCAATCCGTGCAGTTAGTTGTGGGGTCTGGACCATCGATACTTAGCAGATTACGGACCGCTTGACTATTGACAGCGAAGATCCGGGGTATGGGGTGGAAAAGGTGGAGACATCCATGTGCATTCTAACTGCTTGAATAGTGGTGCTGGATAGAATCCCTGATGAGCTGACTCGCCGAGGCCGATGAAGCATGGATATCGAGTGTAATAATGCGGGGTTGGCAACCATTACCTCCTGCGTCCAACACCAGGACAATAAACATAACCTCGGGACGAGCATTATGATCCCGTTGCCATGGAGCGGGCGCCTTTAAACAAAATATGTGGCCGTATTGTATGCTTAGCACAGGGCCGAGGGTATTCTCGTGTCTAGAATAGGGCGCATTCAACGTACATCCAGGCGCGGTGCATCCTATTCAGTGAAGGTTGATTAGATCACAAACAAGTGCTATGGTGATCCAGTCCACCAGAGTCAACATGATCAGGTAAGTACGCATCGGCTCTTGAAATAATCAGAGTGATGGCACACCATGAGGTTCCTCAAGTGCAAGACTAGCTGACCAATGTGTCAAGTCAGTAGTTCTCAGTCCAGCCAGCATTTTTCGGGAAACTGCCTGGCGTGAATTAACGAGTCAAATGGTCGACAGGGAATAGAACATGTGTAGAAGATGCGGTCTAAATTGTATATAAGTTGGTAGCATCGTTGGTGTGGGTCCGAGGATACGTAACAACATATCCAGGAAGAAAATTGAACGAGGTTTGGTTCGGATCACTGCTTAGCGGCGTCTTCAGCCATCATAGCCTCCACATCTTTTTCCATAAGCCAGGTTCTGACACTCTCCATGACCCCATCCAATGTCTGGCCACCTTCCATCACATCGTCCAAGTCATGTACCGTATTCCCGCTCCTATGGTCTGTGACCCTTTGCTGGCCATAATTGTATGTCCTAATCTTGTCTCCGCGTCCCATTTTAGCGACGCCTACAACACTACGGCGCATAGCAACCATCTCTTCTTCTCGCTTCTCTCGACGTAGCTGAGCTATCCGTGAGCGTAACAATGTCCATGCTTTTTCCTTGTTCTTTGGCTGCGATCTAGAATCTTGCATAGATACGACCGTGTTGGTAGGCAAGTGTGTTAGTCGAACGGCTGACTCTGTCTTGTTGACATGCTGGCCACCTGCACCGCTCGCACGCATGACCTCCATTTTTACTTCCTTCGGATCGATATAGTAGTCGCTCTCCGGGTCATCGAAGTCTTCTGCAGCGGCCGCGTTATCTTGCAAGCTGGGTAAGACGTGAACCGAAGCAGCGCTGGTGTGAGTGCGGCCCTTTGTTTCAGTGGCGGGAACACGCTGTACACGGTGCACACCGGCTTCGCAGCGAAAGACACCGTACGCGTTCTCTTGATCGATCTCGAGGATAGCCTCGGAAAGGGGTACACCAGCCTCTTGGGTGCCGTTGATGTTTTCGTACTTTAGCAAGGAGGTGCGAAAGCCTTTACGATTGCAGAATGCTTGGTACATGCGAAGAAGATCGCCAGCGAATATGGCCGCCTCGGAGCCGCCTGCGCCTGGCCGTATCTCCATCAAACAGGGGAGATGAGCGAATGGATGCACTGGCACCAGGGCAGTAATCAGGCTCTGGGATGCGCACTGCAACTGTGTCCGTGCCGCACCAAGGTCATCAGCGGCCAGCTCACGCAGCTCAGCATCGCTGCTGGGATCGTGTATAAGCGATGTGAGCTCTTCTACCGACTCGTTTGCCCTGTCTAATTCACGCAATGCGTGCACGATAGGGCCATGCTCGCCCACTTTCTTCGCGGCGCGTGTGTCGAAACCGGCAGCGAGCTTTTCCGTCAGCTGCTTATGCTCGAGGGCGATACTGCGGGCGCGAGCGAGGAGTGCGGGCGGGATAGCGGCATCAGAGGCAGCAACTGGATGCGGTCAGGACAAATATTGTCGAATGTAAATCACAGCCACTTGCCTGTTGACTGGAGTCGTACCTGGCGCCGCAGAATGGGCGCTTGCCTTGCCAGGCGGGTGAGGCAGATGCGGCAGATCCACGGTGGTGCCAGCATTTGGGTTTCCGTCCGCGAGAGCGACGCGCTTTCCGCAAAATGCTGTCGCTTGGCCAACACGCTGCACGTGACCCTCTCGAGCCATGTCGGCCTTAGCCCGGAGATAACCAGCGGCCATTCACCAGTGCAACAGACCAACTACACCAGGGGAAGACCTCTACAATCCCCATCTTGGGCCTCACTCCCCCTAGTCTTGCGCTAGACAGTGCAATTTGATGGGCTGCTTGTGCGCTGCTTGCTGCACTCCCCCGCTGGCCTCGTCGCCCATGGGACCTCCACGTCATGGCGCCTCGGCTGTTCCCATCAAGCAGCTTTGAGCGGCATCGCCCGTCTCCGAGGATATCCGTCTGCCTTTTAGTATATGTCCTTCTTTGAGTCACAGCAAGCTTTAACCAAGCTTCTTTCACATCGGCACACCCTTTTCGTCTAGAGTTCCTCAAGCCAAATCAACTACCCCCACCAGCAGGCCCCGCCGTTCGACTAAAGAGGTCCAATCATGGGTCCCAACGTATACCCCCACCCTGAACCGCAGTTCGTACATTTTGCCAGCAGACGTTCTGTGATACACAGCACCAAAGGCATTGTGTCATGCACCCAGCCACTTGCCAGTGCTGCTGGCATAGAAATCCTTCGCAGAGGTGGAAATGCCGCCGTACGACCCCTATCCCTCGTAACGAGGACCCAAATTAACACCGTTAGGACGCCGCTGTTGCTGTGGCTGCTGCTATCAATGTCACGGAGCCCGGTTCGACAGGAATCGGCGGTGATATGTTCTGTCTGTTTTATGATGGCAAAACCAAGAAGGTGCACGCCATGAATGGTTCAGGTCGATCAGGTCAGGCCGTCACCCTGGACAAAATTCGCAAAGCCCTCAACATAGCCGATGGGCAGGATGGCCACATACCAATGGACAGCGTGCATGCCGTGACAGTACCAGGCGCCGCGGCAGGGTGGGTTGATTGTGTCGAAAGGTTTGGAAGTAAGAAAGTCACCATGGAAGATGTCCTAGCTCCAGCCATTGACCTTGCGGATAACGGATTCCCAGTATCTGAGCTATCAGCTACATTTGTGAGTTGCGTCGTGTTGCTGTGTGACGCCTAGCACTAATTTCCATGTCAGTGGGCTAACTGTGAATCGCTGATCAGACGTGCGTCTCCTAATAGCGCCGAAATACTCAAGAAAGACCCCTCGGCAAAGGATGGTTGTAGAGCACCTAAAGCCGGTGAGATAATGCGCAATCCCACCATGGCCAACACCTTCAAACTTCTTGCCAAGCACGGAAAGAAAGGCTTCTACGAAGGTGAAGTAGCCGAACAAATCGTCAAGGTCGTCTCCGATCTGGGAGGTTATCTAACATTGGACGACCTAAAGCACCATGCTGAGACCGGATCTGAGCCAGTTAAGGCGATATCGCTCAAATACACCGGTCAAGGCGTAGGCGATAACACAGAGGGAGGCATTGAACTATGGGAGCATCCACCAAACGGTCAGGGCATCGTCGCTTTGATGGCGCTCGGAATCATTCAAGAGTTGGAGAAGCAAGGGAAAATATCAAAGTGGAGCCATAAGGATCACAATAGCACAGCGCATCTACATGCTGTCATTGAATCTTTGCGAATCGCTTTCGCTGATGCGCATTGGTTCGTGACGGATCCAAACGTTGTGAAGGTTCCTTCGGCAGAGATGATTTCCCAAGAATATCTTGCCGAGCGAGCGAAATTGTTTGATCCAAAGAAAGTCATCTCAGCACCCGTTCACGGATCTCCAGCGCACTTGCAGAGTGATACCGTATACTTCTGCTGTTCGGATTCCGAAGGAAACGCAATATCCTTTATTAACAGCAACTACGGTGGATTCGGCACGGCAATCGTTCCCAAAGGATGCGGATTTACTCTTCAGAACCGAGGCGCCAATTTCAATCTTAACAAAGATCATCCAAATGTGCTGGCACCGAGAAAGCGACCTTACCATACCATTATCCCAGGGCTAATCACTTATGCAAAGGATCAAAGTCTACATAGCGTGTTTGGTGTTATGGGTGGTTTCATGCAGCCTCAGGGTCATGTGCAAGTCCTTCTCAATCAAGAAGTTTTCAAGTTAAATCCCCAGGCCGCGCTGGATTCGCCTCGTATTTGCATTGGTGCAGGAATGCCAAGCGCTGATGGCCGTATGACGGACGCGACGATATACATTGAAGAAGGCATAGATCCGAGCGTCGTGGAGGGGTTGAAGGCTCTGGGCCACAACGTCCAGCAACTGAGTGGCTATGGACGAGGTATTTTCGGAAGAGGACAGATCATTCGACAGCACTTTGACGATGGGGTAATGGTGTGGAGCGGAGGCAGCGATCTTCGGGGTGACGGTGCTTCTGTGCCTCTTTGAGGTTAATATAGCGTCAAACGAGGTAAGGCCTTACAAAAATGGAAAAGATCATGCATATAGTTGAACCATGTGACTCGTTGCCTCATTGATTGTTGATTTGCGAATCAAGTGCCGGTGGTTATCTTTTCTACGCCTTTTTGTTGGTATGAAAAGGATGCTTTGCATGGTTCTTACTTCTGATACCCATGAGTTGACTCCAGAAAACACCATAGTTGAACCATGATAGAAAGAAGACGAATCTACAGAACTACTTCGAAGAGAGTGGCAAGTGATGCTTGTCATACACTCCTATCTTTCCCATAAAATGTATTGGAATTGCCGAGTGGAACATATATTGTTCTACCATTCTAATGTTCTAGAATATGCCCAGATATGTCTATGTCTTCCTCGCATTCAGTGCTTCACAGCATCGTTCCACTTTGACAACAGTTCCGCAGTGACGTTACTCCCCCCGCAGACAATTATCACCACGCGGCTTGTTTCGCTTACAGTAGGTAGCTTTCCACGAAGCCTACCGCCATAGCACAACGCCACGCTTACACCGCATGCTGGCTCGACCATTATACGTTCGTCGTCAGCGAACCTAGCGCAACCCTCCATTGCATCAGAGTCCTGTAGGACAACGCTTCTGACAGATGTCCTTTGGGCATAAGTAAACGCTTGGGCAGCAACCGTCCGAGCGCCCAAGCTCGTGGCTATACTTGTGATGGCTGGTAAGGTAGACAACTCCCCTTTTTCCAGTGATAAGGCAAGTGAATGTGCACCTTCAGTTTCGACAGCAATAACCGGAACAGTGGGGAGTCCGGCCTTGTCCAGTCCCTGCATGATCCCGGTGAACAGACCGCCACCGCCAACGCTGCAGACCAACGCATCTGGTGGGCTCTTCTCGGGGCCTAGCTGTGATACGATCTCATCTACTATCGTCGAATGGCCTTCCCATATCTCCTCTGCATCGAAAGGATGCACATACACGGCCACTTCGCCACCGGCTTCCGCGCTAGGGATGACTGTCTCGCGAAGGAACCGATCAGCTTCGTACCACGACTTGCCTTCCTGAACAACTTCAGTTGCCCCTGCAGCCTGCAATTTCTCAATCATATATTGCGTGGTGGTCATTGGTACCACGACGGTGGCCGGTGCGCCTAAGGTTGCAGCAGCATGGACACAAGCGAGACCAGCATTGCCGCCGCTAGAGGTGAAGAAGTGGGTATTTTTACGATCTTGGGCGCTGCCTGCTTTGGAGAGATGCTTCAGGAGAAAGTTGCCCACACCCCGAGATTTGAAGGACCCTGATGGTTGGAGGTTTTCAAGTTTTAGGTAGATTTGGCAGCCAGCATGTTTAGAAAGAATGGAGGAGTGAATCAGTGGTGTTTCTCTCCACGGACGTGGGAGCGAGTCTGGCTGTTCGTATGAGCCCATTGTTGGGTGTGGGAGGATGACTCTCACGATGCCTAGCGCGAAAGAAGTTCGGACTTAGGTGCTCCCCCGCCCCCAAATGCCGTTAGTGGAGCCGGCTTGCCTCCACATAATAACTAGATTCGGACGCAACTACCACGCGCCTCGTTTGCTTCGCTGCACAGCATTCGGATGAGCGCATAGCTGGACAGAACGCGTCTCGAGGGTTGGAGACATGTGACACCCAATACCTCGGGGAAGCAGGGGGCTTGCTATGAGGTCCTAACTATCGTCTACGTGCTGATCACTGCATGTAAAGAACCAGAGCCAAGGATTACTGACTGGATCATAAGACCCCATCAAGTCCCGACCATTAACAAGGTTTGCGGGCTAATGTAGGAAGGATCGATTAGCGAACAGTACTTGCTCCTGAGCTGATTGTGGAACTGGTAGATGCCACATAATCCGAGCCTTACTGGAACACAACACACAATATGTGTGCCGCTAGGTCAGGACACAGCATGTGATCAAACTCATCAAGAAAAATTCCCTAACAGTCTATTGGCTGGTTTGAGGCAATTCTAATTCCACGTTTTTACCATCAATTGTCGAGTGCTTTGGGTAAACGAACCATGTATTCAAATGCTCATTCTTCCTACCATCTTGAATTATTCATTCATCATAGTGCTAAATATAATCCCAGAACTATATATTGGATACTAATATACAGTCAAGGACAATACTGAGATAAGGCTAGGGAGATCCATTGAATACAAGCAAAACAAGCTCGCAACAGGGAGAGTGATTATTGAAGTTTCCCAGTAATAAGGAGAAGAACATCAATGAGTCCTAAATAGGTGGATCAGCCTAACGCATTTTCGGTTTTTTTGGGCTCAAAACAGGAACAAGGCCGAAGCCATTCAAGAAACAACAACCTCCTTATCAGTAAGACATACGACTGCCAAAGATGTTGCAGTATGAGACTAAGATAAAAAGCAGAAGGAGAAAGATGATGGCGATATCGAAGCTTTTAACTTCACAGGCTACTAGGCGTCAGTCGTTAGTGATGCTCTTCGTTGTCTGACCTGATCCTGTAAGCTTGTCCAGTGCAGCGACATGCGGTTCCACGGCTAACATTTAATCAGTAAACATCATTACCTAGGTATGCAAAACTACCTTCATATTGTTCAGGGGTGTTCGGCAGCAGTGTTTCAACGACGGACTCTTTGATACAAGAGCAGTCCCCCTCATGTGCCCCCCGGCGGATCCTTCCCATACCTTTCAAAAATTTGTCATGAGGATTAAACTGGCAACCAATGCAGAAGAGAGTATTCCCCGGCTTGTAATCCATCTCGGAAGCTGAACCGAGGGCTGATGCTTCAAACCAAGTATGTTCACCAGATTCGAATGTGATTGCAGGCGCGGGTTTGATTACATCAAACTCAATACTTTCGGTGCGACCAGCTCCCCCAGACGTCAATGGAAACGTCGTATCACCGAATTTCTCGCAGTAACTGACCATTTTTTCGTCGGAGGAAGACCAAGCTCCATGAAAAAGCGTGCCTGAGTTGAGACGAACGAGCTCATCAATCTCGATGGGCTCACTGCTACGTAGTCTAAGGGTCATCGGATCCTCATGCCTAATAGGAATGCAGGACCTATCATCTGCATCATTTAGGAAATTCTCGTCATGTGCAGATCCTTGGAGGGTAGCTATACCGAAAGTAAATATGTAGAACTTGAAAAGCCATGCTAGGCTTGCATGCATACCATAGGGCGAATTAGAAATGCAAGGCGAGCTCTGTTCATTCGCCATGGATGTATACAAGAGCAGTCCCTAGGAAAGGCGTAAGATCAAATAATATGAATTAGCTCAAAGATGGTTTTCTTTGTGACTTTTCAGGAGAAGAAAGAAACAATCAACCATATCAGGGAATAGCAGTGCTTTTGAGGGTAGGCCGCATTTTGAGCAACGTTACCTACAGGAACGTTCGAATGGAGGGGTGCACAAAACGCGGGCAAGCCAAATTTATCGGCGACCTGTCTCCCATGAATTTGGTCCCCTCTCCTTCTTAATCGCCTAAGATCAGTCAGGTCTGTGCTATGCTGGGTAAAATGCTAATCGTCACCGTCAAGTAGAGATTCCGTTCAGCGAAAGCCTTTAGTTGTTGTATTTGTACATTACGGTTGTCGGCTTAGTATGATAAGTGTTGCCATAGATCAGTCGTTATTCGACCCAGAACTGTAGGCCCAGCAAATTGATCAGTTCCTGATTAGGAAGACTTGCCATGAGTACCATTCGCCCATCAACATAAAGAATTTATCTATGAAGATAGTATATTTGGGTTTAAAACGGACGTGGTAAACGCAATTAGCTCTAGAATAAATACAGAGGGACCTTTTGTGTGATGAATATAATCACTTTCTTGGGAAACGAATCAGAAGTCAAACAGGGATACGGTTGCTTAGCATGTGGGGTTGTGTAGCTACTGCAACCGCACGCACCCCTTTGAGTCTTTTTACGTCCCAGCTATGCAACCTTTGGTCTGCTAATTAAATAGCTTCCCCGCGTCGAAAAACGGGCTCTAAATCTCCAAAGTCGTACTACGTACGACTCAGGATGACGCAGTAATATGTGGAGCAGCTCTAAGCGAGGTAATTTCATGATTAAGCTAAGAGCGTCAGTTAAATGGACAGCAAGGTCAAGAAAACTAGGTAGTATTGAATCTGGCACTGACTAAATAATCCAAAACGCTGCATGGGAAACAGAAATCAAGGAGTCGCTGCGGAGATATCCATAATCAATTTCTCCGCTGATGGTTACACATGCATGAATTCGTACATCACGAGTGATTGTGCATATATAGCATGGACTACAACCATGCAGCTTCGATCCATATGCATGTGGTGTGCATGCATTTAATGGTACACACATGTGGATGGACCATGGTTATATCCCATCCCAATCACGTGATATCGAGGACTCTGACCGTAGGCCGGATTTGAATCAAGTTATCTACGATTACAAACGAGACTCATTAATGGTCAAAAACATTCCAGCAAGGATTTTCATCCTACTCGGCTGAAAGAACCAGTAATAGTTATTGAAATATTATTCGTAGATGCACAGGTAAGCAATGCTGCACCTCGGAACGTTTGGCTTACTGGGCTTCCCTTTCATGGCTCTTCCCCTGCTCAGGCACGTCCATTATATTCCGCTTTAAGAGTGATATCAAGTCCAACGGACCACAATAGGCATGCGGCTATGTGCTCGCGGTGTATTCTAAGAAACAAGCAATAGTTCCTGCCCGCTGCGGTCATCTCCATAAATAGCCTCTCGCACCCCGGCTAAAGGCCACGGCCTCCGCCCCATCTACCCCTACTCATTGATCGAATCTACCAACAATTCGATCGTTAAGCGCCTGGGCTATCTATTTGCACCTTCTTGCATACAGAACAACCGACTAGACTAGCCTTGCGGCTCCCTCCAACGACAGTTACACAGAACTTCATTGACTATGCAGACGAGTAACTAGCTGGGTTGCGCTGCTTCTAATTTAGGCCTGCTATGTGGCGCATTAGTCGGAGGCATGCTGCAGTATCCAGATCCGTACCTGGCTACGGCAACATGGGTACCTTCGCCATATTGTATATCAGATAAAGGCCATCATCAATTAGCATGCGATCATGCACTCAGTGAATTCCGGGGTGTTTTGGTACATGAGAAAAGGAGGTTATTGTTCCGCACTGCACACGCTCGGCGGCAAAATTTACAATGGGCTCACCAAATCTCAGATCATCTCAGGAGGTAGATGAAGCGTCACTCGACAAGCTTGAAAGCCAGTCAACACAAAAGAGCCCGAGATCGAAGCTACGGCTACAAAGCCCATGGAAGGCACACACTCGCAAGATCTTCCTAGCATGCGGCATCGTGGTAATCCCCATGATTGTTCTGACGGTAGCCTTGATCTGGACTGTTTTTGCAAACGTTATCAACGATAACCGCTGCCCAATTCTGGAATTGTGCCCTGGACCGGAAATTCTCAATGCGACGAGCAGGTCTTATTACTATGTAGACTATCCGGCGGCACGCCTGGTATTCATTTCGTCTTGGACTTCGACTGTCAGTTTTTCGTTCGTCAGTATGCTGATGACATTGTTCGGGTACGTGATCGCGTGCCAGATGCTACGCAAATCATCAACAGAGCAGTCGGATAGGTTGTTGTAAGTACATAAGCCCAGTAGGCCTCATGTAGATGTATGCTTATCTACTTTACTAGACCGAGTCCGTATCAGACAAGCCTCTTAATGCGCGTGCTCAATGCCGATCTCCTGTCGCTGTGGGATCTAGGAAGCAAGAAGGTGAAAAGTGTTTTCTGGGCCAGAGAACACTCTATCAGCGAAGGAGGCGCGCGATCTCCTCAAATTCTTCGAAGCAGCATCTTCATGTTTTTGTTCTGTCTTCTCGCGAGGTACTTACCATCTATAATCTCCATTTCCCCCCTATGGCTGGGCTGACTCCGTCCAGTATCCTCGTGCAGGCAGCAGATACATATCTCCACATCGTCACGGAAGCAGCAGATATGATCCAAATTCAAACAAAAGATGCACAACAACATTTATACAGCCGTGGCCTTGCCCCATGGTGTCTTAATCGTCCAAGTATGGGCTCGAAAGACAACCGTAACTTCTGGGGCTGTGGTGTAGTCTATGATGAAGTCCTTAATTTCGTTGCACTCAATAACTTTACTACGTATGCCCATTCACTCCCTGCAATCACGAAGACTGTCTTATTCATTGGTTTCAGGTACAACTCTATCGAGGTTGGCGGTCCACGCTCTAATGACGCCATATACAACTACACTGCTCCAGACGGCTTGCATTTCTCCCTTGTCGGCCCTGCCTCTCCGCCCAGTGACACAGATTGGAAAGCGACCTCGATTGGCGTCTCCGCATCCTGTGCTCCCGTCCCGCCCAGCGCATGCACACGCGACGCCATCTCCACCAACGGCAGCCACCTCGACGTGAGCGAGAATTTCCGCTGCACAAGAGAAAAAGCTGGCTTCGAAGCCCGGGGAAACATGAGCGGCTACCTGCACGACATCTACTTCTTCGATTTCCACAAGTACCTGCACGAGCCCTATCCGTTCGATGCCACGTACATGGTCGGCTTCGACGAGGCGCCCGAAACCGCTCTCAACGTGACCGACGACGAGGAAGTGTTCAAGAACCCCTGGACATCGCTCAGCGTCGCGACCATCGAGCTCGATCGCGCAGACTATCCCGACACGATGAAAGGCGACGATTTGCCCATCTGGCACGACGGGACGAGCCCGTACGACTTCACGCTGCTGGTCTGCAACACGACCGTCTACGACGTCACGTACACGGCGATAGGGCGGAACATCACGTCCCTCGAGGCGACCACGAGCAACGGCAGTACCGC
>Ga0247757_10002033_pt1 | contig 11368 bp, 1 predicted proteins | sample UWRJL126311R4_FD_180929 | JGI IMG/M metagenome (GOLD analysis project Ga0247757, IMG submission 180929) | Plant litter microbial communities from Arlington Agricultural Research Station in Wisconsin, United States - UWRJ-L126-311R-4 | ecosystem: Environmental > Terrestrial > Plant litter >...
ATACGCTCCTAGTAGTTCTTAATTTAACTTTAAAAAGCTTTCTTAAAGCTTTTTACCAGTTTTTCTACTAGTAGTAGCGTCTTAAGGAAGCTTATACTCTTAGTAAGGTCGAATTTCTTTACTATTTTATTAATATAGGAATTATAAGTAAGAGTAATAGTACGCGCTTCTCTATTATATATTACTTAAATACCTAGAAACTATTTAATAGCTCTAAGCCTATTAATTTTATATAATTCCTTAATTCCTTCTACTATAGTAAGCGTATTAGTAATATAATCCCTATAATAAAGAATAAAAATATTATTAATATAGAATAGAATAAGGATTTTATATTCCTTATTAAAGAATAGGTAGGACTCTTCTCTACTCGCTTCGAGCCCTAGGCTTCTAAGAATCCTAGAGAACTCCTTATACTATAGTAATAGCGAGTCTTAAAGCCTATATAACGCTCTCCTTAGCCTTATATACTTACTAAGCTATTTAAAGCCCTTTAATAATTAGTATATTATATTTAAGTATCCTTAGAGCAGTATATTAAGGAACACGCCTATAATATTAAGTTAGAGAATCTCTAAGTCGAATTTAGCTACTATTACTATTATAATTTTAAAAGACTAAGCTATAAGTATTACTATATAAGTAGAGAGTAGGGAATTCTTCTTCTATAGATCCCTTTAAACTACTATTTATACTTTATACTTAGTAAAGTAACCGTTCTTATTAAACTTATAGGTAAATACCTACTTTAGGGGGAGAGGCTTTTTAGTACTCTTATCCTAATTAATTACCTCCTAAGTACCTTTCTTTTATAGGATATTATACTCCCTATATATAGTTTATCTAAATAGGTTATTAAGAGGGTACTTATTTAGCTTTCTCTAGTACTATAGCGCTTTTAGAAGCTAATCCCTATAAAGATAAACTTCTATTATCTTTTCTTTTATCCTTTCTATAAACTTTAGAGCTACTCCTATAATTAAGTTTATAATAAAAAGCTCTAGGTTACCCTATTATATATTCTACGCGTATAGAAGATAGGTATTTAGAAAGGTATCCTATATTCTACTAATAAATAGTAGGCTTAGGGTATATACTCCTATACTCTCTATACCCCTAAGATTATTATTATTAGAGTCCTACCCCTTTTAATATCTACTTAAGTATATTAATAGTTCTTAGATTTTTCTAGTATACTTATATTTTTTAGGTATATCTACTACTTTATATAATACTCTAGAGGCTAAAGCTCTATATTAAATAGTAGTTATAAAGTCTTCTAGCTCTATAGGTATTCTTATAGGCGTGTTTATATACTATAGAACTAGATCTCTAGGGTTGTCTACTTTTTTAAAGGGTATATTTAACTAAAAATTATTAGCCTAATCCTTTACTTTAAAGGTTCCTAATTCTAGTATTTCCTCTAGTATATAGAGTTCTATACGCTCCTTACGCTCTATACGAGTTTTCTACTAATTACTAGCTAAGCTTTTAGTATATATAATTACTATTTCTCCTTCTATAGTAGTACTAGGTTAGCTTTCTTAGTATTCTATATTATAAAGATTAGTACTTCTAAGTTACCCCCTAGCTAGCGCGCCTAGTAGGCTTCCTTAGAGTATATAATAGTTTATTTAGGCTCTTATTCGCGTAAATTACTTATGATTAGCTCTAATAAGCTTTTAAAAGTTTCTCCTATAACTTTATACTTATTATATTTATAGAGTAGGTCTATAAGCTTAATAGCTTCTTATTTTAAAAGTAATAAAGTATCGTATTCTCCTTTATAGAAGCGCGATTTATTAAAGGTAATATTTTAAGTAATTATTACCTAGTCGAGTATAGGAATCTATATTTTATATATATTTAAGGCTCTATAGCCGACTAAATAACCGATATAGCCCCTAGGGTTGACTTTAAAACCCCTTTTATCCTACCCTACCGCCCGTTCCTTGTTTAAGGGGTAGGCGTGGCAGCTATACGCGTATATACCGCTCTAGTCGGGTTTTAGGTCTATACTAGGGTCCCTAACTAGGTATACTATATTTCTAAACTATAAGTCGAGTACTTTAAGTAATATTTTATAGTTATAAGCGCTTAAAGGGCTTATATTATAGAGCTAGTAAGTAGCTTCTACTACTTCTAGGTAAAGCTTCCTAGGTAGGTTTATACTACCTCTTATTTTAATAGATTTAATAATTACTTCTTTCCCTATTTATTCACTTATACTATTAGGTTCGTATATATAAAATAATATTGAGAGTATAGTAATTCCTTTTCCTATTATCTAAAAAATAAACCTTATTATTCTATACTATAGAAGAGTTACGCTCTCTCTATTTTATATATATAATCTCTATAATATAAAGCTTATAACGCGCTTTTAGAAGCGTATTAAAGGCTTCCTAGACTCTTATAATTTCGTATAGTATTTTACCCTAGAGTAGGTATATATAGATTCTACCACTATAATTATACTTTAAAAGTATAACCTACTACTTATATCAATATCCTATAGATATATTAAATAGGTCCTATACGATACGCTAGTATAGCTAGGGAGGGCGCTCCCTAGGTCGCTAAGAGATAATATTACCTATTTAAATAATTGCGTAGTACTTATACTTAACTTAAGCTATACCTTTAATATATATATATATATATTATATACGTTTTTAACTAGTGCTTACAAGGCCCTAGGTCCTAGGTAGCTAGAATATATATACTAGAACTCCTCTAAATTAATTCTTAGATATATTACTTAGGAATAATACTTATAGCTACTAGGGGTTATACTTATTATAGTAGAGTAGTGAGAAATATTCTTATATTTAAGGAAGTATAGATTATACTTATTAATAAGTATTACGAGTATTATATTATAATCTAGCGTTCCTACGCGTAGTATATAATCTAGTCCTAGATACTAGGCTCCTCCTTAAAGGAGGCGAGCTTCTAAGACGATATTTATATAGAATTCTTCTATAATAATAATATTCTCAAATATTAGGTCTTCTATTAGGGGTCTATAGGCACTATTTAGAACGTTCTTAAGTACTCTAGTACCTATTCTAAGGACTATATAGGCTATAGTTCTAGCTTCTATATATTTTACCCCTAGAGTCTCCTTAAATAAGCCTAGAATAAGTAGATCTACTAAGTTAACTAGGTATATAATAGATCTACTATCTAGAATAGTACTTTCTAAAAAGGGGTAAGCGTTAAATAATAGTAAGAATATACCCTTATTAGTGTCTTCTAGGAGTAGGGGATTAATAAGTATAGCTATTATATTCTTTAACTATTTAGGTAGAGCTGCTCCTCTTATTATTAGCGCCTTAGAATTAGTATTCTATTCTATTTTATCAATTTTTTAATAATATTTTCTATTCTAGTTATATAAGCTATTCCTTTACTTCCTTCCTTATATACTCTTTTATAGACTTTCTATTAGGCTAGGAGCCTATAATTATAGTTTTAATAGCTTAGTATTTCTCTACCTTCTAGGAGTACTTTTTAGTAGGTCTTCTATAAGGGTAGATAGCTTTTTATATATTCTTATTACTATTTTATTACTTATTTAACTTATATAGCCCTATAGTAGCGAAGATCCCTGTATTACTACTAGTAATCTAAGTCGTATACTACTAGAGTAGCCTTCTAAAGATTCTACTAACTTTTTATAAACTAAGTAAGGTTCTATTAAATATAGAGTCCTTAATTTAGTATAGGAATATTACTCTAGCCTACTTAGAGGCTAGTTTAATAGCTACTATCTCTAGGAAGTCCTTTATTATAAGCTTACCTTCGACTTCTACGACCTTAAATACGCGTATCTATAAGAATAGCTCGCTCTACTATTTATACTATACTTTAGGAGTATTTCTTTTATATTTAGCCTTCTATAAGTAAGCTTTATATTACTCGCGTATATAGTTTATTATAAACTAGGGAGAAGGAGTAAGATTATACTTAAGCTTTCTAATAATCGTCTAGAGTATTACCTTATTATTGAGAATAAGCTCTATTATAATAGATTAGAATACCTCTTAGGCTACTATAGCTCTAACCTAATTTATTTAGTTTTCGAGTTTTACTACTTTTAAACTCTATTTACTAACCTAGAGTATTATAAGGACGGGCACGGGCTCCTATATTAACGTGTAGATAATAAGGTAGGTTGGCTCTATTTTAGCTATACTAAGATAAGGAAGAGAATAGGTATAAAGGTTTAGCAAGACTATATAGTGTTTAAACTCATTAATATACCGATATCTCGCTAGGGCCAGGGTTCTACTATAAGTAAAAGATTTAATTATATAATAAAAGTAATTATATAATAAAGTAGTCTATTATAAGTATAAATTATACTTAGGTAGCTTTTTTATTATTAGAAGGGTATTTTTTATTAATATTTTTAACGTCTAGAGCGTCTAGGTCGACTTCTACCTAAACTACCTTCTATAGGGTATATATCTAGAACTTAGTATACTAGTCTAGCTAGCTTATACTATTATATAGAAGCGTTATTATAGAGGGTATAAGCTCTAATATCGTTAGGTAATATTAGAAGGAAAGGGGGGAGGAAGGAAGTAAAAATAAAGAATAAACTTCTAAGCGCTTATTTTATATAGGTAAATACTAATTACTTAACTTAGAGCTTATAAAGAATCTATATCTATAGGGAGAACCTTCCTATATTTAAAAAAACGCTAGGTTTATAACTATAGGAGCGAGTAGAGAAAGTAGAATAAAAGAGTTAATTCTATAGAAGGAGAGCTGAGTAGAAGCTATATATAAAGGAATTAGAGCTCCTAGAGATCTAGTTCTATAGGAAGAATAGAAAACTAAAGATCTAGGCGTTCTAAGGAGTAGAAGACTAAGGTTCCAGTATTAGAATTAAGTCTCTTAAAGGGATAAGCTAGAAGTATATAAGAAAGAGCTGCGCGCGATATATCTAGGCGCGATATATATCTATATAACCTAATCTAACCCGACGTATAGATAACCTAAATCTAACCCCTATCTACGCTAAGAATCTTTAGTATAGGTAGGAGTTAAGTTTAAGTTAGGTTCGCTTATATAAGACCTAAACCCAACTTAACCTAGCTGATTTACTAGCCTAATTAACCAAGTTATAGCTTATTAAAAATAGTATTTTTTTAATTATAGTACTCTTTTTTTATATTACCCTACTATATATAAAGAGTGTATTATCTTTTAAAGTTTAGTATTCTAGTCTTTAATATATTATTACTTTATTTTAATTACTACTAATTTACTTTAATACTTTTAATAATATAATTCTAGTTTATTATTATTATTATCTTATTTTTTAAATAATATTTCTTATATTTATAATAAGCTTTACTAGTTTATCTAGTTTATTATTATATTCTCTTTACTTTAAAATAATAGGCTTATATTTTATAGGAAATAGTAGTAGTTTATTATATACTATAGCCACTTTATAGTTTATTTATACTATTTTTAATATATTTATTTATATATATAGAGACTACTAAGCCTTTAATACTTTTATATTTAGCTTTTTAATATATCTTTTAACTAGAGCTAAATACGTTATTAATAATTTATAATTAGAGTCTACTAATATTATTAAGGCTTTAATATAATATTAAGTAATCTATATATACAGCTTTATAATAGAAACTAGCTAAGTAAGCGTCTATAGTTTAAGTAAAAATATATCTAAGATAAATAACCTCCTCTTTAATAATAGTTTAAGTTCGTAAGGCTATAGTTAGTACGCCCCCTTGATAACCCTATAGTAGGAGTGGTTCGACTATCCTCCCTACTAGTAGTAGTAACTCGAAATACTATCTCTTATTTACTGCAGGTTACAATGATTTCTAAGCGAACTACGCTACTTTAACTATACTATTTTTATACTATATTTAGCCTGCCGCTTTAGAGACTATCTACTTACTATACCTACCTCCTACTAGATATTCTACTTACTAAGTTCTATAGCCTCTAACTACTATATTATAAGAGCTTCGTAAGATGATATAGTTACTTCGAAGAACGCTTACCGAATTAAAGGAGCTCTTAGCTAAAGGGTGGGCGGTACTATAGCGGGCGCTAGATACGGAGCCTAATATAGAGGTTAAACCAGTAAGCGCTGCGCCTGTACTACCTCGCTAGGCTACCTCTATCGTATACCCTACTATCGCAGCTTACTGTCTTCTATCGCTAACTTACTACTAGAGGGTTACCACCTAGAGTATTAGATAAGGAAGGCGTATTAAGGAAACGATAGGTGCCTATTATTGCTAACCTATATTATATATAAGCTACGAGGCTGTATATTAGTCTACTTACCAGTCTACTTACTGGTCGCCTAGAGTAGTATAATTAGATTAATCTATATATCTATACTACCCTGATACTGGCTATAAATTCGCTTATTAATAATATTATTTACTTATCTATTTTTATTCCTGAAGCTTTTATATAAGCAGCTAAGGCTATGTCATATAATAGGTTCTCGCTATATAAGGGCGTCAAATATGTCTTCTATACCTAGACTTATATACCTATATATATACTTAATAAATATATTCAATTCTTTATAACTACCACTTCCTTATATTTTATCTTTCTAATACTCTATACTACCTCGTGATTAATTAGTAATAATACCGGTATAAGCTAGTATTTTATACTATAGTATTAAGTGGTCCTAGAGATTTTAAAGCGACTAACGAGAGCTAGAGTTTTACAGTCTCTTTACAAGATATACTCGCTATTCCTGTTCTTATATATATATTGCTACTCTACCTAGATAGTATCCGCGTACTTAAAATCTATTCTAACCGTTTATCAGAATTTCTTACCTATACCCTACGTCCCGTTTATCTCTCCAACCGCCTATCCTATAAGGCCCTTTCTTATATATAGGGTAACCTAACGAATTATAAAAACATCTTAATATAGTTAGAGTTATAGCTCTACTGCCTTTCCGTAACCGTAAATACTAAAGAGGCCCTATAGAGGCTCCAACTAGAGAGTAGGCCTCGTGTATTATAGGTTAACGCTATTTATATCAACCAGAGCAACATACCTGAGCGCAACCACTAGGTGGCGATAATAAGGGATATCTATAAAGACGCTTAAAGAGTCGTGGTATATATTAGTAAAGGCTAAGAGCCTACGTATAAAGACGCCTACGCTATATTTATAGGCAACGGATTGGCTGGATTAGAAGAGGCTCTATACTTCCTAGAGCACTATAAGGATGACGATACGTATACTACTAAGACTAGTTTAATTCTATAAAATACCGTTATATCTTTCTTTAAGCGGCTATAGTTTAAGAGGATCTAGGTGCTATAAGAAGTTTATATAGTATAGACGGCTATTATCGTCTACGGTACCTAGTAAGCTCTATAGTCTATTATCAGACCTCGCAGTATATAGATAGAGCCCTATATAGAGAAGGAATAGTGGAATCCTACGCTCCCTTTTTCTATACTACCGGTGCTAGAGATTGGAAGCCACTATAGGGGGTTATATATAGCGTATAAAGACTTCCTTACGCTACTATATAGAAACAGATTATGCTAGGCTATAGAAAGTCGAGATAAGGTCTTTACTCTCTTAGGAATAGTTATTGATATAAAGGAAAATAGACTAGTAGTAGACTACTAAAAATACCCAGCCTAAGTATTTATCGAGACTACCTTATAGCTCCTAAAAAACGTCGGTCTTTCTGTCCTTTCTTATATCTAGGGACTACCGAGTATACCTAATATATCTTTATAGGTAGTAGATTAGGGGGACTACTTTTCTGGTAAGAAAGTAATAGGACTCAGTCTAGCTAATTCTCTTAAGGCTGGTGAAAATACTACATACTTAATCGAAATCCTCTACTATACCGATAATATATATATATACTATCCAAACTACAGCTATAAGCACTATAGTATAGATTACTTAGGGCTATAAAGACTTCTAAAGGTACGCGGTATCTAGTTTAATACGATTCGAACTATCCTCCCTACTAGATACTAGACGGGATAGGATAGAGAAAATAATAAAGAGGACGATTTTATTATAGAGATTAAGGGTTATATGCCGAATATAGTACTGCCGCCTGCCCTGGATTTAACTTCTCGTTAAAACTCGGTAGATAATTAGTACTACCGGTATATTCCACCTCCTCAGTGCGATAAAACCGAGTTAGACTGGAGCGAAGATAAAGTGGCGCCGTAAGTTAAGATAATTAATAGACGCAAGCTTATAAAGCGCTAAATAAAGATAAATAAGCTAATATTAGTACTACCAGCTTAGGTAACCTATTATTATAGACTGCCATTCGAGTGGAACGCCAGTAGCACCGACAACGATATAAAAGAAAAGTTTATTTAGATATATAAAGATCGTAATTTAATCTTAACCTAGAAAGGGTACTTTGGGTTTGCGCCGAAAGAGGCTAAAGTTGGCGACCTCATCTATATTCTTCTTGGAGGGGTGATTCCGTTTATTTTAAGAGAGGAGCAGTCCTACGAGGGTAAAAAATATTTTCGATTTATTAAAGAGAGCTATATATACTGGATTATAGAAGGCGAAGCACTCGTTGCTAAGGTAATAGATAATATCTAAGACTTTCTAGTATTATAGCAGATCTAGTTAAGCATTAACTCCTCTCCACTTCCTATCACCGGGTACCCGCTTGATTTTCAGCCATATAAATTAAAGAGTTTAGGACTTTTACTAAAACCTCCTTTTCTCTACCCTAAAAAAAAGTTAGAAATTAGTTATCTCTAGGCTACTTTTTCTTTTTATTATAAGACTTATAATATTCCTTGGTTATAGGTATAACTTAGGTTTTTAGGGGGGGTTTTTTTTACGGCCTAGAAAATTACGGGACTGTAAATTAAGTGGGCACTCGGTGATATCATCCTCTTTAAAGCTCTCACCCCAGCCACCCCTACAACCGCCCTCGCAGCCCTCCTTCCCCCCTAGCACGAATCCCACTTAACCGCCCTCCTTGCTATTCTAAACTACCAACGCCTTACGTATTTAGAAAGCCGCGCCAGTAGCACGTTCTATATATTCGAGCGCCTTTCGCGTGCTAAGCTGCGGTTTACGCTGCAGCTCGAAAACGCAGATTAGGAGTAGTTTATAGGACTAAAGCGGGAGCGGCGCTCGTTTAGTATAGGTTGGTGTTGCTGTAGGAATGGTGGAGGTAGTTAATTATAGCGACCGCCATGGATATTCAGCCGATAAAAGACTAGTATACTACTGCTTCGCGTGTTAATTCCCCGAGGACTACTGTTACTAGATCTGATAGACTGTTTACTATATATAACCTTCGAGTATAATTACCCTAGCTTAATCGACTAAAGGTGTTAAGTATAAGATTTTTGGATTAAGTATATACTACTTTTGGTAGACGAACGCCTTAAGCAGGATTCTAGAACCTGCCTCTCTCGGGGTATTGTCCGTCAGTTCGGCTTCAGCTATTCCACCTCTGCTAGGTCTTCTTTTAGGTTAGCTAGTATCTACGGGATTCCTTTTCGAAGCAGGAGGGTTTTTAAACCCGGTCTTCTTCCCCTATAGTCGGTCGTGGCTTCTTGTGTGAGGGGCGTCCCCGGAGAGGTTCTGCCCTATTGCGATGAGTTTTTCGCGTGGAGTGCTGAGTGGTAGACGCTGCGGCCGTTGGTGCTGCTCTACCCCTAGGTTTCTTGTTCGGCGCTACTTACAAAGCGGGAGGCTTGGCGGAGCGTTTCAGGTTCGCGATCCTGGCACTGCGACGTAGTAGCGGGCGAATTTCGTCATTATGAACATTGTTGATCTTAGAACGAGGGATACGCTGATCTAAGGACTATGAGTTCTATGGTGGAGGGCTCACTGTATCTTGTTGTAGTCTAGGTAATTCTAGAGGCGTATCTCGCGGAAAAAGAGGGAACTAATTAGGAACCGAGGGTTGTTAAAACTACTAAACTATGTTCTTCGCGCTTGCGGCGGGGTCTAAAGTTTGTCTAGGGAAATTTCGTTGCCCTAAGTCTCCTACCTTAATAGTCTAGAAACCCGTGGGTTGCTCCTAACGCGGAAGGTTAATAGTCGTAAGATCGCTAATTTCGGAAGGGGTGAATTCTATATCGTTGATATCTAGTAGGGCGTCTTCTATACCCTCGAGCTCGGGGAAGGACTCGTGTCCCTATTTCCAGGAAGTAATCTATATAGTTTTATCGAATTCTTCTCTCCAATCCCTACGCTCCTTCTACCACTTGATAACTTATATATAAGGTGAGTATGGGTAGTGCCGCCGATCCTCGTTCGAGAGGCGATCGTACCGCGCCCGTTCTTCGGCTACTTCGACCCGAAAGATAAACTAAGGTCTAGAGATAATAAAAGATTCGGCTTTAGAAGCGGATGTATCTTTCTTAATATACGAGCGTAGAATTGCGAGATAGCTCTCGCCGCGACCTAGATTCTCGCGTAATTGTAGGGCGCGTGCGAGGAGCTGCTGTATATACGGGTTCTTAGGGCCGGGACCATTTATCTCGTGTTGCTGCTACGGCCACTTCCACCCTGTAACGTCGTCGTTGGGATGAACGCTACGCCCAGGAAAACCCTACTTAGAATTCCAGACACCGAGTTACTCCTAGCGGCGCTTGACGTTATAACGAATAAGCATACCCAGTCGCTGAGAACCCGCTACTCTATAGAGCTTGCTGTTCGCCTTATAACGAGATACGCGTAATTCTTCAAGGTGCGCCTCTGTATAGTATACATGGCCGGGTTGTAGAGTCGATTCTAGCTTATAACGGTCGAGCTCGCCGGTGCGGATAGGTTTATCCATGATGAGCTGTAGCTCTTCTGGCAGTTCGCCGCGTGGCGGCGGTGGTGGTGCGTTATCGAGCTCTTCCGACTCGGTCGACTCGGCGTAGGGAGGTGGATCGTCCCCAAAGCGCGTGAGGAAACCGTTGCGTAGATTATTGTCTGCAGCGAGTGCTTCGAGGACAGGTAGCACTTGGCGTTGCAGCGCTTGGTCAAGCTGGGCACGATCCAGATAATATCGCGACATAGCTTCGACCGGCACAGTGAACGAAACAGTACAGAAGGTGGCTGGAAGAAAGGGGGCTGTCAAGAGTTGTTGAGGTTGCGGCGACGCAGAGTATAAGTGTGAGTGTGAGTGTGAGTGTGAGTGTGATTGTAACTGTAACAGCCAACGGTTACTTAGCGACAATATGATTGGTTTATTTACCGCGCGCCTGAGATTGAGTATGAGTATGAGTATAAGTATTAGAATATCCCCAACTCGCAGGTATTCTTGCACTTCTTGCACTTCTTGCACTTCTTGCACTTCTTGCACTTCTTGCACTTAGTCTTGCTG
>Ga0247757_10002034_pt1 | contig 11365 bp, 8 predicted proteins | sample UWRJL126311R4_FD_180929 | JGI IMG/M metagenome (GOLD analysis project Ga0247757, IMG submission 180929) | Plant litter microbial communities from Arlington Agricultural Research Station in Wisconsin, United States - UWRJ-L126-311R-4 | ecosystem: Environmental > Terrestrial > Plant litter >...
AGCTGGGGGAGGGCATGAGGCCGTAGTCAAACTACTACTCGAGACAGGCAAGGTCGAGGTCGACTCGAAGGATAAGGACGGCCAGACGTCGCTCTCATGGGCAGCTAGGGAAGGGCATGAGGCCGTAGTCAAACTACTGCTCGAGACGGGCAAGGTCGAGGTCGACTCGAAGGATAAGGACGGCCAGACGTCGCTCTCATGGGCAGCTAGGGAAGGGCATGAGGCCGTAGTCAAACTACTGCTCGAGACGGGCAAGGTCGAGGTCGACTCGAAGGATAAGTACGGCCAGACGTCACTCTCGTGGGCAGCTATGGGAGGGCATGAGGCCGTAGTCAAGCTACTACTCGAGACGGGCAAGGTCGAGGTCGACCAGAAGGATATACACGACTTGACGCCGCTCTTGTGGGCGGCCGAGAGAGGGCATGAGGCCGTAGTCAAGCTGCTGCAATCGAGTAAATAGGTTTTCCTATGATTTCTCCTCCCACCCCACCACCTTACTGCCCGAATTCCTTATCTACTTGGGGACAAAATCTGCTCGAACGTATCGTCGCTTAGAAAGCTATTGGTTTGAAATTCTCTCCTGGCTTTTACTCTCACTACCGCGGTAATAACCTAGTCGCCTTAGATATGCTATTAATATTCCAATAGCGGTCCGGCTTTAAGATATATACAGTAACATTGACATCTGCACCACAGAGCGCAGGGATGGAAGTAGCTAGCTATAATAGCGCTAAAGCGGCTTGGCATTATGACTCAGTATAAATCCATGAGTGTGCAAGACTGTATTGTTTGCGTTCTTGCTGGATTTAATCTTTCTCCTAGGTCAGCTCAAGGCTTAGCAACGCGAAGTGTTGATTTAATACGCCGGAAGACCCATAAAAACAAGGAAATACAATAACTCCAGCCCAGCCAACAGGCGTGCAGAGATTTAATCCCACTCTTATTGAAGTTGTGTGGGAGAAGTACTCCACATACTATCCCAATACCCGCAAGCAAAAAATTCTGTCATCTCAAGTTGAATCGCGTACAACACAAAATGACTTGTTTTTCGCCTTCCTTGGCAAGAAGAGCTCACAATTCACCCACATGCGGCACTGAGTGTTCGCTTAAGGCTTTAGCGTCCACTAGCGCGTCCACTGTGCATATCAATCGCGTCACGCACGTCAAACACTTCTTTCTGTTCTCTCTACAACTCTCCCTTACAGACATTTCAGTATACATATTCATTTCAACTAACGCGATGAATCAAAATATGGACATTTTGGTGCACGAATCCTCGCCGCAAGATTCAAGGTCGAACGGGGCACAGTAAGTGAGTCACTGGAAGTGGTCTTTAGTGCACATCACCGCTGACGTGTTAGTTGCCAGTTTGGGTTGTGCTCAGCTAGAGCGTGACTCAGCGCATTGACGCAGGCTGGGGTTCAAACATAGCAGACTCAACAAACGGTCAACACTATTCGTCAAGAGTTATACCTTCGGCATCTCCCGTTGATTCATTCGGCGCTATGCGCAAAGAATACCACCACGATGACTCAAAGCATTAAGCCAACCCACTTATCCAGACACCAAGACGGAATAGTCCTATGAGAGCTGTCAGTATATGAACAAAGCCCTGCCCTACAACCACTTTATCCTCGTCAACCAAATCAAGTATTCCGGCCATCGAATTTCCGATCTCGCTCTCCCTATCCTCGGAAAGAAAGTACGCCACTAGTCTAACCAAACATATAACGTTCTAGTCATGTGGCGGCTTCGGCTCAGGTCAATCATGGCTAGATGCGTTGTATGGGCTGAAGAAGACAGTTTCAATCAAGCCGTTCAAAGCTCATGTTGTGGGCCGTGTGGAATTTGAGGGCTTCGTGCCTGGCCTACCCGCAACCTCTCACCTGCGACCGCTGAAGTTGAGTGTCTTCTAAGTGCCGCTGGTGCTAGCAAGTCTATATTGGTCAGAATCCGGTTGTGAATCAATCGTAGCAGATGGAGAATTCGGATCTGGTATTCAATGAGATTCACAGGATACTTCAACGTAGAACGGTATCATTCATCCTTTCTGCGGAGGAACAGATTTGGCTTTACCAGAGTCCTATGCTATATTGTGGAAAAAACGAACAGTGAGAAACACTGGGCACCGAACAGGAGACAACAATTCTCCTGGGCATTCCTGATCTGAGGATCAGTGTAGTGTTGGGCTCGATCGATTTCAACATCAAGGAGGATGGCAGTTGTTATGGTTTTCAGTATCTAGTCTACGACTTTTAGGCTACCTGAGTAGACAATCAACAATGATTACTCGCAACATCAATTTAGCTGTACTCAACTTAATATGCGTACCGTGTTAAGTGTATCACACTAACAAAGAAAGCATTACAAATTGCCTCTGTACTGTATCTGGACGAGCTATATAGCTGCGCCTTCATTCGGTGTGTTTACTTGTAGTGCACTAGTCGAGAGAAATTCGCATAGCTACATATATCTTAGCTTTCAACATACCCAGGATTTTGATCCTTCTCCAATCATGTGGGATCAGAACGTGATACCATGTCTTTTTCCCTCTATGAGCTCATAGTCGATCACCTCTTCATACTCATCCCTCGGATTTCGCACGGGGCCGGCAGTTTCAACCGAAAATGCATCCCTGTGCGGCCAGTCTGCGATGCGTTCTCGTATCATGCTATCAATCACATCCTCCTTAAAATTATACGAATGTCTGAATTGCATGAACCGCACAATTCGCGCCTTCCGGAGCCCTGTCATTCGCTTCAACGCGCTTTCTACCCGGGACCACCATTTGAGATCAGGCCCTGGGCCGGCTGCATCAGTATATATGACCAGCGATCTAATCAGCTGGAGACGAGAAGCAGGAATTGCTCGCACGAAGTCAGTGAGATCAATGCCCCCGCTCAGCGCGTCTTCACTGTATGAGAAGTCAAACGTATTGAGTCTATAGAGTAGCGCCGCAGTTTCTGAGTAACTTAATCGGCTAGATTAGCTACTTCAGTAGGAAAATCCGTTGGAAGCATAAGACTTACATCCGCCGACAGGTAAGCATGACTGACAATGGTGGCGAATTCCAATTCTTAGGCGCAACAGACAAGCATTTATTGGTTGCTCTCCTACAATTTATATGCTCATATGGTGAGTTTTGAGCCCTTTTACTAGAGCGTTGGGGCTGGCGATTCTTCCTACAGTTGATGGCCTTGACATGGTGTTGATTGAGGCATGATTTGATGTGCAACGGGCCGCCCATATCGAACACATATTCCCATATGATCAGACGTATCTCTGGCGGTAACTTTGAAAATAACGGGCTCTGTGTTTGAGCCGGGTTCTTTTTGTCTCGCTTCCAGAACTGTAAGCTGTTGACGATTTTATTGTTCGATATATCGCTCAATGACCGCCGCCTCTGGAGCGAGGTTTCCTTGAACTCATATTGAATGTCCATATGTCTTCTGTCCCGAATTTTAGCATGCTTGGGACAGCATTTGTACCTCACCTCGGGGCAGACGCCCCATTTAACCAGCTGCTGCCAACACCATTTGCATCTGGGATGATGGGAGAGAAAATAGTCGACTCTGTCTATGGGTCTAATATTAAAAACGTTGAAGCTCGTTTCTGAAGACATTGGAATGGGTGGAAGATTTCTAAAGGCCCTGTCATGAACGACGGACAAGATTTTTAGGGGATTGTTGCCTAAAGATATGCAAGGTGCGCAGCACAGCCACACAACGCCTTGTTCAAATGAAATGATCGAGGCAAGTCCGCACTACGAATCCATAGCGACAAGTGGATGCTGATGGCAAACGATAATACCAATAGTACGATGGTAAAGTACGTAGGACCTGTGGTAGGCTATTGGTAGGCACAAGATATCAACCTTGACGTCATGCCGTATTTCCGGGCTCTGGCATCGATCCATGTCTCTCAAACTCCAAAAAATGCGCGATTCTGCAATGTCGCGGGGCTCCCATGACATCAATTGAGATTGTTTTCGTCTTACTTGCCTCGCTAGTCCATTTGCGTTGCCGACCACAGCGCCGATTCGATAGCAGAAGCCCGACACGGGTTGTCTCCCGGGCCCAATTGCTGCCGACATTCAACCGCCCCGCATGTTCTGGTGCGAAGAAGGAAAAGCTTACAGATGCCAAGGCATCCGTTTCTTTAACGGCCCGTTGCTGGTGCAAAAGAAGATGGTAGCCCCCGACCTGCTGTCCTCGCGACGAAGAGAGCGACAACGATGCCGACGCACTTGTGGGTCTGCTCGGGGTAAATGGCACCCGTGGGGTGTGAGGAGAAAGGCTTAAATGAGGGGCTGAGAAGCTTTCTGTGCGGGATAATTTAGACCTCACCAATCTTTGCAATGAAGTCACGCATAGAGATTGCCGTAGTCGCACTTCTCGCCTCGAATTTGTGTACCGCCTATAGTAATGGCACCATCCCATCTGAAATCCCACTCTATGGCGAAAGCCCGCCGGTATATCCAAGTCGTAAGTTTCCCATAACAGGATGCAGCCAACGGCTGATCTTTTACTGTAGCCATCGGAAACGGAACCAGCGGTGAAAAATGGGCCTCGTCATACGCAAGAGCAAGAGCGCTAGTATCACAGATGACACTGGAAGAGAAGGCGAATCTTACCCGTGGCTATACTGGTCAATGCGTTGGTAATTCGGGTGCCGTGCCACGCTTGAATATACCTAGCCTCTGTTTCGCAGATGCGCCTGATGGTATTCGTGGCCAGGAATTTGTATCGGCCTTCCCAGCTGGCATCCATGTGGCAGCGACTTTTGACCGTGACTTGATGTACCGGTATGGGCATGCACTTGGAGCTGAATATCGCGGCAAGGGCATAAACGTAGCCCTGGGTCCGGTCGCAGGTCCCTTGGGACGCGTTGCAAGAGGCGGTCGTAACTGGGAAGGTTTATCTGCCGATCCATATCTAGCCGGTGCTGGCATGGGAGCTATCACGCGAGGTATCCAGGATACTGGCGTCATTGCAACTCCGAAACATTGGTTGTTGAACGAGCAGGAGTTTCGCAGAAGAGAAAGCTCTCTCGGCGAAGCCGTCTCGAGTAACGCTGACGATCGTGCTATCCATGAACTGTATGCTTTTCCTTTCATGAATGCCTTCAGGGAAGGTGCCGCATCGACCATGTGCTCTTATCAACGAGCGAACAATTCATATGGTTGCCAGAACTCGAAGCTGCTCAACGGTATTCTCAAAACAGAGTTCGGATTCGAGGGTTTCGTGGTCAGTGACTGGGGAGCGCACCACTCCGGGGTTGCATCAGCGAACGCTGGCCTAGATATGGTCATGCCAGACGCTGGATACTGGGGAAAGAATCTTACTCAAGCAGTCACCAACGGCAGTGTTAGTACTGAACGCCTTGAGGATATGGCTACTCGCATCGTTGCCAGCTGGTACCAGTTGGGTCAGGATGAGAACTACCCTGCCGTGGGTGTTTACTCTAACACCGTCAAGCATCAGCCCATAGAAGTTCAAGATGACCATCCAGCTCTGATTCGCGAGATTGGCTCGGCAGGAACTGTTCTTGTGAAGAACACTAACAACACACTGCCCCTCAAAGATCCCAAGTTCCTCAGCATCTATGGTTATGATGCTACAGTCAAAGGCACGCCATGGGAGAATCCGTCTCGTTTTGGTGGAGGTTACGAAGTCAACTTCGGCTGGAACACACTCAATGGGACAATGATCACAGGGGGTGGCTCAGGGAGCAGCACACCTTCCTATGTCATTAGCCCTTTCCATGCGATTTCTGAACGCATTGCAAAGAACCGGGGCACTCTCAGGTGGGACTTTGAGTCCGAGAACCCATATCCCCCTTATGTCAACTCCGAGGCGTGCCTCGTATTTGTCAATGCATATGCATCAGAGAGCTTCGATCGCACAACTCTAACGGACACTTTCAGCGACAACCTGATCAAGAATGTGGCAGCCAACTGCACAAACACTGTGGTTGTGATTCATTCAGCTGGTGAGTGGTCCCAACAACCAAGACTCTAATTTCTCAACTGACACATTTCACTTCAGGTATACGCACCGTCGACGCCTGGATCACACACCCTAACATTACTGCTGTCCTATTCGCAGGTCTTCCGGGCCAAGAATCTGGTAATTCTCTTGTCGACATCCTTTACGGCGATGTCGCACCCTCTGGCAAGCTCCCCTACACCATCGCCAAGAATGAGTCAGACTATGGTCCTCTGCTCAACTCGTCCGTCTCCTTCGACTACTTCCCCCAGGATAATTTCACCGAGGGGCTTTACATTGATTATCGCGCATTCGACCATGAGGAAATCGAGCCGAGATATGAGTTTGGATTTGGATTGACCTACACAACATTCGAATACGGTGACTTGGAAATTGGTCGCGTGAGCGGATACACGGAGAAATACCCCGATGCGTCCATCGCCATTGTGCAGGGTGGACACCCGCAGCTCTGGGACGAACTACTGGCTGTGCGCTGCGCTGTTTCAAACACAGGCGACGTCGCAGCCGCTGAGATCGCTCAGCTCTATCTTGGCATCCCTAACGCACCAGTACGGCAGCTGCGTGGCTTTGAAAAAGTGATGATTAAGCCGGGCCAGAACGCCACAGCTGAGTTCAAGCTCACGAGGAGGGATCTGAGCATCTGGGATGTGGAAGCTCAGAAGTGGGCACTGCAGGAGGGAACATACAATGTTTGGGTTGGAGCGAGCAGTCGCGACTTAAGGCTCAATGGGACTTTTGAGGTTGGTGGGGGTTATTGAGCCACAGAAGGTCGGTTGATGTCTGTCGTCAAAACCCATAGAAAAAGAGAACTTGATGATAATGAAGTCTGTGAACAGACCAGTAATTGTTCCATGGTATCGCTTTCTACCTAATATAAACAATACACTTTCTTACTGGACTCAGGCGACGTGACTTCTGATTACAGGTATGCCTCCACCTAAGATTAGAAAAAGATACTAGAAAATAAGAGATTCTTAGACCAACAGGTCCCTTGAATAATGAAGTGGGAAGAATGGGCACCAAACGTACTCTTACAAACATCATAATCCTCTTGTATGCGAGATCGAACATTTCGATAAAACGAATACTGCATCCACCAACAACTTGCTACAGACACATGCACGTCCGTGTCATACGCTCTTCACCGATTCTTCAGATACGAAGTGATATTGTTCGCGTTGACTTGAGTAAAAGCAAATGGCTGCGTTAGATTGGCATGGCAATCCGGTTATTGTACATGCGAGACGAACTGCACAAAGACAGTTCTGAGATGCTGACCGACTACGTGGAACAAATTTCAGGATTTGGAAGTGAATTGCCCTAACCGGTGGCGAGTTTGCGAATAGCGGACTTAGATAGTGGTACCAGCGCTTTTTGGTATATCAGATTTGCTCCAGTCGGAGCGGGCTCTTGGATAAACAGGGAGGTGTAACCTGCTGCGGAAGGAAGTATATGTAGCGTCCTAGTGCTGTTGACATCGGCTCCATAATGCGGCGACGAAGGCGAGAATGCTTTGTGGAGGACCTGTTGAAGTCCTCGATGCTCGATTGAAAAGGAAAGGAAGTCGATCTCTTGAACCGCCTGACTCTTATCACTTTTGTCTTATTCTCCCAATTCTGACATTTGTCTTCTTCCCTGTGCGATTACCAGCGCCTGTTTGTCCGCCAATTCGACAAACTCATATCCACTTTTCGGAGTCTTCACGGCAGGAACTTCGAATGGGTCCTCTTCAGCCGCAGCTGCAGCTGCAGCTTGTGTCCGCTTCCGTCGCCCCGAGGCCAAGAAGAAAATGAGGGCCGCAACTAGAAAGACAGCCAGTGTGACACCGACACCAATTCCCGCTGCTGCGCCTACAGTTATGCCCGATGACGTGGCTACAGGGCTGCTGGATGGGGTTGACGAGGCAAATGTTGGAGGAAGCGTTGTGGAGGCAGGCACCGATGTAGTCGTGAATCCAGAGCTCGCTGTGACCATGGTTGACGTCGAACCCGTAGGCCGCGAAGAAGTTGACGAGGCGTGAACTGTCAATGAAGACAGATCAGAAGGTAGCGGTTCGCCATCGTCCTCGCAGACCTTGCGGCCGAAGCGAATGGTTGTGGCCTGGTCTTCGGCGCTGCAGGCGCCTTGCATACAGAAAAAGATCTCGTCGATTTGGTTCTCACATATGCACTTAAGATCGAGTTTGTCGCAGGGACTAAGATTTTTGTCCACGCATTGTTGCTGTCAAGCACAATTGAGTTAGTCAAAATAGTGTGAGCAGACGACATTTGCGCCTTAGACGGGTAGTGGTGAGTACACGTACTGCACAAACAGGAAAGCCCTCCATTTGTCCAGCAACCCCTGACACAAGCGACTGCAGCACCAGAGCAGCTACAAGAATGAAAGACATGGTTCTAGCATTGAAAGACTAGACGCGTTCGAACGAAGCAGATGGGAAAGGAGAGAACGTGCGAGACTGGCTCAGCAGAAGAATTTGAAAGCGGTTAAGATGTGAATGTTGATGGTCGGTAATTCGCACGTTATGAGCAACCTCCGCCTGATCTTAGGGCTAGAGCAACGTTGTACAAAGGATCTCTGGTATTGAAGTGTATTGGTTGGATGGCCAACATGCTTGGCAACCCCTGCATCGTAATATGCAGTGTGATGGTGGAATCGGGGCTGAAATACCCAATTCACGCTTCGTGGGATATAGCCTTGCTGCGCCGCCGCCCAAAGAGGCCTGCCCCCAGATAATCGAATCTGCTCTGTTAGCCTAGATGATGGAGATTATCGGCATTCGGAACAGACGATTGTATTGATTACCACGTTCTGTGAGGACAGGAAATTGAGCATTTCCGCGTTGGTAACCCCCAAATGCTGGGGTAACCCAAAATCGGCTCAAAGGAACAGCTCCTCGCGTTCCGACCCCCACCTGATCCTTGCTCCCATGCTGATTTGCTCCAGATGCCACGCGCCGCTGACCGCTTGGGAGCTGTCCAAAAACAAACAGAAAAACGTAAGTATGAGACGTGGCGTATCACGGTGCTGACCAGGCTGCAGGTGTCTGCTCGCTGTCAAATAATTTAACACATTCCCAAATGGGATGACAAGAGTGGCGTTTATCTTGGTGTTTTATCAACTCATCTGAAACGCAGGCACCCGAGCACCCAAAGCCACGCGCACTGGCTTGGCGACATCGGATGTTTGAGGTCGACTGGCGCGCATAGCGTCTGAAGGAACCACAGACGATCAATTGTGCACTCGCGCGAGTCGGTAGGGCAGACCAAAAGCTGCTGTAATAACCATTTCCAGCTCTTTTAGATTTTCAGAAGATAGCTTTGTGGAATGTATCTGTCATAGCTCGCCCACGTATCGAAGGGTCTGTAATAATTGTTAGACATCTCTAAAACCACCAGGACTACAGGCTGATCGGAATTTATCAACGCGTGGCTGCCACCGGAGACTTGACATCGCATAAAATCAATCCGCACTGTGATAGGATCCACCGCCACAATGCAGACTAAATCCTTAGTGCGCTGAAATCAATAGTAAGAAGGCATGGAAAAGTGAAATGGATTTTCGATAAAATCCATGCATACGCTTGTTGTTCTACTCGCTGTCCTCCAATAAGGCGGCTAACTCTGCCTCCTCTTCTACCGTCATGAGGCCTTCCTTCCTTTCCGCTACTTTTTCTTCCACCTTGCCCACCTTTTCGTCCTCGGCCTCCTTAACCGCCCTCGCTAATTCTCTTGTCTCTAAGCTCCAAGTGCGTACCGTTCCGTCGATACTCACGCTGACAAGCTTCTGTCCCGGGAGTAGAACGAGCGCAGTGACTTCTTCGAAGTGGCCCTCGAATACATGATGTAACTTACCGCTGCCCTTCTCCCACACGCGTACCTCTTCGTCCCTGCACGCCGTGGCTACCCATCCGCCGTCTTCGTCAACAGCTACGTCCCGAACATAGTCTGGATGCTCGAACTGCGAGTCATCATCCCAGTTCCGGCCGCGTGAGAGGCACTTGGCCGACTTATCCGCGGAGGCAGTCCATAGATCACCGTCGGAATCAAAATGTATGGCATCGACACTTGTCTCGTGAGCAATGAGCGGCGCAGGCGCATCCAGAATCTCGCCCGCCTTGGCCCATCCAACTCTCCACCTTCTGATTTCACGGTCGCTGCCCGCACTGAACACTACAACCTCCTCTTTCTGGGGATCGTAATCGGCGATATCCAGCGCGAGCGCTAGCACGCCTCTCGTGTGGCCTTTTAAGGTATGTAACTTCTGCCCTGTAGCAACATCCCACACCATGATCGTAGCGTCGGCGGAGCCTGAGACCAGGACTTCCTTTCCACCTAAAGCGAAGACCAGAACTGCTTTGACAAAGTCGGCGTGCCCCTGAAACCTTTTGCCCGGCTTTCGCGTAGCCTTGTCCCACGACCAGATTGTTTTGTCCCAGCATCCTGCAAACAGCGTGTTCGAGAGCGGCGAGATGGCCACCGAAGTGAGCGGTGCGACAGGGCCGGTGAATGTAGCGACTACTTCACGTGTCTGTAGTCTCGGTGCGTCAGTAGAGTACAACAGAAATAGCACAGGGCGCCAGCCACAAGGTGATCTAGCCAGGGCTGCGAAGAAATAGTGGAGCAAGGACGGGGCTCTGACCGACTTCAACATTGATCTTCTTCACAGTGCCGGCAGCTTCGGCGACGTAAATCAGACCCTGCTCCGCTTCAAGAAGATCTGGGGCAACGGCTAGGATCTTGGACGGGAGCTTGATGGGATTGCCCTTGGTGTTTTTCGATTTCGAGGCCTTGCGCGCAGACTCGCTGAGTGCGGAGCTGGAGTGCTGGCGTTAGCAACTCTGGCTGGTATACGCTCCTGAGGAGAGTCTTGCAACATACTCGGTTTGGAAGAAATGACCAGCGTCATTTGAGCGTGACATGGCTGCTTTGCTTGTTGTTGTGGGGTCGTTTGTTGTGGAAGATGTTAGGTGGGGGGACGGTTTTTTACCCCACACTACTTTCTACGGCGGCCAATTTGTCCTATGAATCGCGACAAATGCCCTTAAGCTGCCTATGATGCCTGGATTTATATGCTTATCTTTTTATACTACAGGTACCTACACAATACATCTCAAAGACTAAATCCTGCGTAATCTTTGCTGTGACCTATAATGCTGCCTATTAGGCAACCTTTATACAACATGAAGAGCTAACGGAAGGTGGGTCTATCGCACTACTCAGGTTAAAACTATGCTAGAGCTATACCGTAGTGGGAATAGATCCGAGCACTTAATGAGCTGTCTCGAGCCAAAGAGGGTTTGATGTCGTCGGAGTCGTTCGGCTCAGGATGATGCCTCAGTCGTTGATATTGTATAACAG
>Ga0247757_10002035_pt1 | contig 11359 bp, 14 predicted proteins | sample UWRJL126311R4_FD_180929 | JGI IMG/M metagenome (GOLD analysis project Ga0247757, IMG submission 180929) | Plant litter microbial communities from Arlington Agricultural Research Station in Wisconsin, United States - UWRJ-L126-311R-4 | ecosystem: Environmental > Terrestrial > Plant litter >...
GTGCTCCAGCTCAATGAAACGTACATCGATGCACGGAAAAGTTTGATGCGTTGTTCAACACCGCCAAAGTTCGCATCTGGGTGGATACTATTGCTGTCCGCAGATTGGATGTCTTACCAACACCAAAGTGCTGTATCTGTACCGAATCCTTTCGAAATGGAACAAAAGCCCAAGCCAGCAGAGGTTATCGGTGACGAAAGGAATTCGGCCCTGGTACGTATCCAAACACCAGTTCAGAGAAAGGGCGAGAGCCATGGGTAGACCAACCATGTAAGAGGGATAAGAGGTCGGCGACACAAGGTACCTATCCCCCCTTTCGATCGGCCGCGTTGGCTGGCAGTGGCTCGCCGGACGTCTTTGCTTCGTTCATCTTGTTGCCGGCTTGCCCTTTCCTCTTTTTTTTATTGCGCGTCTGTTGCCAGGCACCAGAACCGCTATTATTCCCTATGTTGGGTTTGTTGCCCTTGTCATTTCCCTGGGAGCTGGCCTTTGGTTGTGGGGTCTTGCTGTCTTTCGATGTGACGGTTACAACGGACGCTTGCACGGAAGGGTGTGATGCCTGACGAAAAGGATTATTTTCTTTTGGTTGGCTCTTGGTCCCATTCGAAGCTTTGCCGCCTTCCAATTGACGGCTGGCAGTAGGCGAAGGCGTTCGCGTCTCGAAAACAGGTGAAAGCAGAGGCAGAGTTGCAGATTTGATCTCCTGTGGTTGGGGCCGTTGGGCGTTTATAGTATCCAGCGTAGCTAATCCATTGCCATAGGGCATAGATCGCCACTGTGCGTGCTGGTTCCGTGTCGGTGACACTTCTTCGGATTGGCTTGTCACGTTTACGTTGCCATTCCCATCTGCGTTGTTGCTGCTATTGCTAAGGTCGTAGTTCATCCAACCTTCTGAGAGAGGAGCGTAGTATTGCGTGCCTCCAGTAGGCACTCTACTCAGACTATTCATGTCGACGGGAGAAGTGCCGTTCACCGATCCATTGACCACAGTGACAGCTAAGGGGTCTCGGCCTCCTTGCTTGTGCATCTCCTCGAATTGCTGTTGCCGCTGTTCGGGGGTGACCATGCGGTACTGATCCTGAGGAGTATATATGCCGAATGCCGCAGAGCTGACGGGATCCACCGAAGGGAACGATTCGAGTGTGTCGCTCCTTGGCCGGGTTTCTCGAGGCTGCGTTGGAAATGAGCCGTTCGCTATTACCGGTCCGTTGTCCACAGGGGGGCGTACAGCCTCTGTACGGTCTTTTCCGTTTTCAGCATTGTTCCCCAGTGGAAGCGCGACATTGGTAGAGTAGCTTCGAACATGACCACCAAGCGGTGATGGCGAACGCGACACTCTCCTTAGAGCAGTGTTCAGTAGCGGTTGCGTGATTTCCGAAGATACCCGCCTCCGTCTTTGAACGAGCTCATTGAAGGATGGAATCTGTGGTACAGTGTAATCCTGTAAGGAGCGAGGTGCCGGTTCGTCCACATAGTAGCCTACGTATTCCCTTGGTGTTCCGTGCTCTGGAGTGGCCACCGATTCGGTGTAGTGTGAAAGTGGGCTATGCTGTGTCTCGGTAGCTGGTTGGGAAGTAGGGATTTCTTGCGGGTTCGGACGGCCAATTGAATAACCCGGCATGAATGTGGGATCAAACATGTGCGGCATGGGGTGATAAGTAGTCAAGACCGGATGCGGTGGTATGCCGCGTGCCGGTTGTGACTGTGAGCGGATCGAACCTGCCTCGCTTGCATTGGACGTTCGGTGAGCCTGTCGCCGAGGTCCTGGGACGCTGTGGGTGAGCGAAGGTGATGAGGGATTCGTGCGTGAACCATCCTGGTTCATGCCAGCCGCGCCCTGCATCTGGTCGAAGAAACTTGGGTAATGATAGAGGAACCCCTGAGGCATAGCATTGGCTGGAATCCCCATTTCCGCTAGCCGAGGACTGGAACGGCCGTTGACATAAGGCGACTTTTGGGGGGAACCATTGGTGCTACTGGGACCCCGGTTGTGCTGGGCCTGGGCCTGAGCTTGAGCTTGGGCCTGAGCCTGAGCCACGGCTTGAGCGTGCATCTGCACAGCCTGTGCTTGTGCCTGACGTTGCTGCTGAACAGCTAGCTGTTGCCTCAATGAGTTGGATTGGATCTCAAGCATCTGATATTGTTGGAAGAGCTGGTCGTGTAACTGTTCGTTCAACCCCCGGGGAAACCCATAGTCCTGTTGGCCAGGCACTGTAGAAATGGGAGGACTGTTCAGGAATGGCGGGCGGTTGAAAGTGGAACCACTTGAAGCGCGTCGTCCATAATTGCCGCCTTTGCTTTGATTGAAGCTGCCTCTCCCCGAACGATGATTGCTACTCTGGTTTCGACCACTGCGCGTGTTCGGAACACTTGGAGCCAATGTGACTTTGGGGGCCGGTAGTTTCACGGGTTTCGGTCGCTCCTCGGGTGGGGGAGCTGGCGGGAACTCATACTGCTCACAGGCCTTCTCTAGCTGCTGACCGTCCGCCAGGAGATCAAACGTTCGACGGATTTCCAGATGGATACCGCGCCATGCAAAGTCGTCAGCCGAGTTGCCCAGGTTGCGATCTATGTTAAAAGGCTCTTCCACACAAAGTCGGTTCCTGGCCTCCTTTTGAAGTCCTGCAAGATGCCAATTTTTCTCCTCTCGCGTTAGCAGTCGTCCTTGCCTCACAGACATGACATAGCTCTCATAGTCCACCTCGTGTCCATAATGGCGGAAAAAATGGAATAGCAGCTGGCCCCACGATTCTTTGTTCGGCCTTCCAAAGCCTTCCAGTTTGTCCAGGTCATCAGCGAATTCAGACTCGGATGGCTTTCCGGTTGCCTTGTCGATTGCTCGATGCGGTAGGTTGTGAAGGGCAGGCAGGATGGGAGGATCGCGGGTCTGCAAAAAGTTCAAGATCATACATATCCATGTGTATGAACTGATCGTGCCACCGAGCGCTGCAAGCCAAGTCAGCTGAAGCCAAAAGTGAAACGTTTATAGGAGGCCTACCGGCATCGTTTAAAATTCGCCGCTTGGTCCAATGCTTGATTATCATAGCAAGAGGCCGCACACGTTCATCTATCTGGATGTAGGTCTTGATCATGCGAGTGTTCTCCAGGGCCAAGATATTGTTCACGTTCATGTCGCACGAAAGCTTCAAGACTGGATCCCAAATTTTGACTATGCGCACCTTTGCCTGGGGAATGCAAACCACCTTCTCCATGCCATCTGTCTCGGTCAGTTCATCATCAAGCTAGTTTGGGGGATTCTACCATACTTTTTGCGAGGATTTCAGCCAGCATGTGCATTTCGTCAAGCTTCGGCATGGGGGTTTGGATGCAGATGTCAACTGTCATGGCTGTCAGCAGCTATCCGAAGCGTCTGCTGGGGTGGGTCGAAGACGCACCATCACTCTCGCTTGTATACAGCATGTTCCCTGACGAGCCAAAGACGTGCACCTTGAACTCATGTCCCGGGAACTCGGTCTCCAGAATGGCCTGCAGCTTCTTGACCAGCTTGTCTCTCCTCCCGGTGTTCTCCTGAGTGGGCTGTAACCGGTCGTAGAGCTCTCGCATGTCACCGCTAAGCTTGCCATCCTCGTGAGGGTCCAGAGCAGGTTTTGGAACCTCGTTTGCTTTTTCCAGCGGGTCAGACGATGTGTAGGGCATCCTCCTTCTCCCGAGCTGGGCGCCACTCTCGTACTTGCAGCGTCCAGTGCGACCGCTCCTCAAGGTGGGCATGGCGCCGTTGGCTTCGGAAGACACGGAGCGCGGCGAGTGGCTGCCCAGACCACCGCTTGGGGACGGCGAGCGCGAGCGCGACTCATACTGGCGAGCATTCTGCAGAGGAGTCGAGGGTACCGAGTTAGAGTGCTGTGACACGATCAAGGGGCGCTGAACGCGGGCGACTGGGCCTTGTTCGTCACGTTTGCTCGCCATGTTGTACCTGTGGTTGTGCGTCATCGACAGTGCGCTGCTGGGAACGCTGGGCACGGGGCCTTTGCTCCCATCGGGGTGTTGACGGGCCGGCAGCGAATTGGTCGAGGGAGTACGAGCTGTGTCCCGCTCTGGGTGGTGGGCCTGGCCGGCCGTGAGCGCGGGTGTCGTGGGCGCAGACACGATGACGGCGGGAGACGGAGCTCGGGCGGCTGGCAGTGGTCTGTGACTGCGGGATGGTTGCAGAGGCGGCTGCTGGGGAGCGAGCGACGCAGCAGGCAGGGCAGCGGGCAGGGCGAGCCGCAGATCTGGGTGTGGGGACGAGTGCAACCTACTTTGTACCAAGCGGGGATGACGAAGTTGCCGCAGCACCGTCGCGTGTTCGCCTGTCCGACGGTGAGAGGAAGGAATGACGGTAGGATGCTGGGCGTAGAGATAGGCCGGCTGGCGAGCGCCGTGGGAGGAGTTGTTCATATACTCCCGAGGGGCAGCAGGAGGGGATCGGAGGGCAGCGCGCGGTGCTGAGGGCGGGCGGCGGGCGGCGTTGGGTTGTGGACGAAGAGCGTGGGCGGGCAAGCGAAAGGCAGGCTCAAAGGCGTTTGGGGGGCGTGGGGTCCGGGCAGCGGCGTGAAAGCAGCGGCGTGAAAGAGGCGCGAAGCAATTCGAGAGGCGCCTGCAGTGTGAAAGCGGAGCGAGGGGCGAGGTCGACGAGCGCTAAAGGGATACAGGCGTGCACGGCGGGCGCGGGCGTGTGGCCGACTCCAAGTCGCAGCTTAGGGGAGGGGGTAGGGCAGAGGCGAGAAGAGGGGAGTGTGGGCACAGCAGGACGCGGTCGGAGCAGCGACGATGGCGGCGGCGGCGAGGCGCAGGCAAGAAAGGGGGAGGAGGAGAGAGGGCGCTGCGGGAGCCGTCTGGATGGGGGAGAGCGAGTGCAACAGGCCACTTTGGAGCGAGATGGCACGGATGCGTCTACGAAATGGCGGAGAAGAACGTCGGCGCACGGGCACGGGCCGCTGGCCGGGGCAGAAGGCTGGCCGTGGGCATGTGTGTGTATGTGTATGTATGTATGTTTGTATGTGTGTATGTATGCATGGATGTATGTGCATGTGTGCAGGCATGCAGGCAGCTTGGCCTGTCTGCCTGTATGGACCCATCCACCCCTCGTAGAGGCGTAGCAGAAAAAGGCACGCCCATGCATCGTCGGCTTGCCTGGCTGCTGGCTGCGTTGCTTCTTCGTCGCCCCCTCGTTCCCTCTGCTGATGGGCTTCCCTCATCCACGCTGCTGATGGCCTTGTGATGATGGCCGCCATGCAGTGTGCGGTGATGACACATGGGCATCGTGCAAGGGGCGCTTCTGCTCGCTGCATTGCCCAAGAACATCGGAGCAAGCAGAGAGGATGACGGAGCAGGACGACGGAGCAGGACGACGAGACACCGGGCAGACAAGATCGACCCCAGATGTCGTCTCGTCGGCTTGCCTCGAGTGCTGCCATATGGCCCATCGTCCATCGGACGATTGAGTCGCAGTCCCTCGTAATACACATACACTAATACGGTCGCACGGCCTCGCCAATCAAACAAAGGCCGCCGTACCGTTTCACGAGCGCTTGGTGGACAAGTCGGTCTGTCATGAACAGGAAGAGCACGGGGCCATCTCCAGGGACCCTCGGAAAGAAGGGAAGAGTTGATGCACAGCCATCTAACGGATGAATGTTTATGTATACATACAATGTCGCATCTTGTTTCCGGCCTTTTTGTTTCTTGTTTCCGCAACAGCCCGAGATCTCTCCGTCCTCTTGCGTGCAAACCCGTCGTCACCGATGGCTCGCTCTGCTGCCACGATGCTGCCCACTCAATCGTCTCTGCTCCCCCGCCTTGCTCTGTCCTCGACGCCTTCTCTCATCGCCCGCATCTCCACGTACGGCACAGCAATGGCCCAGCCCAGAATAAGTCCGTCGCCCATGGACCCCATCCCCCATGGCCGCTGCCACCTGCCCGCAAGCTCACGCCGTGGACAGACAACCCCGCCCTCTTGTAGGCCGAGAGCGCCTTGACGTGCTTTGCGAGTGCTGAGGCATTGCCAGCGTCTGCGACCTGCAGGAAAAGTTCCGACCCGCCATCCATGAATTCCCAAAGGTCGTTGCCACAACCCAGAAGCTGCTGAGGGCGAGTGCGTCTCCCCACGTACCCCGAGCCAGGGTGTCACACTGATTAGCCACATCCTAGGCCAGATCCTCCAAATTCCTGTGCTTGCGACCACACAGAACAAGGCCAGGCTAGGCGAAACGTGCCCGGAGCTGAGTCTCGACGTCCCGGGCGGCGTGCAAACTCTGGTACACGCTGACAAGACGTGCTTCTCCATGCTGTATGCGCCCGCCACCCTACCTGGCGCCCTGCCGCCCTGGTGCTGATCACCCCTGGCCACAGTACGCCCCAAGTTCGCGCAGCCATAGCTTTGCTCAAGTCTCCGCTCTCGTGCGTTCTTGTTGGTATCGAATCGCACATCTGCATTACCCAGACGACGCTCGATCTCCTCGCCGAAGGCCACAAGGTGTACATCATGGCCGACGGAGTAAGCAGCATAAACAAGGAGGAGATCCCAATTGCATTGGCCAGGTTGAGGCATGCCGGTGCCGTGGTGACGACGAGCGAGAGCTGGATGTACGAATGCATGGGTGATGCCGCCATTCCTGAGTTCAAGGCCATGATCAAAGTTGTCAAGGATACGACTGACGCCACAAAGGGCGCGCTGCAGACGCTGTGCACGATATGAGTTTTTGCTTGTGGCATCGCGTTGACACCACTATCCTTTTCTCATCGTTTCCCCTTAGCTAGCTATGGTCGAGCCGCTGTATTCTCTCTCCGAGCCGCTACAAAGTCGTCCATTGTAGATCGACCATGTTTGCCGAATGTGCTTCTCCGTGGGAATTCTGCCAAAGGGAAGGGGAAGGGGTGATGAGGGAGTGGAACGAGCAACGAATATGGCCGCGTCGGATCGTCATAGTGTCTGGTGGTGGTCACGCCGCTTCTAAATTCCTCAGTAGCCGTATCTCAATGTTGCCCTGCATTACCTGTGATGCAACTTCCAAGCCGGCCTTTGATGGCCTCAGAATCACGAAACCCATTCAGGGTCAAATGAGCCTTGCTACGCCATCATTAGGCAACGAGACAACATTAAAACGGCACTAGCTAGACCCTGCACCCTCCCTCGACTGGTTTCCGCGGTGCTAGCCCAGGGCCCACACCCCGACGGCAACATGACGAAATGTGCGGGCGTGGCTTTGGTGATGCGCAAGAGCGCCGGCACATCCGACTTCGATGATGGGTCGATCATTCGGTTTCACATGTGCGACAATCGCCATCACGACACATCCATCAGGTCTTTGCTGCTTCCCGACTTGGTTCTAGCATCTCATTCTTCTTCCTAGCCTGTTTGAGGGAAGCGCTGGAGCAAACGCAAAATCCGAGCTGCCATTTAGTACAACTTGGGTCATGGAGGTGATCCTTTCCGTTAACGCAGGCTCATCTAGCATGAAGATATCAGTCTTCGAGGCCACGCGAGACTCCAAAGTCCCCAAGAAGACGCTTTCAACCATGTCCTTAATCATCTCCAGAATGACGGCAGCCTTCCTGAGCTCACCGATGTACAATATATGCATTTTACCTGCTACCGCGTGGTCCACGGAGGCGATTATCCAAGCGGCCAGGTCATAAATGACGAAACTTACCACCACGTTGAAGAGCCCAACGATCTCGCACCGCTTCACAATGCACCTGCACTAAGTATTCTGCGGGCTGTATCCAAGATTCTGCCGCATGCAAAAAGCATTGCTTACTTCAATACGTCGTTTCATACCACCATCCTCAGTCACATCTGCGCATGTCCAATCGATCAGAGCATCGCAAAGAAGGACAAACTGAGGAAGTATGGGTTCCATGGACTCAGCTATTCTTTCATTCTGCATGCTGTGAGACCCCCGAAGCCCGAGATTTGCGCACGTTGTTTGACAACTGCGGGTTTCCACATTCCTAGGGAAGCTGGAGCAATTTCACATAATAGCTAGCTCTGGAGCATCCGCCTGCTGCATAAAACGCGGAAGGAGCCACGATACATCCGTGGGACTTACGCCACTTGCTGGTCTTCCGGTGCTACTCGCAGTGGATCTATTGACCCATCGCTCATGTTTCACTTCACCTACGGTGCCAACCAGCGCTCGCATTCTAGAGTTGGAAATATGCATATTACGCAAGCCGAGGACATCTTGAATAAAAAGTCCGGTTGGAAGGTCCTCACTGGGACCACTGATTTCGGTAAGATCAGCGCGAGCAATCGGGATGAGGACGCATTCGCTTTTGGCATCTTTGTTGACCGCATAATCAACTACGTGGTCCCGTGTTTCACCAAACTTGATGGCTAGGTCGATGCATTGGTCTTTGCCGGTGGTATAGGGGAGCGCGGGAGCAAGCTGAGGATAGAGGTGGTTATTGTGGTGAAGTGTCTTGGATTCGCATTAGACAAGAGCAAGAACGAAGAGCCAGGTAAAATTGTGGTTACCGATATCAGTGCAGATGGTTCACAGTTCAAGATGTTGATATGCCAGACAGATGAACAGTTGGAAATAGCAATAGGAGTCATGGAGGACAAGGATCGCTTTATGGGCAAGAAGTGAGTCTCGATAGCCTCCGGCAGGAACACGCCTTTGTTTTTCGACAACCTTTCTCTATGTTACCAATCCTTGTCATGTCTAGTTTTTTTTCTCTCGCAGTACACCATAGCTACACAAGCCCATACGAGGAGGTCTCCCAGTCGCGATGGGAGCTCCCTCCCCTCAAAAGGTCAATATAATTTCGACCCATTTAGAGAGGAGATGTTAGCCCTCAGTCAGGGTCCTGTTTGGCCACAGTGCAGGGGAGAAATGTGGGAGAGCTTCAGTATTGTCATTGTGTTTGTGTTTGACAGGTTAAGGGTTGACTAATTGGACGCAGAGCATTGATGCCAAATACGCACGTACGATTGATAGTTTCGGTGAGGTAAGAAACAGAAAGCTACCTAGTTGGGATATGGATTATTCTACCCCGCTTTGGACACGGCTGTGCTTCTGCAACGTCACATGCCTAGCTAAGACTCCTCATCCTCCACTTTACATAAATTTCCCCTCTTTTGACGTTGAATGCACCTTATTTCCTCGAATTGATGTCAACGGCCCAGTACACAGACCAGAAATCATATACGTTTCTCTAGAACAGAATATTATGGCACCACAATCAAGTACTGCTTTCATCACCGGTAATGCCTTCACAGCCATACCTCATCCCAAACTTATTATTGATTATATACCAGGTGCCTCAAGTGGTCTTGGTCGTGCCTTGACAGAACGCCTGCTCTCAAATGGTTACACGGTTTTCGTCGCTGATCTAGACCTCACAGGCGTCAAAGATCTCGCGTCCACGTACAACACCCCATCGACTACTAGAGTTCACTTTTCAGGCATGGATGTTACCTCATGGGCCTCCCAACTTGCAGCATTCAAGCAAGCCCTGCAGGCCCTCGGCGGCAGAATCGACTTCGTAGCCCCCGTCGCTGGCATCGGTGAGACGAAAGTATTACCCTTTCCTGAGGAAACGGCCATCAGCTCCCCGGACGACTTCGCAGAGCCGGACCTCAAGACCCTGCATGTCGACCTCACCGGCGTCGTGTATACGATCGCGCTTGCGATCCAGCAATTCCGTCGCCAAGAGAGGGACGCGCAAGGCCGTAGAGGTAAACTCGGTCTCGTAGCCAGCGTCTGTGGTCTGTACCAGAGTCCTTCATTGCCACTGTATACTGCTGCTAAGCACGGCGTCGTGGGGCTTGCGCGATCTTACGGCCGCTTCCTGCCCGCCGAAGGTATCACAGTGAATGCCGTATGCCCAGGGTTTATGCGCACTAATATCGCACCCAAGCTACTATGGGATACTGTCGAATCAATGGGGCTGCTTGTCAGCCTAAGCATCGTTGTCGACGCTTTTGAGGACATGATCAAGGGGGACGGGAGTGCCGAGCTCTACGTTTGTGGGCCCGAGGGATGGGAGAAAAGGACTGATGATAACTCACCTGAGTGGCTAACGAAAACCATGGGAGTTTTAGATAGGGGTGTCGCAAAGGTTCACTATGGAAAAGAATAGAACCGAGGGCTGGTAATTACATGAGATGTATAATCTCGAGCGAGTGAGCAAACTGGAAGCCTCAAGCATGGTCAGGAATTTTCCAGTGATATGCAGTAGGATTCCCCAATCATACCACAAATAAGCCAAACCTCTCCACATGTTTTGAACATTTCGCTCAGACAGTACCCACTTTGGCCCCAAGATCTCCCCTGCGACCCGAAGCCCTTGGCTCCGTCCGACCCCAGAATCTCTACTGATCTCTCAGTTTGGCAACTTGAATCCTCCGGGGACTGCATTCTGGAAGACTCCCTGCGGATCGTACTGCGTACTAACACCTTTCATAAAAGCCACGCTCTGCGCACCATAACTCTGCACTGGCTTCTGCCACTGACTTGCGTAGTTCAGATAGATCCATTCGTTGTATACCCCCATGTCCTTGGCCAGAGCAATTACATCCTGTTCCAGTACCCGCATCCGTGCATAGACACGTTCATTGTCGGTGGGTAGTGTCCAGATGAGTGTGAAAAGTAGGTTGATTAGATCATCTTGGAAACGATCCAAACCTAGAACATTAGTACTTGCGTCTCGCGAGTACAACACGTGTGGCAGTGGTTGAAAAGCCATTGTAATGGCGAGCCCTACAACGGTGATGAGATCGACGGCTGCTTGATTCACTAGATCCCATACGGCGCTCATGTATGCTGCTGTGACTTCCCCAGTGTTCACAAACGTCGTCGTAAGGAAGAAGTTGTTTTGACCCTGCGCCACGGCGCTATCGGTCGCAAGCTCTGTCGCGAAGCTTGAGAGCTTGGCGATACGCATGGTGGACGTGATCTTTGGGATGGCATCCAGCTGAGCGAAGGTAGGTGGTGGCCACGCCGTATCGTTGCGCGTATACGTTACTGCCTGGATAATCGGAATAGGGAGCCCATTGAGCCATCCGAAGATGGAGATCAGAGCTGCGTACGGGTCGTATGTCGCACTACGTGTGAAATTTACCATGAAATCGAAGTAGTCTTGCTTGGCGGTTACGGGTTGCGTTATTTGGCCACCCCAGAAGGTGGACTGCGGGAAAAGCCGTGAATCGAAACGCGTGACAATGCCGAAATTATTGCTGCCCCCCTTTAGCGCACGATAGAGGTTGGGGTTCAAAGATGAAGAAGCAGTGACAATGCTGCCATTGCCGAGGACGACTTCGTATGACTGAATGTTGTTGCAAGCAAAGCCATAACGACCGGAGAAGAAAGATACGCCGCCTGAGGAATTGTGAGATGCTGCAACCTAGACA
>Ga0247757_10002036_pt1 | contig 11357 bp, 6 predicted proteins | sample UWRJL126311R4_FD_180929 | JGI IMG/M metagenome (GOLD analysis project Ga0247757, IMG submission 180929) | Plant litter microbial communities from Arlington Agricultural Research Station in Wisconsin, United States - UWRJ-L126-311R-4 | ecosystem: Environmental > Terrestrial > Plant litter >...
AACATTCTCCGTACTTAGGACTTCCCTACCGTATAGACACTGCGGGATGCACTATACGTCCACCCTAGTATCATCGCATACATCCGAGTCGGCTACTCCAAAAGTAATGTAGAGCACCAAGTTGATACTCTACAGGAATTGTACCGGGGATCATCCAGCTACTAGAGCTATTAAAAGCCTTTAGAAATACAGTCACAAGCAAGTAATCGTTGCCTATGAAAAGTCGCTGGCTCTCTTTAGTGACGCTATCAAGCCTCGCAGCGCTTGAGAATTCCTTCTGTACTTATCAAGTTCGCTTCATAAAGTTTATATATTCTTTTCCTCTTTGACAGATCACCTTGAATTTTGCCCGAGCTACAGCACCATTAAAGCACCATTGAAGAACCATTACGTCTTCTTTATATATCAGCTATAATAGGAAGATACACAGAGTTTTAGACGATAATTTCTGTTTTGAATATGGAGTGTCTATAAGAACTAAACTACTAAGGCTACTTCCTATGCAGCCTATATTGATTCCCGTTGGACTTATTTCTTTAATATTCTCTGATAAATCGAGAAGAACAGTTCGTATAACGTCTCGGCTTACTGGTTTATACTAAAAACTTCCGACTTATGTAGTCCCACAACCTTTTCCGCTGGGAGTATAATATTTTTAAGGATAAAGGCTAAGAATCTATTTAAAGACGTCTGACCCGGAAATCTGGAAGCCAACCATAAAAACAAAAAACGGTATGAAGACAAACCAACTGATCATATTCGATAGCCCACCCTACCCCTTATCAGGCGCTAATAAAAGCATTTATATAACCACGTAGGTCCTGCTTCCAGTCCTCATAAACCACAATCGAAGTAAGCTATTCGCGTTGATCTAGATGTATCTAGAGATAATAAATTGCCTGCTTAGCTTCTGAGTTGTTGTATAAACTAACCTACTATTTACTCGTATACTACCTCATAGTGTTTTTCAAGTCAACGCAGGGGGTATCGTAAAAAAAATGTGTACATCCATGCAAAACAGCTTTTGTAGACCAAATGCTACCTCATGTAGTGTTGCAGTATAACTTTCAAGCCTTTTCTATGAGCTGGAGCTTAATAGCCATTTTTTGTTGAATGTCTTCGTAGAATTGCTGTAACGAGTTGATTGTGCTTTCCAACGTCTCTAGTTCCTCTCTTCAATTCAGATCATGGTCTGGAGCGTGGGCAACCTGGCCCTTCTGTCGGTGGGGTGCTTGATGCTGGTCTGTGAGCCGCCTCTTTATCCACTGCCGATAAGATCATCCAGATCAAAAACGTAGATTTCATGAAATCGTAACACCATATCTTAAAACCAACCCACTAGGAAAAAAAGCCCCATCTTACAACCAACTCATCCCAGAATCCACTCCGCTACCCAACCATTGAGGCCGCTAGTAAAATCAAACCCCCAAAAGAATCCATCCCCGAACACCATTCTTCCCAGTTCATTCCCGCGTTTCCGCTCTCTACCTGATACACCATTGACCCATGTCCGCCATTCAAAATATCCTCTTCTAGGCGTACTAAATCCCCGGTAGTGGTAAGAGCAAATGCACAACGTGGTAGTGTTTCCTTATCGCGCTCCGCTTTCCAGGCAAGCTCGTCAGGTGCTTCCCACAGAGCCCTTTTAGCAGGGAGAGGTGCGAGGACGAGGTCAGTTTGCATTGCGCATATGAAGCCTGGATTGAAGTAGACGAGCATGTCAACTACACGGAAGACGACTGAGAGGCTAAGGGAGTTCGATTAGCTTAGAGGAGGGAGGAGTGGTGGTGAAGGTGGGGTTGTTTACCGACGACGGGATTCTATGTAGATCCAGTGTTTCCATTCGTTTTTGAGCTCGTTGTCGCAGGTTGCGGGTGGAGGACTTAGTGTCAAGTCGCAGACGACGAGTTGCTTGGCTATCGCCTATTCGAGACTATTAGGGACGGGCGTACAAGAAGGAACTAGGGAGATCCTTACGACCATGGTGTTTAGAAGTAGGTTATCGAAGTTGTTGTGCTCCGTTTCACCCTCGCTTATGCGGAGGAGAATGTAGATGCTGAGGGCTTCCATTGCGGCAAGCAATTCCCATTCATTGTAGCCTAAATTCTAAAGTTTCCAAATCAATTCCTTGGTTTCATCTATACGCATTGTACTACGTACTTCAGCACATACGCGCTCGCATTCCAGCCGTACGTTCTTCCAAAACAGCTTCCGGCTACCTTGGACTTTTGGACTGATCATCTGCATCAGAGTAATGCAGTTGGTTAAGGTCTCCATATCCTTGGACCCAAATTCGGGAGAAGTGAGATGAGGATGGATAAAAGGCGGGAGGGAAATGTCGTTCAACATCATCTGCGGATACGACTTCAACATGTGTAAGATTAGCGCAGCGACTCGGTGAGGACCTCCTTTTTGAGCCTTTGGCTTCAGAACAAGAGAGCGTTCTGTTATGGTGGGTACCGGAGGAATAGAATGATTAAAAATATGTGAAGGCATGTTTGGCGTGATGATTGCTTCGCCCAGAGCCAATGAATCTGAGGCCAGCAGCGGCATATTTTTATCGACCAGTAATAAAGACGGACCGAGGAAATCCGTGAAATCAATACTAGGCTCCGTCCACTTGAATGGATCGAAGTCTGCATCAGGGATATTGAAAGCACCGATGGTTGGTTGAGCAAGGTCTTGACCAAAGTGACTAAGATCGACAGGAATGTCTTCTATCGGTGAGGAATCTCTAGATGATATCTCAACTCTAGAAGTGGATGATTGAGTGCCTGGGCCCGCGGTTTTACGGACGTGTGTAGGATAATGACATTCAAGGCCCTTGGTAGTACACCGGGAGCATTGTGGCCGCTTCACATCGCATCGGGCCTTGCCTTTGGCGCAGGCAATACAGGAGCGCGAGCGCGTCACAGTATCACCCCTCCTTGACCGACAGTAATAGCCATGTCTCTTCAAAGTCGCTTCTGATGCAGAGCAAATGTATCAGCATAGGTGCATGCAAGCACATGATAGTGAAGGGACACTACTCACGCTTGTCAAAAGGCTTGTTGCACAGCTCGCATCGTAGCACTGATCCCATAGCGTCTCTGTTCATTTTGGCATTGATTGGTACAAGTTGAAGAAGGCCGCATCCTCTGTAAGGCCCGACGTTTAAGGCGGAGTGGCAGTTTGTCAGCATCCCAAGTAGGCTAGCGTCGGAGTTTTTCAAAATGAACGATCTAGAGGGAACATTGGCACGGATCATGAACCACTCCGTCAACGTACAGGTATGACAAAGACACCCCCAAACACCTACACAATGTTTCGGGGTTTCGGGATAGACAACTTGCCGTTCTCCATGAGGCAGGCCTCACGCTTCTGCCTTCGCTTTCAACGTCTTGATTTCAAACCATTTCCTATACACACGATTCTGATGATTTCGTCCGAATAATGGGTGCCTCCACCTTACTCCAAAGCATGTCGTCTTTACATATAAGAATAATGGGAGCTCACTTCAAAGTCTCATCATCCCATCATCTCTGATACAAGCACTGCAATCTACAAAGTAATCCTCAATCCTTAATCATCAATTCTCTTCACCTCCAATTCCATCTACCAACCACAATCTAACCACAATCACCATTAAAATGCCTCCCTTCCCCTCTCCGACCAAGACCTGGCACTCCACCAGCTATCCTAAGATCTCCCCCACCCGCCCCGAACTCTCCGCCAAAGGAAAATTCGTTGTCGTGACCGGCGGCGGCACAGGTATTGGCGCAGAAACCGCCCGCTCCTTCACCCAAGCCGGCGCCACACGCATTGCGCTTCTAGGCCGCCGCCTACAACCCCTGCTGGACACAAAGGCATCTATTGAATCGCAGTACCCCGGCGTGGAAGTCCTCACCGCGTCCGCGGACGTGACCGATGCTGCGCAGGTCGAGGAGGCATTCACTTCCTTCACAAACAATTCGACTGTGAAAATCGATGTCCTGATCAGCAACGCAGGAACCATGGGTCCCCCTGGCGCCATTCTCGCCAGCGATCCTGCGGATTTCATGGCGGGCGTGAACTCGAATATTGCCGGCGCATTGCATGTAGCGCGAGCTTTTCTGCGCTGCGCAGCCCCTGATGCGGTGGTCGTGAATGTGAGTTCCAGCGCGTCACACGACACGTTCGGCGATATCTTCGGGTCATACAGCGTGGGCAAGTGGGGCGCGATTCGCCTGTGGGACTTCGTAGGGAAGAACAATCCGGGTATGCGTGTGTACCATATTCAGCCTGGTGTTGTGGACACGGATATGAATAGGGCAGCTGGCGGGGTTGAGGCGATGGGTTATGAGGATCATGGTAAGCTACCTCCCTCTCCTCTTCTCTCAAATATGAGGACCAGCCACATGAAGACAGCAAGCTAACAGAGGGTCAGTCTCCCTCCCCGCCAGCTTCAGCGTGTGGCTCGCGAGCCCCGAGGCGACTTTCTTGAACCTCAAGTTCTTGTTTGCCAATTGGGACGTCGACGAGCTGAAGGAGCAGACCAAGGAAATCCAACAAACGAATAAGTACAGCATGGATTTGGTTGGATGGCCCTTTGGTGGAGATAAGGACATCGGAAAGAAGAGCTCTAGTTGGAAAGTATGATCGCTCGCCCCTTCGGTCTTGCTCCCTGTAATACAACCGCTAGATCATAGATCAAATATCTGTTTATAGAGCCACTCAGAGTGTTTTTCTCATAACCTATTAGTTTGCGTGACTACAAAGTGCTGCGTTGTTCTCTATTCACCAACCAAGTTCCTCAAATACCTCCCTTATTTAATTGCGATGAACCGCTTCATGGTGGTTCCACAACATACTTCGTGCCTGTCCATCAGCGGGACAAAAATAATTACATCAGCAGAGGAGATTTGCCAATGGTCACCCACTTAGCTACCAACCCACTGGTCAAAGTATTATCGTATGGAGAGCGGACGGGATCCAGAGTATTCCTTAGCATATGGCTCATAGGACTCATTGGGTGAGGAACTGGAGGAGAGGAAAACTTTTCGTCGTAGCTGCATCAAGGTATCGATAAACCAAACACCAAGACAAGAAAACGTATGCATAAATTCTTTGATTCATTCCTGATACTCGTTTGTGCCACGAGTACATCGTTAGATCGTCACTGCTAATCATGAGCGTGTCTGTAAATGCGCCTCCTCATAACCCCAGGACCTTGAACATCAGTATCTTCTTCTCCTTTTCCTCGCTGCCAGAGCAAAGTTCCCAATAAAAAGTTCCATCATGTTTAAGTGAATTCCAAGCGCCATGCTGACCCAAAATGCTAAGTCACGTCGTTGCCCCAAACGTTAGAAAAAGTAAACGCCCTGTGGATGCAAATATTGTGTTTCCAATAGCTTTCCTAGTTCACGTCCATGCCATCGTCTTCCGCATCTTCATCACCCTCTTCTTCACCTGCAGTGAGGACGCCGGCGCTACCTATGCTTCGTTTCCGGTTTCCGGTCGCGAACGGACGGTTAAACTGGCCCATCACCTCCAGCTCTTCACCACTTACAACTCGGGAATCAATGTCAGCCTCGGAGCATAAATCCATGATACTCAACGGGCTCAGGGATCTGAAGCCGGCCGTGCGCACAACCTTTCCCCAATTCTGCAGGCAGAAAGAGGCGGCGCGCTTCTTGAGCCACTCCTCGCTGGCAGTCGTAGCACGCTCCCATATGATGGCCGCGTGTTCGATATCGAGTTCGCGACTGAGACGATTGACACATAGAAGTCGAAGGCGCGGCATGTCGTAAATATTGGACATGACGAGCATGCCGGCCACATCATTCAGAGTAGGACCATTTGTACGATGTGGGGCAATGCTGTCAGTATACAGATAGAACAAGAATGCACGAACCGCAGAATAGGGTTCTGGGATGTGCATTTTCTTTGTGTGAAATTCAGACATTTGAGCGCTCCACAGACGAGCAAAGTGTGGCCAACGAGCGTGAAGGATAAGCCTGTGAACATGGATGGGCTGCGAAACGGCTGAATCTGTGCTCGAATGTGGGGATTCGCCGATGGGCGAGGGTGCGTATTCCTGTTCGTCTGGATCGGCTGTAATAATGAAATCCGCCCCACTGCCTGACTCTGGGGGTTTGTCGAAAGTCAACGACAGATCTGCACCAATACCCGTCAAGTGAGAAGATATATTTGCATCTGAGGCTGGTACTTTCGAGCGCGGATCGGTGGCAAGCTCATTCCCCAGAATGCCGTATTTGCGAAGGTCTATTGCAAGAACGTCGCTAAGATACTCGCCAGGACTCACACCATTGCCATCAGCCGCCGGTTCCGCCGGACTACCAAGAAGCCAGGCATGAGTTCCCTCGGCGTTTGTGGTGCAGTAGTGCCAACGATAGTTCGGGTTGTAGAGGTCCTTGCCGTTAGCGAGTTTTTGCCAGCCAAGAGTATCAAGCTCTAGGCTAGAGAGACTGGTCTCACAGCTGAGTTCTGCAGGTGTGACAAAATCCAACATACAGCCAGACGAGAAGACGTGGAAGTGCATGCCGGCCGCTTGTGAAGGTAAATTCGGGCTAGAGTGAAACTTGAGGGAAGAGATTGAGCCGGGGCTGATGTATGGCGATCGGGAAGAGGACGAAGCGCTAGGATATGATTGGACGCTAGAGTTGGCAGTGTAACCTGTGCTGCCTGTTGCGACCTGGGTGCCTGCCGCAGAATGGAATCGGTGCCGCGAAGAGGTAAGTTGTCGGTCAACAGTGCCGTAATTCATAGCAGTCTCAAAGCCAGGGCTTCCACGAAGATCGAGCCACCATATCTCGTTGTTCTTCTCCATCTCGTCATTGATACCACCGAATATCCAGATACGGCCATTCCAGATCCAGCTCGCATGATCGTACCGAGGCACGAATCTCCAAGTGCGGGACCACGTCCATGTCTTCAGATCCAAGAATACAATGTCGTCCAGAACACTATCATGTCCAGTCTGTCCTCCACTAATGAACAGCTTCTCATCGTATATTACGGCAGAATGCCGGGCTCTGCCGCGTGGTGTAGGTCCATGCAGCTCTGGTTGGGTCCAGTGGGCAGTCTTCAAGTCGAAGATGATGACGTCCGAGAGGTGCTGCCTATGCTCGTTCTCACCGCCAAATACGAGCAATTTGTCTCCCTGCCACAGACATGCGGTATGGCCCATGCGGACCCCGGGAATATCCCCATAGTTGTCGACTAGGTTCCACTGACGAGTGACGAGATTCAGACGAAGCACATGGTTGTAAACTATTAGGAGTTAGCGGGTGCTCTTCGTGCCGCTACAACAAGTGCTAATTCTGACCTTCATCGGTGAACTGGTCAAAGCCGCCGAAAGCGTAAATCTGGTCATTGCCTACATAGGTAACGGATGCGTTGACCAGACAGGCGGGTTTTGCGCCAACCGTGGATATGAGCTTAGGTTTGTAGCCTTCAGCGGTCGACTTGCGGTTCCGGACGGGGCTGGCAGTCATAACGAAAGTGTTGTTTGCAGAGCTGCCGGAGGCAGGCGTGGATATGAGGGCGGAGGTTGGCGCGTTGGTCGTGGCGGGCAGATTGCCAGAAAAGAGCGAGACAGGCGGGTGTGGTGGCTGCGCCATTGTACGCACAGACTTATGAAAGCAGGTATCGAGTGTTCATAAAGCGTGGCCAGTGAGTTGAGTCTGCACCCTATCGGCACCGACTAGGCACGGCTCGGCCTGGCAATGGCGATAGGGCAAGCAGAGCTGGGAGACTATATAGGAAGCGAGCAAGCACAGCAGTTGGCGCAGCAGCAGAGGTGGGGTTGGAGCGAGGAGCGTGCCGGGGGTGAAAACATGAAACTAAACTTTGGCGTTGGCTGACCTGGCGAAAAGCCAAGTCCAGCCTGCGGGCGGTGAATCCGGCAGAATATCGGCATCGGCGTTTGCGGACGACACGTGATGTCATCGGCGTCCGGGCGCAGCTGCCCGCGTTGCCTCGTCGACCAAAGCGAGTAAACAAAGCATATTTAACCTGCACCGAGCCTGCCATCAGAGCTCTACTACCACTACCTCTCTCACATATCCTCCCCAAGCTTCGGCTACCTCTCTCATCTCAAAACTGCTCAAACCTTCAACCCAACTATCGAATCCAATCAATCAATACAACCAAGCATCTTACAGCACTGTATTATACTAATATTTGTTCAATACCACAGCAGGACTATCTAAACCTCCACAGTACGTGTCCCGTTTGCGCTCGGTATTCCTAAACTAACACGTCTCCCGCCAGAAGAGAGCCTCGCAGTCATGGCCAGCACAGCCGTCTTGACTCCGGTCAAGAGCCGTTCTGTCTTCTCCACCCGCGCCGCTGGCGGTCGGATGCCATTGACTCCCTCTCCCCGTACCCCACGGAACTCGACTCCTGATGCGCAGGCGCATGAGTCTATCCATGGCGGCAACTTCATGGCCCGCCTTCAACGTTCCGTCTCCAAGGCTACCCGAGATTCTCCAAAGTCAAATATCGCCCGTGTTGCAAACTCGCCGCGGCGGTTAGAGCTTGGTGTGTCGGAGTGGACATTGACAGGCACGGGTATTACATCAACCAAGACACCTGCCAGGACGAAGAAGGATGGTGCTATTCGATCACGGCCTACTAAGACGAGAATAGCTTACAACGCGGCCGACCGTTTCATCCCTAACCGAACAGCCAGCGAGGCTACCTGCAACGCTGGCACAGCGAAGCTCGATCTCGACCAACGACCAAAGTCGAGCTCAACTAGCGAGGGCTCAAGCGTCCTAGCTAACGCTGCGAGTGCTTTCGATCTGAGCGGTCGTGCTTCCGAAGAGGAAGCCACTCTTTCACTGGAAGGCCTTAGTCTCGAAGACGACGAGGACGAGCATTCACAGTCGAAGAAGGCTGCCCCAGATGCAACAGCATATCAGTCATCTCTTGCATCAGCATGCGGTGTGAACCTCAACACTCGTATCCTTGCGTTCAAGCCTGCGCCACCGGAGTCATCAAAGCCTATTGATCTTCGATCACAATACAACCGCCCCCTCAAGCAAGTCAGCAGTGTCAATGCTCAGACTCGTCGCCGCATCCCATCTGCACCAGAACGTGTCCTTGATGCCCCCGGTCTTGTTGATGACTACTACCTCAACCTCCTTGACTGGTCCTCTGGCAATCAGGTTGCCATTGGCCTCGAGAGATCCGTCTACGTCTGGTCCGCTGATTCTGGTTCCGTTGCCTCGCTTTTGGAGTGCCCTACCGACACATATATCTCTTCCGTAAAATGGTCGGGCGACGGTGCTTATGTCGGCGTCGGCCTTGGCACCGGTGAGGTTCAGATCTGGGATGTCGAGGAGGGTACCAAACTTCGAAGCATGTTCGGCCACGAGACCCGTGTCGGCGTGATGGGCTGGAACAAGCACATCCTCTCCACCGGCGCTCGCTCTGGTCTTGTTTTCAACCATGACGTCCGCATCGCTCAACACAAGGTCGCTGAGCTTGTCTCACACACTGGTGAGGTCTGCGGTCTTGAGTGGCGTGCCGATGGCGCTCAGCTCGCCACCGGTGCAAACGACAATCTGGTCTCGATTTGGGACGCTCGCTCTCTTGCCGCTCCCAAATTCACTAAGGCCAACCACCGTGCTGCCGTCAAGGCCGTGTCGTGGTGCCCATGGCAATCCAACCTCCTCGCAACTGGTGGTGGTTCCAACGATCGTCAGATTTACTTCTGGAACACCACCACTGGAGCCCGCATTAACCACATTCCCACCGATTCTCAGGTCACCAGCCTGCGATGGAGCACTCACTATAAGGAGATCGTCAGCACCGGCGGCTTCCCTGACAACTCTCTCAGCATCTGGAGCTACCCTTCCGGCGTAAAGAACATGGAGGTCCCAGCTCATGAGTCTCGCGTTCTCCACAGCTGCCTCAGCCCAGATGGTCAGATGCTCGCCACCGCTGCTGCCGACGAGTCCCTCAAGTTCTGGAAGATTTTTGAGAAGAAGCCCGGCCAGCCTTCTATCGCTGCCGCCGGTGCCGCTTCTACTAAGGCTGCCAGCATCGCCAAGTCGGCAACGATCCGCTAAGCGTAGCTATCCGAAGAAGAATAAAGACGAGCAGCAGGCTCGTGACAAGTTTGTAATGTCCAGCACAGTTAGTCAACCATGACACTGATCCAGACATCCTTCTATCAACCGGCTTGCGCAATGGAGCCTCATCACACGTCCGACTCTACGCGCAACGGTAAGTTGGTAAGTATACGCATCTCGTTTGGGTATGTGACGCAGGTCCTTTCTCCTCACTAAAAGGAAAGAAACCTTCCACATTACACCCCTCGGAAAACGGGTGTTCTCGGCGAAATATTATCAATCAAAGCAATGAACAAAGTCCTGCCTTTCGGATTCTATGGCTCCCATCTGACTGGCGCCTCGGAAACAAACTGCATTTAGACGGTGTTGGTGGAAACTTGCTTTTCTTCCGAGCGTTGCAATCAAACGACTTTAGATGGGATAACGAGTTCACGAACGAATTGTTTTAAGATACCACAAGGACTTTTTTTCGTTCGAGGCATCACATTATCAACAGCATGGTTTTTCGGGGTGTTCTTATTTGGAGTGGTCAAGTATGGCTGCGTCTTGATAATTGAAAATACATATTCAAACGTCCATGAACACGAGTGCCAAAGTGCAACACTGATGTTGAGCGTAAGGCCCAGCCTTTTTCTATGCAAGTGCCAATGTATCCATGAGTATAACCTATCTCGTTCATATCATGCGCGCGAATATCAGCCCCCTGCAATCTCAACAACGCCTGGATAATAAACTCTAAGAATTGATATAGGCTTCCGTATATATTCTAGAGATCTAATATTTTAATAACCACTATGGTTATTAATATTAGCTTCTAAGAAGAGTCTTAGTATATTAACTAGAGGCTATATGAGATTCTAAAGTATATCATCTGGGCGTTGTTGAGATTGTAGGGGGCTAATTTTCGGATTTTTGGTGTGTTTTGGGGTGCGCAGCTCACTGATGTACGCAGGCTAATTACTGATAAAACATGTTAGCCCCTTAGGAGCCTCAAAACTAATGAAAAATGCAAAAGAGCTTGATCAAAGCAAAGCCCAACAATCAATAGAAAAGGAAAAAAATAACGCAGATTCGCAATAACCTCAAAACCAACAAAAAGGCTTAATGGGAATTATTCTTACTCACATTAACCCTCTTTGACCATCGATTCAATGTGTCCTGAGTTCAGGTGGTAAATCAATTCTATGCGTTTGCACGACTTGATATACGATACCGTATGCATAGGAGTGAATGCAGCGGGGCTATTGTAATCCAACCTCTGTTTTCCATTGGTTGGTTGTATCAGGCATACATATA
>Ga0247757_10002037_pt1 | contig 11340 bp, 3 predicted proteins | sample UWRJL126311R4_FD_180929 | JGI IMG/M metagenome (GOLD analysis project Ga0247757, IMG submission 180929) | Plant litter microbial communities from Arlington Agricultural Research Station in Wisconsin, United States - UWRJ-L126-311R-4 | ecosystem: Environmental > Terrestrial > Plant litter >...
AGAAAATTTCCCAGCAACTCTCTGTAAGGCTGACTGTACTCAATCGCAATCTGACTCTGGTACCAGATGAACCTCGCGTTATGATCGGTCACAAGGTTGTGCGCCAATTCATGGCAGAACGTCAAGAACCAGCTGTCGAACGCGCGAGCCCTGCCCTCAGGTGTCGCGTAATCGGCAGCATGGGTCTGGATGAACCATCCAAGGTTGAAAAACAAGCTACGATTCTGGTTGAACGCGATGGTGCGCGATTTCTTATCGAGGAAAATACTGACGGCAGCAGGATTAACGCCAAAAAGCGAGGTCAGTGCGAAGATGAGCGGTAGGAACACCGTGAGATGTGGCTGTAAATCTTGCGGTGACTCGGTATGCGTGGGGCCGTAGTAGATATCGACATGACGGCCAGAGTAGGGGATGGAAAAGGCCTTGTGCAGGTTTTCCCACTGCTCGTCGTTGCAGTAGCCACCTTTGTCAAGCTCTGTTGGCGGATCTTGATGGTGTTTTGAGCTGATATTTTGTTGGTCTGTAGGGCGGCAATCTTTGATGGCGTTTTGGATGTTGTTCTTTGTGGCTTGATTCTCCCGTGTAATTTGGCCTGCATCGGCGCGAGGAGAGGGAGAGCTTTTGAAACCAAGTTTCTTGGCCCATTGGTTGTAGAGGCTCTTTTCAGGAGGACGGAGTATATTGTCATGGCCTTCGGCTTCCTCGACCTCTGGACTACCGAAAGACCCTGGCATGTTGGGTTCTCTGACCTTTTCGGGAGTGGCTGGGGTGGCCGGCGGCACCACAACGCCGGGTTTGGCTTGTTCGGCGGCGCGCTGTTGTTCTTCGGACTCGCGCTCAAGCTCAAGTTGCTTCGCTATGCGGGCTTCGTGCTCCTTTTTCCGCAAAATGCGTTCGACATTGATACCCTTCGCTTGCAGACGTCGAAGCGACTCAGTAAGTATCCTCTCCAAAGCAATAGCATCATTCTGCTTCGGCCGATGAATAAGTAAACGAACGAGCTCACTGCTAACTTCATAGGCCTCATATTTTGGTGTGATGTATAGAATTGTCCCCATTCCACGTTTACGTGAGATGATTGCGGTTTTCCGATGTGATGTTGCCGCGCGATCAGCAAGAGAATAGCGGATTGAAATATCTGATACACATTGCACAATCAAGTTTGAACTGAGCCATTTACTGTCGTGACGTATGCTCTTAGATGTCCCATCGCGCTCGTACTCGTGGAGAAAAAGTCTTGCGCGTTCCAGAATGTCTTTCCGGAGTTGCTGGGCTGGTGTCTGGTCTCTTGTAGCGTTACCAATTCGTTGTTCTTGTTTGACAAGTTCAGATATCTTTTTAACCCCAAAGCGAGCATAAAATTCTTCCAAAAGCTCTTCCTGGGGCGCGGCAATGATAAAGTCACGAAACTTTATCAGGAAGCTAACGTCGTCAATGATTACGATTTCGTTTGCTTTGTTCAAAGACCATTCGCGGTGCACACCAGGCTCATCAAGATCATCGAAAACATCTTCCTCGACAGAAGCAGAGTCTTTTTGCTCATCCCTGATATCCCGATATCCAAGAAGGATCCTTGACTGGATGAGAGTCTGAACTAGGGGTTTATCCTTCCACAGATTGCCAGCGAATTCGGCTAGTTTTCTAAGAAGCTCGAGGTACCTTTCCTGTCCAAGGCTATTGAGGAAACGTGCCGGGTTATTAGACAAGAGATTTGCAAGGTCGTGACTGCTTGGCTCGTGTTTGGACCCGGCCTTCAAGAGGAATGCTGTAGCTTCAGACCCATAATGAACATAGTCGAGAATACCCTGGTATTCTTGGTCTTGGCCAACAAATACTGTTTCAGGTGGATCATGATGGTGGAGTCGCATTTCGCTCTTGCCAGACTGTGCTTTTGTGCGATTCTCAAAACTCCCCGAATCGAGATAGTATTTGCGAAATACAGGCACAATTTTGGCACTTGAAACGGTATGCCATAATGACGGATGCTGTTTAAATGCATCTGCTCTGGTTGCTAGATAGCTGAATTGCATCTCGGCATCACTTTTCGTCTTCGGTGGCGACTTGATCAAGCGCTGTACGCAGTCTTTAATGTCTGGATCACCGCGTACGCCAAACTTGTCTGCATTGGGCCTTATATCAGCGCGGAGGATGGCGTAACCCAAACAAGCCGCACGCTGGTTTGAAAAACATTGGAACGGTCCTACAAGAGTTGGCCAAGGTGCTTGTTCTGTGGGTAGAATAGGAAGTGCAAGCGCAGCGAACTGTTGCGTTGTGGACGCATATCCATGCTTATAATGGTTTTGGAGAAAATATTGCATTGAAAGCGCATAGAGGGACCGGTCGTTTTTTTGCCCGGCTTGATGCATAATATTTGCAAGAGTCATCGAGTCCGGCCATTGCTTTAGACCCAACCTTAACAGGAGTGTACCTTCGCGGGCATTCGACTTGAACTCGTATGGAAGTTTGACTTGGATAAGACCAAGTGACAATACGGCTTGATCGGGAGAGTAGAGATCGGAGGCTCTAAACAGTTGACCACTTGACGCTGACACACCTTCACCAGGAAGAAAAGCGGTCTCTCTAAGTCGGTCCATGTCCTTTGGTGGCATTTCATCCATTACTGATGCAAAATAACGAATAAGATCAACGTGATTCCATGGAGGTTTCTCTGACTGAGAGCTAGAATCTTGATTTCGCATGCGATCGAACACAACGGGGAGGTCTACTGTTTTTCTGACACCTAACGCAGATAAAAAACTTTCTTTTGAACCTGGGAATGCCTTAACGGTGGGCAGGTCCTGGAAGAGCTTGACGCTGGGAAAGTAAGACTCTTCAGGTTTTCGCATACCGGTTTTCGTGGGAATGATAGGATGAGGAGTCAGAATATGCACTACTGCCTCTTTCGATGCTCCATCAAATTGATCCCAGCACTTTGACGTAAGACTGAGGGTTTGAAGTGCAAGTTTCTCAGACGTGAACAATTCCTGGAGCTGGGGAGCGGTTGTCATGTGACGCAACCAACGCACCATGGAGAGTTCAACCCACCCGAACATCCGCAATTGTGGAATAGGTATTGCTTTGGAGAAAACAAAGGGAATGGTATCTGACGGTACGGGAAGTGTTGGGGTAATTTTCGCTGTATTTATGTAGGTGCTCACATCGCCGAGTGACAAAATTCTTCCAGTCTCGTTCGAATCGAAGTCTATGTTCGCCACTGTAATCTCAAAAAGACTACGTATACCAATAGCATCAATTTCTTGAAGCTCGAGTTTAGCACCTGACCATTTTAGAAATTCCGTCAGTTCATCAGAAGTCAGGGCTCGACTCTCAAGACCCTGTCGAATGTCCGCCATGGTCAACTCGGAGATGAATCCACGGTTATGAAGCGTGAGCATAAAAGTATAGGCTTTGGTGGCCAATTCTTGAGGGACCAGAGGCACTTCTCCAAGGAAGCTTAATGTCTCTGCGGGCATACGAACCCGCTTACTGGCCATAACACCTTTAGTAGAAAGCATTTCGATAGACCGTTCCTTAGAGCAACTCCAGAACGCTTCCTCGATCTTCTCGCCTAGCAAGGTTGAAGGATGTGAAGCATTAGAAGTAAATTGTTGGAACACATAGACCGCTCGTTGGACTAAAATATCCGTTTGTTCGTTTCCAAATCGGCGTTGGATATCGCTCATGTCCGAGGCGTACAAGATACGACAAGCAAGACCGGCGACGCGCAACAACTCAATATTCCAAGTCGATATGTATCGAGCATTTAAATCCACGTTCTCACGTTCAACGGTAGGAATCAGCGAGGGGGCAGACACATGTGCGAGAATACCGGTAGTCTGTGCGGTCGGAAACCCGATGAAAATCCTGCCTGCCTTCGTTGGAAGCACTTCCGAAAACAATCTCGAGGCCAGGTCTGATGTATTACCTGAACCCGAAGAAAGAGAGTCCGCTGGATCATGATATGGAGAGGTTAAAAGCGCTATCTTTGTTTTACGCGGGGGCGGCTTTTTCGTCGCCCGTTCGATTTCCGCCGCAAAACTCCGCGATACACGAGTGTCGACCTCTACAGTACAAATCTGTAAGAAAATTACACCTTTAGATTCCCCTGTGATATCGTCACTGTTGCTAGAAGGGTTGGCTGAGATTTTGGATGAAGGAAGTGACCTGCTTGATTTTGCGGGTGGCTGGGCAACGGATGTAGAAAATTTCGAGAAGAAGCTTTTTAGAGTTGTACCCGCGTTGCGTACTTCAGCCTGCACCAGCTCGGCGGCTCGCTTGGGTGGCTTTTGAGCTGTAGCGATGACGTTACTCCACTCTGCATCTAGCTGCGAATGTTGTTGTGTAACTTGTGCAACCCGCATGAAACCTCCTTCAGTTTCTGTCTTTAGCTCCTTGGGAACTTGTAATTCGACGGCGGGCGATGTCTTTTTGATGAACGAGGCAACCTTGTGCTCGTCCAAGTGAAGTTCAACAGATTGAAGTCCAACAAAGGTCAAGCTAGTGGCCAGAAACTGGCACAAAGTAGGGAGGTCTGGGACTTTAGCTGGATTGTATGATGCCGAAGACGTGTCAGCCTGTCGATAATCAAGGGAGAATGTTGTGTTGGATGAGAGGTGCACCTCTGGTACACTGGCGACTTTCGTGGACAGCGTGTTTCCCTTCCAATAGAAAGCCATTGTTTTATCTCCAGAAACAACGAAAGGCTCATCGCAATCAGCGAAAACACTGTAGAAGCCGACACCAAAGGCACCAATCTTTGTCTCATCCGGGTTACCATCAGCGATACTTTTGAGCCGACTCCAATCTGCAGCTGTGAACGGCTGTCCATTGTTGGATACGATTAAACGTTTTAGTGTGTGATGTTGGATGATGTGTTTCAGGATAAGTGCTTTGTCCGAGCCCTGTGGCGGAGACGGAGTGGTCAGAGAAGGGTCGGTCTCAAACTTGATAATGACTGTAGTTGCACCAGCATCCGACGCATTTTGAATGAGCTCCCTTAGAGTGGTATGTTCACTGGAGTACCGGGCTAGTACCTTGTCTATTAGCGCTCTTGTGTTCACGGTAACCTCAGAATCATGGCCATCGGCCATGGTCTGGTAGCGCAGCCGTGCAAAGTCAACCCCCGCCATATTAAAGCGCCTACTAATACTTAATGAATTTCGAGTTTCATATGATGTTCTGATAATGAGGTAGAGGAATCAGGTGGGGAGAATGTATTGAGAACAATGATGGGAGATCTATTGAGCTGAGTGGCGGAGCAAGAAGCAGGTAGAAGGCGGAAGAACGTATGTTCTTATGAGGGCCAGTTCCGACGTATCCCAGACCACGCTATGCAAACGCAAGAATAAAGGACGAATGACCACAGTATGGGTTAAGTGTCTAAGTCTGTGACGGATGAGACAGTCTAATGTCGCGGTTGATCTACCTTGGTGACAAAGTGTGGCGTTTCGCGCTAGCATTAATGCATACTAGACTGCCAAGTCCTCAGCCCTTAGCGCGCCTTCACTTGAATCCCCAGACCGCTGCGGCTTCACACTATCAGAAATTAACACACCATGTATCTGTCAGCGTTAACATCTCCATAAATACAACTAAACCTGCCCCTCTCTGCCTCACTGAGGCTGACTCTTTGTTTCTCATGCAGCGATGGTGGTCGACCCACTTTCCCCCATTGCGCCAGCGCGCATACGGGCACTTCTCCTGCCCGTCGGCCGCATCAAACGCTCTCGGTTCCTAGGCTTCGTTGATCTTCTACAACCTCATTGCATGGTCCGCCTCGGAGATGTCACTCCAGACCCTCGGCCAGACAGGAGTACGCTTTCTCAAGCAAGAATTTCCTCAGCCGATTGCTAATGTCAACGTCTAGACATGTTCTCTCCCTTGGCATTTCCTACTGGTATTCTGCTGTATGACTTGTCGACCTCATTACCGCCCCCTACGCATTCAGCTTTGTCACCCTTTGAACAGTTTCGCGAACCACTTTTGGTCATTGGTATAGCTGATGCCTCAGAATATTCACTACTCAGGTCACGTGCTGAAAAAGAGAGGGTTAATGATCGTGAGATATTAGATTCCCACACTCCCGAGACTGCGGAGATAAGCTCCGCTATAGAAGATTTACGAGAACAATTTCCAAAAGCGTACATGCATACCTTAATGGTGTTTGATTGTTTTACTCAACAGCACGCTCATCTTCCCCCGGAAGCGCTGCTAGTCCCGCCAGCAACACAGCTCAAGACAACCACAATGAAAACTCTCATGTGCGATCTTACTTCGACGCTCTTGGCCGAAATGACAACGCTGGCAAAGTCTATCCAAGCTCTGCCTACTATGCCTTCACCATCATCCCAAGGAGGGACCGGAGACAATATGCCCAGCTGGGCCAGTGTAGATACGTCAGGCTCTCTATTTTCTCGTAGGAATTCGCAAACTCCTGTTTCGAGCAGACCCGATTCGCCATCTTCTACGAGCCAGAAAGACATGCAGCGAATGTCGATGCCTGTTTTGCCTACCAGCCCTGGGGAACCGTCATCTACGGATGACCCTAGAACATCCCCTCCTACTACACAGGGAACACGCACCCCTCCTACCACTTTCGATGAAATTTCCGGGATCAATGCTGCGAATGCACTGCACCAGACGACAAGTAATTCATCTAAACCTAGTGGAAGAGACCCTAGTGCTGATCGAGTATCAATCCACGGCTTTGGCTCTGGTGGGGTCGGTGAACGGGCACGCAATAAAGGCAAAGGTCGCGTCAGTGTCGTTGTTGGCACATTATATCTCTGTGCAGGACAATGGCATGAGGCCCTCAAAGAGCTTACCGAGGGTGCTGCAAGAGCGCGCACTTTTAGTGATCATCTATGGCATGCAAAAGCTTTAGAAAACATTACGGTGTGTCTTTTGCTTTTCGCGTGGTCAGGAATGGATTTCCAAGTGAGTGGTGTAGATTTCGCTTACAGTGGCTGTATTGACTGGCCTAGATTCCTCAAGTTTGCTATCCGATATATGACAAATCTTCTGGGACGAAATCACCCCAGCATACCCCGGCTAGCAGTATAGCTGGAGCTATCTCACCTGCCTCGGCAACCTCATCAACACATCAGGTCGCCCTCGAGAGTTTGAATGCTCTTCTCCCAGATCTAGTTAACATGATATTAAACATCTACACACGAGCCTCCAACTTCCCTGGCGAATCACTTCCCCCATTAGCATTTTCAGAATGTGTTATCCGGTTCTCGAAGCTTTTGGCAGCAATGAATTTGTCAGCAGGCTATCTAGATAATGATGCGTTACAACATCTTGTACAAAATTCGCCGTTCCGACAAAAACCAAGGCTTTCCGTTCCAAGGCTTAGTGTTAACCCTACCAGAAATGATATAGCGACCATGCTTTTCCGGGCTTTACCAGGACCACCAGAAAGTACGGGAATGACCGCAACTGATCGTGTTGTTGTACTTGCAGGCGTTGCCTCAGTACTATCATCGCTAGAGCTCCAAAGAAAAAAGGCCATTGTAATGAAAGAATTCATCACATCTCTAATTCCCGGGCTAGTACAAGCCCGAAAGGTCGGTGCAGCAGAAATGGGTGTACACCCAGCCGCGGGTCTCGCTGCATTGAACATGGCAAGCGGGGGCAACTCTGGAGCTGGAGCTCTTAATCTAGGGGAAGGAGAGGTAGAAAATGGCATAGATGAGTTCTTGGGTTTATTAGGGCGCATTTATGGTATACCTGATTCGCGAGGTACTTTCGATTCACCGGCCCTCACTTCTATGGCCAACGGGGAGTCTACACTTATCACAGGGATTTCTAACCAAGGTGCAATCAGGGAGATTCTACGCATGTCTTCCCTGAGATCTTTTGGAAGTCTCGGACTAAAGTTGGATGTCCTGCGCATGTGCATAAACTTTTGCGAGGCCCTACCAGATTTCAACGGCGTGCTCCATTTCACTGCTCTTATTCTGCGAATTGCTGGCCCCGGCACTGCGCCTAAACCGAACAGTACAGATGTTTTTGTCTCATTATCTCGTGAGGAACAAGTACGACTTTTTGCGAATATCTCCCGGACAGTTGCCGCATCAAAGAAGCTTGGACTACAGCATGTTGAAACTGACTACTGGGATGACTTCTTGGTTCGCGGCCTGTTCATAATGGAGCCACCGGGTCCTTTGCGTTTATCTCATCATCGCCCGGCTGAGCTGAAAGCCATACCCTCTACCAAAGAAGGTCCGTTTATTCATAACCCATGGAACAAGGACCCACAAGCAAATGCGGTAGAGACTGTTCTCGTTGCAAACGAGGAGTATAAATTTGTCATCGCCCTACAAAATCCATTCGACTTTGAACTCGAAGTTGAATCTCTGCGGATTGCTGCTGAAGGCGTCGATTTTGTTGCTCACGAAGAGCATTTTATACTGGGCCCTTACAGAACGCAAAAGTTTCCCATAAGCGGTGTTGCACAATCAGCAGGGACACTGACTATCGTTGGCTGCTATATTAAAGTCATGGGTTGTCGGGAGCGCTTGTTCCCAATATTTCCAGAGCCCTGGAAGCCAAAAAAAGAATTGAAAATGAAGAGAATTGGGTTGAAAGCATGTTTAGATGCACCCATATCTCGCCCAGCCTCGGCGGTAGGTGCGACAACTGACATGCAGCATGCGTCTACGCCAAAACCTGAGAACTTAATATTCAATGTGATTCCGGATCAGCCGATTATTGTTATCACTAACGTTTCGCTTCCTCAGGCAGCCATCATGGTACTTGAGGGCGAGAAACAGCGCTTTAGTGTTACTGTAAGAAACACATCAGAGACTACGGTCGTCGACTTTGTCCACATATCGTTTCAAGACTCCACAACCACGGCCATTCAAGCCGCTATGTCAAATCGAGATCTTCCGGCTGCCGAGCTCCATGAGCTGGAGGTTCAATTAGCGAATTTTCCTTCCCTTCGGTGGATCAAAAGAGACGAAGAGTCACTATTGATTCAACCTGGACATGAAGCTGAGTTTGCCATCGAGGTTATTGGCCGAACTCGCCTTACTGACGCCATCATCCAAATCGACTACGCTAATCTTGGAAAACATCGCTCAGAGATCAAGGAAAAGTTTTTCACTAGACAAGTTTCTTTCCCAATTTCCATCACGGTGAATGCTAGTGTTCAGCTCCAACGGCCTGATATTGTATCTCTTTCAGGTGATTTTGCATGGACCAGCTCAACAACACATTCAAGAACCACACCCATCTCTTCTCCAACAACTACCACCAACCCGAAATCTATCTTGATCGATAAAAACGATACCCAGTTCCAGATTTTTCTTCATCACGCCAGCAAACAAAGATGTGATGATGAATTCTGCATACTTTTATTAGATCTTCGCAATTCTTGGCCAAATCCGTTACATATCTCTCTACAAGTTCGAGCACGGAATGGCAATGACGAAAACACAAATGAATCCTGGGATAAAGCATATACCTTGAACGAAGTTATCCAACCGGGGCACATCAACCGGATTGTTCTTGTTCTACCAAAGATTCATTTAAATGACCCTTATTCACCTGTACCATCCTTGAACCCTGCAAATAAGCGACAATTCGTAGTCAGTACCAGCAAGATATCCCCAGAAGCAGAACGTGCGGGTCGAGAAGCGTTTTGGTATCGTCACGAGTTATTGAACCTCATTCGTGGAACATGGAAAGAAGAAGGTCATGGACGGCAAGGAGATTTGGAACTTCGCGCCATCCGCTTTTCTCAGCGTATGGTTGAAGCTATAAAGCTGGATGATGTCATGATTGAAACCAGTATTGAACCTGACCAGCCGAGCAGTGAAGGGGTTCGCAAAGTTAGACAGCTTGGTCGATCACGATTCGAAGTTCCGGTTGATGAATTTTTAACTCTGAAAACTAAGATATTCAATCGGAGCTCTGCGCCAATTGCACCACTGCTAAGGTTACAACCTCACTTAGCAGGTCTGCCACATAATATTGCACTCGACCTGGACAAGCGCTTTTCCTGGAGCGGTGTTTTGCAACGCCGTCTACCCACCATCCAGCCGGGCCAATCCGTCGAGTCCGATCTTGGCATCCTCGTTCTCGTGAATGGCGTCTTCGAAGTCAGCGCCACTGTAGACGAAGTTGAACTCCAGCAGCCAGTACACGAAGTTAAAGGGAGCAGGCCGAGGAGTGGCACAGCAGATCTGCAAGCGGAAGTTGAAGGGGAGCCGAAACTGCGATCTTGGCATTCGAAGGAACCATGTACACTAGTTGCTAAGATTGAGAATGTATAGAGGCGATCATGTGAATTGATCGAATAATACTAGAAAGAGTTCAATGATGGTACAAAGCACTTCATGTACTTAACAATGAAAGCTTGATGCTAGTTTTGTGTCTTCTGTTTCCATTTGAGTACAAACCACCACTGAAAAAGTTATATGACACTACAACAAAATAATCATAATACTACGACGGCTATGGGGTTTATGACTTTTGTAGGTTAGGAAATTTCTTTAAACAAAAGAATCCTACAATCCGACGAAGATCATTTTTCTCCCTTTTCTGTCAAAGTACGGTTAGCCGACTGGACTTCATTTAACAACACGGGTTGTTGAATTTTACAGATGCCCTAAAAATGTGATCGTGATGATGTACGCAGAGCTTCTCTAGTGAAATGATGATAGATGCATGTGGAATCAAATCATCCCTAAAGTGAAGTGTTTCCATTTTGCCGGATTAAACGCCACAGTAAACTTTGACTGTAAAGTATGATTGATTCATAGTAAGCTATTCGGTGGTTGAATAGTTATTCAAGCGGAATAATACGCCCATTCAACGAACTCCAGAGGTAGGCTGCCACCTTCGTTGGCATTGGACTGAACATGAACTCCTTGCCATGCTGTCCGAGAAATCGTAGTCTGGTCCGCTGGCACCAAAACGGTGGGGTAGTAGTTCGGACCGTCGACCACCGAGAACGAGTCTTTCACAACCTTTAACCAATACGTCTTTCCATCCACTTCTGGATCCGTCCACTTCTTTAGTTGTTGGGTCTGCTCGGAACGGAAATCGTCGTACTCTTGACTGAACCCGCCAAAGGTGTAACTGATACGAACTCTGGTACCACTTTGAAGAGATGACCCGCCAGTAGGATTAAGGCGCCAGTAAGGGAGCATTCCTGGCGCTTGCCGGTTTGTTACAAAAAGATGGAAGAGACCGTTGGAAGCACGGTACGTAACGAGGCCGCGTTGTTCAGCAGCATTTGGAACGTTGTGGGGATCTTGAATTTGCACCGGAGTATCTGCTGTGATCTGTATCCCATATATTAGCATTATGTGGTCTACTTGGTGCTAG
>Ga0247757_10002038_pt1 | contig 11339 bp, 11 predicted proteins | sample UWRJL126311R4_FD_180929 | JGI IMG/M metagenome (GOLD analysis project Ga0247757, IMG submission 180929) | Plant litter microbial communities from Arlington Agricultural Research Station in Wisconsin, United States - UWRJ-L126-311R-4 | ecosystem: Environmental > Terrestrial > Plant litter >...
GGTGGGTTTTTGTTTTTTTTTGCGGGGAGGAAAGGTACATACACATCAGGATACGGAGGAGGGAGAGATGCTGAATTTGCTCGACTATGTAGAAAACATGCTATTCTCCCCTTCCCCCTCCTTCTATTCCCCTCTTTCGGACCAGACGTCTTCTAACTCCCCACCGCTCTCCCTCCCAACCCGCACACAGCGTCTCCACTCCCAAAAAATCCGGTACCCTAAGCCCCCCTCAGGTAAAGCCTCCGTCCTAGCTCGTCACGCCGTCGGGCAGAACCTGGAGTGGCATGTTGTCGCTCGTGGTACATTGTTCCCTCTCCAACATGCAGCGCCTGCATGGGCGGATGTTGGATTGGATGTGGGGGGATTTCTTGTCCACACCCACCGCGAGGCAAGGCCACGCCAGCCCACACCACCTCCTAAGGCTGTGCCCGGTACCTGCTATCTGGTCAGGTTAGGCTGGGCTGCAGCTGGGGATCTGGCATGTGTGTAGGTGTTGTGTTGTTACTATCGGATGTCTTGAAGAGGACTTGCTTGCTTGCTTGCTGATGCTGATGCTGCCTAACGGACTGACAGATAGCTGGATGGAGGGACTGACTGACGTCGCCCTGCTGTGCACTGCAGACAGTGTGGGTGCGACGCACAGGCTCTTCCCACTGCTTGCTGCGCGCGCAGTGAGCCTGTGCTATGCTTGCACTGTGCTGCTGAGAAACGCAGCTCGCAGCATGTGATCTATCCCATCCCCATCTGCAGACGGTTCCTTTCCTCCCTCGTGCCTCTACCTCCCGACAAGGACAACAAGTCAGTCACACATTCGACTGACGTTGGTACTAGAAAATACCCAAGCGACGTGAGAAAAATCGGGTCTTCGAACCGACGATCTAGAAGCTCTCCCTATTTTTTCTGTCTCGCTTCTCGAATCGCATTTTGCCTCTTTGCCTAGCCCTGCCGTTCCTAACTCGGATGGGGGAGGGAAAAATGCTTGGGCTAGGCTTGGAAAACGCGGGGTATGCCCTTGAGCTTGAATGGCTCGTTCGTGCGTCTGTCTGTCTGTAGGGTGTATGTGTGTGATGTGTGACTGCGCTATGGCGTCGGAGGAATATGAGAGAGGCTCGGATGGTGGAGGAGTGGAAGGGGGGGCAATCGGGATTGGAGAGGCAAAGGTTGCTCCATGGCGCTTCTTTGGGTTTGCATCATTGGGTGGCGAGGGGAGGCTTGGAGGAGGGAGGGGGTCACAGCAGATGGAATTGCAGATTGGGTGGATGGGAGGGTGGGCTAGCAGGTGCAAAGGGAGGTATAGCGTGGTGTGTATTGGACTGGACGAGGCCAAGCTGAGGTAGGGTCGAGAGAAGGGCTAAGCTTGAGCGCTTATGCGGAGGAAGCTTCAGGAGGGTGCTTGGGAGTGAAATGGGAGGGAGGGGAGACGCGTATCGTCTTCGGGCGTAGATAGAGGTTTCTGGGAGCATGCTATGCAATGCTGTGCTGCTGAGCTGTCCAAGCCAACGACGCCTGAGCATGAGTAGCGAATGCAAGCCATACTCTCCAGATCCTGAGCCTCAGCATACGGCCCAACTCCTCACACTAAGCTCACAGCAGTCCAGTCTCCACCCGTGCCTGGACGGCTGGACGGTCAGCCATGTTGTCTTTTCCCCTGCGCGCTCAAGGTACGATCAGAAGAATCCTCAACGTCTGACGCGCCTCCGTCGCCTTCGCAGCCATGGCGCCGAAAAAGCTACAACGCCGTGACATTGGCATGCTAATGCTATGGCCGTTGCTATTGGCATATCGACAACAGCAGACCGTTGTTCCCCTGCACCGATCTGCTCTGCGGGCCCTCCACATGACCACCACGCAGCCCAATCTAACTCCACACTTACCCCAGACGCCAGGCCCAACCAGTCTGGCGCCTCATCAGCCGCGCCGGCTCCTGCACAAGCAGGAACCGCCTTCGGTGCAGCGTTCCATTATATGGATAAATTATGCTGAGCAAAGAGGGCCTGCTGGGGTACACAGGCGCCTGCAGCCTGGAGGGGTGCTTGCCCGCCGGAAAATTTTCGAATGGCTTCTGGACTGGCTGTTTAGTGTTTGCGGGGAAAAGACATTAGAGTGTACGTGGGTCTGGTCGCTGGATGCGGGTGCTTGTATTGGCTGTGCAAGAGCTACAAGAGCATGGGTGAATGTGCTCGCTGGCTGGCTAAGATGGCTTAGGTGCTTGCGTGCTTGTACATATGTGCAGCTTGCAGTGTGCATGGAAGCAGGTTGGGGGTGATAGAAGCATGTCGGCGTAGATGAAAGGGCGGGGGTGCATGGTGTGGAGCCGTGCCATCACGGCACCATGGCATACCAGTTGTGGCAACCTGCACATGACGAACGTCTGGGGGGGTTGGAGAAACGGGACCTTAAGTTCGTTAGAGTTATTGCTGCGCATAGATTAAACAGGCGTGTTGGTCGAAGGGCAAGGTACGACCTCGGCTTGTGCGGGTCGGGTAACGGACCAGTGACCAGCGAAGAGCATGATCGTGTAGATTGAAGTTGGCGGGAAATTGAGTACGGCTACGGTTTGGACTGCTCTTGGCGGCGCCATACGCCCATGAAGAATGGGTGCTGGTGCTGGCAAGGGCCCTTGAAGTGCGGAGATGGACAGCCGCGGATGATTTCCTCGAGTTGCAAGGGTTTGGCCTTGCTGCAGATCTTAGGCTTAATTGCGGGCTGGGTGGTACGCTTCGCACGAATTGGAAGATTCGCGCAGCTGGCTTTTTCCACACGGCTTCCAGAAGACGTTGGAAGAAGGGCAGCCCTGGAGAGGCCAGGGCAAGGCCAGGGCAAGGCCAGGGACAGGCCAGGGACGGGCTCCTTCGCGTAGGCGTCTGATCTGGTGATCTCCTGCGATGCATGCTCACGATAAGGTTCGTGGCGGTTGTACAAGTCTTCTAGTGTGTTGTTTGTCGATCTACAGCAGTTTGCCATGGACTCGACGCATTATGTAAGGTCGGTAGGGGTGTTGACGCATTGGCTCAGCCGCAAGGGGCATGGGCGAGCAAGCCGAGCGTTGAGGCCAAAGTCGGTTATGCGACCTGCTTTCAGCTCCAGCGCCGACTTTCGCGAGCTTTGGATCTGTGCTCGTTCCCACCCAAGGGTGGAGATGGTGTTCGCTGCTTTTGCGCCAGATGTGCGTACCTGGCTCCGTGTTGACGACATGCCGACGCTTAGCTGTACGCGACAGCTGACCGGAAGATGGCGCTGAACAAAATTGTCCGTGTGGTGCAGGTACCCAACAGGTACAGGCCTACTTGAGGAGGCTCATCGGAACGTCGTTCCTATGAAGGTGTCACACCGGCGTGGCCGCTTGTCGCGCTGGCCAAGCCGAGCGCACCGAGCGAAGCGCTCGCATCATCGGACATAACCCTTCTCTTTTGTGTCCGAGAGGCTTCCCATCTGCAGAGTCAGCCAGCGTGTGAACGTTCGTAATCGAGAGGCCCAGAGCAGCCTTGCGGACATGCGAAAGACGCAATTGGCGCATGAGAGATCCGGCGCTATGAGATGTAAATTACCGAGTTGGGAACGGAGCGAATACTCGATTTAGCGCCATTGGTGGGCTGGCTAAATACGAGGTCACGTGTCGGGCCGCCTTCTAATTCACAAGCGACCGCACATGTGGGCTTATGTAAACGAGACATCTTCTCCCGGCATCGAGGGACTCGGATGCACCGTCAGGGACGATAGCAAAAAGCAAACAAAGAGACCGGTACTGTGGGTAAGTATTGTTGTGAATGCTCAAAGTCGTGGCTTGCTTATCGTCAGAACGTCCAATAGCCTTTCGCCAGCCGACGGAAAAAACAAAGATGCATAACGTCTTGCAGAATGTATGTACACGCAGACAGACGACCTGCCCTTTTCATACGCGAACGAGTCGTCTTGTCGGTCGATAGAGGATCAAAAAGCATTGCGAGGCGCTCGTATTGTACAAGCGGTTCCGGAAAGACGGTGTTCTGCAGTTGCATTGCATTGCGTGTTCGCAAATTCGGACAGCTGGACCAATGAACACCTGTTCGGCTTCGTGTCTTTGCTACTCTGGCGGCCTTTGGGTCAGCTCGGAGAGGTTACCTGGCCGTTCGATAGCGCGTGTTATGGAGCATGGCGAAGTGCAGGACAAACTATCCCGCACGTCGACAATCAATGACAGTTACCTCACGTGGCTGGCCAACACACCACGTCTACGCTCCAACTCTTTCGCTGCAGGCACAGAACGGTAGGTCAATTAAAAGAAAGCCGGACACATGACAAAGGGTCGAAGCGCAGCCAGTGTGAGGCTGTAGGGATAAGCAAGCAGGGCGAGCTGATGGACAGAGTCTCGGCCTTCTCGTCACTCTTGTCACTGTTCACAGTTGCAAGCCGAGAGGTCTTATGGAAAGAAGGGTGGGTGTCCTTACACAAACTCGTGCACTCTAGCCTCGCATCTGGTTTGTAGGTGGTATTTGCATCCGCCGCCCACTTCCCACGCCAGGAGTCAGGTTTGTGGCAGGTGTGATGGTTCGATGTGATGAAGCACACAGTCAGCAAAGGGGCACTGCCTCGGTGGTCCGTTGTGACGCTGTGCACCCTGGCGTTGCCAGGACATCGCAGGCACGCGGAATCAAGGCAACCCTGGGACGAAGAACAGCAGGCGTGATGAAAGGACCGCGTGTAACTTCGCAGTCGCAGGACAGACGTCTGAACAAGGCCGCATGGTGCATGGTGTTGCGATGCGCCACAATTTAATCAAATCTTCTAGAAGGATTTAGCGGAGGCGTAAGGCAGAGGCGATATTGCTGTGGCGACGAGGAGCGACGAGGAGCGGAAGCCAGCCATCTTATCGATTAGGCGGCCCCATCACGGGACTGGCGTCACTGTGCATGCGACTGCAGGCTCTGCAGAGGCTGCATGCAAACGTCACGGCCGTGTCCCTCGTCCGACGGGATGGGCAGAGTGTTCGGTGGCGGATATCTGGTGCGACGCAGCGAGAGAGAGGGGATTGCAGAGGACGCAGCTGAGACGCCTCTCCCAACGACCTGGTCCGCTTCCGCCGTCGCCGCCTGCACGTCCGCTTGCACTGATCAGCACCAGGTCTCAGCCAAATCCAGGAGAAGTCGAGTCGAGTAGCAGGTGCAATAATAGTAGATAAGCAGGGCTCGGGTTGCTGTCTGCCTGGGCGAGCACCACGCATGGCTCGACAATGCCAGCCCGTCTCCCCTGAGCGACTCATGGCCACCACGCAACCGGAAGCCATCATTGGGGGACAAAGAGGGCATGTGCTGCCTCAGCGGATGAGACGGCCGGCCGTGTGCGATTCGACTAAACATGGCACGGCGGGCGCTGCACAGGAGTGTTGACGTCTGGTGTTCGGCGGGGGAGAAGCATATGTAGGCTGACGCACGCCATCGTCGCTCGCTGCCAGCAGAACAAGAACAGCAGGCGGGCGAGCGAGAGGGCAGCGAACAGCACGTCTTGGATGGACGTGCAAGTGTAGATAACTTGTTTCGTGAAACAGGCCTGGCCAGCACCAGCAGCAGCAGCAGCGGCCGAGGGGCGTTGGCTGCGTGTTGCAACGGCAAGATCCCGGTTGGCTTGGCCCAGGCCCAGGAGGAAAATTGAAATTATTCGGCTCGCCGTCTTTCCTTCGACATCACCTCCATCACCACCCCATCGTGCAGTGGCCCCGTAATCCCTTACGAGGCGCTTGCTTGGATTCGTAGAGCCTTCTCTCGAATTCCGTCCCCAGGTACCTGTCGCGGCCGTCCCGACAGCCCTCCAGGAGATCTCCTCTCCGCTCCTTTCTGCGCCCACGCAGTCCGCACACTGAGCCGCTTTTTGCGACCAACCTGCGCTCGCCATCCGCAACCTCCACAACACCGCACCAGGTTTCTAATGAGTGCATCCATCTCAAACGTGCAGAACCCGCCCATCGCCGCCTCCCAGACCGCTGCCGCCGCGAACTCGCCCACGCCGGGACCGTCCGCCAACGTGGCCGCTGGATCGGCTCAGCCCACTGCCCGCAGCTCGTACGCCAGCGCGACCAAGAAGATCTCGTCTCCTCCGATCGCGTCCAGCGCCGCGCCGCCTGTGGCAGTGGGTGGCCCGCCGAGCGCTCAGCATGGCAAGAGTGCTTCTGTTTCCCCGGTGAACGGCAGCAACCCCATCAAACCAGCCGTCCCCGCCATGGGCCCAACCATCGTCAACAGCAGCCTTGCCAACGGTCCTGACCACAGCCGCAAGTCATCGCTGTCCATCACTGCCACCGGCACTATCGGTCACATACCCAACGGCGGCCCTGTGCCAAACTCGCGCGCGCCCTCAAACTTGACCTTCGGTTCGCTTGCCGGCTCACCAGCGCCCGCCCACGCCGTTCCGCAGCCTCAAGGTCCAAATCTGAATCCCCAGGTGCCTAATCCTCGAGTCGCATCGCCCGCACACTCTCCCTCGCCTATCCCCACCCCGATCTCGAGCGGTGGCAAGCCTGACACGCTGCCCACCCGCCCGAATCTTGTCTTTGGTGGTGGGAGTGAAGGCGCCGAAACAAACGTAAGTGAACAACAGTCCTGCACCCGCGTGAATTTGGAATTCGACCACTGACTCTGCACAGTCCCGCAATTATTCCCTTCCACCGCAGGCCAACGCGCTTCCCCAAGCTCAACACTTGCGCAGGGAATCATCGCAGTCGGCACACAGCGACATGAGTAACCCTAACATGCCTCGTCCTTTCCCACCAAATAGCGGCCGCGGTCGAGGTAGTTTCAACAACTATCCACCCATGGGTGCGTCTCCGCAGCCTTATAGGGCCATGCCTAACCAACCCCGAGGTCCAAACATGCCTCCTGCGTTTCAACCTGGCATGAACCCCAACTCGCCTTATCGCGCAAACAGGTCCCCTGCTATTACACCCGCTGCAGTTCATCAGCAGGCGGCTTACAGCGGCTATAATTACGGCCAACAGCAATTTCCACCGGTTCGTATATCCTCATCTTCTACCAGTTCTCTTTCTCCAGCATCCGAGCCATGCAAGCCGGCCCCACGCCAGCGAGCTTCTCGAATGCGATTTTCTTCTCAGTCATGTCTTGCTGTGCCGATCTCGACACACTTTGAACATCAAATGTCTCGCGATCCGTCCCCATCTTGTCTAGTGTTTGGTCCTGTCGACCCACTTTCTTCTTCTCGATACAATAACGAACAGTTTCTGACTGAAATGCGACAACTACAGGCCATGTACGCCCCTCAACCGGGAGGCTTAGACCCGTATACTCAGTTCTACGGACAGAATTATCCTCCTCAAGGCTATGGAATGACACAGAGCATGCATTACCCTGGGGTCCCAGCATCTCCAGGACGCGGGCACAGCTTCCCCCATCAAGCCTACCCCGTCCCCGGATATGGGCAGCCACCACAAGCACAAGGCATGTCGCGCACACCCTCCAACATGTCGGAGCGGCCACCCTCTGCTGCGCAACAGCCTTCTACACCTGCCATGACCAACGTCAGCCATGTCTCGCAGACACCTAATGCACCCTCGGGTAGCCCGGTACCTGGCTCATCCTTCTCCATCCCATCAAAGACTAAGAGCAAGGCTATTGTGGTAGGTGCCCTCCTTACTATTGTCAATTCTCTATCACTAACTCGTGCACAGATTAAGACAGCTGATGGCAAGGTCGTTGACTTTAAGAGCAACGAGAAACCAGCTTCTCCCGCACAGCCTCCTCCCGCACCCAAGTCACCTGCTATTGTTGCTACCCCTACACCCCCTCCTCGTCCGGAATCTACACACAGCCGTACTGAGAGTGTCGCGGCAAAGACCGATACTGAGAAGAAGGCAGAGTTCCTGAAGCAGTTCCAAGAGAACCTGCAGGCAAAGAACCAACAAGAAGAGGCTGAGAAGAAGAAGGCTGAAGCTGAGAAGGCCGAAGCTGAGAGGGCTCAGAAGGCCCAAGAAGAGGCAGAGGCCAAAGCTAAGGAAGAAGCCGAGAAGGCTGCCAAAGAAAAGGAGGCTGCCGAAGCTGCCAAGGCCGAGGAAGAAGAGCGCAAGCGCAAAGAAGACGAAGAGTTCGAGCGTATGTAGATCGTCTTGTCACATGTCACACAATCACTAACTGCTCCCAGGCATGATTGAGGAAATGGAGCGCAAAGAGAGAGAAGAAGAAGAGCGCGAGCGCAAGTACGCCGAGGAGAAGAAGCTCAAAGCCGAAGAGGAGAAGGCTCGTGAAGCTGAACGTGCTAAGGAAGCAGACGAGCGTATGAAGCAGGCTGAACGTGAGGCTGAGGCGGCGGAGGAGGCCAAGTCACAAGAAACTCCCGAACAAAAAGCTGAACGTGAGAAGCTTTTCGCCAGTCTCAAGAAGAACACCTTGTTCGGTCCCAGTGCCGACCAGACTGAGACACCCGCCCCACCCGAGCCTACAGTTACACCTCCGACGCAGCCCAAGACCACTGGGGCTAGCAAGCCGAAGCCTGCGGCCTTGAAACTCGAGACTAACAAGTCCATCGAGCCTCCTGCGCCGACACCTGGAATGATGGCTCTGAAGAGTGCACGTTTCCTCGAGGTTCAACGCGAGCTTGTTAAATATCCCGAAGGCATCCTCTCCCCTAATCCTGCATTGAATGTCGGCAGCAAGTCCAAGGGACGAGTGTATGAACCATCATTCCTGCTCCAGTTCCAGGACGTCTTCAAAGAGAAGCCAAGCATGGACTGGGATATGAGGCTGAAGGAGACCGTTGGTGATTCTTCAGATTCTGCTCGACCCCAATCTGCTCGCCCAATGACTGGTCGGCAGCCCTCTTCTCGCGGTGGTCTAGGAGGCCCTATGGGAAGCTTCCAAGGCACCTTCCCTGCTGGACGGACACTACCGCCTGGTACAACGTCCGCTCAACGTTTCGAGCAATCTCAGCGAGGCGGCACCATGACTAATCCGCTTGCTCAGTTCGCCCCGCCTGCTCGCGCAGGTGGTTTCCCTGTTCAAATGGCGCGCTCCTCGAGCTTCCAAAATATGGGCCAGGCAGGACCTAACTCCCCTCGTGCTGGCAGCTCTCGTGGCCGCGGTAGCCGCCGAGGAGGAGAGAAGGCCATGAGCAAGAAGGAAGAAGCTGCTATGCCTCTTACGGCTGGTGTCGAGATCAAGGCTTTGGAGAAGTCTACCTCCGGTTGGACGCCTCACAGTCTTACTCCGAAGGCTCCCCAGCAAATGGCTGGTCACATGGCACCCGACATTGTTCAGCGCAAGGTCAAGGCTGCGCTCAACAAGATGACACCAGAGAAGTTCGACAAAATCTCGGATCAGATTCTCGAGATTGCTGGTCAGAGCAAAAACGAAGATGACGGCCGAACTCTTCGCCAAGTTATTCAGCTTACTTTCGAAAAGGCCTGCGATGAACAACATTGGTCGTCCATGTATGCTAAATTCTGCCACAAGATGCTTTTGACTATGAGCACCGAGATTCGCGATGAGACCGTCAAAGACAAGCATGGCCAACCAGTTGTGGGAGGTGCCTTGTTCCGAAAATATCTTCTCAACCGCTGTCAAGAGGAGTTCGAGAAGGGCTGGGAAGTTAATCTACCAGAGAAACCGGAAGGTACTCAGGGCGAGGCAGCCTTGCTATCAGACGAATACTACATTGCCGCTGCCGCGAAACGTAAGGGCCTTGGTCTCATCCAGTTTATTGGTGAGCTCTATAAACTGAACATGCTGACGTTGCGCATTATGGTATGACACTTCTTTTAAGCTCATAGGTGACCCGCTAACTTCTCTTAAGCATGAATGTGTGCTCAAGCTGCTTGACTTCGAGGGCTTGCCCGATGAATCAGCTATTGAAAGTTTGACCAAACTGCTTCGGACAGTTGGTGCAACGATGAGCTCCAGTGAAACGGGACCGAAGATGATCCAAGTTTATTTCGAACGGCAAGTCAACCTTTTGGCATATTGTCAATCATTCACTAATTCCCTATAGTATTGAAAAGATTATGAACATGGAAACTCTGCCCTCGCGCTTGAGGTTCATGTTGATGGACCTGGTGGATCTGCGGAAATCGAACTGGCATGACAAGTTGGCAGACAAGGGACCGAAGACCATTCAACAGATTCACGCTGAAGCTGCCGCTGCCCAGCAGGCTGCCGCGCAACAAGCTGCTAGCCAGCGTGGTGGTCGACTACCTGTTGGCCGAGGAGATGCCCGCTCGTTCTCTGGAGCCGGTGCTCTCCCCCCCCAAGACTTCGGCAGCCGTGTGGCAATGGACGATCTTCGAAAGTTATCCAAGAATGCTTCAGGTCGGAACAACGCTGGTCAGCTTGGTCCCTCCATGCTCGGAAGTCGAAGCGGCAGTGGTCGGCGTGGACTTGGTCCTGGTGGCGGCTTGATGGGTAGCGTCGAATCAGGCGCATCATCACGAACGGCTACCCCACCAGTCCAAAAAGAGAAAGAGTCGACGACACATGCCAACTCTTTTAGGTATAGTTCCGAACTCGGTTATTCCAGATACATTGTCTAACATTACCATAGTGCACTCATGAGTCTGGAAAACGAGGGTGCTGGAGAGGTCGGCTCTCCGCCCTCGACCGCCTCGTCTCCACCACAGTCGAAGGTCGCGCCTTCTAGGTCAAAGTCGCCTGCGGCTGAAGCCAAGGCTTCTGAATAATGCGCCCGAACACTTTTGTTCGTGGCTTTTCTGAGCGTGCGCGATCATACCCATTAGACGACTTCGCACGCGGTAATCTAATCTGTGTTGCATAGACTGGGGCATTTCCTGCGCGTATTGTACTGCATTTTGCGGGGTTCTTTAACGGCATTGAAGATCGGTACAAAAACTTTTCTCTCTCATGTTGTGGGTCCACAGCATCTTCGAACAAAAGGGCGGGTTACAGGAATTCCTCATTCTTGGCTTTTCCCGGCGCCTGTGTTACCCTTTTTGTCCTAATCTTGCGATGTTCTCCACGTGTCCACTTCTTTCCCAGCTTGGCAGGTTAGGCGGATGAGGCTTTTTAAGGGAACTCTCTGGGGGCGTGGGGCAGGTGGGGGAGGGTTCGTAAAAACTCTGGCGTTCCGGTAATCAACACACAGTTTTCTCACAGTTTAACGACGATGATGGAAAGCGAGGCAGCAGGTGTAGGGGAAGTGGGCTTTTTCATGTAAAGTCCGGCTTGCTTGCAAAGCGGGTGGCCCGCCTCGAAGTGAAGAGAGGTTATTGTTCTTGCCGTCAGCCCGAAAAGGTGTGTGTGCGTATGTGTGGTGGCGAGTATTAGCTGCTGTGTGGGACGCCAGAAGATATCCTCTTTTTTCTCTTTGCTAACTTTTTTCTTCTACCTATTACTCTTTTCTTCTTCTTT
>Ga0247757_10002039_pt1 | contig 11331 bp, 10 predicted proteins | sample UWRJL126311R4_FD_180929 | JGI IMG/M metagenome (GOLD analysis project Ga0247757, IMG submission 180929) | Plant litter microbial communities from Arlington Agricultural Research Station in Wisconsin, United States - UWRJ-L126-311R-4 | ecosystem: Environmental > Terrestrial > Plant litter >...
GACCATGACGGACGTCCAGGCTACCCGCTACTCGGAGGCCAGTTGCGCCCGGATCGCGGCCATCGTGAGGACGGCCTCGGCCGCGTGGCCGCCCGAGTCGCGCTTGCCGCCGTCGGCCCGGGCGATGGCCTGATCCATGTTCTCGGTCGTGAGCACGCCGAACGCGCAGGGCACGCCGGTCTGGAGCTGCACGTCCTGGATGCCGCGGGCGGCCTCGCCGCACACGTAGTCGTAGTGGGACGTCTCGCCGCGGATGACCGCGCCGACGCAGGCCACGCCCGCGTAGCGGCCGGACTCCGCCGCGTACTTGGCGGCGAGCGGCAGCTCGAACGCGCCCGGGACCTCGAAGACGTCGACCCGGTCGGCTCCGCCCTCCTCGAACACGGCGGTCGCCGAGGCGATCAGGCGATCGGCGAGGTCGCGGTAGAAGGTGGCGACGACGATGGCGTACTGGGCACTCACGAGAGATCCTCCGGAGGGGTGGACGCGGATGGATATCGCGTCCGGTCACCCATCCGCGTTCTCCTCGCGCTCCAGGTCCTGCTCGCGCTCGCGGTGGAGCATCTCCTCGTCGAGGTTGAGGCCCTGGTGGTGGATCGGGTGGGTGTGCCCCATCCGCTCCGCCTTGGTGCGCAGGTACGCCTCGTTGTGCTCGTTCGGCGGGTGGGCGATCGGGATCTGGGCGGTCACGGACAGCCCGTAGCCGCCGAGGCCGCTGATCTTCTTCGGGTTGTTGGTGAGGATGCGGATCGAGCCGAGGCCCAGATCCACGAGGATCTGCGCGCCGATGCCGTAGTCGCGCAGGTCGGCGGGCAGGCCGAGCGCCTCGTTGGCCTCGACGGTGTCCATCCCCTCCTCCTGCAGCTTGTAGGCCTTGAGCTTGTTGAGCAGGCCGATCCCCCGGCCCTCCTGGGCCAGGTAGAGCAGGACGCCGCGGCCCTCCTGCTCGATCATCGCCAGCGCCGACTCCAGCTGCTCGCCGCAGTCGCAGCGCAGCGAGTGGAAGACGTCGCCGGTGAGGCACTCGGAGTGGACGCGCACGAGCACGTCCTCAGTGCCGGCGACGTCGCCCTTGACCAGGGCGACGTGGTGCTTCTCGTCGACCAGCGAGCGGTAGCCGACCACGTCGAAGTCGCCGAACGTGGTGGGCAGGCGCGTCGACACGACCCGCTCGACGAGCTTGTCGTGGCGGCGGCGGTAGGCGATGAGATCGGCGATCGTGACGAGCTTCAGCCCGTGCTTGAACGAGTAGGCCTGCAGGTCCGGGACGCGAGCCATCGACCCGTCCTCGTTCTGGATCTCGCAGATCAGGCCGGCGGGGATGCAGCCGGCCAGGCGGGCCAGGTCGACCGAGGCCTCGGTGTGGCCCGTGCGCTCCAGGACGCCGCCGTCGCGGGCCTTCAGCGGGTGCACGTGGCCGGGGACGACGATGTCGGCACGGCCCTTGGCGGGATCGACGGCGGTGGCGATCGTCGTCGCCTGATCCGCCGTGGAGATGCCGGTCGTCACGCCCTCGCGCGCCTCGATCGTCACCGTGAACGGCGTCTCGTGCGCGGACTCGTTCTTGAGCGACATCAGCTCCAGGCCGAGCTCGTCGCACCGCTCGGGCGTGAGCGTGAGGCAGATCCAGCCGCCCGCCTGGCGCGTCATGAAGTTGATCGCGTCCGGCGTGACGAACTCGGCCGCCATCACGAGGTCGCCCTCGTTCTCGCGGTCCTCGTCGTCGACCACCACGATCATCTTGCCCGCGGCGATGTCCTCCAGGGCCTCCTCGATCGTCGCGAACTCCACGTCGGGATGGGTCTTCTCGGGGGTGCTCATTTGGTGCTCACCAGCTTTTCCACGTACTTGGCCAAGATGTCCACCTCGAGGTTCACGGTGCGGCCCGGCGCTGCCGCGCCGAGCGTCGTCCGCTCCAGGGTCTCGGGGATCAGGGAGACGTCGAACCCGGCGTCATCGACGCGGGCGACGGTCAGGGAGATGCCGTCGATGGCGATGGAGCCCTTCTCAACGACGTAGCGCAGCAGCTCAGGTCCGGCGGCGATGGTGACGATCCGGGCGAAGCCGTCCTCGCGGACGGCCGCCACGGCGCCCACGCCGTCGACGTGGCCCTGCATGATGTGGCCGCCCAGGCGCGCGTCGGCGCGCAGGGCCAGCTCGAGGTTGACGCGGGAGCCCGCGGCGACGTCGCCCAGCGAGGAGCGGCGCAGCGTCTCGTGCATCACGTCGGCGCCGAAGCGGTCGCCGTCGATGCCCACCGCGGTGAGGCAGACGCCGTTGACCGCGATCGAGTCGCCCTCGCCGAGCTGCGCGGCCAGGGGGGTGTCCAGCGTGATGCGCGCGCCGTCGCCGGTCGCGTCGACCGCGACGACGGTGCCCAGATCCTCGACCAGTCCCGTGAACATCGTCACCACTCCTTCAGGCGGGCCATGACGAGCACGTCCCCGCCGACTCGCTCGACATCGAGGCTCATCGCCTGCACGGCGTCGGCGATGCGCTCGACGCCCTCGCCCTCCAGCGGGTCGCGCGCGCTGGCGCCACCGAGGACGACCGGGGCGAGGAAGAGGCGGATCTCGTCGATCTCCCCCGCGTCGAAGAACGCGCCGGCGAGATGCGGGCCGCCCTCGAGCAGGATCGAGGTGACCGGCGGATCGAGGCTGCCGAGCTGGGCGAGCGCCGACTTCACGCGGGCCGGCTCGTTCTCGCCCGAGGCCACGATGACGTCCGCCCCCGCGGCCTCCAGCGCGTCGGCGGCCGAGCGCGGCGCGGCGCGGGAGATGACCACGGTGAGCGGGATCTCCGAGGCCTCGGTGACGAGCTTGGAGTCCAGCGGCAGGCGGGCCAGTCCGTCGAAGACGATGCGCCGCGGCTGACGCGTCGCGTTGGGCACGCGGGACGTGAGGCGGGGGTCGTCGGCCAGCGCGGTGCCGATGCCCACGGCGACGGCGTCGACCGCCGCGCGCCAGTAGTGGCCCAGCTCGCGGCTCTGCTCCCCGGAGATCCACTGCGAATCGCCGGTGCGCGTGGCGACCTTGCCGTCCAGCGTCATCGCCGACTTGAAGAGGATCCACGGGCGGCCGGTGCGCGCGTGCTTGCGGAAGCCCTGGTTGAGGCGGCGGGCCTGCGTGGCCAGCTCGCCGCTGCCCATCGCCACGTCGATGCCCTCGTCGCGCAGGATGCCCAAGCCGCGCCCGGACGCCTTCTCCGACGGGTCCTCGGCGGCGACGACCACGCGGGAGATGCCGGCCGCGACGATCGCGTCGGTGCACGGCGGGGTCTTGCCGGTGTGGCAGCACGGCTCCAGCGAGACGTACATCGTGGCGCCGCGCAGATCGGCGTCGCCGCACGCCGCGATCGCCTCGACCTCCGCGTGCGGGCCGCCGAAGTCGGCGTGCCAGCCCTCGCCGAGCACCTCGCCGTCGCGGACGATGACCGCGCCGACCATCGGGTTCGGCTGCACGCGACCGACGCCGCGCACGGCCAGCTCCACCGCCCGGCTGAGGAACTGCTCGTCGATGTCGATGCCCGAGGTGCTCACCACATTCAGGATACGCGCGCGCAGCGTCCGCCCCTGAGCCGGTACACCGTCATCTCGGGTCCGGGGCGTTCGTAGGCGAGCGGGTAGTAGTCGAACGACCAGTCGAAGTCGAACGGCACGGCCTCACCGTCGGCCCACGGGGAGCTCTTGAACACGACGTCGGCGTCGCGGTCCAGCGCGCGGTAGTACGAGCGGGCGCGCGGCACGTCGCCGCCCTTGGTCTCCGAGCGGCCGCGCTGGGTGGAGCCGGTGACGACGTAGCAGTAGCCGCCGGCCTCGTAGGCCTTGATCAGGCGCGGGCGCAGCGTCCGCTCGTAGTCCTCGATCCCCACGACGCGGGAGGGGCCGAGCGTGCCGTCGTCCTTCAGCGCGGTGCGCAGCACGGGGAACTTGGTCCAGCGGTTGTGGGCGGCGTCTCGGTCCCGGGCCCAGGCGTCGGGGACGACGGGCTCGATCACCACCTTGGATCCCGCGGGGACGTTCTGGACCATCCAGTCGCGGGTCAGCGCGCGGGTGTCGGGCTCGGAGAGCACCCGATCCACGTGCAGGCTGTAGTAGAGCCCCTGGCCGCAGAGGAGCACCGCCGCCGCGACGGTGAGGACGACGCCGAGGCGCCCCGAGGACGACGCCGAGACGGTCGTCCCGCCTGTGGCGGGCGGGGCGGCTCTCCGGGCCCGCCAGGCCACGATCGCCGCCACGCCGGCTAGCGCGCCGACCGCCGCCAGCAGGCACAGGAACGGGTAGATCGGCAGCAGCCAGCGGCCGAAGAACCGCACCTGCAGGCCCATGAAGAGCAGGAAGAGCACCGGTGCGGGCACGAGCACGAGGGCCAACCGCCGGTCCCGCAGGCAGACCACGACGGCGCCCGCCAGCGCGGCCAGCGACGGGATCCAGCCCAGGCCCCACGTCAGCGTCCACGCGTAGTAGGTGAAGCCGGACTGATCGGGTGCGCCGAGCTTGCCCAGGTCGCCGCCGGTCGCGTCGGACTGGTGCGACAGGCCCTCCTGGAACGCGCTCGCGTCGAGCAGCGCGTACGGGTTTCCCACCAGGAAGCCCAGCAGCGCGGCGCCGCCCGCGAGCAGGACGCCCTTGAGCGCCAGGCCGCTCTCGCCCTCGGCCCGCCAGCGCACGAGCGCGGCGAGCACGAGCGGGATCAGGACGATGCCGCCCGTGTACTTCGTCGCCGCGGCCAGGCCCACGCCCACGCCGGCGATCGCGTAGTCGCGCAGGCGGCCGGTGCGCAGCACGCCGGCGACCCCCCACAGGGCCAGGCACGCCGGCGCGAGCGTCGGCACGTCGTTGAGGGCCAGGTGCGCGTAGAAGACGGGCAGGAAGGCCACCGCCAGCAGCGCGGCGGCGAGCATGCCCGCCACGCGGCCCGCCAGCCGGGCGCCGGCCAGGTAGAGCAGGCCGATCGCCGCGGTCCCCAGCAGCGCGACCGTCACCCGGGCGACCACGAAGACCGCGGTCGGGTCCTCGGCCAGCGTCTCGCGCGTGCCGTCGCCCCCGCCGAACCACACGTCGAACACGAAGTGCAGGACGTACGTCAGCAGCGGCGGGTTGACGAAGTAGTGCGGGTTCAGCCCGTTGCCGAACAGCGCGATCGCCGTCGGGACGAAGTGGCTGTTCTCGTCGATGTTGTACGCGTACGGCAGACCGTGGCGCACGCCCCACAGCCGCAGGATCAGCGCCGCGAGCAGCAGCCCCGCGAGGCCCAGGCCCCACCACAGACGGCGGCCACCCGACGCGTCGGGGCCCGCGGTCGCCCGGGGCTCCACCGGATCCGGCGGGCTAGCAGCGGGCGTAGACACCGTAGAAGCGGCCGGGGACGATGCGCTCGAAGCCGGGCGAGAGCGGGACCTGCCGGCCGGCCGGGGTCACCTGCGCCTGGGGCGGCAGAGCGTTGAGCGTGGCGTCGAGGTCGGTGGTGAAGGACTGGCGGATGGCCGAGATGCGGTCGGTGGTGACCAGCGCCGCGCCGCGCAGCAGCGGGCTGCCGACCACGGTCAGCGGGTCGACCCTCGGGTCCGCGCGGGCCAGCACCTCGTCGGCGCCCGCGTCCAGCACCCAGCGCGTGTCGGGCAGCAGCTTGTGGTTGGGCACGCTGAGCGGGCCGCACTTCATGGCCCTCCGCACGGCCGGGTCGTCGAGCACCGCGACGAGCGAATCGTGGCTCTGGGCGCGGAAGTTCAGCTCGTTGGAGAACGAGTTGAGGTTGATCCGGGTGACCGCGAACGCGGCGCCGAGGATCAGCACGGCGGTCGCGCCGATCATCCACGCCGTGCGCAGCCGGCCCGGGACGACCATCGTCCACCCCCCGATCGCCACCGCGCCGAAGATCATCACCATCAGCGAGGCGACGAGCAGGTACCGGTCGATGACCGACAGACCCGCGCCGCCGACGAGCAGGAACGTCCCCAGGCCGATCCCCAGCAGCGCCAGCGGCATCACCGAGCGGCGTGGGGCCATCAGCGCGGCGAGCACGAGGCCGGCCACGCCGGTGAGGAGGATCGGCAGCGTGTCGAGGTTGATGAGGAAGTGGGCCATCGAGCCCGGGACCTCGGTGATCGACTTGGACCGCCCGAGCTCCTCGGCCAGGCCGCTCGTGTGCTGCAGCGAGAACAGCGGCTTGCCCGTGACGATGTAGTCGAGGCCGACCCACACCACCGGGGCGATCGCGCTGACCGCCGCGTACTCGACGCGCTTGCGCCACGTGGCGGGCCAGGCGATCCACAGGAAGTACAGGCCGATGAGGACCCACGCCTCCGGGCGCATCAGTCCCGCGAGCGTGAGCAGCACGAGCACCGACATGCCGCGCCGGGGCTTCTGCACCTCCAGCACCGCGGCCCACACGATCGCCGCCAGGTACGAGACGTCGATGTAGCCGCGGATGGCCAGGAACGCGAAGTCGAAGCGGCTGATCAGGAACGCCGCGGCCAGGAACCCGACGAGCGGCGTGAAGCACAGCCGGCCCAGCCGGTACATGCCCGCGGCGAGCACCACGAACGAGGCCATGCTGCAGAACACGAGCACGCGATCGGCCCCGCGGCCCAGGACCGAGAGCGCCGCGCCGAAGAACACCGCGAGCGGATGCTCGGTCGGCGCGCGGTACACGTCGAACGACAGCGCGTCCCCGTGCAGGAGCTCGCGACCCCAGATCAGCGAGTAGTACGAGTCGTAGTTCGGGTACGTGGGGTACGCGAAGAAGAGGAAGAGCACCGCCAGGCAGAGCAGGCCCAGGGCGATCCCCGGCCAGGGCAGCGCGGCGATCCGCTCGCGGGGGGTGGGGCCGGGCTTCGGCCGGGTGAGCGTGGCGCCTTCCATTCGGAATCAGCTGCCCAGATGGCCCCGCGTGGCGTTCCGGCCGGGCCTCTGGAACAATCGGGGCCAGTCTACGGCACGGCCCGAGGATTCGCCGTCCGTCACCAATGCCCACCTCCGGGGTATCCGGAGACGGGGCGCCAGCGTGAGGACGCCCCAGGATCACATGAAGCTCATCATTCAAATTCCCTGTTTCAACGAGGAAGAGACCCTTCCCGAGACGCTGGCCGACCTCCCCCGTGAGGTGCCCGGCTTCGACGTCGTGGAGTGGCTCGTCATCGACGACGGCTCCAAGGACCGCACGATCGCGGTCGCCCGCGAGGGTGGCGTCGACCACATCGTCAAGCTGACGAACAACAAGGGCCTCGCCGCGGGCTTCCAGGCCGGGCTCGACGCCTGCCTGAAGCTCGGCGCCGACGTCGTCGTCAACACCGACGCCGACAACCAGTACGACGCCAGCTTCATCCCCGCGCTCGTCAAGCCCATCGTCGACGGCAACGCCGACATGGTCGTCGGCGATCGCGAGACCGACTCGATCGAGCACTTCTCGCCGCTGAAGAAGCGGCTGCAGTTCCTCGGCTCGTGGGTCGTGCGCCAGGCGTCGGACACCGACGTGCCCGACACGACCTCCGGCTTCCGCGCGTACAACCGCGAGGCGGCCATCCAGCTCGTCGTCGTCTCCAAGTTCACGTACACGCTGGAGACGATCATCCAGGCGGGCAAGCAGCTCGTGGCGATCGACGCGGTGCCGATCAAGACGAACCCCAAGACGCGCGAGTCCCGGCTCTTCCCGTCGATGTGGTCGTACGTGCGGCGCAACTCCACGTCGATCGGCCGCATCTACGCGCAGTACGAGCCGCTCAAGGTGTTCATGAGCTTCGCGCTCGTGCTCCTCGTGCTCGCCGCCATCCCCTTCATCCGCTTCGTCGTCTCCTACGTGCAGGGAGACGGCGCGGGACACGTGCAGTCGCTGATCGTCGGCGCGGTGCTGTTCAACGCCGCGTTCGTCGTCGGCGTCCTGGGCATCATCGGGGACCTGCTCTCCGCCCAGCGCTCGCTGATCCAGCGCACGTTCGAGCGGGTTCGCCGCATCGAGCTGTCGCTCGGCATCCCGCCGTCCCACTACGAACCGGGCGCCAAGCCCACCGGGCAGCCCGCCACCACCGGCGCGGGCGCAGGCCCCGGCCAGTCGACCGAAGACCGAGAGGCACTCGAGGTATGACCCCCACCGTCACCGTTGACAGCGAAGGCACCGTCACCGGGAACACGTACGACAAGTACGGCTCCACCAACCCGGTCGTGCGCCGCCTGATGGACGGGTTCAACAGCACGCTCGAGGAGCTGTTCGACCTCGCCGACCCGAAGTCGCTGCTCGACGTCGGCTGCGGAGAGGGCGTCCTCACCCACGAGTGGGCGCTGAAGATGGGCCCCGAGAAGCGCATCGTCGGCCTCGACCTGGACGACCCGCTGCTGCACGCCGAGTGGGAGAAGCGCCAGGCCCCGAACCTCGAGTACACGATCATGAAGGCGGAGAACCTCCCCTTCGCGGACGACGAGTTCGACGTCGCCACCGCCATCGAGGTGCTGGAGCACGTGCCGGACCCCGCCCACACCGTGGCGGAGATGGCCCGCTGCGCCGAGCGCTTCCTGCTCGTCTCCGTTCCCCGCGAGCCCCTCTGGCGCGCGGTGAACATGGCCCGCGGCGCCTACTGGAAGGACATGGGCAACACGCCGGGCCACCTCAACCACTGGTCCAAGCGGGCCTTCGTGGAGCTGCTGTCGCGGCACGGCCAGGTCGTCGAGGCCCGTTCGCCGTTCCCGTGGACGATGCTGCTCGTCCGTCTGAGCAAGTAGCCGTCCTGCTCACGTGAGCGACGTGGAGCCGGTCGACCCGGGCGCGCCGCCCGAGGTCGAGGAAGTGGGGCCCGACGGCGTCGTCGGGCCCGAGAAGGGCTTCGCCAGCGGGGCGCGGATCCTGTCGATCGGCATCGCCTCGACGGGGCTGTTCTCCTTCGCGTACTTCGCGCTGGCGTCCAACGTCCTCAAGGACGACCCGGACGCCTACGGGGCGATCTCCACGCTGTGGGCGATCCTCTTCGTCGTCATCTGCGTGATCTACCGGCCGGTCGAGCAGCTGCTGTCGCGGACCATCGCCCACCGGCGGGCCCGTGGGCTGCACACCGGCCATCCGCTGCGCACGCCGCTGATGATCCAGGCCGGGTTCGCGCTGGTCTTCCTGATCGCGGCGCTGGCGGGCAAGAGCGCGCTGCTCGGCGTGCTGGACGACAACGAGACGCTGTACTGGATCTTCGTCGCGGCGGCCCTGGCCTACGCGGCCAGCTACTTCGCGCGCGGCTACTTCGCCGGGCACCAGTGGTTCGCGCTGTACGGCGGGCTCGTGCTGTTCGAGTCCGTGTCCCGGTTCTGCTTCCCCGTCGCGGTCGCGGTGGGCGTCGTCCACGGGCCCGACTGGGTCGCGGCGGGCATCCTGGCGGCCCCGCTCGCCTCACTGCTCGTCATCCCCGTGGCGCTGCGGCGGATGCACGGGCACTCGGACGGGACGGTCGACCCGGACGCGCTGACGCTGGCCGAGGGCGCGGGCTTCGCCCTGTCCGTCGCGGTCATCCAGCTCGCCGAGCAGACGCTGCTCAACGCGGGCGTGCTGACCGCGAACGTCACCGCCGGCGAGGCGGCGGCGGGCATCGTCTTCAGCGCCCTGATGATCGCGCGGGCCCCGCTGCAGCTCTTCCAGGCGGTCCAGACCTCGCTGCTCCCCCACCTCACCACGCTGCTGCACGCCGAGCCGGACGAGTCGGACGGGCCGGAGTCGGCGGCCGACGGGTTCGACCGCACGATCCGCATCACGCTGATCGCCATCGCGGGGTTCGCGGGGATCGTCGCGCTCGCGCTGCTGGTCATCGGGCCGTGGGCGATGGACCTGCTGTTCTCCCCCGACGAGCCGTACGGCCGCGTCGGACTGGCGGTCATCGGGATCGGGATGGGCTTCCACCTCGCCGCCGGCACGTACAACCAGGCGGCGCTGGCCCGCGGCCACGACCGTGCCGCCGCCGCCGTGTGGATCGTCTGCGCCGCGCTCTTCGTCGGCTGGATGCTCGCGCCGATCGTCGGGGACGAGCTCGTGCGGGCCGAGACGGGCTACGCCGCCGGCTGCATGCTGCTGTGCGCCGGCCTATGGGTGCTGTACCGCCGCGGCCCGACGGCGACGGCGGTCGCCGACCCGGCGCCACCGCGGGTCGTCGTGCCCGGCCGCTGACGCGGCCTCGTCCTCCCGCCGAGGGTCATCTTTTGCCGCCGTGGGCGGCATTTCGTGACCGTCAGCGATCGAGGCCTCGCCGCCCATCCCGCCGAGGGTCATTTTTTGCCGCCGTGGGCGGCATTTCGTGACCGTCAGCGATCGAGGACGCGGCGGGCGGCGTCCGTGTAGACGTTGATCGTGCCGCGCCGGGCGAACCCGCAGAGCGTGAGGTTCCGGTCGGCGGCCAGGGCGATCGCCAGCGAGGACGGAGCCCCGACCCCCACGAGGATCGGCGCGCCGGCAACCGCCGCCTTCTGGACCAGCTCGAAGGAGAGGCGCCCGCTCACGCACAGGACGTGGCCGTGCAACGGCAGGGCGCCCTCGACGCGCGCGCAGCCGATCACCTTGTCCATCGCGTTGTGGCGCCCCACGTCCTCGCGGGCCACGAGCAGGATCCCGTCCGCGGTGAACAGGCCCGTCGCGTGCAGGCCGCCGGTCGCCGCGAACCCGGGCTGGACGAGCAGGTCGGGGAGCGCGGCGAGCAGGGTGCGGGGCACGGACGGCCCGGCGGGCAGCGGCGGCGCGTGGACCGCGACCTCCTCGACCGAGCCCTTGCCGCACACCCCGCACGAGGACGTCGTGTAGAAGCGGCGAGCGCCCGGGTCACGCGCGAGCGTCGTCGCCACTTCGACGGTGTTGGCCTCCAGATCGGGCGGGGGCGCGGCGCGCACGGGCGTGTCGTGGGCGATCAGCCCCTCCCCCAGCAGGAAGCCGATCGCCAGCTCCTCGTCGTGGCCCGGGGTCCGCATGGTGACGGCAAGCGGCGCCCCGCCCACCCGGATCTCCAGTGGCTCCTCGACCGCGACGTGGTCGGCGACCCCGTCGTCCCGGATCACCGTCCGCACCAGCCGTGCCGTCTCTGCGTCCATGGGGCGCAGTATCGCGGCGCGCCGCGTCATCCATCGCCCGAAGTGCGTCATCCGCGTGCCAACTCGCAGTCCGCGGGGGAGAACTTCCGGCGGCGGTCACCTAAGACCGACGATGACCAACTCACATGACCCTCAGGAGTTCCGGCGGCTGGCGGAGCGCCAGCACGGCAACGTCACGACCCGGCAGCTCCTCGCGACCGGACTGACCCGGCACATGATCGACACGCGCGTCGACTCCGGACTGTTCGTCCGGCGCCACCACGGCGTCTACGCCGTCGGGCACGTGC
>Ga0247757_10002040_pt1 | contig 11329 bp, 9 predicted proteins | sample UWRJL126311R4_FD_180929 | JGI IMG/M metagenome (GOLD analysis project Ga0247757, IMG submission 180929) | Plant litter microbial communities from Arlington Agricultural Research Station in Wisconsin, United States - UWRJ-L126-311R-4 | ecosystem: Environmental > Terrestrial > Plant litter >...
ATTCGAGCCCCAGGGTGGTGTCGAAACCGCCGCTACCGAACTCCTCCGGGATCACACTCACGGATCGTGTCTACACGGCAGGCCCGGCAGAGATGCGGACGGGCCCCATGCACACGTGCATGGGGCCCGTCCTGGGTCGGACCGGGGGTCTCTGCAGCCCTCAGGACTCCGGCGCGGTCCGGTGGTCGTTCACTCGATCAATATAGGCAAGCCTGCCCTAATTAAGCAAGACCTTCATCGGACGCGCCGTCCCACGCACGGGCAACCCGAAACCGACGAACGCGTCGAGCAGCGCCTGGCTCCGGCGCATGCTGATCGCCTCGTTCGATCCGGTCAGCAGCGGCAGTTGAGCGGCGGCGCCGACGACTGCGGCGCCGACCGCATGCCACATCGCCGCCACCGGCACCACGCCGTCGCTGATGTCGGAGAGCCGCGCGAACAGAGGCGCCAGCGCGCGGTGACTCCGGTGGGCCACCCAGGTGATCAGCGCCGCCTCGCTGGGCAGGGCCAGGATGCCGGCCGGGCGGCGCACTCGTACGTCCGGGAGGGCCGGGTCGTCCGGGAGCGCGCGCAGCGTGGGATCGGAGACCCCGACCCAGTCGATGGCGCCCTCGGAGTCGACGTGCACCCAGAGGTTCTCCGGCCCGGTGTCCCACGCGCGACCCTCGAGTGCCAGCAGCGGGATGACGCGACCCACGGTGACGTGCGCGAAGGTGGCCGCGAGCTGCTGGGTCACTACGACCGGGTTACGCACCTCGGTCAGTGCTGCGGCGTACATGCGCGGCAGCCGATCAGTGGCCAGCAGGTCCGCGAGCGGCCACCACCGGCGCCGCGAGAGATCAGCCATGACGGCGACGCCGTGCATCCGCGGGCATTCGGGGACGAGCTCGCGCAGCCGGGCGCTGGAGTCGTGGATCGGGAGGGGACGCCTGATGGTCATGCTCGCGATCAGTGGGTCGTCCAGCAGGGTCGTCACGGCCACTCCCTTTCAAGTTAGGTTAGGCTTACTATAAGCACCTGCAGTCGACACACGACCATGGCCTGTGAGCGGACTCACAACGTCTCGGGAACCGTCGCGGCGCACACCGACGTTGCTTTCCCGCAGCGGTGCGCGAGGTCATCGAGGACCGGGCGTCATTTGATACGACACGCGGTAGTAAGCCCGTAGTAGGCTCAGACTCACCGCCGCGAGGAGAAGAAACGGACGATGGCCAAGTTGATTCGGCTCGGAGAACTCGAGCGCTCTGTGATGGACCACCTGTGGTCCTCCGGTGAGCCGCAGACCGTGCGGCAGGTGCACGAAGCCCTCTCCTCGCAGCGCGACCTGGCCTACACCACGATCATGACCGTGCTGCAGCGGCTCGCGAAGAAGAATCTGGTGGTGCAGCACCGCGACGACCGCGCGCACCGGTACGCCCCGACGCACGGACGCGACGAACTCGTTGCGGGCCTGATGGTCGACGCCCTGGACCAGGCCGCCGACTCCGGCAGCAGGGAAGCCGCGCTCGTGCACTTCGTCGAAAGGGTGGGTGCCGACGAAGCGGCCGCGCTGCGCCGCGCGCTGGCCGAACTCGAGGACAAAGAACGCCCGCGCGGGCCCAGTGGCGATCACAGCATCGGCTGAGAGACACTGACAGCGTGTCCGCGCTGGCCTTCACCACCGTCGCCCTGCTGCTGTCGGGACCGGTCCCGGCACTGCTGGCGCGTGCGACCTGGCCGCTGAGGGCCCCCCGGGCCTCGATCGTGCTGTGGCAGGCGATCGCGCTGGCCGCCGTGCTCTCCTTCTTCTCCGCAGGCATCGCGATCGCGAGCCGGCTGTTCGAACCCGGCCCGGACGGTCGTCCCACCGCCACCATCGGCACCGCGCTTGCCGATCTGGGCTGGCCGTTGTGGACCGCCTACGTCACCGTCTTCGCCCTCACCCTCGTCGTCGGCGCCCGGCTGGTGGTCTCCGTGCTGGGGGTCGCGATCGCGACCCGGCGCCGGCGCGCCCATCACCGGATGATCGTCGACCTCGTCGGCGCGCACCCCGACCGGCCGATGGCGACCAGCGGCATCCGGATCCTCGATGTCGACCAGCCGCTGGCGTACTGCCTGCCCGGTGTGCGCAGCCGGGTGGTGGTCAGTGAAGGTGCACTGAAGACGTTGTCCGACAACGAGATCTCGGCGATCCTGTCGCACGAGCGCGCGCACCTGCGGGCCCGCCACGACCTGGTCCTGGAGATGTTCACCGCCGTGCACGCCGCGTTCCCCCGGGTGGTCCGCAGCCGCAACGCGCTCAACGCGGTCCGGTTGCTCATCGAGGCGCTGGCCGACGATGCCGCGGTCCGCCACACCGGCCCCACTCCCCTGGCGCGTGCGCTGGTGGCCTGCGCGGCCGGCCACACTCCGCGCGGTGCGCTGGCCGCAGGTGGCCCCACCACGGTGGTGCGCGTGCGCCGGCTGGGTGGCGCGCCGAACAGCCGCACCGTCGCCGCCTGCGCCTACGGGTTAGCCGCCGGCGTGCTCGTGCTACCGACGATGGCGCTCGCGGTGCCCTGGCTGACCGAGCTGCACCGGCTCGTCACCGCATGACGCCCCGCCCCCTCTGACAACCGCACCTCTGACAACCACACAACGAAAGGCGCTCCGCATGACCGACTCCCCATCGCCCACCACCGGTACCGCGCAGATAGGGGTGACCGGCCTGGCAGTCATGGGGTCCAACCTGGCGCGCAACTTCGCCCACCACGGGTACACCGTCGCGCTGCACAACCGCACCACCGCCAAGACCGACGCGCTGCTGGCCGAACACGGGTCGGAAGGCTCGTTCGTCCGCAGTGAGACCATCGAGGAATTCCTGGATGCGCTGGAGAAGCCGCGGCGCGTCATCATCATGGTCAAAGCCGGTGACCCCACCGACGCCGTCATCAACGAGCTCGCCGACGCGATGGAGGAAGGCGACATCATCATCGACGGCGGCAATTCGCTCTACACCGACACCATCCGGCGCGAGAAGGCCATCCGGGAGCGCGGGCTGCACTTCGTCGGTGCCGGCATCTCCGGCGGCGAGGAGGGTGCGCTGAACGGGCCCTCGATCATGCCCGGCGGGCCCGCGGAGTCCTACAAGAGCCTCGGCCCGCTGCTGGAGGAGATCTCCGCGCACGTCGACGGCGTACCGTGCTGCACCCACATCGGGCCCAACGGCGCCGGGCACTTCGTGAAGATGGTGCACAACGGCATCGAGTACTCCGACATGCAGCTCATCGGCGAGGCCTACCAGTTGCTGCGCGACGGGCTGGGCAGGACCGCGCCCGAGATCGCCGACGTCTTCGCCGAATGGAACAACGGCGACCTGGACAGCTTCCTGATCGAGATCACCGCCAAGGTGCTGCGCCAGACCGACGCCAAGACCGGCAAGCCACTGGTCGACGTCATCCTCGACGAAGCCGAGCAGAAGGGCACCGGCCGCTGGACGGTCAAGTCGGCCCTCGATCTGGGCGTGCCGGTGACCGGTATCGCCGAGGCCGTCTTCGCGCGCGCGCTGTCGGGTTCGGTGCCCCAGCGCAAGGCGACCACCGGGCTGGCGTCCGGAGATCTCGGCGAAAAGCCCTCGGACGCAGCGCAATTCATCGACGACGTCAGCAAGGCGCTGTACGCCTCGAAGATCATCGCCTACGCGCAGGGTTTCAACCAGATCCAGGCGGGCAGCGCGGAGTACGACTGGAACATCAAGCCCGGCGACATGGCACGGATCTGGCGCGGTGGTTGCATCATCCGGGCCAAGTTCCTCAACCGGATCACCGAGGCCTTCGACGAGAACCCGGATCTGCCGACGCTGATCTCGGCGCCCTACTTCCGCGACGCCATCGAGGCGGGCATCGACAGCTGGCGCCGCGTGGTCGTCAAGGCCACCGAACTGGGCATCCCGATCCCCGGCTTCTCCTCGGCGCTGTCCTACTACGACGGGCTGCGCACCGAGCGGCTGCCCGCGGCGCTGACGCAGGGGTTGCGTGACTTCTTCGGTGCCCACACCTACGGCCGCATCGACGATGATCCGGCCAAGCGCTTCCACACCCTGTGGAGCGGCGACCACACCGAAGTCGAGGCCTGATTTCTCACCGCGAGTAGACGCGAACTCGCGTCAATTCGGCGCTCGAAGGCCGAGTTCGCGTCTGCTCGCGGGAAGAGGTGACCACTAGACTCGGGGCGTGAAGTTCCTCGATGACCACCGGCCGCCGTATGACCTGACCTACAACGACGTCTTCGTCGTGCCGGGGCGATCGCAGGTCGCGTCGCGGTTCGACGTGGACCTCTCCACGGTCGACGGGTCGGGCACCACGATCCCCGTCGTGGTGGCCAACATGACCGCTGTGGCCGGGCGCCGGATGGCCGAGACGGTCGCGCGGCGCGGCGGCATCGTGGTGCTGCCCCAGGACCTTCCGCTGTCGGCGGTGCAGCACACCGTCGACTTCGTCAAGAGCCGCGACACCATCGTGGACACCCCGGTCACGCTGTCGCCGGACGACTCGGTCTCCGACGCCTGCGCGCTGATCAACAAGCGGGCCCACGGTGCGGCCGTGGTGGTCGCCGACAACCGCCCCGTCGGTCTGGTCACCGAGGCGGCGTGCAGCGGTGTCGACCGCTTCACCCGGGTTCGCGACGTCGCGATCTCCGATTTCGTCACCGTGCCGACGGGCACCGACCCCCGCAAGGTGTTCGATCTGCTCGAGCACGCGCCGGTGCCCGTGGCCGTCCTGACCGACGGTGACGGCGCCTTGGCGGGTGTGCTCACCCGCACCGGAGCCGTCCGGGCCGGCATCTACACCCCCGCCCTGGACGACCGGGGCCGGCTGCGCATCGCCGCGGCCGTCGGAATCAACGGCGACGTCGCGGCCAAGGCGCGCGGCCTCGTCGAGGCGGGCGCCGACCTGCTCGTCATCGACACCGCGCACGGTCACCAGGCCAAGATGCTCGACGCGATCGGCGCGGTGGCGGCGCTGGACCTGGGCGTGCCGCTCGCCGCGGGCAACGTGGTCTCCGCGGAAGGCACCCGCGACCTGATCAACGCCGGTGCGTCGATCGTCAAGGTCGGCGTGGGCCCCGGCGCGATGTGCACCACCAGGATGATGACCGGCGTGGGCCGGCCGCAGTTCTCCGCGGTGTACGAATGTGCCGCTGCGGCAAGGGAACTCGGCGGTCATGTCTGGGCCGACGGCGGGGTGCGGCACCCGCGCGACGTCGCATTGGCGCTGGCCGCCGGTGCGTCGAACGTGATGATCGGCTCCTGGTTCGCCGGCACCTACGAATCCCCCGGCGACCTGTTGCACGACCGCGACGGCCACCCGTTCAAGGAGAGCTACGGGATGGCCTCCAAGCGTGCCGTCGCGGCACGCACCGCCGCCGACAGCGCGTTCGACCGGGCCCGCAAAGGCCTGTTCGAAGAAGGCATCTCGACCTCGAGGATGCATCTGGACCCGGTTCGCGGCGGCGTTGAGGACCTGCTCGACCACATCACGTCCGGGGTGCGCAGCACCTGCACCTACGTCGGCGCGGCCACCCTGCCCGAACTGCACGACAAGGTGGTGCTCGGGGTGCAGTCAGCCGCCGGTTTCGCCGAGGGGCATCCGCTGCCCACGGGATGGTGACGGGAAGGCCAGCACTCCCCCGTCGACACCCACGTCGACGCTGACCGTCCCATTGACCGTCAGCCGGCCGGGCACCCGCATGCGCACCGCGGTGCCGTCGGCCAGCGCGAGATCGACGGCGGTGTCGCTGCCGTAGAACCGGCACGCCAGCACATCGGCCCGCGCGCCCGTCGGCCCGATGCGCAGCTGTTCGGGACGCAGCACCACCACCACGGGGCCGTCGGGCACCGGACGCCGCGACCGCAGCGGGCCGAGCGCGGTGTGCACCACCCCGGCGGTGGCCAATCCCCGCACCTCCACCGTCGCCCCGACGAACCGGGCGGCGGCCAGGCTGGCCGGCTCCAGGTACAGCGCGGCCGGATCGGCGTGCTGGGCCACCGCCCCGTCGATCAGCAGCGCCACCGAATCAGCCACCGACAGCGCCTCCGCCTGATCGTGGGTCACCAGCACCGCGGTGGTCCCGGTGTCGCGCAGGATGGTCGCGATGTCCTCCCGCACCCGGGTGCGCAGCCCGGCGTCCAGCGCGGCGAAGGGTTCGTCGAGCAACAACACCCGTGGGCGGGCGGCCAGTGCCCGCGCCAACGCGACCCGCTGCTGCTGGCCCCCGGAGATCTCGTGGGGGCGGGCGGCGGCCAACCCGTCGAGGCCGACGATCTCCAACCAGTGCTCGACCCGCCCTCCCCTCGGCATCCCGAACGCGATGTTCTGCCCGACGCTGAGGTGCGGGAACAGCGCTCCCTCCTGCGGCATCAGGCCGACCCTGCGCCGGTGGACGGGCACTGACACCGACCGGGATCCGGAGAGACCGGCCACCACCTGACCGCCGATCCGGACCGTGCCGGCATCGGGGTCGACGAAACCGGCGAGGATGCGCAACAGCGTGGTCTTCCCGCACCCGGACGGGCCGAGCACCGCGGTGATGCTGCCCGCGGGCACCTCGAGATCCACCCCGGCGAGCACCCGGCGCGCGCCGAAACTCTTGTCGACACCGTGCGCGGCGACCCCGGCGACCGGCTCAGTCATCGGCCACGCTCGCCGCGCCCAGCACCGCGGTCGGGATGGCCGCGAACAGCAGCAGCGCCGCGGCGTACGGCGCGGCCGCGGCGTAGTCGCTGACCGAGCTGTACCCCCACAACCGGGTGGCCAGGGTGTCGGTCCCGGTGGGATGCAGCAATAAGGTCACCGGCAGTTCCTTCATGCAGGTCAGCAGCACCATCGCCCCGCCCGCCGCGATGCCGGGCAGCGCGACCCGCGCGGTCACCGCCGCGAATGCGCGGGCCGGTGGACGGCCCAGGGAGCGGGCCACCTCCTCCAGCCGGACAGGTGCCGCCTCGACGGCTGCCCGCACCGAGCCGATCGCCAAGGGCACGAACAGCACCGCATAGGCCAGGATCAGCAGCGGCTCACGCTGATAGATCGGCCGGGCCGCGAGCACCCCCAGCGACACCATCGAGATCGCGATGACGATCGCGGGAAGGCCGTGCGCCACATAGCTGATGCTTTCCAGCGCCCGGGTGGCGCGGTCGCGGTGGCGGGCGGCCAGCACTCCCAGCGGCAGCGCCGCGGCGATCGAAACCAGCGCGGCGGCCGCCGACAACCACAGCGTCGACCCCAGCGCGGCCAGCCACTGACCGGGCAACCAGCGCGGCCCCGCGGCGGTGAGCCAGTCGAGCAGCGTCACCGCGGGCACGACGACCGCGGCGGCCAGGACGACGACGGGCAGCAGCAGAGCCGCGGCCTGCCAGGGCCCGAGGCGGTTACGGGGTGCGGGCCGCGGAGCCCCCGACCCGACCCGCGCGGCAGCCCGGCCGCGCACCGCGTGTTCGGCGACGACGAGGGCCACCGCGAAGACCAGCAGCACCAGCGACAGCACCGCCGCGCGTGACGGGTTGAATCCGGACCGGTAGGCGCCGTAGATCACCCAGGTGAAAGCCTCGTAGCGCATCGCGGCCACCGCCCCGAAGTCGCTGAGCACGTACAGCGCCACCAGCAGTGCGCCCGCGGCGATCGCGGCGCGCGCCTGCCGCAGCGTCACCGCGAACAGCACCGACCAACCGCCGCGCCCCAGCGAACGGGCCACCTCCTCCTGGGCGGGGTCGACCCTGGCGAGCGCCGCCGTCGTCGTCAGCAGCACCAGCGGGTAGCTGACCAGGGTCAGCACCAGCGACGCACCCCAGAAACCCGCGATCGAGGGCACCGCCGACACCCACAGGTAGGCCAGCAGATAGCTGGGCATCGCCAGCGGCAGCGTCAGCGCCACGGCCCACAGGCGCCGCCAGGCGATGTCGGTCCGGGTGAGCAGCACAGCCATCGTCACCCCGAGCACGACGCAGGCGGCGGTGACCGTCGACACCAGTGCGAGCGACCGGCCCACCAGCGCGACGGTGCGTGGCTGGAGGACCTCGGCGATCACCGCCGAAAGGCCCCGCGACAGCGCCCGGTCGGCGAGGTAGACCAGCGGGATCAGCGTCGCCGCCGCGACCAGTGCGGCAGGCACGACGAGCAGGATCGGCGGCCGGGACCGGATCAATTGGTGAGCAGGCCGGTCTCGACCAGCAGTTCCTGGGTGGTCTCGATGTCGTCGAGCTGGGAGAGGTCGACAGCGGGCGGGCGCAGCTCGCTCAGCGCAGGCATCTGCGGTCCGGATGCCACGCCGGCGGCCAGCGGGTACTCGGCCGTCTCCTGCGCGAAGTACTCCTGCGCCGACGTGCCCACCAGGTACGCCGCAAAGGCTTGCGCGCCTTCGGGATTCGGGGCGGACCCGAGTACACCCACCCCGGCGACGTTCACCAGGCCACCGGGGTCGCCCGGTGCCATGAACTTGTTCTGCGCTGTCACCGCGTCGGCACCCTTGGCGTTGATCAGTTCGTACAGGTAGTAGTGGTTGACCAGGCCGAGCGGGAGCCGGCCGGAGTCCACGGCATCGCGCACCGCGACGTTGTTCTCGTACGCCATGGGGTCCTGGGCCTTGAAGGCCCGCAGCCACCGTTCGGCGCCGTCGTCGCCGCGCACCACCCGCAGGCCTGTGACGAAGGCCTGCCAGGACGCGTTGCTGGGAGCGAACCCGATCTTGCCCTTCCACTCGGGGGCGAGCAGACCGTCGATGGTGTCCGGCGGGGTGGGCGCCAGCGTCGGGTTGAAGACCACCACCCGGGCCCGGCCGGACACGCCGACCCAGGTGCCGTCGGCGGCGGCGTACGGCGCGGGCACCGCCTGCAGCGTCTCCGCATCCACCGGGGCCAGCAGTCCGGCCTTGGCGACCGCACCGAGGGCGCCCGCGTCCTGCGACAGGAACACGTCGGCAGGCGACCTGTCCCCCTCGGTGATCAGCTGCGCGGCCATCTCGCCGGACCCGGCGTACCGCGTCTCGACCCGGATGCCGGTGTCGGCGGTGAACCGGTCGATCAGCGGTGCGACCAGATCCTCGCTGCGCCCCGAGTACACCACCACCGAGTCGGCCTCGGGGCCGGTCGATTGCCCACCGCAGGCCGACAGCGCGACCATCGCCACCGCGGTGCCCACGGCACCGATCCACCGGCCGAACCTGAACGTCTGCTGTGAAGTCGCCATGAGCCGTAACCTATCACCCGGGTAAGGTAAGGCTTACTAATCATCGTGGCTCGACCGGTGGCCCACGTCGGCTAACATGGGGGTTCACTGTTGTTGACACTGCGCCGAAAGGGACCAGGTGCCGCAGGCACTGGATGGCAGGCCCAGCGAGCCGGCCACACTCGCCACGCGGCCCGACCACGAGCCGACCGAAACCGACCCCTGGTCTAGGGGGCCGGGCCGTGCGCCCGGCGTCGTACGCGTGGTGCGGGGAGCGTCCCGGTGAGTGTTGTGACCGCCGTCCTGTCCCTGCTGGCGATCCTCGTACTCACCGCGGGCACAGCGATTTTCGTGGCCGCCGAGTTCTCGCTGACCGCGCTGGAACGCAGCACCGTCGACTCCAACGCCCGGTCGGGCAACCGGCGCGATCAGCTGGTGCAGCGCGCCCACCGGACCCTGTCCACCCAGCTCTCCGGCGCCCAGGTGGGCATCTCGATCACCACGCTGGCCACCGGTTTCCTTGCCGAACCCGTGCTGGCCCGGCTCATCGAACCCGCACTGGCGGCCATCAGGATCCCGGCCAGCGTCGCGATCAGTGTCGCCCTGATCCTCGCGGTCCTGATCGCCACCTCGCTGTCGATGGTGTTCGGCGAGCTGGTGCCCAAGAACCTCGCCGTCGCCCGCGCCGTGGCCACCGCGCGATTCGCCGCCGGGCCGCAACTGATGTTCTCGTTCCTGTTCACCCCGCTGATCCGGTTGACCAACGGCACCGCCAACTGGATCCTGCGGCGTCTCGGCATCGAGCCCGCCGAGGAGCTGCGCTCGGCCCGATCGCCGCAGGAACTGGTGTCGCTGGTGCGCACGTCCGCCGAGAGCGGTTCGCTCGATCCCGTCACCGCCGTCCTGGTGGACCGTTCGCTGCAGTTCGGTGACCGGACGGCCGAGGAATTGATGACCCCGCGCTCGAAGATCGACACCCTCGACGCCGACGACACGGTGCTCGACCTCAGTCAGGCCGCCGTGCGCACCGGGCACTCCCGTTTTCCGGTGATCCGCGGCGACCTCGACGAGACGATCGGCGTCGTGCACGTCAAGCAGGTCTTCGGCGTCGCGCGGGACCGGCGCGCGACCACCCGCCTGGCCGACATCGTCCAGCCCGTCGCGCGGGTGCCGTCCACCCTCGACGGCGACGCCGTGATGTCCGAGGTGCGTGCCAACGGTCTGGCCACCGCGCTCGTCGTCGACGAATACGGCGGCACCGCGGGCATGGTGACCGTGGAGGATCTGATCGAGGAGATCGTCGGCGACGTGCGCGACGAACACGACGACGAACCCCCCGATGTGATCGCCGCCGGCAGCGGCTGGCACGTGTCCGGGCTGCTGCGCATCGACGAGGTGGCCGGGGGCACCACGTTCCGGGCACCCGAGGGTGACTACGAGACGATCGGCGGACTGGTGCTCGAACAGCTCGGCCACATCCCGGCCGAGGGCGAGTCGGTCGAGCTGACCGCGTTCGACCCGGACGGCCCGATCGAGGATCCGATCCGCTGGCGAGCGACCGTGGTGAAGATGGACGGCCGCCGCATCGACCAGCTGGAGCTGACCCGGCTCGGCCGCGCCGGCGACGACCTCGGTGGTGAGCTCGATGGGTGACGTGTTCGGGGTTCTGCTGACGTTCGTGCTGCTCGGCTTGAACGCCTTCTTCGTGGCCTCCGAGTTCGCCCTGATCTCGGCCAGGCGCGACCGCCTCGAGGCGCTCGCCGAACAGGGCAAGAACAGTGCGGTCACCGTCATCCGCGCCGGTGAACACCTGTCGCTGATGCTGGCCGGCGCGCAGCTCGGCATCACCGTCTGCTCGATCCTGCTGGGCCGCGTCGCCGAACCGGCGGTGGCGCACCTGCTGGAGACGCCGTTTGAACTGGTCGGCATCCCGACCGCGGTGCTGCACACGGTGTCGTTCCTGGTGGCGCTGTCCGTCGTGGTGACCCTGCACGTGCTGCTCGGCGAGATGGTGCCCAAGAACATCGCGATCGCCGGGCCCGAGTCGAGCGCCATGCTGCTGATACCGGTGTATCTGGTCTACATCCGGGCGGCCCGCCCGTTCATCGCGTTCTACAACTGGTGCGCCAACGCCACGCTGCGCTCGTTCGGGG
>Ga0247757_10002041_pt1 | contig 11329 bp, 8 predicted proteins | sample UWRJL126311R4_FD_180929 | JGI IMG/M metagenome (GOLD analysis project Ga0247757, IMG submission 180929) | Plant litter microbial communities from Arlington Agricultural Research Station in Wisconsin, United States - UWRJ-L126-311R-4 | ecosystem: Environmental > Terrestrial > Plant litter >...
TCGAACTCTCGGACATCACGGTGCAGCAGGGGCGCAATATCAAGCTGCTAACCATTGTGAATTTGTTTTTCATGTGAGTTCGCCAACGATTCCCGCCCCTTCTCCCTCTTCTCCCCCCTCAAAGATCGGCTTGTCTGCCATGAGAGATGTGGAAGAAGCTGATCGTCCCAGGCCTCTAACCTTTGTGACTTCCGTCTTCGGCATGACGAACATGCCCGCCGACCCCGCGCCCTACTGGCCCTTCGCGCTCACCCTGGCTGCCATATGCATCCCCTTCTTCTCGCTCATCGGCTTCCTGTCCACGGACTTTGGGTACCGCATCTGGGCCGCGAAAACACGGCAGGTATACCGCTTCTTCCTCCCACGGCGCACGCCCGCTCATTCAGCTGCTGGCGGAAGCACGGCTGGAGAAGACGGCGGGGGGCCCTTCGAGCCGAACCCCGTTAATCGCACGCTGTCGGTCGAGGAGGGGATGCGTATGCGGTTAGGAGGGGGGCAGGCGCAGGGGCGTAGGGAAGGAGGCGCGGTGGGGAGGAGGGAGACCGAGAAGAAGGAGAAGGAGAGTTTAAGCCATCCGCATATCAAGCGGATGGTAGAGGCGATGGGAGAGGGGAGGCAGAGCGGGTTGGTGAGGATGGGGGCAGTGGTTGGGAGTGAAGCGACGGCGGTTGGGGCTGGGGCGAGGAGCAAGGATATGGTGGTTAATGTGAAGGGTATGTAGGGATGGGGTGTGGTCTTGCTGGTAAAGTCATATCCTTCTCATTCTTCTCTTCCGCCTCGTGCTTCTTTGTAGATACATTTTGCGGTCAACAATCGCACATATGGGATGAGGGGTTTCCTGTCGCAACGCATATTTGTAGATCCTCCTATAAGAATTAGAAATCATGATATTTTGGTTCACGCATTTCTTAATTATATTATTCATCAGAGCAGCTACGTTAAGGAGGATTCCTTGTCACATTTCTGCCACATCTGACGAGATCCGATGTTTTCTTAGCAGTGGCAAATGCATTGTAGCAGACTTCCCTCCTATACGCCATAGCTTACCTTTGCTTCTCACTCCGGCTATATCGATAAAGCGGAGGAGAGAAACTTGAACCTCGCCTTTAATGTTCCCTTACCTTATTAGAGAAATCTCAATGCGTTTCAGTCGTGGTAGATGCATTGCAGTAGATCCCCTTCCCGAATGCAGTGTCTTACCTCTGCCTTCTCACCCCAAACTCCGCCTATAGACGGGAAAGGTGAGGAATTTCCTTTATGCACTTTCTCCTGAAGGTGCCCACGCGCCCTTTCCCTCGACACACTTCCCAAATCCAAACTCCTCAATCTCACTCACCATCTTCTCCCTAGCCGCCTCCCTCTCCTTGCCCATCATCCTCTTGGTCGCCAAATGCCACAAAGTTGAACTATTGACATCATCCTGCTCATACAAGTCGAGCTCTTGACCGCAGCCCTCGACGGACTCCATAATCGCAAATGCCGTGCCAGTCCTCGCATGGATGTGCCACATATCGATGGCACCCTCAAAATGCAGATCCCAGTCTTCCCGGTCGAAGTCTATACGCTCGCGTACGAGGCGTATGGTGCGCATACCCCAGAAGGCGGCGTCGTGCGGGCGGCCCAGACGTAGGTACGCGAGGACCATGCCGGCGACGAGGCGGAGGCGCAGGACGACACGGACATAATCGCCGGGCATATTGGCGAAGCGGCCTTCAAGGATCATATCATCGAAGAAGCCGTCGGCGAGGACGCGGCGTTTGCGGCCTTGGATCTTGATGTGAATCGCGTCAAAAGCCGACGTATATGCGTCGATGGCTTGCTGTACAGTCTGGGGAGACGCAAGAAGCACGTCGCCGGCGTCGGTAAGGGAAGCGGCTTGCTCGCAACTTTCTTGCACAGTGGGGTAGGGGGCTTCCATAAGGTGCCGCAGCTTAGCGACGACGCTGGAGTCATACCCCACGAATGCGGTCCCGGCAAGGCAGCGAACAGTTTCGAAAGGAAGAAGGAGTTTGTTTTGAAGGTTGAGCGGAAAGGGTTTGGAGTCAGTGGGGAAGTCTGGATCATGGAGACTGAAGGTGAGGTAGAGGAGGGGGTTAAGGTTAGGGTGGCCAAGGGCGGAGTAGTACCAGATGTTTGTGAATTTCGGAAGGTCATCGAGGAGTAGGATAATGGTGTACTCAGCGACGGTGACGTCGTGCTGCGGCGCGTTGATTAGGACGCGACCTGTATACTGGGTGAATTTGTCGGCGCGCCGGCCTGCAGCGACGATGGGTACAAGGCCTTCGTGAGAGATGTGGTGCACTGTTTGATTTAGATCGAGCTTATACCACATAGAATGGTATAAATCCTCACCGGCAGTGGGCCATGGTGTCTCAAGCTTCACAAACACATTATCCCTCCGCCACACAGCCCTAGCTTCTTGATAGATCTGCTTGCTCACTCTGAGGATCTTGAACTCAAAGTTATACATGCCGCCTCCACCTCCGAGCGCATCGGGATCCAGTCTGTCATTCGCATCGAAGTACAGCCCGTAGACCTGTTGTCTCAGCTCCAATGGAAGTCTGAGAAACGGGAAGGGCTGCTCTGGGACAGGCTGTAACGGCTCTACCGCACGCGGAGCATGCCTCAATTTCTGTGCGAATGCGCTGTAGTCTGCGAAATCTTCAAGATCCTCCATGTTCAAATCACCGGTCATGGTGCCCTCGAGCAGCATATCATCGAGCGAAACTTCGGCGAGGGAATCGAAATCGTTTGCATCTGGAAGACTACTACTGTCAAAGTCGTTGTGCGGAACTTGTCCGTTCAGAGAAGCAGTGTCAAGCAACTGCGGGGGCGGGGTCGACGAGCTCTCTGAACTTGAGCCTGCTTGAGTAGTCTGTTCGTGGTTGCCGCCTTCGGGAACCCGCTCCGAAGTGACTGCCATACTTGGGAGTAGGTTGGGAAGGCCAAGTGTTGTCAGGGCGGCGAGTTGCGTGCAGTTCGGAATGGTCAAGACAAGTCAGGCGATGGAGCCGCGGCAGCATGGGCGTGGGGGTAGATACTACGCGCTAAGCTCCGCGTCCTTGCCCAATTGGGCAGGGTCGCGAAACACGCTCACGTGATACTGATATTTCCAGCTTGCTGCTTTTTCCCGAGGTTTCGCCAGATATCTTGGCACGTCGCAGAGCTTTGGGTTAAACAGACCCGTGTCATAGTAATGACAGCACAGCGAGTCCATGGTTCGTTCAAGTAGCTGATATGGTATGGCATGCATTATATGATACATTTTCCTACCCCGTTTCAATGCAATCGCTGTCCTTCTAGACAAGAGTGGAAACAATATTTTACATCCGAACGCCAACCAGAGTGACGACTCACTGCTTCTTCTGTGCCGCCACCGCCTCAGGTAGAGGGGCTGGCGGGGAGGCATCGGGTGGTGCATTGTGGGCAGCCTCCTTCGCTGCGGCACTGCCAGCAAACCAGCCCAATGCACCCGACTTCATGCTCTTCATCTGCTCCTCCTGGAACTTCTTCTCCTCTTCAGCCATCTCCTTGAGCCACTTCTCGCCGTTTTCACGGATTTCCTTGTCCATGGACTGATACTGCTGTTGACCGATCTCACGGAAAATATCAATCATCATCTTGCCCTGTGCCATGCGATCTGACATGTTGGTGCCATCTGCAAGAACCATCTTGCCTTGACCGAGGCCAAGAGCCTTCACCAAAGATCCGCCCACGCGTTTGCCTTGCTTTCCCTTGTCCTCCTCCAACTGCTTGTTGAACTCGGCCCGCAGCTTCGCCTCGCGGTGTGCAAATTCAGTAGGGATATCTTTGCCTTCCATCGATTTAAGAGCATGTCGCACATCAAAACTGCCTCCGCTCTGTTGCAGGTAAGCAAGGTATTCGAGGAAGGGAATGAGGGCTATAAGGCCCTTGTCGCCTGGCTGGCCTTTCCACTTGGGAAGCACAATCGCATTCTCAGGTTGCGCTTTCACGTGTGAAGGGTCGGTGTCGATGATGATGGTGCGGGATAGGTCGCGGTTCAAATGGGATAAATCCTGCTCAAAAGTTAGTTGCCCATCGGGTTTGGTGGACTCATGCATACCTTCACATACTCGCCCTTCTCATAACGAGTAGCCTCGCGGAACAAGGGCCACATGACGATGCGATATGGGTCGAGTTTTCGGATGATGGGGTCGGCATCCATGGACTTAGCAGAAGTGAAGATGACCAACTCGTAGTATTGACTCAAGTACCGCAGGAAGTAGTCTACACCTGGTCGCTTCGCCGTCCGCCAGCCATGCTTTGTGGACCATTCTGAGTGCACTAACAGATCTTCGAGACTCAACACCAAGGTCATTGGCGGCATCATCTCAACCTCTGGAAGGAGCTTGGTGAATGTCGGCTCGGTGTAGTAGCCCAATTGTCCGGTAAGACGAGCGTGGGCCCGTTTGTACATCAGGCTAGGCGTCCATCCGGATGGGGCGTCTGGATGCTGCTTCTCCTCCTCTTCTGTTTCCCAGTTTCTGCACATAAAGGCCGCGCTCACGGTACCGAGCAGTCCAAGGGCAAGGTATGACCAGTTCGCGACACGATTCCGCCGCCTGTCGGTACTTGTCTCATAGGCGGATTTGGGAAGTTCTCCACCCTCACGCCCGGATCCAGCCTCTCTCGCAGGATCATCGGTGATATTATTAGGATCATGCTGGGATTTGGCTTCGGCTCCTCCAAACTCTGCGCCAAAGGTGGAGGGGATGCCCTGACGTAGATCAGGCAGGGGCTTCTGAGGCTGCTGCGGGCTTTCCGTCGTAGGTTCCGTGTTCTCGCTGGGTGATTTAGGTCCTGAGAACTCTTCCTGCTCCTGGGAAAGATCCCTTGCCCGCGCTGTCTTCCCTGAATTAGGAGAGCCGGGCCCCGGCGCCTCTGTTGGAGCGGTGTTTCGTTCTGGGTTCGCCGCGGCGTCGAATTCAGGCTGCTCGCTAGGGTTGACGGGAGCTGGCTGTGACTTTTTCGACTCGTTAAACTTGATGGAATTAGAGCGTTTCCATGTGTTGTCACGACCTGGCTTGTTTGCGTAGAAGCGTATCCGCTGCGAGATGGAAGCTGTGGGAGCTGTCCGAGGAGCGGCCAAGGCAGGCGCAGTGCGCAGAGCACGGAAAGCGGCGCGGGAGAGCATTGTCAGGGACCGTCGATGAACAGGCTATAATTAAGAAAGTGACGGTAAGCCGAAGGTACAATACATTGATGGAAGAGAATTGGGCCACGCGCAATGACGAAGCTGCTGGATCTTCCGACCAAAATAATCGCCATGGACGAACGAGCCTTGGCGGGCGAGCATCCCTGCACTCGACCCTTCACTTTACCGACTGCTGTGTGGCCTCTTCTCTCTCTTCGCTCCGGCCACGCTCCATGTCGTCGCATCGGGTTTCCCTTGGGCATGCAACTCTTTGGACAGTCCCCATGGCGGAGCGCCCCAAAATCCAGGGCCGCAGGCTTGACCGTCCTGTGCATCCTGCTGGCCCTTTGTTGCTGGGCGACTTGCGCGCATGGCATGACCGATGACACTATTACCAGCCTTAGACAAGAGACCATAGACATATTCTACCATGGCTACGATAGCTATATGAAATACGCCTTCCCCGAAGACGAACTGCGCCCTCTCACATGTGCGCCCCTCACACGCGATCGCAAGAACCCCGCCCACATCGAAGTCAACGACGTCCTGGGCAACTACTCCTTGACTCTCATTGACAGCTTGTCCACGCTCGCTTTGATAGCCTCTTCGCCTCCTCCATCGAAGTATAGACTCAACAAACCATTGCGAGACTTTCAAGACGGCGTCAAGTCGCTTGTCGACCTCTATGGCGATGGGTCCAAAGGACCAAAAAGCCAGGGAAAGCGAGCGCGTGGCTTTGACCTCGATAGCAAGGTCCAGGTCTTTGAAACTGTCATACGTGGCGTCGGAGGGTTGCTGAGCGCCCACCAGTTTGCGGTCGGGGATCTACCCATTCGAGGCTACGAAGCGAAGGTGAAGCAAAAGGGAGCAAGAGAAGGTATATTTTGGCCCAATGGTCTGGTTTATGATGGGCAGCTTCTCCGCCTGGCTACAGATCTCGCAGAACGTTTGATGCCTGCATTCAGTACTCCCACCGGCCTCCCGTATCCGCGCGTGAACCTCCGCTACGGAGTGCCCTTCTATCCCAACTCGCCCCACAACAACGACGCTGAGAATGGTCAATGTGCTAAAGACCCGCAAGACAAAGGTGCAGAAATCACCGAAACTTGTAGCGCCGGCGCTGGAAGTCTTGTCTTGGAGTTCACAACGCTTAGTCGTCTAACAGGAGACTCACGCTACGAAGTCGCTGCAAAAGACGCTTTCTGGGCTGTTTGGTCGCACCGCAGCACTATTGGCTTGATTGGAGCTGGCATAGATGCTGAGACTGGACAATGGGTATCCCCATATACGGGTATCGGTGCAGGTATCGACAGCTTCTTTGAATATGCCCTGAAATCGCATATTCTCTTATCTGGTTTGCCTTACGACGCTGAGTTCGCTCATCGTGATTCTTCAGACGCTTTTCTACAGGTATGGCAGGATGCACATGAAGGTATCAAGCGGCACATGTATCGTGGGGCGCAACATCAACATCCGCACTACATCCAAACCGATCTATATACCGGCGCTCTGCGGGCGTTTTGGATTGACAGTTTGAGCGCGTATTACCAAGGGCTCTTGACCATGGCAGGAGAACTCGATGAAGCCATTGAGACTCATTTGTTGTATACTGCGCTCTGGGCTCGATATTCTGCGATGCCCGAGAGGTGGTCGACCGCTACAGGCAATATTGAGAGTGGTCTGCGATGGTGGGGCGGCCGACCTGAGTTTATTGAGTCTAACTGGTACCTTTTCCGAGCAACCAAAGACCCTTGGTATCTACATGTCGCCGAAATGGTGCTTCGCGACATTAAAAGACGATGCTGGACCAAATGTGGCTGGGCAGGCCTACAAGATGTGCGAACTGGGGAGTTGAGCGATCGCATGGAGAGCTTCTTCTTGGGAGAAACTGCAAAATATCTATTCTTAACTTTCGATCAGTCTCATCCGATAAACTCATGGGACGCCTCATTTGTCTTTACGACAGAAGGCCATCCTCTTGTTATTCCGCAGCGCTTGCGGCCGACCCAACTTGTTAAGAGTGGTGAGCGCCCTGTACCGCAGCTTGCTCCAAGCACATGCCCGGTCCCGCCGAATCCGCTTCCATTGAGCATTTCTGTGACTGCTGCTCGTCCCGACATCTTCCATGCAGCAAGTCTCGCGCGATTGCATTTGATGCCAACGATAGAAACGTTGGATTCACCCTTGGTAGAGTTCAATGCCGATCACCCTAGCATCTCACTTTCTGACATTCGGTCACCTTCAAACTATACGTACTATCCATGGACACTTCCACCCGAGCTCATACCTTACAACGCCACGAGTTCTAAACTAGCTGTTCGCACTACTTTCGACCTCTCATTCCCTAATCTGCCGAATACGTTGCAAACGAATGCTCTGCAACGAGTATTTGAAGGCATTCTCGTTAATTCTATGAGCGGACTTAGGCTCGGTATGGTGCGGGAATCAGATGAACCCTTCGTTCAGAATGACTTCGTGATGGACGAACAGTTCCGCATCTACGCCATATCCAATGTAGCCCTTGGTCGAGATGAAAAGGTTTACATGTCCCGCACCACCATTGAAAATTTCAACCCGTTAGACCCTTACTTTACGCGAACGCGTGACAGCCAAGTTGTCGACTTGGTAATTGATGTACCTTCTGAACCGACTCCAATACTATCGACGAGCGCACTTTCAGACCTTCTAGATGACGATACATTAAGCGGTATGGGCAATCTGAGCAATATAGAAATGATTGATTTAGGCTCCGAACCGGGCTCATTGGATAGCGAAACGTCATATTTGTCGTCTTTACTTGACTCCCTCCAATCGTTACTAGCCGCACCGTCGTCAACGAAATCACCCTCTCGCTCCAGCACCAGCAAGCAAAAGCCACAGACCACCCGACGCTCGACCATTGCAGCCACTTTGCCAACTGGACCTGGATCAGCCCCGCTCCCAGACGTCACAGACTCGGAGTTCGCATACAGTCCAACTAGCCCGCTTACCTGGTCTTCCATCTATGTCCACCCAAATACTCTCTGTGATGAACGGCTCCCCCTCCACGTCGCCACGAACCATCAGATTATCGTCATTCCGCGTGGTGATTGTTCTTTCTCCACAAAGTTACGCAACATCCCCGCATATCCACCACAGAGCGTCAGTCTACAGCTCGTCATCATCGTCAGCTACCCCCAACACGAGGCATCCGACTACTCGTTCCCTTCTTCGCAAGGAGATGCGCATCACGCGCAAGATGCGGAGAATGCACAGCACGCTAGGGCTTCAGACCGCGGCATGGGCAAGAAAGACGCCCCTTCGATACACTCCTCTACCGCTAGCAAGAAAATAGGGCAGACTGATACCAGCACTTCTTCCGCACACGATTCCACAAAGCAGCGCCCGAGGTCTCCTAAGCCAGCCTCTAGCGCAGAGGCACAGGACCAGCCACCTCTCAACCTTGTCCAGCCTTTTCTCGACGAAAAGCAGTATACTGCTTCAGGCATACCGCGCCCACATCCCATTCCGCTGATCATGATTAGTGGCGGAGAGGAGACGATGGAATTGTTCAGGAGGGCGACGGGTGTAGGTATGAGGCGCCGGTATTATTTTCTTAGTCAGGGGGTGAGAATTAGTAATTTGATTGTGTTGTGATGGATCGGAAGATAAACGTGATTGGTGGGTTGGGGTTGATGGGTGTTTGGAGTGAGAGGCTGAGGTAACATGACGTTTTTTATCATTATTGTTTTTTGGGTGGCTGGTTGGGGTTTGAATAGACGCATGACGGACGGGTTCCCTATTCTTTGGAATGAAAGCATGTAGACAGTTTTTCAATTTTGGGAAGGCGCTTAGCTCTGAATACAATACTCAGACGTATTTTGCCCTTTCATTTTAGCTATAAAAACTGATTATATACAGTAGGGTGACAAGAAAAAGAGTAATAAAAAGCAGCAGGCTAGGCCTCACGAATAGAGCTCCAGAGATACAGCCCCGTGCTATCACAGCGCTGGTCATGTAAAACATGGTACTTATTGCGACTCGCTGCTTCGCTGCTTCGGGATTGTATAAACTATAGCCTTAATACAGTAGCTAATGACTATAGCGAGCACTCTAAAGGCCGCTCGTCTTCGTCTATACTTATACGAATTATAGAGAATTTATACCTATAGTACGCATATAAAGATTAACTACATAATTGGAGTGTAGATAAAATTAAACAACTTTATAAAACCTATTTCGGTTGGTGAAGTAGAAAGGAGATAGCTACGCGTGAAAAGGAGGTGCGCGCCCCTTCTATTAATCCTATCAAGTTTTATATATATTATCCCTAGTGCAGTAAGAGTCAAGGTAGTACAGAGGCAGGAGACACGCACGCACGCTATCAATTTTGTGGCGTTGTTGCATATGCATGCGGCCTTATTGCATGCACCCTGGTGACGTGAGGCTCTGAGTCCCTCGGATTAAGCGTCGCTCAGCTCTTCCTCCCGTTTGACCAGGATCATGAGGTTATTGGGGTGCTTGAAGATAGGAATTGTACAGAGCTCACGCAAGGTCCGGTCGCGAGCAAAGACAGGGTCATCCTCGGGGGTATTGCGGCGGTAGAGTCTAGTGAAACCGTACGCGCGGGGGTCGTCCGGGCCAGGGTCAAGGCAGGAGGTAGAATGGGACGTGTCGAACTGGATGGCGCGGGATGTGAGCTGTAGCCATGCATTGCCAGGCGATGCGTACCTGAACAAAGAGAGTGAGGGTAAAGTGAACGTCGCTCCATGGGACGTTCAGCTTGATCGTTTGCGGGTATGCCACCTCGTCTGGAAAGTCCATTGGTAGGCCGGCTGGATGGCCTGCAACCCTTCAGAGCTGTCACGGACATGAGCGTTGGCTGGGTACGTGACGAGATTGGCCTAGGAGGTTGTTCCGGGGACCCTAAGGCTCCTAGGATGTTCATATGCCTAGGAAGCTGTTCCGAGGGCCCTGAGGCAAAAGAGAGCTTGGCGGCGGCGCGAAGGACGGAGTGGGATTGGTCGATAATGATTAATGAGGGATTTTTTCCTTTGCAGCGTGTGCTGACACGTCTGTACTGCGCCTAAGGTCCGATTTAGAAAGAGTTCAAATACATTCTTCCACTCTATATCCATACCGTTCTTACTGACTCTAATTAGTTAGTTTCCTTCAGCCTCTGCATACGCTGGCAGCTTTGCAGGCACAGCTGACCTGAGAAAGAATGCAGATCCCACTCAAGAATGAAATGGAGGATAACCTTGAGGTTGGCTATCTAAAAGCCTTCGATACGTGCTCCAAACAGATTCTGAGATTTCAGGAGATGACAGATGGCAGTGTTGCAAGGCTGCAATACTGAAATACTGCGGAGCCATCAATGTCTTGTCCACCGCTGTCATTTCCAATTTTATAGCCCCCAGCACGTCCTCGGCTGTCTTGTGTTGGTGTTGCAAGCTTTGAATACAGGATCCCAGTTCGACTTTTTAGCTTACTTTCAGGGTATTTTTCCTGGTGTTGGGTTAGTTTCAGCTCAAATTACCAGATAGTTTTCTTACACATTACAAGTGTTCAAAGATAGGTAAGATAATAGACTTTGAGGCTGGTCCAGTTGCAGGGGGTGAGCCTGAGCTGCTAGCTGGGCATTCGATTACATACAGCTATTCCTTGGCGGCATACTCCGCAGGCGAGACGTCTCCAGTAAATACTCAGCCTTCTTTGTCTGGCCAAAGTATACAGCTCGTACTTATGGTAGGTATAATTTGGTAACTAAATGGATTCGAAAAGATAATACAGAACTTGAATAGCAACTCGCCTTCTGACTCTGCTTCCCAGTAGTAACGATGCTGAGCTGCCTGTCGGACTTTGTTTCGGTGATATTACCAGCACTCCACCTCTTCTCGATACCTTGCCTATATTCGATCTTGCTTTCAATCCTGCAGCCGATATCCTACTACCTTATGATCTCGCTTTCGCTCCAGAACAGTCCAGCCTCAATATCACTAGCTTTGACGAATTATAAGCATGGTCCCGCAAGCTCAGTCGTCGACAAGAAAACTACCGGAGGTTTAATATAGCTCAGTTCCGTTACCTTCCATACGGACCCGACAGATATAGGGTTCTCTAGGCTTTTTGCGTTTTGTCGATTCGTGGATCCGTACCAGGCTCAACGTAGAGAGGATAAACGTAGGCAGGGCC
>Ga0247757_10002042_pt1 | contig 11323 bp, 7 predicted proteins | sample UWRJL126311R4_FD_180929 | JGI IMG/M metagenome (GOLD analysis project Ga0247757, IMG submission 180929) | Plant litter microbial communities from Arlington Agricultural Research Station in Wisconsin, United States - UWRJ-L126-311R-4 | ecosystem: Environmental > Terrestrial > Plant litter >...
GTTGTTAGCACCTTCCGTACTTTGATTGCCCTGCCGCCTAACACCTCAGTCACGTCGCCTGCAGATTGGCTTGACTGCTCGTCTCAGACTTCGGTCGGGTACTGTCAAACTTTCGTCCTCGTAGTTCAAAGTATCCTCCTTCCACATACCAATCAACAATGGCAATCGAGGCGGTGGAGAAGCAAGTCGTCCCTACGGACGAGAAGCAGGTCATGGTTTCTACAGAGAAGCAAGCCACTTCGACAGATGGAGCCAGCTCACCCAGCTTGAACTCGTCTGGAGTGCCCAAGTTCGATAGCGCTGCTGAGCGGCGCCTCGTTCGCAAGCTCGACTTCCGCATCCTGCCAGTCCTGTGGATTCTGTACCTATGCAACTTCATCGACAGAGCCAACGTGAGCACCCTTCTCAACATCATGTTGGGTGGACCAACAGACTGACCTATGCAGATCGGCAATGCAAAGATTGCTGGGATGGAAAAGGAGCTTAACCTCATCGGCCAACGCTTCAATATTTGCGTCTGGGTGTTCAACCTAGGCTACCTTGTCGCCGGCATTCCAACGACCATTGCTTTTAAGAAGTATGGACCCAAGTCACTCTGTGTGATGATGCTCCTGTGGGCTGTTACTGTAATTGGTTGTGGTCTCGTCAAGACCTGGGAGCAGCTCGTCATTACTCGTCTGCTCGAAGGTATCTGTGAGGCAGGCTTCATCGCTGGAGCTGCATACTTGATTGGAGCGTATTACACTACCGCTGAGTACCTCAGCCGTTATGTGGTATTCTTGACGGCAGGTATCACAGCAGGCGCCGTCAACGGATTCATTTCCAGCTTAATCGCAAAGATGAGCGGTGTCGGTGGATACGCTGCGTGGCGATGGATCTTCATCATTGAGGGCATTCTTACCATTGCTATTGCTCTGGCATGCTGGCCCTTTGTCCCACCTTTCCCGGAGAACTGCAACTTCTTGAATCCCGATGATAAGGAACTCATGCTCGCTCGAGTCAAGGAAGGTGGTCACAATGCCCACGACGAGGTGACTTTCATGGGTGTTATCCGCGAGCTTGGCGACTGGAAGATTTGGGCTGGGTAAGTCGCCTTTAATGACACCTCAGTGCGCATCAACTGACTCACCTTTTAGTGTTGCTATGAACTTGGGCGTGACCGAAAACGCAAACTCTCTCGCGAACTTTCAGCCGACCATCCTCAAAGGTCTTGGCTATACAGCAACATCTGCCCAAGTCCATACCATTCCTGTCTATCTTACCGGTGCCGTTTTCTCCGTTATATTCGCATATATGTCGGAGTGGCTTAACCGTCGTTTCATCTTTTACATGTTTGGATGCGCTGTTCTTGCAACTGGCCTTGCAATCGAAATTGCTTATCCACCATCTCCTGGTGTTCGGTACACGGGTATGTTTTTCATTGCTTGTGGTGCCTATCTGTCGATGCCTATCAGTATCATCTGGGTTAGTATCAATGCTGGAAGTGGGTACAAGAGAGCTATCGCCATCGCTGCCATCATCAATTTCGGAACAGCTGGAGCATTTGTCAGTTCGAACGTCTTCTTATTCAAAGAGACTCCAAGGTTCCACACGGGATTCAGCACTGGCTTGGGTCTGTGCTGCATGGGTGCTGCGGCTGCCACAATTTACTTTGTCGGTTGCTGGTGGACTAACAAGAAGAGGGATGAGAATCCTATTCAGGAACCAACCGTCGAGTATAACATGGAGAAACTGGGATGGGAACATCCTGATTTCCGGTTTGCGTTGTAAGAGAGGAATGGTTGTCAAGTAGTGTAGCACAAAAAATAAAAATAAAAATGATTGTGGACCTATCAATTTCAGTTTCTCTTCGAGATTATTCTGCCATGAAATTCGTCCTGCATGCATAACCCGAGGAACTCAAATACCATAGATCCTGTGTACATTCCGAGGACACCAGACGCCTTCCCGTTTTGGTTTGTTCATCATTCTTTAGATGGGCTCATCGCGAGGCTCGATCAAGACCTCATTCACTGCAACGTGCTCGGGCTGTTTGAGCGCATAGATGATTGAGTTGGCGACATCCTCGGGATCAAGAACCTTGGCACCCGAAGGCTCGCCAAACTTCTTGAGCGCTTCTGCATCTGTCGACATGCCAAGCAAATCGGTTGCCACGTTTCCAGGCTGCACGCTTGTGACTCGCAACCCTGTACCTGCCGTTTCAAGGCGAAGGCTTTGAAGTGTGGCTTCCACAAAGAACTTGCTTGCAGAATAGACGCCAAGGCCCGGGAACACCTTGCGACCAGCATCTGATGAGATGGCTACAAGGTGGCCTTTCCCACGTGATAACATGGATGGCACCGTTGCAGAAATGCAGTTCAGAAGCCCCTTGCAGTTCACATCTACAGTGCGGTTCCAATCTTCTGTTTGAACGTTCTTCATCATCGTGAAGTACATGACTCCGGATACCGAGACGAAAATATCGATAGGGCCAAGTTCTTTCTCAACCGCACTCACAAGTGCTTCTACCTGTGTCTTGTCGGTGACATCCGTCTTTTGGCAGAAAACTTTTCCCTCGCGCACAACAATGCGTTTCTTGAGATCTTCAAGAGCTGCCAGACGTCGAGCAGCGAGTGTAACATGGCAGCCTTCCCTAGCCAGCGCCGTTGCTGTCGCAGCGCCAATGCCGGAAGAAGCACCCATCACTACAGCCACTTTTCCGTACAACGGACCTCTCCTGGGCAACTGCCCAGTGCCACCTGTGGCATTCTGTAGGGAAGGAGGGTTCGGGAGCCATCCTCTTGCGTACCAGTGGCGTGTGTAAGTCTCAAGCAAGATTTGGTCAACTTTAGGTCGTGCCACAGCCACACGGAACGGTCTCGTTTTGGCGTTATCGAGAACAACAATGTCCCGGAGAAACTCGACGCTTGGCATACCACTGCGGAGGATATCGATAGTGAAAGCACCGTCTCCGCCCTTAGCAGAGCCTCTCTTGTCATCCCATATTTCAACCCACTTTTCAAATTCCACTGGTTGAGTGGGATAGCCCAAGTGGTTAAGATCATCGAAAACTGCGCTGGTATCAACCGGTGTCGGATCTCCAAGGTGGAAGATGGTCTGATCTGCCTCGGTTTGGTTTCCCAAATGGATGATGGCTTTGCTGACAAAATCAACAGGAGTCATTTCAGCGCGCCACCCTTTAACGTTCGGGTAATAACCAATCCTGATTGATTCGACGAGTAATGCCGTAAGAAGGTCCCAAGCGTTGGATGCACCCGTTTCGCTGTGACCGCTAATCGTACCGGCCCGGTGGACCTTCACGGGAAGCCCGCGACGACCAGCTTCTAGAACAAGCTGCTCGGCAACCCACTTGGTCTGGCCATATCCATCCGCGAGCTTCTCTGGAACATCTGCTACATCTAGCATAGCGTCCTCTCCCCAGCCCTCACGACTCGATGCTGGTGGTAAGACACCATTTGTCGATACGTACTGAACAGTGGCTCCCCCTTGGCAAGCAAGACGAAGAATCTCCTGAGTACCAATCACGTTTGGAAGGCGCAACGCAGCATATGGGTAAACAAGGTTTACAGTGGCTGCAGCGTGAACAATGACATCAACGCGGGATGCAAGCTCTGCAAATTTGTTTGGGGACAAGCCAAACCGTCTCCTAGACAGGTTTCCGGGGAGAATTTCCACACGCTCCATGATAAGGTCACTCCACAGACCGAAGTCGAGCAAATTCCTTCGGATCCTTGCGATACCAGCAGGAAGGTCATCTTGAGAAGCATCACTGAATCGAACAAGACAGATTATCTGTGCTGAAGTACTGTCAAGTAGATCCCTCAATAAAAAGGCCCCCAGGAAACCCGTAACTCCAGTGAGAAGAACAGTCTTTGCATCCTTTAGAGCACAAATCTTAGCATTGTGAGGTTGAATGTCTTTGTCAAGTACAGAGTCAGTGCGAAGAACGGCAGGCAAATCAGCTTGCACAGCTGCAGTATGTCCATCACGAATCGAGCGTACAGTGTCCAGATGACCGTTCAAAGTGGCTGGATCAGCCAGACGGGCAACTGGAATCTTTACGCCGAACGTGTTGGAGAGCCGGGCAGCAAGATCTGCGAGGGATAAGGAATGGCCTCCCAGATCAAAGAAATTGTACTCTGGGGTAATCGAACTCGCCTGGATCCCAAGAATTGCTGCCCATATTGCCGTAATTTGCTCGACATCAATCGGATTTTGTTCGTATGCGGCTTTCTTTCCATTAGGCGATCTCGTCCTTGTATTAGGTGGAGGAAGGCCCTTCAGATCCACCTTGCCAGACACTTCATGAGTGGGCAACTCGTCCATCTCAACCCATAGGTGAGGTATCATGTAATGAGCAAGATATGGTTTCAAGACCTGTCGTGCCTGGAGGCTGCGGCTGTCACCGTCAACCTCCACAGCCGGTCGTTCAGAGCTCTCCTTATTGCGAACAAAGTAGGCAACCAATTGTTTGTCTATGCCTTCACCATAGGCGACGACAGCACAACGACTGACTGATAGGTATTGAACGATTGCGTTTTCCACTTTTCCTGGGACAACAGAGTAACCTCGAAGTTTTATCATGGCGCCTACGCGCCCAGTAATCTCCAGCAAACCTGATGGGAGCAGGCGTGCCTTATCACCGGTCCTATACATTCGGGCACCGGACTTCGAACTGAAGGGATTAGGGGTGAACGCTTTCGCCGTCGTGTCAGGAAGGTTCAGATAGCCTCGAGCAAGGAGATGACCGCCCACGAAGAGTTCACCATCTGCGCCATCTTCCACCCTTTGACCACTCTCGTCGAGGATGTATATATATTTAGGATCGATTAAGGGAGGGCCAACGGGGCAATAAAGGGCTTTCTTGTCGATATGATCAAGCATGGTCCGGATGTCTCCACAGGCGATTTCATGTGTTTCACAAGCGCTGTAGACGTTGAGCAGACGGGCATTTGGAAGTATCTGGGCACCGCGACGAGCAAGGTCTGTGGTCACCACTTCGCCGTTAAGCCAGACAGTCTTCAGATATGGAAGACGATTGCCCAAATTCTGGTGACGAGAGACAATGGCGGCAAATAAGGTGGGTGTAAATAGAGTCTCTGTAATCTTCTTCGCCGATAACAAGTCAACAAGCATGCGAGGATCATAGCTCGCGTCATCAGGAACAGCAACGACGGTAGCTCCCCGAAGAAGTGGTCGGATGATCTCCCAAATAAAGAAGACATTGCAGGCAACGCGGTCTCCAGGTTTTAGATCGGAGAGACCGAAGCGCAAGTCATAAGAAAGAACGGCAGCCTTGTGAGGGTTCGCAATACCCTTGGGCTTACCAGTAGTACCACTTGAATAAGAGACAAAGCTCAATCTGTCAAGATCTGTATCGGTAGGTAGTGGAGGAAGCTGACTATCGTCTGCGTGGCCGTTGACACTGGACGATGCTTCGTCAAGGGCGATAAGTGGCACACCTTCCTTGACCTTGCCGATTTCGCCACTAACTGTCACGACAACAACTGGTCGTGCGTCGTCGATGACATCGGCCAGCAGGTCTGGAGGATAAGCCAGCTCCAAGACGAGGAAAGCTCCGCCAGCACGCAGGGCCGCAAGGCATGCGATCACATAGTCAGCGGACCGGGGCAGCAGCACGCCGACAAGGCTATCACGGCTGACGCCATAACCCCGAAGTTTTTGGGCAAGGGCGGCGACCTTGTCATGGAGCTGAGCATAAGTGTAGCTGTTCTGTTCGTCTTCTAGAGCAACAGCATCCGGAGTAGCGCGTGCCTGTTTAGTGAAGAGTGCCGAAAGATCCTTTGTTGTATCGAGGATGGGCATATTTTGGTGGAGAGGGAGGGAATGTGGGGGAGAAGGAAACGCGGGCCAGCGAGGCAGTTGGCATACGTATATGTATGTAGTAGTGTGTATTATCTCACTGTCGCCCCGCAAAAGCAAGGAACCTAGATGTTGAAAATTGGCTTGACAGCATCGACTGTTGAGCCGCTTGACCAGTTGTGCTCTTTCGCTTGCCTAGGATGTGGTGAGTCTAAGCTGCTTTGCTCTAGTGTGTCCTCTTGCCGATGACGTTATCTCGGTTGGCGTTGCAGGCACCTCGATGCGCACGTTGATTGAGCGAAACGGTCTCACGAGGCCATAAGAGAAATCGTAAAGGCAAACCCAAGGCTTGGACAAAGGGTGGGGGTGGACAGTAATGGCTTGTCACAGGAGAGCTGGACTGCGGTCTTGGAGGAGGCAGACAGGTTCTCGCAACGGCTCTCGCGCCCGGCGTCGTGTTGACAGGACCGGAGATAGGAGTATCGTGGTTGAGGGTGTATAGTAGTGTGTGCGGTGGACGGATCTCCTCATGGAAAGAAAGCGGTGTGACAGTGCCAACACATTTTGTGCTTATGGCGACGCACGGGGAAAGGGACTCTGGTGATATCCACATTGGGTTTATTGTGACGATTACACATGTGAAGAGGGAAGCGTCCACTCGCTGCACTCGGAGGAAAGCGCGGCACGATAAGAGACATCTGAGGAAGGCGCATTGGACTTGCGGAGGTGGGGGTCTGGCTGGCCCGGTCTTCGCGCTAATGGTGTCGATGCAATAGTCTGTCGAGATATGTCCGCATAATGCGAGCAATTACTCCGCGACTCATCGTGGTGCTGGAGCTGAAGAGGTGACGTGGAAGTTAGGTTTCGACTGGGGCAGGCTTGCGTGTTGGCCCGGACCCCGCACGTGGAGCTTTGCCTCATCTGTATACATCTGTAAACCCGTGTTCTGGCGTTACCTAGCTGCTGCAGGGGCTATGTGGGGAAGTAGTATAAGGACCCGGATTTGCGGTTCTTATAGTACACTGGCTAACTATTTGGATGTGGAATGGTAGCCTTGTGAGCGAACCTGGGATAGACCCAAAGGCTTGATTCGCAGCCCCCCTGCAAATATGCCCAGCACATGTGTATGCCAATATGCCATGCCTGCGCGGCCTCATAAATATACATAGATGATCTTTCGCCACCAGCCTTGAACTGATGCCATCCCATAATGCAAAATTTTAATACTCAAAGTCATCATCAACGCTTGGACCCTTGTTCTTCGTAACACTCTCTTGCTTCTGATACATCTCAGCAATTGCCCGACTGGTAGTCGCCATTTCCGGTTTCTTGTCGTCCCTCTCCTTGATAAATCTGGGAAACCTCAGACTGATACCTTTTCCACCACCGCCGACTTCATCAGCTGCGGCTTTGTACCGTGGGCTAAGTGTTAAGTCGGCCGTCTTCACCTCCCAAACGAAACGTGGCTCGAACCATACATCAGGCTGGTCCTTGTTACCCGCGCTGTGAGTATAAAACGGTTTTGGCCGATCAATGACGATTTCTAACAGTTGACTATGCAGGGTTTCAAGTATGGCTTCGGAGAAACCAGTGCCAATGTTGCACACAGTTTCGTACTTTTCGGTTGTTGGATTATAACAAGCGAGGAGGAACGCACCATACCAGCTTGTGCGTTTTCCTTTGCCATAGTAGGCGCCCAAGACAACAAGATCCAGAGAATCGCCAACTCCAGCCAGGTAGTCTTTTTTGACCTTAAGCCAATTCTGGGAGCGCTTACTGGGCTCGTAAGACGACTCTGGTCCGTCAAGCATCTTGACCATGAGGCCCTCGCACGACGCCTTGACTGAATCTTCTAGTAAAGTCTGAATTTCTTCTAGTTCGTTCGTGTTGCCGTACTTGGCAAATGCAAACTCTCCTTCGACTGGAGAGAAAGCATTCATTAGCAATTCACGACGATCACGGAACGGTTTATTGACAAGAGCCTGCTGTGATCAGCAAATCGTCTAGGAGCAGCTGTGGAAACACATACCTCGCCATTCAGGTAAAGGAGATCAAATGCGAACACGCACACTTTGACCTTGACATCCTCGACTTTGACGTCTTTCCTTTTCCGTGTCATCAGGTGTTGGAAAGGCAGCACTTTCTTCTCAACCATATCCCAAGCCACCGTCTCACAGTCGAGTACGAAACTCTTGGTCCCTTCTCTGACCCACGTTGGCAGTTTGGCAAGAATGTCCGGGTACTTTTTGGAAAGGTCTTCGGAATTTCTAGAGAAAATGTTTGCGACACCCTTGTCACTCTTTCCGGCGGTGGGAGCAGCTGTGGCGAGTTCGATTGCAGCGTCGTGCGCAACGAAATGAATTTGAGCCCTCTCACCATCGTACTTGTACTCACATGTGAAGTCTTTACCTTCGAAACGGTCGAGGACTTCTGTAATAGACTTGGTTGGTTTAGCCAACATCGGCTTGAGAGGCACACCAGGCTGTAGCCGGCAATTCTCAGGCAGATTCATGATTCCATGTTCCAACATTGCGGGAACGATAACCTCATAGCTGGGCAGCTCGCTATAAGACCGTCAGCATCCACCGAACTATTCTCAAATTTACAGGCATACCTATAGACAGACTTCAATACTGACTCCGCCTTAGCTAAGTCTGCTGTTGATGGGTACGTGTCATCCTGTGACATCTCGTGAACGATCATTGCTTGTGCTAAAGCCACAAGCACAGTCTTCTCCGCGAGACCAAGACGAAGTTTGCCCTCCAGCATCCGCACAATGTACTTAGCCTCGCTAGGTCCACCCTTATCCTTTTCGATGTCCACAGCCTTTCCAGCATTGTGAGCATCGGCGGCAGATAACAGCTTCTTGATTCCATCGACCTTTCTACCTTGAGCACCTTGACCTTCGGTAGTGGCAATGGTCATCAGACCTTTATGCACACCTTGCACTGTCAGAGCTTTAGGTTTGAACATGGTTGGTTGTTTGGAGCGACTTTTCGCTGCGACAAGTCCAAGATCACCAATTTCAGTTTGCTCACTCTTAATGTGTTGTAAGCTACGACCTGTGCTTTCCGAGATGGCTTTCATGATAAGGGACTCTCCGATTCCCAGTTCAACGCCGGCATAATCAGCAGCTAGTTTGTTGATCATGAGCAAAATCGTGGGCAGCAAATCTGTTGGCGTAAGACGAAGAACTTGACGAAGAAACAGAGAGCAGTGTGCCGATATCTCTAATCTCTTAGTCGTCATCTCAATCTTAGAGAATGTTGTGCAGAGCGCCGCATATGGGACAGGCGTGCCAGGTTGCCAATCAGGGTAAGGATCCTTAGTAATCCCGTTTGAAGTACCCTTCAGTGTCGCCTGAACCTTCTCCCGTACCTTCTTAGCAGCCTCGGGAGGCTCTTCATCTGAGCTCAGAGCTTCTTCCTCTTCTTCTTTTGCACTTGACGTAGGCTCTTCCTCTACAGCGGGGGACTTTTGCGTTTCTTTTTTCTTGCCCTTCGCAGCCTTGGTTGGTGCTACCTCCTCTTCTTCATCGGAGGGCTCCACAGTTTTTGCGTTGGCTTTAGAAGTAGTCTTAGTCGATTTTGGCGCAGCCTTTGCCAGCTTCTTCGACTCAGTCTTGGATTTTTGTGCTGTCTCTCCCTTCGAGGGTCGTCCACGACGTTTCTTGACTGGCGGTGCGTCATCTGAATCCTCCTCTTCCTCGTCTACCTGCCTTTTTTTACTACCGTTTGGCGAAGGAACCGTGTCAACTTCCATAATGTCGCTATTTACTTCTTCCTTCACCTCTTCCTTCGTCTCTTCCTTCACATCAGCATTCACCGTGTCAGAACTGGTTTTCTCTTTGGTGGATTCTGCTGAGGACTTTGGCTCCTCCTCGGCTTCTACATCTTTTTTGTCTACTTTCGGTTTGGTTGAAAACGAAAGTTTCGTTTGTTGGGTCTTCGGTACGGTGCCATTCTGTTTGCCGAAGAACTTTCTATGAAACGAGGAATTAGCTACATGACAATCACGGGTAGACACATTTCTTCCCACGTTAACATAGTCTGCGAAGGGCGGACGTACCCAAGGGTAGCCTGCTTAGGTGGCATGGCTGCGAGTCGACACAAGGCTCGTTCACTGTGCTGGTAGAAAAGGTAGCTGTAAGCGTACGCAGGGGAGCCCAGTGAGATATGCGGTATCAGGCGATGAAGTCGCTGTGCTATAGGCGTGTTGCAAGCATGAAAGCGCGAGAGCATGCTCCAAGGCGAGCGAATTGCCGAGTGCGTTGAATGTGGACGCAGCAGGCAGGCACGCGTCGTGGTCGCGACTTCGCGTCGCGGCAATTCACGTGAGAACCGGCTGACATCACAACTGACTTATATCCACATCTAGGCTTCTCTAATTAAGGATTTACATCCACTTCGTATGCGCTCTTCACACGACATCTTTCGTAGGCGATTTCCTATTTACTAGAGTGGCACCTTTCAAAGTTTCTAGCCGAGTCGCTGCAGTAAGACGAGCGAGCCTCGGAGAGGCTGTCAACGTCATCACTTTTTCAAACATATTACAATTAAAAAAAACATACCATCCATCCAACCTGGCTCATCTGTTTTGGAAGAAGGCCCCTTCCGAGCCCACCACTCTGCCCTCGCCTCCCAGCATGTCCCAACCCTCCGAGCGACCACGGCTCACGCCGCAATTCTGCTTCAACCAGACCGCACTCCGAGGCACGCCACGCCCCTTCCACGCACACCCTTCACTAAGTAACTAGAAGCCATGCAACAGACTTCCTCCGCATATCGCGCGGCACGATAGACGATTCGATAACCCAGAACCTCAATGCGCTTCTCACGCCCGCCCAGCGCGGCTTCGATCCATCTTCTACCTCTTCGCGCTCGCTCTCGGCACCGGGCGCCAGTCGCGCGATACCGCCTGAGCAGTGCGCGTCGTTCAAAGAGCATGTGCTCTTCCCGTCGTGGGCTGTGCGTTCGGATGTGCTGGACTACTGCGCGGGAGTGGCTACTTCACCAGACCCGGATGATCCAGACAGCGTGCTGCGGCAGATAGAAGATAGCAAGGCAAGAGAACGAGTTGTGAATGAAAGACTAGACCCATACAGTGGGAGATACTTTCCCCGGGAGGCACGGACAGAGAGCTTGGCCATGCTGATGCGGAACGAGAGAGCTGTGGAGAATATTATAAGAAGTCGGTCGTGGAGTGTGCTAGGGGAGCGCTGTGGAATGAGCAGTGAGACAGCAGAGCAAGCATTTGAGAAATGGCAAGCTGAGCAACCCAAGCCATAGTTTTTGCTTGTAAAAACAATTCTTGATATAATTGAAGCTGTGTAGAAAGATGGGCATATGTGGTAGTCACTCCACTCTAGTAGCATAGTATAGCATGGCATAGCATGATAATCGTTGGCATAATTGCTGGACCAATAGCTACAGCTGTCGGTCTTAATCTACCTGCGAGGTTCATGCCGGCAACATATCCCAGAAGCAGCCGTCAATTCATT
>Ga0247757_10002043_pt1 | contig 11323 bp, 7 predicted proteins | sample UWRJL126311R4_FD_180929 | JGI IMG/M metagenome (GOLD analysis project Ga0247757, IMG submission 180929) | Plant litter microbial communities from Arlington Agricultural Research Station in Wisconsin, United States - UWRJ-L126-311R-4 | ecosystem: Environmental > Terrestrial > Plant litter >...
AGCGGTTCGTTTGCAGCTTGGGGTCGGGGCCAAAGGCGTCGGATTGCAGCACGGCCGCGCCGACGTTGAGGCGCTGGTAGACGCCGAGGGCCAGCGGGTCGGGCACCAGGTCGAAGCGCAGTTCGGGCAGGCGTTCCGGGGCCCGGTAGTACGGGTTCGGATGAAAGCGGAAGAAAGCGCTGAGCGTGTACTCGTCCTTGGCATAGGCGCCCTCGAGGAAGGAGTCGGGCTGCTGGACGTTGTCGAAGTCACGGTGGCGAAAGTCGCGCAGGACCTCCGAGTCGCTCCAGTAGTTGTACTCGCCGTCGAGGGTGAAGTGTTCGCCATTGTGCTGGCGGTGGCCCGGCACGGGGTTGCCGAGGATGTCGGTGCCGCGGTCGCCGGTGTCGTGGATGTAGCCGGAGCGCAGGAGGCCGTCGACGGAACTGTCGGCATCCGACGCCCGGTAACGGGCCGACGGCCCGATCATGATGCCGCGCGCGGTGTAGAAGCCCACGTCGGCGCCGACCTTCGCGTTGGGGGCGACGGGGAGGTGCAGGCCGGCCTCGGCGAAGGCGCCAAGGTTGGAGCGGTAGCCGAGATGGGCGGTCACGTAGGAGAAGAACTCGCTGTCGAGCGACTGCTCGAACTTCGGCAGGCGGAGGATGTGGCCGCCGAGCAGGCCGAGGGCGAGGCCTTCGGCCCGGATGACCTTGCCCTTGGAGTAAGTGAGACGGTCGGCGCGGATGGACGGCGTATACTGGGCCTTTTCGCGGAAGAACACCGTGGCGTTGGTGAACACGAGTTCGTCGAAGGTGCCGTGGACAGTTTCGCCGGTGATGTAGATGGGGAACTGGCCGACGCGGAGGTTGCGCGCGGTGATGATGCCCGTGCCGGTATTGTACGTGCCCTCGTCGGCGACGAGGCGGCGCTGGCCGGAGGTGATGTTGACGTTGCCGCGGGCGCCGGCCTCGCGGGTGGCGAAGCTGTAGCGGATTTCGTCCGCGGTCAGGTAGATGGTGCCGTAGATCAGCCGGGCGTTGCCGGTGACGACGATCTGCTTGGTGGCATCGTCGTAGGTGGAATTGTCGCCCTGCAGATCGGGCGCTTCGCCGGGCTGGGCAACGGGGGTGGACGCGACCGCGCCCAGGCAGGCCAGGAGGATGGCACCGAGGACGGACAGGTGGCGGAGGACACGGGCGAAAGACATGGAAAGGAAGGAGGCGAGGAGAGGGGGAAATCCTGAAATCAGCAATCGGGAATCGAAAATCGTACGGATGGCCCGCTGATTCCTAGAACGGACGCAACACACCCCGGCGCTTCGCGCCACCCCTCTTGATAGAGGGGATTCAAACCCCGGCAGCCGAAGTCCCCTCTATCAAGAGGGGTGCCCGAGAGGGCGGGGTGTGTCGCTCGAAAATTCCCGTCTTGGCGCGACCGGACGCGTCGTGACCGCACTGCCGTGGGACGGGGTTGCGAAAGAACTAACCACCCTGAGTCCGCGGGAGGACAAACATTGTTCCTTTTCCGCTAGACGCGTCTCGTGCGGGCGACACAGTGAAGGCCCGCCGTCCCACGTGATCATTCCGGAATCAGAACTGAAGGCCTTCCTGCACAATCACCAGGCCAACCCCCACGGGTGGCTCGGCATGCATCCGGCCAAGGTGAAGCGCCAGACCGGTGTCATCGTCCGCGCCTTCCGGCGCAACGCGGTGAAGTGCGCGGTGATCGACCTCGAGGCCGCGGGCCGGACGAAGAAGATTTACCCGATGGAGCTGCTCGCGTCCGAGGGTTTCTTCGAGCTGTTCATCCCCGGCAAGAAGCTCTTCAAGCACCAGCTCCGCTTCGAGACCTCCTGGGGCGACATCCACCAGATCTACAACGCGTACGCTTTCCTGCCGACGCTGTCGGAGCAGGACCTCTACCTCTTCAACGAGGGCAACGAGCACCGCATCTACGAGAAACTCGGCGCGCACCCGCGCATGCTGGGCGACGTGCCGGGCACGTCGTTCGCCGTCTGGGCGCCGGCGGCCTCGCGCGTGTCGCTGGTGGGCAATTTCAACGAGTGGGACCCCCGCTACCACCCGATGCGCCCGCTGGGCAATTCCGGCGTGTGGGAGCTGTTCGCGCCCGACGTCCGCGAGGGCGAGCTCTACAAGTTCGCGATCTGGGACCAGCACGGCCACATGCGGCTGAAGACCGATCCCTACGGCACGCGCTTCGAGGGACCGCCGAACAACGCCGCGATGGTGCACAGCCCGAAACACCACGTGTGGGGCGACGGCGAGTGGATGGCGCACCGCGCCGCGCGCGGCGACAATCCCGACCGGCCGATGTCCGTGTACGAGGTGCACCTCGGCTCCTGGAAGCGCAACCTCGCCGAGGCCGGGCGCTGCTACACCTACCGCGAGCTGGCGCCGCTGCTGGCGGATTACGTCGTGGACATGGGCTTCACGCACATCGAGGTCATGCCGGTGGCGGAGTTTCCGTTCCCGGGTTCGTGGGGTTACCAGGTGACCGGCTACTTCGCGCCGACGCACCGCTGGGGTACGCCCGAGGATTTCCAGTTCTTCGTCGACCACCTCCACCAGCGCGGCATCGGCATCATCGTGGACTGGGTGCCGGCGCATTTCCCGCGCGACGCATTCGCACTGGCGCAGTTCGACGGCACGCACCTCTACGAGCACGCCGACCCGCGGCTCGGCGCCCACCAGGACTGGGGCACGCTGATCTTCAACTACGGCCGCCACGAAGTCCGCTGCTTCCTGATCGCGAGCGCGCTCTCCTGGCTCGACCGCTATCACATCGACGGCCTGCGCGTGGACGCGGTCGCGTCGATGCTCTACCTCGACTACTCCCGCAAGGAGGGCGAGTGGATCCCCAACCGCTACGGCGGGCGCGAGAATATCGAGGCCATGGCCTTTCTCCGGCAGGTGAACGACCTCGTGCACCACTACCACCCTGGCGCGGTGATGATTGCCGAGGAGTCGACGGCCTTCCCGATGGTCAGCCGCCCGACCCGCGACGGCGGCCTGGGCTTCGACTACAAGTGGAACATGGGCATGATGCACGACACGCTGCTCTATTTCCAAAAGGACCCGATCCACCGCAAGTGGGCGCACGACAAGCTGACCTTCGGGATGATCTACCAGTATTCGGAGCATTTCATCTCCGTCTATTCGCACGACGAGGTCGTGCACCTGAAGGCCTCGATGCTCGGCAAAATGGGCGCGGGTACGATCGCCGACAAGGCGGCCAACCTGCGCTCGCTCTACGGCTTCATCTGGATGTACCCCGGCAAGAAGCTGCTCTTCATGGGCAGCGAGTTCGGCCAGCGCTCCGAGTGGAACTACGACTCCGGGCTCGAGTGGGACCTGTTGCGCCAGCCCGAGCACGAGGGCCTGCGCGTGCTCGTGCGCGACCTGAACCGCCTCTATACGGGCGATCCGGTGCTCAGCACCAACGATTACCGCCCCGAGTCCTTCCGTTGGGTGAACTGCACCGACGGCGACCACAGCTGCATCAGCTTCCTGCGCACGGATCCCGCCGGCAAGGCGAGCTACCTCGTGGTCGGCAATTTCACGCCGATGACCCGCACGCGCTACACCGTCGGCGTGCCGCACCGCGGCTACTGGCGCGAGGTGCTGAACACGAACTCCGGTTTCTACGGCGGCGCCGGTTTCGGCAACCACGGCGGCCGCCATGCCTCGACCGCGCTGGCCGACGGCTTTGAACAGTCCCTCAGCATCACGCTGCCGGGTCTGTCCGTGCTGGTGTTCAAGTGGAGCGCGGACGCGCCCGGCATCGGGGCGCAAGGGTGAGCGGGCGCTAGCTGCTCCTATTTATAGGCCCTATAGGTCCTATGGGTCCTATAGGACCTATGATGGGAGGAAACCCACGCCGGCGGCCGTCACTTACTTCGGCGGATCAATCGCAATGCTGCGTTTTGCGAGCGTGACGCCGAGCTGGCGGTCGTACTCGGCGAGGGCCTTGTAGTAGTCGGCGTGGGCGGAGGCTTCCTGCACCTCGGCGACGGCGAGGAGTTCCTGCTGCTGCGCGACGAAGAACGTGCTGCCCTGGCCGGCGCGGAGGCGCTTTTCCTCGGCGTCGAGCGTGGCCTGCGCCAGCTCGCGCGCCTGCCGGTTGGCCTGGATGCGCTTCTGGGCGGTCTCGATCTGGCCGGCGGCGTTGCCGACGAGGACCACGATGTTCTGCTCGAGGTCCTGCAATTGCGTCTCGGCCTGCTGCTCCTGCAGCTTGGCCGCCCGGTAGCGGCCGCGCTCGGTCGTGAAGGTGAGGGGAATCGAGGCGACGACGCCGTAGCTGAAGCTGCGGTAGTCGTGGTCCTTGATCTGGTCCTGCGCGCCGGAACGCGTCACGTCGTAGCCGTTGTAGCCGTAGCTGCCGACGAGATCGAGGCGGGGGAGGAACTGGTTTTTCTGCAGGCGGCGGTTGATGCCGCTGCGTTCGAGGGAAAGGCGCGCCTGCTGGTAGTCGGGGCGGTTCTCGAGCGCGACCTTGAAGTCCGCGGCCGGGTCCACGACGACGATCGGGGCCGGGGGCGGGCGCGAGATCATGAAATGGCGGTTGAGCATCGCCGGGGAACGGTCGTCGCTGATCAGCTGCTTGAGGAAATTCTCCGCATCAAGCACCTGGCGCTCGGCCTGCAGCACATCGTCCTCGCGCGTGGCGACGCGGGAGCGGGCCTGGGTGACGTCGTATTCGGACATGCTGCCGACGCGAAAGCGCTTTTCGTTCTCGGCGAGCAGGCCGGCGGCGAGGTCGCGGGAGCGGGTCGCGCTGCGCAGGAAGGCGTGCGCAAAACCGAGGTCGTAGTACGCGCGGATGACCCGGGTGACGGTGTCGATCACCGACTGGCGGAACTGCTGTTCGCTGATGTGGCGGTTCGTGCGGGCGATGCGCACGGAGGCCAGCGTCGCGCCGAAGCCGAAATCGCGCAGCAAAGGCTGCCGGCCCGATACGCCGGCGAAACTGTCGTAGTTGTTGGCGTATTGGTTGAGCCGCCCGCGCGCATTCACGGTGGTGCCCCCCAGGCTGTAGGTCATGCCCCACGGCAGCAGGCCGTCGAGGCTGAGCGTGGCGGAATCCGTCTTGTCCCGCGTGGTGTCCCGCTGGCCCGACGGGTCGAAGCTCAGCAGCGGGTCCTGGTTTTCCTGGTGATCGTAGCGGGCGTTGATCGACGGATCGAACTTGCCGAGCGCTTCGGTCAGGCCAGCGGCCGCGATGGAGGCGTCAAATCCGCTCACCTTGATGGCGAAGTTTTTCTCCAGCGCGAACTGGATGGCCTGCTCGACGGTGAGCGACTCGCCGGAGCCGGCGGTATTCTGCGGCTGGGCCGGCAGGCGAGTGGCTGCAAACGGCAGCGCGAACGAAAGGAGGAGAAAAAGGCGCCGGGGAAGGGACATGGTCAGTTGATTGTCGCTCCGTTTTGCAACCCGTGTGCCAGCGTGCCGGGTATTTCTAAAGTGCTGGCCATGAGCGCTAAAAGAAACAAGCCGGCGGGTCGGAAACGACCCCCGGCTTCACGGACGGGATTGAGCAATCCCGATATTGGGAATGATGATGCCGCTGAAATTGTCGGGACCGAGCTCGCCCGGTCCCTGAACAACCAAGAGAGGCCGCTTACTTGCGCTGCAGGACGAGTGCGAACGGGTGCACATCGACGGTCATGACGCCATCGACCACGGCCGGGTCGCCGTCGGCGAAGGCCGTGGCTGCGTCCGCGCTGGCGGCCTCAAACACGACAATCCCGAAGGTCTTGTCGCCCGACTCCATGGTGCGGCCGGCGAACACCACGGTGCCCGCGGCGGTCGCGTCCTTCAGGCGCTGGAAATGCCGGCCGACGCTTTCGCCATCCTCCTTGGTCCACGCCTTGTCGTCATACAGGCGCGGGACGACGTGGAGGACGTAGATGTAGGTTTCCTTCTTGGCCGGGGTGGCAGCGTCGTCGTCGGCACGCAGCACCGGAATGGCAACGAGGGCGAACAGGGCGATCGTGAGGATGCGTTTCATGGTATGCGATTGGAGATTAGATGCTCGCTACCGTCATCCTGAGCCGGGCGAAGGATCCAAGCGTGGAACGCAGCTCACGCCTTTCCCTTGGGTCCTTCGCACGGCTCAGGATGACAGTGACGGACATGGAAATGAAATTATCGGTCCTCCGTCCTCTGTCGCCTGTCCTCTGCGCCGTCAGGCGACCAACACGCCATCCGCCACCCGGACCACACGCGAGCCATACGTCGCGTTCTCGGCGGAGTGGGTGACCTGGATGATGGTGGTTCCCTCGGAATTCAGCTGCTTGAAGAGTTTCATGATCTCACGGCCCTGGTCGGAGTGCAGGTTGCCGGTGGGCTCGTCCGCAAGGATCAGCGAGGGTTTTGCGATCAGGGCACGGGCGACGCCGACGAGCTGCTGCTGGCCGCCGGAGAGCTGGTTGGGGTAGAGGTCCTTCTTCCCGACGATGGCGAAGCGGTCGAGGATGTCGCACACGACGCTCTCGCGCTCCTTCTTGGGGATGTCCCGGTAGGAGAGGGGAATCTCGAGGTTCTCGTACACCGTGAGGTCGTCCAGCAGGTGGTAGCTTTGGAAGACGAAGCCGATGTGCTTTTTCTGCAGCTCGAAGCGCTTCTTCTTGTCGAGCTTGTGGACGGCCTCGCCTTTCAGGATGAATTCGCCGCCCCACGCGCTGTCGTGCAGGCCGAGGATGTGCAGCAGCGTGGACTTGCCCGAGCCCGACGGGCCCATGATGGAGACGAACTCGCCCTCGTTGATCGTGAGGTTGATGTTCCGGAGGGCGTAGAAGACGCCGCCTTTGAGGGGATAGACTTTCTCGACGTTGCGCAGGGTGATCATGGAAGGGTAAACACGTGGAAGAGGAGAGGAGTTACAGCTGAAAAGTGACCGGAGGTTAACCGCTAATTTTCGCTAATGGCCGCTAATAAGGCAGCATGAGTGGGAGGGTCTTCGGCCTTGGTTTTGATTAGCGCGGATGAGCGACAATTAGCGGTTGGCTGGCTCAGACCGGCTCAACTTTGGTGATGCGGCCGTTTTCGTGGGTCCAGCGGTGGAAGTCCGTGCCGGCGCCGTCGTGTTTAAAGGCCTTGAGCAGTTCGGGAGCATCACGCTTCTGCAGCATCAGCTCGGCCACGCCGCCCGCGTCGCAGTTGAAGATCTTCGCGTAACCCTTGTAGAGGCGCGGCTCGCCGATGATGCGGGAGAGGCCTGCTTCTGTAGGTCGGGGTTTATCCCCGACAGTCGGGCGTAAAGCCCGACCTACATCGCGGTCCAGCGCCAAAAAGGAATAGGGCAGGGAGCGCAGGTCGATGCCGGCGCGCTGGCCGAAACGGACCCAGCCGGAGTCGGCGTAAACCCCTGTCGGGGGCGCCGCGAAAAAGTGACACCAGTGGCGCTCGTTGCCCGGCGCCAGCACGCCGCAGGCGGCCTGGTGGGGGCAGGGCCCCAGCACGCGGAACCGGTCGCGCAGCCGCTCGCGCCACGCGCCGAGCGCCCGGCTGACCTCGTGGGTGCCGGGCTCGACCCAGAGGACGGCTTGCGCGCGCCCCGCCAGTTCGGCCAGCTCGGCCTGCGCAATTTCGTCGAGCTCGTTGACCACGTGGCTGACGACGAGCAGCCCGATGGGTTCATCGCCTCGCAGCAGGCGCGTCGTGGCGCGCTCGACGGCGAGGCCCGGGAACGCCCGCCGCGCGCGGTGTTCGGCGAAGTCGAGCGCGAGGTCGGAGTGATCGTGCAGAACGAGCCGGGAAAAAGTGTCGGCTCCGAAAGCCTCGAGCACCCGGCGTCCGGCGATGCCGCTGCCACAACCCCAGTCGAGGAGCAGGCCGCCGGCCGGTGGCGTCCAGCCGCGGGATTTCAGCTCGGCGAGCACGGCGTCCCACTTCCAGCCGATCCGCTCGCCATAGGTGAAGTCGTAGCACTCGAGGTCGGTGATCGTGTGCCAGTACGGTCCGGCGGTCTTGTCCCCGGTAAGAAACGTTTCGCGCAGGCGGTCGAGTACTTCCCAATCGAGCGTTTCCCAGGTCATGTGGAGACGGTCGGACCGGTTTGACCACAGATTACACGGATTGCCACGGATGCCGCACAAGCACCTTCAGATCCGTCATCCTGAGCGCAGCGAAGGATGACGGTAAGGGTGGTGGCTGGGGAATCCGTGGGCATCCGTGGGATCCGTGGTCAAAGACTGAACTGAAGTTGTTGTGCGAGCGCCTGGTGCTTCACGCCATAAAACGCCGCCAGTTCGCGCACCTTGGCCGCGTCACCATCGGCGCGGCCCATGCCCCGCCGCTTGGTGGCGGTGATCATCAGGTTTTTGCCGGTATGCTCGCTGGAGATGAACTCGAAGACCTTCGTGTCGTAGCCGGCCCACTCAAGCAGCAGGGCGCGCAGCGCGTCGGTGGCGAATTCCGCGTGGCGTTCCTGGAAAATACCGTGCCGCAGGGCCGGTGCCAGCACGGGGGCGGCGTGCAGCTGGGCGCGCACCTCCTTCTGGCAGCAGGGGGCGACGACGATCAGCGCGGCGCCGGACTTCACCCCGCGCGCGATCGCGTCGTCGGTTGCCGTGTCGCAGGCGTGCAGTGCGATCAAGACATCGAGGGCGGGCAGCTCCGCATCCTGGATCGTGCCGCCGATGAAGGAGAGCTTGGGGCGGTCCGTGTCGCGGGCGATCCTGTTGCCCAGGGCGACGAGCTCGGGCCGGACCTCGACGCCGCAGACGCGCACGGAGCGCTTCAGCACACGGTCGAGGTAGTCATGGGTGGCGAAGGTCAGGTAGCCCTTGCCGCAGCCCATGTCCACGACCTCGGCGGGGCGGTCCTCGGGCAGCGGGACGTCGGTCATCAGGTGGCTGAGGATTTCGACGAACTTGTGGATCTGGCGGTTCTTGTCCGCCATGCCCTCGCGCACGGCGCCGGTGGCGGTGGTGACGCCGAGGGCGTGCAGCCAGCCCTGGGCCTCGACGGGCAGCAAACGCGGCTTGGCGCGATCGTGGTTGGTGGCGACGAAGGGATGGGCGCTCAGCCCGAGGCTCAGGCGCGGCTCGCCCTTCTTGTTGTACTCGAGCTGCACCGACTGCTGCGTCGTCGCGAGGTGGGCGCTGTGGAAATCGGTGCCGATCAGGCGGTCGATCTCGCGGACGCCCTCCTCGGGATCGAGGTTCTTGGTGATGTCGCGGGTGTCGTGCCGCCAAACGAGCGAGAGGTGCGGCCCGGACTTGAGCGTGACCGGGCGGATCAGGATTTTCTGGAGGGTGGCGTCGGCGCCGCGCGGCTTGCCGAGGGTCAGCCGCGCGAAGGTGCCGTCGCGCACACTGGCGCTCAGGACGGCGAGGAATTCATCGCGGGGAACCATGCTGCGAAAATAGTAAGGGATGGCGAAAGTGCCAGCCGCGAACCAGATGTCTTGAAAACATAGGTCCTATAGGGCCCATAGGACTTATAGGACCTATGGCGCCCGACCGGGCGCCCTTCACTGCGCATTCAATTTCCGCAAATCCTCGATCGCGCGCACGAAATTCGGGTCGATGGCCAGGGCGGCTTCGTAGGCGGCTTTGGCGCCGGCCTTGTCGCCTTTTTTCTCGAGAAGATTGCCGATGCGCCAGTTGACCGGGGCATGGCCGGGCTGGCCGGTGGGCGGCTCCATCGTCAGGCAGCGGCGGAGGTTGGCGATGCCCTGGTCGATCCGCTGGCCGGTCATGGCGGACAGGCGGCCGAGCTGGTAGAGCGCGGTGTAGTCGTCGGGATTGACGGCCAGTGCCTCGTCGAAGAGTCCGAAGGCCTCGACGGCCTTCTTGTCGCTCATGTAGAGCGTGGCGAGCGCGACGCGGCCGCGGTTGGGGTCGATTTTCTTGATCTCTTCGGCCTGGGCGTAGGCCGCCACCATGCCGCCGCCGGCGATGGACGGCGCCTGACGGCAGTACTCCATCACGCTCCAGCGCGCGTCGATGCTCTTGGGGTCGAGCTCAACCGCCTTGTCGTAGGCGGCCTTGCATTTGCGGGCGAAGCTGATCTTGCCCAACATGCCGGCCTGCTGGGCGCTCACGCCGTAAGCGTCGCCGAGCATGCGCTGGTAGTTGCTGGACTGCGGCGCGAGGGTCGTGGCCTTCTCCAGGGCGGCAACCGCTCCCTCGGCATTGCCGCGCGTCAAGTAGACCTGCCCCAGCAGCCCTTGCGTCTCCGCATCGTTCGGCGCGGCGGCGGCGGCCTTCTCGAGCGCGGCTTGCGCCTCCGGCCACTGACGCTGCTTGAACATGGCCTCGACCTGGTCGCGCAGCACCTGGTCGGCGGCGGCGAGGGGGAGCGCGGTGACGAGAAGGAGGAGAAGAGGGCGAAGCATCAGGTTTAGTAAGCGGGAACCGGCATTTGTTGCACTCGGATGTTCCTGCGCCTCACTCGAGGCGCTGGCCGATATACTCCTGCCCGTTTACCTTGGTCTTGAAACCGGTGACCTTGCCGCCGGCGTCACGTCCAAAGGTCACCATGAAACCGGCGTCGGGCGGCACGAAGCGGTCCTGGTCCACGGGAATGAGTTCAGTGGGCGGATTGTCGGCGTACTGGTTGATCAGGCGGTCGCCGTCGCGGGTGATCTTGATTTCCGGACCGGAGGCCAGCCGGTAGCGGCCGACGTAGGCATCCAGCACGGCGGGGGCGAGCGGGGCGCCGAGGACGACCGCCGCGGCCCGCGCCTCGGTTTTGCCGGGATGGACAAGGGTGTCGTCCCAGCCCCAATTGCGGTCAAACCAGCCGCTGACGACCGGCAGCAGGGTGGGATCGGGCGGCTGCGACGGCGGCCAGGTGTCGGCGGTGGTGGAAACGTGGTTGTCCTCGATGATAAAATCGAAAGCGGAGCTGCTGGGCGCACCGAACGTGGAGAACTGCAGCGCCCGCGGCGACCAATAGCGAAGCGCGAGCGGCGAGGTGGCGGCATTGAGCACCACGTAGCGCTCGGGATTCAACGGGTTCGGGCGGATGAGGTGGATCCGGGCGTTGGTGGCGGCAAACTTGTGGCCGGCGATCTCGATGCCGTCGGCCGCCAGCTTGACCGGGAGACGGTCGGCGAGTTTGCGGGAGACCAGGTTGGCGTCGGCGCCACCGAGCAGGATCAGCGAATAGCGCCCGGCATCTGCGTCGGAGAGTTCGGTGTCCTTGAACAGGCGCGCCGGCTGCTTCTGCCAGTCCTGCCAGTAGTCCGCGAATTCGCGTCCCTTCTGCGCCAGCAGGGCGTTCATGGCGGGATCGGCCGACGCCGTGCCCACGACCACAGCGAAGGGCGTGTTGATGACGTCATTGATCGGCCCCGCGGTGCGGGCGTT